>OIWV01000253.1_pt1 | contig 51663 bp, 35 predicted proteins | sample 1587751 | NCBI WGS metagenome assembly OIWV01 (sample SAMEA3888913, study PRJEB22519) | human gut metagenome | biome: human gut; feature: human-associated habitat; material: faeces | place: Denmark | collected 2010
TGACCAACCAATTAAGCCTTAATGACCAACCAATTAAGCCTTAATGACCAACCAATTAAGCCTTAATGACCAACCAATTAAGCCTTAATGACCAACCAACCAAATCACCAATAAAGCATAGTTGACTTTGACGGACTGCCATTTGTGTTTTACAGAACAATCTTCCAATCGACAAGTCCCTTACCATCGCTATCAAGTTCTATAGCAAGTCCCACAACTTTGCGTTTGTCTCCCTTGAATGGCTCAGCATAACCACAGTCACGAATTTGCTGTTCGGCAGCAGCCATACCACCATTGTTTGATAGTTTTAGTTCAATTACATATATGTAGCGCGAGAGCCATACCACCATATCGATACGTCCAGTAGCAAGCATACGCTCCACCTCCACACGTAGACCGATAGCATTTAATATTGTGCTTATAATCAGCCGATAACGTTCCTCCATATCCATAGAAGCCAACTTCTTATTGCTGTAAGGCACGTCGGCTATAAGCGAGCGTAAGGTACGCTTGGCCTCGTCAAACATTCCGGTGCCAAGTTGACGATAGAGGTTTGATTGTAACGACTGTATATCGCCCTGCTTACGCATTGTAAGAGCCGGCAAAACAATTTCGTTGAGAGCCTGTCTAACCTCCTCGTTAGGTATGCCGAGCATATATCCAAACTCGTCGCTATCCTTGATTGTGAGGTAGCCCGACTGATAAAGAAACAATTCGGGTCCACCGCCTGTAACGTCGGAGGTCTCAAGCGTTGTTGGCAAAACGCTGCAATGGTCGAAATCGTCGAGGTGCAGCTCTATATCTTCAACAAACTTAGGTAGCAATGATGTAGCACCAGACGAAGCCCAATAGCTTCGTAGCTGCTTGTGGTAAAGAGCGTTGATAAGGCTGAACGGATTGTAGACGTCAACCATATTAAGACGACTGAAGTGGTAGCCATCGTAATAATCCTTTAATTTTGCCAATGTCTCGTCAACCGTCCATTGGTTAAAGTCTGCCATTTCCTCAATCTCAGGCATAAAGTTGTCTATCACCTCTTGTTTGGATATTCCACATATTGCGGCATACTGTGGTTCAAAACTAATGTTGCTAAGATTGTTAAGCACGGAGAACAATGATATCTGCGTGAACTTAGTAATACCAGTGATAAAGACGAAGCGCTCCATCTCGTCGTCAGCCTTCAGTATAGCAAACACCTCACGGTAGATAGCGGTACATGCCTCGTGCTCTGGAGTGTGCCACGAATGTTGCAACGGCGAGTCGTACTCGTCAATAAGAATTACTACTTGTTTACCAGTTTGCTTATAAGCAGCGAGTATTATACTGTCGAAACGGTTGGCAAGCGAAGAATTTGGCCTTACCGTAATGTTGTATAATTCCTCGTATCTACTAAACACCAAGTCAAAATAAGAGCACAATGCAGCCTCGGTTGCTCCGCCACGACTCATATCAAGACGTATAACGGGGTAGATACCCCACTCCTTCTCCAGCTGCATTATCTTTAAACCTTCAAACAAGTCGCGACGTCCCTCAAAGTATGCTTGTAGAGTGTCGACAAGCACCGACTTGCCAAACCTATGGGGGCGGCTCAAAAAGTTGTATTGTAAACCATTATTTGCCAGTTGCCAAATGATGTCGCTCTTGTCTACATAAAGGTAATTACCCTCACGAATCTTCTTAAACGACTGCAAACCTACGGGAAGTCTATTGTTTGTTACTACTGTCATAATGTCTACTCTTTTTGTTTCTGCAAAACTAATGATTATTTTTCATATAGGCAAGCAGATAACGTCTTATATTAGAAAACTGCTGCCCCAACCGCCACGTATTGAAAATTAATTAGTAACTTTGCGTTCACAACATATATTAGGAAGCGTATATTAGGAAACCAAAAGAAAACTGTAAATATAGAAGATGTCTGAAGTACCAACCCTTATCAACGACCTCGCCCTTATACTGATAGTTGCAGGCGCGGTGACAATACTTTTCAAGAAGCTCAAGCAACCGCTTGTGCTCGGCTACATTATGGCAGGCTTTATTGTAAGTCCGCACATGCCGTACACCATGTCCGTAATAGACAACAGCGACATAAAGACGTGGGCAGACATTGGTGTGATGTTCTTGCTCTTCTCTTTGGGCTTGGACTTCTCGTTCAAGAAGATTGTGAAGATGGGCATATCGCCCGTCATAACCACTCTAACCATTATCTTTGCTATGATGACATTAGGCATTGTCGTAGGACATGCCTTCGACTGGAAACGCATGGACTGCATCTTCCTCGGAGGTATGCTTGCCATGAGCTCCACCACCATCATATACAAGGCGTTCAGCGATATGGGACTAAGGCAGCAGAAGTTTGCCGGACCCGTTATGAGTGTGCTCATCTTGGAGGACGTGCTTGCCATTGTGATGATGGTGATGCTGTCGGCATTGGCAAGCGGAGCCAACCCTGACGGCGGCGAGATGATAGGCTCGGTTATGAAGATAGGCTTCTTCCTTGTGCTGTGGTTTGTGGTGGGCATCTTTGCCGTGCCGCTGTTTCTGCGCTCTACACGCAAGTTTATCAACAACGAGACGCTGCTTATAGTGTCGTTGGGATTGTGCTGCCTTATGGCTGTAGTATCCACGAAGGTAGGATTCAGCTCGGCTTTCGGTGCCTTCGTAATGGGCAGCATACTTGCCGAGACCATCGAGGCAGGCAAGATAGAAAAGCTCGTGGCACCGGTGAAGGACCTCTTCGGCGCCATCTTCTTTGTGTCGGTGGGCATGCTCGTAGACCTTAACATCATCATCGAATACGCCGTGCCAATAGGCGTATTGGTACTAACGATTCTGGTAGGTCAGGCAGTGTTCGGCACCTTTGGCTTCATGATAGGCGGACAGTCGCTGAAGTCGGCTATGCGCTGCGGATTCTCAATGGCGCAGATAGGCGAGTTCTCGTTCATCATAGCCTCGTTGGGACTGTCGCTACACGTAACGGGCGGATTCCTCTACCCGGTGGTTGTGGCAGTGTCGGTTATCACCACCTTCCTCACACCTTATATGATACGTGCCTCGGTGCCTTGCTACAACGTGCTCGAGCGCCGCTTGCCAAAGACGTGGATACGAGCCTTGAACAACATAACACTATCCCACCCCTCCTCCGCACCTAAGGGCAACTGGCATAGCCTGATAGCACAGATGGCGCGCATAACCACCGTCTACTCTATACTGTCCATTGCCACCATTGCCGTTATGTTCTCGTTCGTGCTGCCGTTTGTGCGCAGGATGATGCCGCACATGCACTGGTGGGCCAACGGTATATGCGGAGTGCTTACCATATTGTTTATAGCCCCGTTCCTCAGAGCCATGGTTATGAAGAAGAACCACTCGGAGGAGTTTAAGGCACTGTGGGGCGAGAGCCGCATGAACCGCCTGCCGCTGCTTGTAACCATCTTCGTGAGAGTGGTTATCGCGTCGGCCTTCGTGTTCTATATTTGCAACTACCTCACACGATTCACCAATGCCTTAATGCTGACGGTGGCTGTGGCTGTGGTGCTGATAATGATTCTGTCGCGCCGACTGAAGAGGCAGAGCATACTGATGGAGCGACTATTTGTACAGAACCTCCGCTCAAGAGACATCGAGCAGCAGGTGTTGGGACTAAAGAAGCCACTGTACGAGGGACACCTCTTAGACCGAGATATACATATATCGGATATTGATGTGCCCGAAAACTCTACATGGGCAGGACACGGACTGGCAGAACTGAGGCTGAGCAACCGCTTCGGCGTGCACGTGAGCAGCATACTGAGAGGACACCAACGCATCAACATACCGGGCGGCGACGCCATCGTCTTCCCCGGCGACCGCCTGCAAGTGATAGGCAGCGACTCGCAGTTGGCATCCGTGCAAGCAGCCATCGACGGCGACATTGTGCCCGAAGACCCCAACATAGAGAAGCGAGAAATGAAATTGTCGCAGATTGTGATAGACCGACACTCGCCCTTTGTAAACAAGACGCTGCCCGAGACCGGAATACGCGACCAATACGACTGTATGGTTGTGGGCAGGGAGGAAGGCAAGGAGAACCTATCTATGGTGAACTCTACATACCGCCTTAAACTGGGCGACATTATATGGATTGTGGGCGAAGAGGAGGCTATACAGCGTCTGACCGAAGCCAACAAAGGTGCAAAAAGACAATAAGGGTGGCAAATTGTAAGTGAAAAATTTTGCTCTTAACCCTATTTATCGTAACTTTGCACTTTACAGATACAAACTTTTATCAACATAAAAAAGTACGCAAATGCCAGAAATTTCAGTACGCGGACTCGAAATGCCCGAATCGCCGATTCGTAAATTGGCTCCTTTGGCTGCTGACGCCAAGAAGCGGGGTATCAACGTCTTCCACCTAAATATTGGACAGCCCGACCTGCCCACTCCACAAGTAGGCCTCGATGCACTGAAGCACATCGACCGCTCGGTTCTCGAATACTCTCCGTCACAAGGTTATCTGTCGTATCGCCAAAAGCTTACGGGCTACTACAAGCGATTCAACATCAACGTGGATGCCGACGACATCATCATAACAGCAGGCGGTTCTGAGGCTGTGCTCTTCGCCTTTATGTCGTGTCTTAACCCCGGCGACGAAATCATCATACCAGAGCCGGCATACGCCAACTATATGGCATTCGCCATTTCGGCAGGTGCCAAGATACGCACTATTGCCACAACTATAGAAGAGGGATTCTCGCTGCCTAAGGTGGAGAAGTTTGAGGAGCTTATCAACGAGCACACACGTGCTATCCTTATATGCAACCCCAACAACCCAACGGGATATCTGTACACTCGCCGAGAGATGAACCAGATACGCGACCTCGTTAAGAAATACGACCTCTACCTCTTCTCGGACGAGGTATACCGCGAGTATATCTACACCGGCTCGCCCTACATATCGGCTTGCCACTTGGAGGGTATCGAGCAGAACGTCATACTTATCGACTCGGTATCCAAGCGATACAGCGAGTGTGGTATACGTATCGGCGCCTTGATAACAAAGAACCCAGAGGTTAGAGCTGCCGTCATGAAGCTGTGCCAGGCTCGTCTGTCGCCTCCTTTGTTAGGACAGATTGTGGCAGAGGCATCGCTCGACGCACCCGAGGACTACTATCGCGACGTGTATGAGGAGTATGTGGAACGACGCAAATGCCTTATCGACGGACTGAACCGTATACCTGGTGTCTACTCGCCAATACCGATGGGTGCCTTCTACACCGTGGCAAAGCTGCCGGTAGACGACAGCGAGAAATTCTGCCGCTGGTGCCTGGAGGAATTCTCGTACGAGGGCGAGACGGTGATGATGGCTCCTGCCGCCGGCTTCTACACCACACCAGGTGTGGGACGCAACCAGGTGCGCATAGCATACGTACTTAAGAAGGAAGACCTCGAACGTGCACTTATCGTGCTGCGTAAGGCTCTTGAGGCTTACCCAGGACGTGTGAACGACCTAAGCGTTTAATAAAGAATGAACTTTCCTCTTTTTATAGCGCGACGCATTTATCAGGACAACACCGACAATAGACAGCAGGTGTCGAAGCCTGCCATACGCATTGCTACGGCTGGCGTGGCTATAGGCTTGGCGGTGATGATACTGAGTGTGTGCGTCGTGCTCGGATTTAAGCATACCATACGCGACAAGGTGGCGGGCTTCGGCAGCCATATACAGGTGGCCAACTTCTACACATTGCAGTCGGCTGCTACCGACCTGCCTATCGTGATGAACGACTCGCTGCTTAAGGTGCTGCGACAAACCCAAGGCGTTAAGCACGTTCAAAGGTTTGCCATGAAGCAAGGCATACTGAAGACCGACAACGACTTCTTAGGCGTTATGTTCAAAGGTGTAGGCCCCGACTTCGACACTACCTTTATACATCAGAATATGGTGGAGGGCAGCATACCCAAGTTCTCCGACTCGTCGAGTACCAACCGCATACTTCTGTCGAACACTATGGCACAGAAGCTGCGTGTGAAGGCAGGCGACCGCATCTTTGCCTACTTCATTGGCGACGGCGGAGTGCGCACCAGAAGGTTCAGCATCTCGGGCATATACCAAACCAACCTGTCGCAGTATGACAAGACAACGTGTTTCTGCGATATATACACGGCGCAGAAGCTGAACGGATGGACAGACGACCTGGCAACGGGTGCCGAGCTGAGCGTGAACAACTTTGACAGTCTGCAATACACCGCCGACATCCTTATACAGCGCGTAAACCGCACGCAAGACCAATATGGCAACACCTACTCTACCAAGACCATACGCGAGCTATCGCCGCAAATCTTCTCGTGGCTCGACTTGCTCGACCTCAACGTGTGGATAATACTTGCCATAATGACTGCCGTGGCGGTGGTGACGATGGTTAGCGGACTGCTCATCATCATCCTCGAACGCACTACAATGATTGGCATACTGAAGGCTTTGGGCGCACGCAACTCTACCGTGCGGCACACCTTCCTGTGGTTTGCAGCCTTCATCATTGGCAAGGGTCTTATCATTGGCGACGCCATTGCCTTGGCTATAATCGTGCTGCAGAAGACCACCGGCATTGTAAAACTCGACCCCGTGACTTATTATGTGGACACGGTTCCGGTGGAGATAAACTGGCTATTCATCGTAGCCCTTAACATCGCAACACTGCTGATAGCCTTGTTTGTGCTTATAGCACCAAGCTATCTTATATCGCATATTCATCCGGCGAAATCAATGCGCTATGAATAAGCAATGAGGAGGGTGTGCCAAAAGAGCATTGACACACCCTCCTCTTGTTATAATTAAAAACCACGTGTTTACCTACTCAAACGGACTAAAAACTGCATATTATATCTCCTAAAATGAAAATACAGCACAAAACTTTTGGGAATGTGCAAATAATGCTGTACCTTTGCACAAAATTTTGAAGATTGTGCAATGGAGCAAATACCCAGTTTCAACTCATATATAGAAGAGAGTATCCTTAAGTATTGGGACAATGACGCCTTTACCGACTACAAGGGCGCCACACTACAATTCCACGATGTGGCGCGTAAGATAGAGAAGCTACACATACTGTTCGAGAACTGCGGCGTAAAGCGAGGCGACAAGATAGCCTTGTGCGGACGCAACAGCAGTCATTGGGCGGTGGCGTTTCTCGCTACACTTACATTCGGAGCTGTGGCTGTACCGGTACAAAACGAGTTTACGCCAGAGCAGATACACAATATCGTAAACCACAGCGAGTCGAAGTTGCTATTTGTGGGCGATGTGGTGAAGACGCAAATAAACCCCGACGAGATGCCGGACCTGGAAGGAATAATGTACCTTCCCGACTTCTCTATCGTAACTGCGCGCACCGAACAGCTCGTATTCGCCCGCGAACATCTCAACGAGATATTCGGAAAGCGATATCCAAAGTACTTCCGTAAGGAGCACATACAATACTATAAGGAGCAAAGCCCGGAAGAGTTGGCTATGATCAACTATACAAGCGGCACTACAGGATTCTCCAAGGGTGTGATGCTGCCATACCGCGCATTGTGGGGCAACTTAGACCATATACTGAAAGGACTGTGTCCTAACGTCAAGCCAGGCAGCAACTTGGTAAGCATACTGCCAATGGCGCACATGTACGGACTCGCCGTGGAATTCCTCTTCGGATTTATCAACGGATGTCACATCTTCTTCCTCAACCGCCTGCCGTCGCCTTCGCTCATAGCAGAGGCTTTTGCAGAGGTAAAGCCGCGACTCATCGTAGCCGTGCCATTGGTTATCGAGAAGATTATCCGACGCAAGGTACTTGCCCAGGTGCAGACCAACCGCATGAAGCTGCTGCTTAACATGCCCGTGATAAGCAAGAAGATAAAGATGCACATACGCGACCGCATAATGGAGGCATTCGGCGGAAACGCTTACGAGATAATCGTCGGCGGTGCTCCTCTGAACCTCGGCATCGAGAAGTTCTTGAACAGTGTTGGTGTGCCTGTCACCATCGGTTACGGCACTACGGAGACTGCTCCGCTCATAACATTCGTGAACTACGACAAGTACAAGATTGCATCGTGCGGACCTGTAGTGTCGCACATGGAGGTAAAGATACTGAGCGACGACCCCGAGAACATCCCAGGCGAACTCGTCACACGCGGCATGAACGTAATGTTGGGCTACTACAAGAACGAGGAAGCCACAAATCAGGTAATCGACAAGGACGGCTGGTTCCACACCGGCGACCTTGCTACAATGGCTCCAAGCGGACACATATATATAAAGGGACGCATCAAGAACATGCTGCTTGGTGCCAACGGACAGAACGTTTACCCAGAAGAAATAGAAGACAAACTCAACAATATGCCACTCGTAAGCGAAAGCATCATCATACAACGAGGTGCAAAGCTTGTGGCTCTCGTACATCCCGAGATTGAAGACAAGGAAGACATGAACTTCGACGACGACGATGTAAAGGGAATAATGGACGAAAATCTGAAAGTGCTCAATGCTCAACTGCCACCCTTCTGCAAGATTGCTGCTATCGAGATACAAAAGCAGGAGTTTGAGAAGACGGCTAAGAAGAGCATCAAGAGATATCTTTACAAATAAAAGAAACACCTCACATCTAAAACAAACAAAAAAGAATGGAAATACCGAGTTTTAATTCGCTTATAGAAAAGAGCATCATTGACAACTGGGACAAGGATGCTCTTACCGACTTTAAGGGAGCGACACTGCAATGTCACGATGTGGCACGCAAGATAGAGAAGCTTCACATTATGTTTGAAAGCAGCGGCGTTGTGAAGGGCGACAAGATTGCATTGTGCGGACGAAACAGCGCAAGTTGGGCTGTAGCTTTCCTCGCCACTCTAACCTATGGTGCTGTGGCTGTGCCTATTCTGCACGAGTTTACTGCCGACCAAATACACAACATCGTGAACCACAGCGAGGCTAAGCTGCTGTTTGTGGGCGACTATGTGGCTACTATCATCGACCAGACAAAGATGCCTAATCTCGAAGGCATCATCTACATACCCGACTACTCGCTCGTGATATCACGCACGGACAAGCTGACATACGCACGCGAGCACCTCAACGAGATGTTCGGCAAGAAGTATCCTAAGTATTTCCGCAAAGAGCATGTACACTATCACCGCGAAGACAGCTCGGAAGAACTGGCGCTTATCAACTACACAAGCGGCACAACGGGCTTCTCTAAGGGTGTAATGATACCCTACCGCGCATTGTGGAGCAACTACGACTTTGCCATGGCTGTTATCGGCAAGAAGATTAAGAAGGGCGACAACGTCATCAGCATACTGCCTATGGCACACATGTACGGCATGGCATTCGAGTTCCTCTTTGAGTTCCTAATTGGTTGCCACGTCTTCTACCTCACACGCGTTCCGTCGCCGGCTATCATCGCTGCTGCCTTTGCAGAGGTTAAGCCAGCCATCATCATTGCCGTACCTCTCGTTATCGAGAAGATTATACGCAAGAAGGTGTTCCCGAAGATACAGAACAACCGTATGCGTCTGCTCCTTAACATGCCTATCGTAAGCAAGAAGGTGAACGAGAAGATACGCCAGCAGGTGGTCAATGCCTTCGGCGGCAACTTCTACGAGATTATCGTTGGCGGCGCTGCCTTCAACCAGGAGGTTGAGCAGTTCTTGAAGCGCATAGAGTTTCCATATACCGTTGGCTATGGTGCCACAGAGTGTGCGCCTATCATCTGCTATGCCGACTATCAGGAGTTTATACCTGGTTCGTGCGGCAAGCCGGTTGTACACATGGAGGTTAAGATCGACTCGCCAGACCCAGAGAATGTTCCTGGCGAGATTCTTGCACGTGGCTTGAACGTTATGCTCGGCTACTTCAAGAACGAGGAGGCTACCGCTCAGGCTCTCGACGAGGATGGTTGGTACCACACCGGCGACCTCGGACTGATGGATGCCGACGGCAACGTCTTTATCAAGGGACGCTCAAAGAATATGCTGCTCGGAGCTTCGGGTCAGAACATCTACCCTGAGGAGATTGAGGATAAGCTCAACTCATTGGCTATGGTGAACGAGAGTGTCGTTGTACAGCGTGGCGAGAAGCTCGTTGGTCTGGTTCATCCCGACTATGACGAGGCTGCCACAATGCGCCTCAACGATGCCGACTTGGAGAACATCATGGAGCAGAACCGCCAAGAGCTCAACGCTACACAGCCTCCCTACTGCCGTCTGTCGGCAATAGAAATTGTGCGCGAAGAGTTTGAGAAGACTCCGAAGAAGAGTATCAAGAGATACCTGTATAAATAACATAAAATACATTGGGGTACTCGTAAATAATCGTGTATAAAGCTTTAATGGGTTCGTGTAATTGACATTAATTACACGAACCCATTAAAGCTTTTTATACGAACAAACATTAACGCTCATTATACGAGCCAACATTAACGCCCATTATACGAACACCTTAATGTTTGCGAGCCCTCTAAACTACTCGAACACCACGCTGCCGAAGAAGTCGGGGCGGTGGAAGTCGGGCTTCGGAATGTCTATCGGGAAGAGCGAGAGGAAGTGAGGATGCGGCAACATATCGCCACACTTGTACACATTGCCCTTGACACTCAAGCCGTCAAACGACTGCACATTATGTGCAAAGAAAGCCGAAGCAGGGATAGCAAGGCAGAGCTGCCATGTACGTTTGCCCTCAATATTGGCAAAAGGAGCACGTCCCATAGATGTCCAACGGTCCACAGTGTCGAGCACCTCCATAGCAGCGCGCTTGCGGTCGGCACGTCCGGCACCAAAACCAATGAGCAATGTACCTGCCGCATTGCACTCTATATTATAATAGGTGCCGTCTGCTACAGGCGAGAGGAACAGCTCGCAGCACGAGTCTTCCCACACATTGCCGTCGTCGTGCGGTGCAACGGCACGCACACACTCTTCTGTAACACGATAGTTTACAAGCAGCTGGTTGCCATTATGTGCTGCACGCACCTCCATCTTAGGCTTGTAAGGAAACTCGTCAGCCCAACAATGGCTGTCAACCGGGACGAAGTCTATCTTAGCCTCGTCCAACAAACGACAAATCTCAACCGCCCCTACCGAGGCAGCTGAGATTCGCTTTATGTTTAATGCGTTTTGCATATATTCTCGTTTATGAAGAATTGATTACATATTGTTCTTCACACAGATGAAGAATGGATTAGAGGTTGTTCTTCTCGATATCCTTGAAGTAGCGGTATGTTCCAACCTTGAGTTCCTCAGTAGCAGCCTCGTCGGCTACGATGATACCGTGCTGGTGGAGCTGAAGAACAGAGATTGTCCACATCTGTGTAACCGGTCCCTCAACAGCAGCCTGCAGAGCGCGTGTCTTGTTGTGGCCATTACAAAGAATCATAACCTCGCGAGCAGCCATCACAGTGCCTACACCAACAGTAAGAGCAGTTGTAGGAACCTTCTTAACGTCGTTGTCGAAGAAACGAGAGTTGGCAACGATAGTGTCGGTTGTCAATGTCTTCTGGCGTGTACGTGATGTGAGTGAAGAACCAGGCTCGTTGAAAGCGATGTGTCCGTCAGGACCGATACCACCGATGAAAAGGTCGATACCACCAACTTCCTCAATCATCTTCTCGTAGTTAGCACACTCTGCCTCGAGGTCCTCAGCGTTGCCGTTAAGGATGTGGATGTTCTCCTTCGGGCAGTCAATGTGGTCGAAGAAGTTCTTGGCCATAAATGAGTGGTAGCTCTCTGGGTGCGACTCAGGCAGACCTACATACTCGTCCATGTTGAATGTGAGTACATTCTTGAACGATACACGACCCTCCTTGCAAGCCTCAGCCAATGCACGGTACATGCCGATAGGTGATGAGCCAGTAGGCAGACCAAGAACAAACTTATGGTCGGGAGTTGGGTTAAACTTGTTGATACGCTCAATTACATGCTCAGCTGCCCACTTTGAGAGCTGGTCATAATCCTTTTCAATGATTAATCTCATAGTTATTATGTTTTAAAAAAGTTTGCTATTAAATTAGAACTGCCTAATGTTATTCCTAAATAAGTATATATTACATCTCATACGTAGTTTGTATATATGTTGTAGTATATATTATTAAGGAGTTAATAATAAATGTGCTCCGACATCTCGTCGGAACACATTTAGTTTGATTGTTGTAGTAGTTGTAACTAAATAAGCAGTCATGAGTTAGTTGAAAATCGGTTTCTTTTGTCGATTCACCGCGATTAAGCGGTCATGCTTCGTTTGTTTTATCAATGCAAAGATACGCAATATATCTCTAACACCAAAAATAAATGATTAAAATCAAGTAACAATTTCACATTGTTTAATTTTTCTGTAATACTCTAAAAATTATCATAATTTACACTTTTATACTGAATGGGTGTCTTTTCGTACAAAACACCCCCATTAGCAGCAATTTCATACCAATACCATCCATTATTACCAATCCACTTTGTTTAAATTCGTACAAATCGTTTAAATACTGAATATCAGTTATTTACATTATCAACCCGTCTGATTTTATCCACTTTTTAGCCCCTTTGGCTTTACATATTTGATATCTTATATTAATTTTGCAAGCAGTAACTAAAAACTCATAATACGAACATGAAACATTTTATTACATCTTGCATGTTTGTCATGTGTGCAATGACAACAAGCGCCCAACAAACACCAGCTTATCTCAACGAGTCGCTACCGATAGAACAACGCATCGACGACGCACTCGCGCGTATGACACTTCAGGAGAAGATACGTGTGCTACACGCCCAAAGCAAGTTCTCATCGGCTGGAGTTCCACGTCTCGGTTTTCCCGACCTATGGACCGATGACGGCCCTCATGGTGTTCGCCCCGATGTGTTGTGGGACGAATGGGAGCAAGCCGGACAGACCAACGACTCGTGTGTTGCCTTCCCTGCGCTTACATGTCTTGCCGCCACATGGAACCCCGATATGGCGCTTGTCTATGGCAAGAGCTTGGGCGAGGAGGCCCTGTATCGTGGAAAGGATATGATCCTTGGTCCTGGTGTCAACATCTACCGCACACCATTAGGAGGCCGCAACTTCGAGTATATGGGCGAAGATCCCTTCTTGGCATCAACACTGGTGGTGCCATACATCCAAGGTCTGCAGTCGATGGGTGTGTCGGCATGTGTAAAGCACTACTGCCTTAATAACAACGAGGAGTATCGCCATCAAACAAACATTATCGTTAGCGACCGTGCCTTGCACGAGATATACCTCCCTGCCTTCAAAGCTGCCGTGCAACAAGGTAAGACTTGGGCTATAATGGGGGCTTACAACCTCTACAAGAACGAGCACAACTGCCACAACCAGTATACACTTAACAAGATACTGAAGGGCGACTGGCAGTTTGACGGAGTAGTGGTGAGCGACTGGGGAGGGTGCCACGACACCGACCAAGCCGTTAAGAACGGACTGGATCTTGAGTTTGGCTCATGGACCAACGGTCTATCACAAGGCACAAGCAACGCCTACGACAACTACTTTCTCGCCTCACCATATATCAAAGGTATACAAAGCGGCAAATACACAACAAAGGAACTGGACGAAAAGGTGCGCCGTGTGCTGCGTCTGTTCTACCGCACAACGATGAACCGACAGCGTCCTCACGGCTTCCTCTGTTCGGACGCACACTACGAGGCAGCCCGACAGATAGCCAATGAGGGTATCGTTCTGCTTCAAAACAAGCACAATGTGCTGCCCATCGACCTCAAGAAGGCAAAGCGTGTGCTTGTTGTTGGCGAGAATGCCATTAAGATGATGACCGTCGGCGGAGGCTCGTCGTCGCTCAAAGCACAACGAGAGATACTTCCTTTGGAAGGACTGCGAAAGAAGTTGGGCGACAATATCAAGGTTGATTATGCCCGTGGTTACGTTGGCGATATAACCGGCGAATGCAACGGAGTGACAACCGGACAGAACCTTAAGGACAACCGAACAGAAGACGTGCTTATTGCCGAGGCTGTTGCGAAGGCAAAGACAGCCGACTATGTGATACTTATTGGCGGTCTTAACAAGGCCGACTATCAAGACTGTGAGGACCATGACCGCAAGCAATACGAGCTGCCATACGCCCAGAACCGCCTTATCGAGGCTCTTGCCAAGACCACAAAGAATCTTGTATACGTCAATGTCTCAGGCAATGCGGTAGCAATGCCGTGGAAGGATAAGGTTCCGGCTATTGTGCAGAGCTGGTTCATAGGCTCGGAGGCAGGCAATGCCATTGCTGACATACTTACCGGCGACGCCAACCCAAGCGGCAAGTTGCCATTTACATGGTATGCCCGTCTAAACGACTGCGGTGCCCATGCCTTGAACACTTATCCTGGCACATGGCGCAACACAGATGACAAGGCAGTCGGATTCGACAAGATTATAGACGAAGAGTACAAGGAAGGCATATACGTTGGATATCGTTGGACAGAAAAGAAGAATATCAAACCGACGTTTGCCTTCGGTCACGGACTGAGCTACACTACGTTCAGCCTAAGCAATCTGCGCTCTTCTGCCAAGGAGATGAGCCGCAACGACAAGCTTACCTTCACCGTATCGGTTAAGAATACAGGCTCAAAGCGTGGCGCCGAGACTGTACAGCTGTATATTAAGGACATCAAGTCGACAGTAGACCGCCCCGTAAAAGAGCTCAAAGGCTTTAAGAAGGTATGGCTCGAACCTGGCGAACAAAAGGACGTCGAAATAACAATAGACCAAAGTGCCCTATCCTTCTACGACGAGACAGAAGGCTCGTGGAAGTCGGAGAACGGCGAGTTTGAGGCTCTGGTAGGCAATGCTTCGGACAATATAACACTCAAAAGCCGATTCACCCTAAAGTAAGAACAATGAAGAAAACCAATATAACGCGACGTTAAGAGCACCAAGCTGAGTGTTGAATAAAGAATAAAAATAAAACACCCCAAACCCAATAACATGTCCATTTTTTTTGTAACTTTACATTCTCAAACCTAAAAGCGAATGAAATCTACAAAACAAAGCGACATTATACATTATTGCGCAAACCATATAGCAATGACAATTACATTGCTATGGTTTGCCGCAATATCTCTACAAGCAGCTCCCCACCCCACCAAAGACACTGTCGACTCACTGCTACACTGCATCGACACCGCCATCGGGCAAACCGACAAGTACGTGCAGAAGAAGACAGACCGCATCGACTACCTACACACTAAACTGGGCAAGGCAGAAACCCTGTCGGCCAAATACGAACTCTCCTACCAACTATACACCGAGTATCTGCCTTTTGTCAACGACTCCGCCATATTCTATCTTGAGCAGTGTACCGACATTGCCCGCAAGCTTAACGACCCCTCCAAGACTGGTGGTTGCCTGTCGCTTATGGCCCTATGCTGCTCCAACGCAGGCATTTACCTTGAATCGGTATCCATACTTAAAACCATAGACCCCTCCCAACTTAACGGCATCGACCTCGGATTATACTATTATGCCTATAGCCACGTGTCAAACGAATTGGCTTATTACGGCAAGTTTGCCAATATGCGCAAGCAATATGCCGATGCCTCGACAAGATACTTCACATTAGCCCAACAGCATCTCCCATCCAACCACAAGTACAACTACATGTCGCAGGAGATAATGTTGCACAAGCACAACAACATCAAGCAAGCGCTTTCCATCAACAACCAATGGCTACAACAAGTACAACCAGGCAGCACCGAGTATGCCATAGTGGCTTACTACCGCTGTCTTGACTATAAGGCAATGGGCGATTCGATACAGATGATGTACTGGTTGGCAGAGTCGGTGCTGTCGGATGTCAAGAACGCCGTAATGGACCAAGGCTCTGTATGGGAAATGGCAAACCAGCTTATGAGCCGTGGCGACGTCGACCGTTCGTACCGATACATCTGCTTTACATCCGATTGTGCCGACCGCTTTGGCTCGCGTCAGCGTCTGTCGCACATCTCGCCACTGCTGTCGCGCATAGCACAGGTGTACAAGGCAAAGGAGGAGAGGTCCAACCGCTTGCTGCGCTATACCATAACGGCTATCAGCATACTGTCGTTGTTGCTCCTTATAGCATTGGCATACGTACACCGCAAGCGCAACCAACTTGCCGTAACACGCGACCATCTCGCACAGTCGAATAACCAACTGCAAGACACCAATGCCCAGCTATCGTCCCTCAACAACCAACTGTCGTCCCTCAACTCGCAGCTCACCACCCTCAACTCGCAGCTGTCAGAGGCCAATAGGGTAAAGGACGAGTATGTAGGCCGATTCCTCCGTCTATGCTCCATATACATCGACAGGCTTGAGGACATACGCAAGAAGGTGATAAAGCGTGTCAAAAACAAGCAGTATGCCGAGCTTGTAGAGCTTACACGCTCTGCCGAGTTCAGCAACAAGGAGTCGAACGAGCTGTACGCAAACTTCGACACGGCCTTCCTGCAGCTGTTCCCCACCTTTGTAGCCGACTTCAACGCTCTTCTTAAACCGGAGAGCCGGATAGCCCAATCCGACGACAACACGCTCAACACACCCATACGCATCTTTGCCCTTATACGTCTCGGCATATCCGACAGCAGCAAGATAGCAGAGTTTCTGCACTACAGCGTCAACACCATATACAACTACAGAGCCAACATAAAGAACGGAGCCATAGGCGACAGAGCCGAGTTTGAAGACAAGGTCAAGACCATTGGCATGCCCGAAAGCAATTTAAAATAAGCCATTTGTTATTGCTTTTCAAAAATTATATATACTTTTGCATTGCTCTTTTATAAATTAACAATACACTGTCAGGATAAAAACAACAACATTATGAACAACAAGAACAATGTAGGCGCAGACGGCTCTACCGAATTAATGGACAGCCGTCTACGCGAGCGCCGTATATATAAGGTAACCCTTTATGGCGCCATAGCCAACGTATTATTGTGCGTAGCCAAACTGATTGCTGGTGTTATAGGCAGAAGTTCGGCAATGATAGCCGATGGTGTCCACTCGCTTAGCGACCTTATAACCGACATCGTCGTCATTGCCTTTGTGCGCATATCGAGCAAACCGCAAGACCGCGGACACGAATACGGCCACGGCAAGTACGAAACCCTTGCCACAACCATCATCGGACTGATGCTTCTCTTCGTCGGATTAGGCATTATGTGGAACAGCCTAACGCAGATATGGGCTTGCATACAGGGCGAGCACATCAAGTCGCCGGATTGGATTGCCCTATGGGCAGCACTGCTGTCTATCGTTGTAAAGGAGTATCTCTTCCAATACACACGCCGTGCCGGACGCCAGCTCAACTCGCAGGCAGTCATCGCCAATGCCTGGCACCACCGCAGCGACGCCCTCTCTTCAATAGGAACCACCATCGGCATTGGCGGCGCACTGTTGTTGGGCGAGCATTGGACGGTGCTCGACCCCATTGCAGCCTTTATCGTGAGCTTGCTCATAATACACGCATCCATAGAACAGCTGCGCCCCAGCCTTGGCGAGCTTGTAGAAAAGTCGCTGCCCGAAGAGGTTGAGGACGAAATACGCCGCATCATCCTCTCCTGCCCCGGCGTTACCGACCCGCACAACCTGCGCACCCGAAAGATAGGCAACCGCAAGTCGGTAGACGTGCACGTGCGTATGGACGGCGACATAAGCCTCAACGAGGCACACGACAAGACCAAGGACATAGAGCACCACATAAAGAACGCTATAGGCCAGGACACATTCGTGATGATACACGTCGAGCCTATAAAACACCCTGAATGTCAATGAACACAGCTATCCTACACATTTAGTATATATAATATTGTGGATATGACGGAAATTGTATAATTTTGTAACCTAATTATTATTTCGCCATAAATAAAGATTAATGAAAGAATTTATAATATCAGAAGTAAAGGCCGAGACAGCCGTTCTCGTTGGCCTTATAACCAAAGATCAGGACGAAGCCAAGACCAAGGAATATCTCGACGAATTGGAGTTTCTTGCCGATACTGCCGGTGCCGTAACCGTTAAGCGCTTTACACAGCGTGTGGGCGGACCGAGCCAGGTGACATACGTGGGCTCGGGCAAGCTTGAGGAGATACGCCAGTATATCGAGGACGAGGAAGAAGCCGAGCGTCCTGTGGGTATGGTTATCTTCGACGACGAGCTTACAGCCAAGCAGATACGCAATATAGAGAAGGAACTTGGCGTAAAGATTCTTGACCGCACTTCGCTTATTCTCGACATATTCGCCATGCGCGCACAAACTGCCGCAGCCAAGACGCAGGTAGAGTTGGCGCAGTATCGCTATATGCTGCCGCGTCTGCAACGCCTTTGGACGCACCTCGAGCGCCAGGGTGGCGGCTCTGGTAGCGGTGGCGGAAAAGGCAGTGTGGGTCTGCGCGGACCTGGTGAGACCCAGCTCGAGATGGACCGCCGTATCATCCTCAACCGCATAACCCTCCTCAAGCAACGCCTTGTAGAGATAGACAAGCAGAAGACAACGCAGCGCAAGAACCGCGGACGCCTTATACGTGTGGCTCTTGTGGGCTACACCAACGTGGGCAAGTCGACCATCATGAACCTCCTCTCTAAGAGCGAGGTGTTTGCCGAGAACAAGCTCTTTGCCACTCTCGACACCACCGTGCGTAAGGTTGTGGTAGAGAATCTGCCCTTCCTCCTTGCCGACACCGTTGGCTTTATACGCAAGTTGCCTACCGACCTTGTCGACTCCTTCAAGTCGACACTCGACGAGGTGCGCGAGGCCGACCTCCTGCTGCACGTTGTAGACATCTCGCACCCCGACTTCGAGGAGCAAATCAACGTCGTTGAGAACACCCTGAAGGACCTCGGTTGCGCAGACAAGCCGTCGATGATTGTCTTCAACAAGATAGACAACTATACCTGGACAGAGAAGGAAGAAGACGACCTTACGCCTATGACCAAGGAGAACATCACCCTTGACGAGCTTAAGCGCACATGGATGGCACGTCTGCACGAAGACTGCCTCTTTATATCGGCAAAGGAAAAGCAGAACATCGACGAGTTCCGCGACACCATATACAAGAAGGTGCGCGAGCTGCACGTACAGAAATACCCATATAACGACTTCCTATACGAAGTGGTAGACGAGTAAAAAACCCTATAAAAACACATTCTTATGGTATACAGGAACTTGACAGACAGCGAGATTTCTGCCCTGCAGAACAACAACTGCTGGGCAGAAGATTGGCAGCGCATTGAGGTTGCAGACGGATTTAAGCCCAACTATTTCCACCGCGTTATGTTCTACGGCGACATCAGGCTTGGAGCCGTGGAGAAGACAGTGGAGGTGAGCAAGGGATTCTTCAAGCACTCGGGCATCGCCAACGCAACGTTGCGCAACGTCAGCATAGGCGACAACTGTCTAATAGAGAACATCTCGGGCTTTATCAACAACTACGCCATCGGCTCCGACTGCGTCATTACCAACGTATGCACAATGGAGACTACAGAGGGCGCAACCTACGGAGAGGGCAACCTTATATCGGTGCTCAACGAGGTGGGCGACGGCAACCTCATCATGTTCCACGGACTGACAAGCCAGACTGCATCGTTCATGGTTAAGCACTTCCAGAACCGACCGCTTAAGGACGCCATCCGACGCCTTATACGAGAGGAGATAGAACGCACATCGCCTGAGACTGCCACCGTTGGCAACAACGTCAAGATTGTCAATACCAAAGAGATTACAAATACCATAATATACGACGACTGCGAGATATCGGGAGCGGCACGCCTTAGCGACTGCACCATCATGAGCAACCCCAATGCCAATGTGTACATCGGCACGGGCGTCATCTGCGAGAACTCCATCATCAGCGACGGCACATCCATTATCAACAGCGTCAAGATGCAGGATTGCTTTGTGGGCGAGACATGCAAGATAAGCAACGGATTCACAGCTTCCAACAGCGTGTTCTTTGCCAACTCGTACATGTCCAACGGCGAGGCTTGCGCTGCCTTCTGCGGTCCGTTCACAGCATCCCACCACAAGAGTTCGCTGCTTATCGGCGGCGAGTTCTCGTTCTACAACGCCGGCTCAGCAACCAACTTCTCCAACCATGCCTACAAGATGGGCCCCATGCACTATGGCACCCTGGAGCGTGGAGCCAAGACAGCAAGTGGCGCCTACATCCTTATGCCTGCCCACATAGGCGCCTTCTCGGTGTGCTTCGGCAAGCTGATGTACCACCCCGACACTCGCTCGCTGCCCTTCTCGTACCTCATAGCCTACAACGACACCATGTATCTCGTGCCGGGACGCAACCTCACCACCGTTGGTCTATACCGCGACATACGCAAGTGGCCCAAGCGCGATATGCGACCGGCTGGTGCCAAGAAGAGCATCGTAAACTTCGACTGGCTCTCGCCCTTCACCGTGGGCGAGATACTGCGAGGCAAGAAGATTCTTGAAGACCTGCGCGAGGCATCGGGCGAGGATGTGTCGACATACAACTATCACGAGTACGTCATCAAGAACTCGTCGCTGCGCAAAGGCATCAAGTACTACGACATAGCCCTGCGCATCTATATGGGAGCCGTGCTCAAGCGCCACGCACCCGTCGAGCCAACAACAGAAGTTGGCACCGGCAGGTGGACCGACCTCTCGGGTCTGCTTATGCCCGAGTCGGAGGAGCAGCGCATTATAGACGACATACTATCCGGCGAAATAGAGACAACGCAGCAGCTAACCGAGCGCTTTGAGGAAATACACAGCAACTACTCGGAGTATCGCTGGGCTTGGTCGTACCGCATGATTCTCGACTACTACGGCTTCGATGCCCTTACCAACGAGAATGTGGAGCGTGTAAAGCAAGACTACGTCACAGCTCGCCGTGCATGGATAGCCGAAATAAAGAAGGATGCCACTAAGGAGTATAAACTTGGCGATGTGGACGAGGAGGTATTTACAAGCTTCATCGGACAGCTCGACAAGGAGGTAGACTTTGAGAACCAAAAGCTATATATGTAGTGAGGCACCTCCAAGGGCATCATCTCTAACAAAAATCAAACAAAACAACAGAATAATGAAGTTCAAATCGTTAATCATTGCAGCCGTCCTTACATTAGGATTTGGCGCTCACGCCTCGGCATACAGCTACGAGACAGTGAAGGGCGACCCGATGCAGACACGCATCTACACTATGCCCAACGGATTGAAAGTGTACCTCTCGGTAAACAAGGAGAAGCCACGCATCCAGACCTACATAGCCGTGCGCACCGGCTCGCGCAACGACCCAGCCGAAACTACGGGTCTTGCCCACTACCTTGAGCACCTTATGTTTAAGGGCACACACAGCTTCGGAACCTCAGACTATGCCAAGGAGCAGCCATATCTCGACGACATAGAGCGCCGCTACGAGCACTACCGCACCGTAACCGACCCTGCCGTACGCCGCCAGCTGTACCACGAAATCGACTCGGTGTCGCAGATAGCAGCACGCTACTTCATCCCTAACGAGTACGACAAGCTTATGTCGTCCATCGGAGCCAACGGCACCAACGCCTACACAAGCAACGACGTTACGTGCTATGTGGAGAACATACCGTCCAACGAGGTTGACAATTGGGCTCGCATCCAGGGCGACCGCTTCCAGAATATGGTTATACGCGGATTCCATACCGAGCTTGAGGCTGTGTACGAGGAGTTCAACATCTCGCTCACCAACGACACACGCAAGGAGTTTGCAGCCATCGGCAAGATGCTCTTCCCTACCCACCCCTATGGCACACAGACCACTATCGGTACACAGGACCACCTGAAGAACCCATCTATCACAAACATAAAGAACTACTTTAAGCACTACTACGTGCCTAACAACGTAGCCATCTGTATGGCTGGCGACTTCGACCCCGACAAGGTTATAGCCACCATCGACCGCTACTTTGGCTCGTGGAAGAAGAGCGACAAGGTGGTTTATCCGCAGTTTCCGGTGCAGAAGGACCTCACAGCGCCCGTAAGCACTACCGTCATTGGCAAGGAGGCTGCCAACATAATGATGGCTTGGAAGATGGACGGTGCCGCCGAACTGCAGAGCGACACACTCGCCGTTATCTCTTCTATCCTTAACAACGGCAAGGCCGGACTGCTCGACATCAACATCAACCAGCCTATGCGCTGCCAGGGTGTACAGGCTTTCAACTACGACATGCGCGACTACTCGCAATTCATCATCTATGGTATGCCCAACGAGGGGCAGACACTCGACGAGGTAAAGAGCCTTATACTTGCCGAGATAGAGAAGCTTAAGCGTGGCGAGTTCAGCGACAAGCTGCTGCCTGCCATCGTCAACAATATGAAGCTCGACTATCTGCACTCGCTCGACCAGAACGAGAGCCGTGCAGACGCCTTTGTCAACTCGTTCATCAACGGACGCGACTGGAAGACAGAGGTGCAGAAGTACGACCGCATTGCGGGTATGACCAAGCAGCAGATTGTAGACTTTGCCCGCCGCCACTTTACCGACGGCTATGCCATCGTGTACAAGCAGCAGGGCGAGGACGCATCGCAGAAGAAGATAGACAAGCCTGCCATTACAGCCATCCCTACCAACCGCGATATGCAGAGCGCATTTGTAAAGGAGATCAAGGAGTCGAAGACGGAGCCTATACAGCCTCGCTTCCTCGACTACAACAACGACTTTGCACAGCTCAAGACCAAGCACGGCCTGCCTGTATACTACATACAGAACAAGCAGAACCAGCTGTTCGACCTCAACTACTACTTCGAGTTTGGCAAGGAGTCGAACAAGTGGTTGCCGTTTGCTAAGAGTTACTTCGACTACCTCGGCACCAACAAGCTTTCTGCCCAGGAGGTTCAGGAGCGCTTCTACGGCCTTGCCTGCAACTACAGCATCAATGTTGGCACCAACTCGCTGCGCATAAACCTTAATGGCTTGGGCGAGAATATGACCGAGGCCATGAAGCTTATGGAGCAGGTTATAAACAATGCTAAGGTTGATAACGAAGCATATAAGAAGTATGCCGAGCAGGAACTTAAGTCGCGCCGCGACAACAAGCTCAGCCAGAAGTCTAACTTCCGCGCCCTTCAGGCTTACGGCCAGTATGGCGCCTACAACCCTGTGCGCAACATGCCCGACAGCGCCGAGCTTGTATCTGCCAACCCGCAGATGCTCATCAACATGGTGGCCGACCTCAAGAACTACAAGCACAGCGTGTTGTATTATGGTCCGCTTGCCGAGAAGCAGCTCCTTGCCACTATCGACAAGAACCACGCCACAGCCAAGAAGCTTAAGGACGTGCCTGCCGGAAAGGCTTACACCAAGCAGCTTACACCGCAGAACGAGATATGGATAGCACCATACGATGCCAAGAACATCTATATGATTCAGTATCACAACGAGAACCAGAAGTGGAATCCGGAGGACGAGGCTAAGATTCAGGTGTTCAACGAGTACTTTGGTGGCGGCATGAACGGAGTAGTGTTCCAGGAGCTTCGCGAGAGCCGCGGTTTGGCATACAGCGCCTTTGCCGACTTCTCTACACCTGTGCGCAAGGCCGACTCTAACTATGCCTACACCTACATCATCTCGCAGAACGACAAGATGATGGACTGCATCAAGGTGTTCAGCAATATCCTCGACACTCTGCCACAGTCGCCTGCAGCCTTCGAGCTTGCCAAGCAAGCCACAATGAAGCGCATTGCCTCGCAGCGCATCACCAAGACCGGCATCATCTACTCGTACCTCTCTGCCAAGCAGCGTGGCATCGACTACGACATTCGCCGTAAGGTGTACGCCACCCTGCCGTCGCTAAAGCTTGAGGACATCGTCAAGTTTGAGCACGACAACATGGCTAAGAAGCCGTGGCGCTACCTCATCCTCGGCGACGAGAAGAACCTCGACATCAAGTCGCTCGAAAAGATAGCTCCTATCAAGCGAGTATCTACAGAGGAAATATTTGGATACTAACAAGCAAGTAGTGCATATAATAATTATGCCTTTCATCGTCCCCTTCACTTTATAAGGTCGAGTGAGGGGGACGATTTTATTATACACAATACTGAAATAAAATATTTTCACAAGGAATACTTGTACAATTCAAGTTTTTACTATATATTTGCAACATAGATCATACATACTATGCGAATTATATCTCACCGAAAACTCCGAGACTTCTATGAGTCAAAAGGGAGAGAAGACTCCAAAATAGCTTTAGAAAGATGGTATCAAATAGCAGAGGAAGCCGAATGGAAAAACTTTTCAGACATAAGGGTAGATTTTCCTAATGCTGATTATGTTGGCAACCAACACTATGTATTCAACATCAAAGGCAATAACTACCGACTAATAGTCGTCATCAAATTTACAATTAGCCGTATATTTATTCGCTTTGTTGGCACTCATAAAGAATACGACAAGATTGACTGTTCAAATATATAAAACAATAGAGTATGGATAATATAACAAAAGAACAATACGAGTTCGCACTAAACCGAATAGAAGAACTCCTGCCGTTGGTTACGGACGAAACTCCTACCAACGACAAATATGCTATTGAACTAACTTTAATGTCAGACATAGTTGAAGCATACGAAAAGAAATACTACCCTATCGGCAAACCTTCAGTAGCAGAACTAATTGAAGATTCGCTTGAAGAAAAGAAGATGTCGCAAAAACAATTAGCAACAGAAATAGGTATAAGTCCTTCACGTATTAACGACTACATTAGTGGACGAGCAGAACCAACACTCAAAATTGCCCGTCTTCTATGTCGAGCACTTAATATTACACCTGCTGCAATGATGCAGTTCTAATAATCCTATATCTCCAACAACATTTTGTTTTTAAGTGACAATCTGCCATTTTAAAGGTAAACACAGTATAACTCATTGAGTATCAGCAGCATTATAGGCTGACACATTGCTTTCAATAAAGGGCAATGTGCCAGCCTATATACAATATTAGGGGCGAGAAGTGACAGCTGAGAGATGGGAGCCTTTACTCACCAGTCTTAATTTCGTTTATCTGTTTCAGTATTCCGTTGAGTCGGCGGTGCGAGTCGACAAGATAAAAGCCAAAGCGCATATCCGGACTCATATCACGACTTGCATAGTAGATCCCCCCACAATCCAGAACAGCACTAACAGAATGCCGAACTTAAGCCAATTGATAGAAGGCTATGCTCGGACGTCGCCAAAGGCGGCGAATTATGCTTAACCTCGGGTGACTGAAAGGAACCCGAGGAATAGCGTCCCTCCACCACATCTTTCCTCTTCCCCCTCGCTCGGCTTTGCCGAGCGAGGGGGAAGATATTTTTATATATACATGCTTATCCTCGGGTTCCCTACGGTCACCCGAGGTTAAGCATGATTCGCCGCCTCTGGCGACGCAAGCCATCATTTCTGCGTTCTGTGGGAACTACAAGCCAAGGAGATACAAGTACAAGAGCATATCGCCGATAAGCTGGAGCTTATCTGTGATATGCAAGTTGTTGTACACACCGCCTACGGCGAGTGGACACACAAAGAGTATTTCGCCGATAAACTGCAAATTACACTTATATCACTCCATATTCCGGATGAACCTAATTTATGCTCGTTAATGAACATATAATGCTGTGTCTTGAACGCTGCTTGTGCGTCGCCGAGGGCGGCGACGCATTGCACAAACCAGCGTATTAACGTCAATTATACGATTAAGGCATTAACGCCAATTACACGATTAAAGCATTAACGCCAATTACACGATATAATCATTAATACGCCATCTTGCTGGCACATTGGCGCTGAGGCTGGCAGATGGCATGGCAGATTGAGGGCTGCCGGAGGCGAAGTGACAGACCATATACCATTGATAATCAATTCAATAGATAAGCACTGGCAGATTAGCCACTTTTTAGGAAAACTAAAAAAGAAATATAGAAGACATTATAAAATGTGAGAAAAAACAAAACATAAGCAACACTTCTTTGAATATGTTGTTGCTAATCCATTCAAAATTTGTACTTTTGCAACGATTAATAAATATAAGAGATACACTAAAGGTGGATAACTTTTAACATTATGAAGATAGGATTGTTTATACCCTGCTATGTCGATGCGCTCTACCCGGAAGTGGGCGTTGCCACTTTCAAGCTGTTGAAGAGCCTTGGACTTGACGTTGACTATCCCCTCAACCAAACTTGTTGCGGACAGCCAATGGCAAATGCCGGATTCGAGAAGATGGCAAGCAACATAGCAAGTCGTTTTGACCAGCTGTTTGATGACTACGATTATGTAGTGGCACCATCGGCTTCGTGTGCCGCCTTCGTCAAGCTTTACCATCCGCGTCTGGTTAAGGAAGGACACGAGTGTTTGACGTCCAAGAAGATTATGGACGTGGTGGAGTTTTTGCACGATGTTGTTAAGCCTACTGGCTTGAAGTCGAAATTTCCGCACGTGGTAAGTGTACACAACTCGTGCCACGGCGTAAGAGAGCTTGGCCTGTCGTCGCCTTCGGAGCGCAACGTGCCGCAGTTCAACAAGATTATTGACCTGCTGCGCCTTGTGGAGGGCATAACCATACGCGAGCCTGAGCGCAAGGACGAGTGCTGCGGATTTGGCGGCATGTTCTCGGTAGAGGAACCCGACGTGTCGACACGTATGGGCGAAGACAAGATAGCGCGACACATGGCTACTGGAGCCGAATATATTACCGGTCCCGACTCGTCGTGCCTGATGCACATGCAAGGTATAGCAAAGAGAGAGAAAAAACCTATTAAGTTTATCCACGTAGTACAGATATTAGCAGCTGGATTATGAGTACACTACACAGCGAAGCGGCTCAACGCTTCAACCAGAACAAAGAGAAGACATCATGGCACGACGCCACATTCTGGGCGTTAAGACAAAAGCGCGACGCCATGGCTGCCGGTCTGCCCGAATGGGAGGACCTGCGCGAACATGCCAACCAGATAAAGCGCCACACCATTACGCACCTTGCCGACTATCTTGAGCAGTTTGCCGCACAGCTCGAGAGCCGCGGCGTGATAGTGCATTGGGCTAAGGATGCCGACCAGTTCAACAATACGGTGCTCGACATTCTGCGCAAGCACGGGGTGAAGAAGATGGTTAAGTCGAAGTCGATGCTTACGGAGGAGTGCGGCATGAACCCATACCTCGAGCAGAACGGCATAGACGTGGTGGAGACCGACCTTGGCGAGCGCATACTGCAACTGCTGCACCAGAAGCCCAGCCATATCGTTATGCCTGCCATACACCTCAAGCGCGAGGAGGTGGGCAAGATGTTTGAGGAGAAGGGCATAAGCAAGGAGATTGGCAACTACGACCCTACCTACCTTACACGCTGCGCACGACAGCATCTGCGCAACCAGTTTATGGAGGCTGGGGCTGGCATGACGGGCTGCAACTTTGGTGTTGCCAAGACCGGCGACATCGTGGTGTGCACCAACGAGGGCAACGCCGACATGTCGACATCCATGCCTAAGCTGCACCTTGTGGCTATGGGTATTGAGAAGATTGTGCCCGACTACAGCTCGGTGGCTGTGTTCCAGCGACTGCTATCCCGATCGGCAACGGGCCAGCCTACCACTGCCTACACCTCCCACTTTCGTCAGGCTCGTCCCGGAGCCGAGATGCACGTGATACTTGTGGACAACGGACGAAGCGACACTCTTGCCGATCCCGACCACTGGCAGACACTTAAGTGCATACGCTGCGGCTCGTGCATGAACACCTGTCCGGTGTACCGCCGCTCGGGTGGCTACTCGTATACCTACTTCATACCTGGTCCGATAGGCATAAACCTTGGTATGCTGCGCGACGCCAGCCGCTACAGCGACAACGTGTCGGCTTGCACGCTGTGCCTCTCGTGCGACAATGTGTGCCCAACGAAGGTTGGTCCTGGCTCGCAGGTGTACCTGTGGCGACAGAAGCTCGACTCGCTGCACCGTGCCGACCCTATGAAGAAGATTATGTCGGAGGGTATGGAGGTGCTGTTTGAGCATCCGCATCTGTATGCCTCGGCACTGAAGTTGGCACCTTTGGCTAACGTCATTCCAGACGGCTTGACACACATACGCTACGTCAACCCCTGGGGAGTTGGACACGAAAAGCCGTATTTTGCACGCGAATCGTTCCAAACAATGTGGAAGAAAGGAAAGGTTAAGTAAGTAGACGAGTTGACAAGAAGACGAGTTGACGAGTAGAACAAGTAGACAAGCAATAAACCCAAATGTACAAAGAAGAACTTTTGCAGAAGCTGCGCCGTAACACGCGCGAGCAATATGATATGCCCAAGGACGATATAAAGGGCATTGCCTACGACGACACCGTGGCGCAATTTGTAGAGGCAAGCAAGACGGTGGGCGCCCAGGTGGTGATGGCACAGGCTGGCGAGAGCCTCGACAGCATTGTGCGCCGGGCTTATCCCGACGCCAAGGTTATAGCTTCCGACATAGCCGAGCTGTCTATTGCCACCCTCAATCCCGACACCGTGGCAGAGGCACAGAATCTTAACGGCACCGACGTTGGCGTGGTGCGCGGACAGATAGGCGTGGCTGAGAATGGCTGTGTGTGGATTCCGCAAAGCATGAAGGAGAAGGCGGTGTGCTTCATCGCCGAGTATCTTGTGATAGTGTTGCCCAAGAGTGGCATCGTGAACAATATGCACGAGGCTTACGCAAGGATAGAGATGCCTGCCACGGGGCTTGGCACCTTTATATCGGGTCCGTCGAAGACTGCCGACATCGAGCAGGCTCTCGTTATGGGAGCGCAGGCTGCACGAGGTGTAACGGTGGTTATAACAGAAGGATAAGGCATCCTGCCAAATGAAGATTTAGCGTTACTAATAAACACCACAACGCCGCCTGTTAAGCTCAACAGACGGCGTTGTTTCATATAACAGTAATATTCTCTTCGCCAATATCTCTATATCAGCGGCATTCCAAGGGAAGCGCATTCTCTGCGCATATCGTCAGGCCATATAGAAGCCTGAATCTCTCCAATGTGTGCCTTGTGCAACAGAACCATGCAGAGACGGCTCTGTCCGATGCCACCGCCTACCGACAGTGGCAGCTCGTTGTTGAGCAAGCGGCGGTGGAAGTAGAGCGAGGCGCGGTCTTCCTTGCCCTCAATCTTTAGCTGGCGCTTCAGTGCCTCGCAGTCTACACGTATACCCATAGACGACAGTTCGAACGAGCGCTGCAGCACTGGGTACCAGATGAGGATGTCGCCGTTGAGACCTGCCTTGCCGTTCTCGGCAATAGTCGACCAGTCGTCGTAGTCGGGTGCGCGTCCGTCGTGCTTCTCGCCGTTGGCAAGCTTGCCTCCGATACCTATGATGAATACTGCTCCGTACTTCTTGCATATAGCGTCCTCGCGTTCTTTAGGCGAGAGGTCGGGGTACATGGCAAGCAGGTCTTCGCTGTGGATGAAGTGTATGTCCTCCGGTAGGAAGGGTCTTATTTGCTCGTATGTCTCGCACACGAGGTATTCGGTGCGTCGTATGGCGGCGTATATGCGCTGCACCACGTCCTTAAGGAAGGCGAGTGTGCGCTGGTGCCGGGTGATGACAGCCTCCCAGTCCCACTGGTCTACGTACAGCGAGTGGAGGTTGTCGAGCTCTTCGTCGGCTCGGATGGCGTTCATGTCGGTGTATACGCCGTAGCCCGGCTGCACCTGATACTCGGCAAGTGTAAGGCGCTTCCACTTGGCAAGCGAGTGTACCACCTCTGCCTTCTGGTCGCCGAGGTCCTTTATGGGGAATGTAACAGGACGCTCCACACCGTTGAGGTCGTCGTTGATGCCGAGTCCCTGTAGCACAAACAGCGGTGCGGTGACGCGGCGCAGACGTAGCTCGGTGGCGAGGTTCTGCTGGAAGAAGTCTTTTATAAGCTTGATGCCCTGCTCGGTTTTATAGGTGTTGAGCAAGGCACGATAATGTTCTGGACGAATAAGTGTGCTCATCGTATGCAGTTTTGATTATTCTTTTATTTTACAGTTGCAATTGCAAAGGTATATAATAATTACTAATGAGCAAAATAAATCGGCAGGAAAATATCAAAAAGACATAAAACGAAAGAGTTTGCTTTACAAAGCGTGAAAAGGTAAAAAAGTAAAAGAGTAAAAAAGTAAAAGGGGATAGTTCGTATAATGAACGTATAATATTGGATGGGCGTTAATGAACGTCTATTACACGATAGAAACATTAACGTCCATTACACGATTGAATATTATACGTTCATTATACGAATATTAAAACGTCAGCATCACCCCGACAAACAGCTACTCGCCATTAATTGTCAAACCACTTCCATTGGCTTGCGTTGAAGCTACCCTCTACCCTCTTCTCGATATCGTCGGGCAGGTTGCAAAAGAAGTCGATGCCGGTGAGCTGCTGCAGCTTCTCGATGGACATGCAGTGATTCTTTATCTTCTCGTCGGTGCGGTATTCGTTGGTCTGGTCGCACCAGTAGCCCACGGCGAGATACTCGTACTTGCCATTGACGTAGAACTTGCGCAGCACGGCTGTAAAGAAGTACTTAGGCACGATGAGCTTGCCGTTGATGCGCTTGATGATGTTCTTCTCGTCGTCGATGGTACCTCCCTTGCACACATAGATAGTGTCCTTGGGTCCGAGGTTGTTCACCCAGTTGCGCAGCTGGGTCTCCATACGCAACCACAAGCCATACTCTTTATTGTCGCTTGAGCCGTTAAACTTGGAGTATTGCGGCTGCATGTTAGTGAGGTAGAATGTCTGGAAGTTGGCATCGTACGAGAATGTGCGGTCGGCGTTAGGACAGATGTGTCCGTGGTCGAAGCCCGATCTCCAATACTGGTCCTCGTATCTGTCTTCAGGGGCAACCTGCGGATCCTGCGGATACTTGTTTTCGCTTGTAGTTACACGGTTGTAGTCGCCTGCATAACCCTTGTGCATCTGGTAACACGACCAACGCTGCGACTTCTTGTCGCAATCCCACTCCACAGAGAAGTTCACCTTGTCGGCGTCGAATGTGGTGTTGTCGTTTACACGATACACTATAACCTGCTGCTTTCCGGTCTTTCTGAGAGCCGGAAACTCTAAGCGCAGCACGGCCTTGTCGGCAGTAGCCACATTGGCATTGGTATTAGGACCGACAGTCTCGCCGCCGGTGTTGTCGCTTCCGCCACCATTGTTGCCGCCTCCGGTGTTGCCGCCACCACCATTGTTGTTGGTTGTATTATCCTTGTCTCCGCCAATAACCGGCGTGTAATCGTCGCCTCCACAACTTACGAAGAAGATTGTTAGTAGCGCAAAGGCAAACTTGATGATACCCTTCAGATTAAGATTTCGTAATGGATTCATAACGCGTAAGTTTTTAAATTAGTTTTATGTTTACTCCTAACAAAAAAGAAAGTGTGTTCTGAGCGTATATGCAACTACGCTTAGAACACACTTTCGATGTGCATATTCAATAAATAGAACGAGTCTATTTGAAGTATATATCTCGTAAATATCCTTACTTGCGAACCTTTGCGTAACGGCTCATGAACTTGTCTACGCGACCAGCGGTGTCAACAAGCTTGCTCTTACCTGTATAGAACGGGTGAGATGTGCTTGAAATTTCGACCTTAACTACTGGGTAAGTTTCGCCTTCAAATTCTACTGTCTCTGAAGTCTTGCATGTAGACTTTGTAAGGAACATATCGCCGTTGGACATATCCTTGAATACGACGGGGCGATAGTTTTCTGGATGAATTCCCTTCTTCATTTTGTTTTAAATATTTTGAATGTTAATTGAATAAACGCTTTTAGAGCATTAGTGGGTGCAAAGTTACAAGTTTTTTCGCATATAGCCAAACTTTTATAGCTTTTTCTTATTCATTGGGTTAGGGTTTGCAAACTAATGAGTAACTTTGCATAAAAATAAGAACCAAAACATCAAACAAGTGCTACACGACGAACTGATATACCAAATACGGCAGAGCTTCGGCTTTGAGCCTACTCTCGACCAGAACCGGGCGCTTGCCTCGTTTGCCTCGTTCATGGCAGACGGCGACGACAGGGCGGTGATGATAATGCGCGGTTCGGCTGGTACGGGCAAGACGTCGCTGTCGGGTGCCATTGTGCGCACGATGAAGAGGCTCAAGCAAAGGGTGGTGTTGCTGGCTCCTACGGGCCGTGCCGCCAAGGTGTTCTCCATCAACTCGGACACGCCGGCTTCCACCATACACCGCCGCATCTACCGGCAGAAGTCGATGGAGGGGGCTTTCTCGCTTGCGCCCAACATGCACACCGACACCCTCTTTATGGTGGACGAGGCGTCGATGATAGCCAATGAGGGCCTGCAGGGGGCGGTGTTTGGCACGGGATGCCTGCTGGACGACCTTGTGCAGTTTGTATATACGGGCCGCAACTGCCGGCTGATGCTTATCGGCGACAAGGCGCAGCTGCCACCTGTGGGCGAGGAGGAATCGCCTGCCCTGTGCTCCGACTTCATGCGTGGCTACGGACTGACGGTGTACGAGAGCGACCTTAAGGAGGTGTTGCGACAGAGTGAGCAATCGGGCATTCTCTACAACGCCACCGTTATACGCCAGATGATTACCCACGACGAGGCTACGGAGCTGCCCAAGATTAGGTTCAAGGGATTTGCCGACATCGTCAATGTGCCGGGCAACGAGCTTATCGAGTCGCTTGCAACGAGCTATTCGCAGGTGGGCATGGACGAGACGATGGTGGTGACGAGGTCGAACAAGCGCGCCAATATCTACAATCAAGGCATACGCAATCAGGTGCTTTGGCGTGAGGAAGAGCTTACGTCGGGCGACTGGCTTATGGTGGTGAAGAACAACTACTACTGGACCGAACAGGACGCTGTAAACAACCGTGCCGGTCTGGCAAAGGATTCCACATCGCCAGCGGCACAAAATATGGCTGCCAATGGCAGCGTTAATAGTGCGGCAGCTGCTATACCTGTTAAGCCACAGGCTGTGCCGACACAACCTGTAGAACAGCCTACACCGTCGTTTATTGCCAACGGCGACCGTGCCGTGATACAGCGTGTGCGCAACAGGCGCGACCTTTATGGCTTCCACTTTGTGGACCTCTGGCTGCAGTTTCCCGACTACGACAACTACGAGCTGCAGGTTACGGCCCTAACCGACTCGCTCTCGACCGAGGCTCCGGCTCTGACGCGTGAGCAAAGCGACCGCCTGTTTGAACAGGTGATGCTCGATTATGCCGACATACGCACCAAGCCCGAGCGCTACAAGAAGCTTAAGGAAGACCCCTACTACAATGCCTTGCAGATAAAGTATGCCTATGCCGTGACGTGCCACAAGGCACAGGGCGGTCAGTGGGCGCACGTATACGTCGACCAGGGATACATGACGGACGATATGCTGACGCCCGACTATATACACTGGCTGTACACGGCATTTACACGAGCTACCGAAAAGCTGTTCTTGGTGAACTGGCCGAAGACGCAAACTGAGCCATAATATGAACAATAAATAATTTTAAAACAAAACAATATGAAGCAAATTAAGCTATTTCTCTTTGCCTTGGCACTAACAGTTATGCCACAGGCCATAAGCGCACAGGCTCCTGCCAACGCCCAGAGCGGTGTTGTGGAAGACCTCGACGCAAAGTATGCCACCAATCTGCTGAAGCCGGGAACCAACGCTCCCGACATCAACCTGCAGACCATAGACGGCAAGCAGTTCTCGCTTAAGAGCCTGCGTGGCAAGTATGTGGTGCTCGACTTCTGGGCTTCGTGGTGTCCCGACTGCCGCAAGGACTCGCCATACATTATGTCATTGTACGAGAAGTTCGCTCCCAAGGGGGTTGAGTTTGTTGGTGTGTCGTTCGACACCAAGGCCGAGGCATGGAAGAATGGCGTGAAGAAACTCGGCATCAAGTACACACAGGTTGGCGATATGAAGCATATGCGCGAGTCGGCTGTGGCACAGACCTACTGCGTAAAGTGGATTCCTACGGTATATGTTGTCGACCCTGAGGGCAAGGTTGTGCTCGGCACCGTTATGTCCGACAAGGTTGGGGCTTACCTTACATCGGTTTATCCCGACTGTGCCGAATGACACTGACAACCGACATACTGCGCACATGGTTTAGGCAGTTCAACACCGACTACTTCGGTTCTGAGCTGCCTATGCCACGTATTGTCCTGTCGAAAGCCCGCACCCGCCTTGGCACAATGGCTTGCAAGTGTACGCGCCGGCTGATGAAGCGTGTGTACACCGACTTCACCATACGCATCAGCACCTACTACGAGTGTACCGAACGCGAGTTTCAGGAGACGCTGCTGCACGAGATGATACATTATTATATTATGTATAAGCACATCCCCGACACGTCGTCGCACGGCAAGGTGTTTCGCGAGATGATGCACAGGCTCAACAGCCGTTATGGTTGGCACATCACCGTCTCGTCGTCAATGCGTGGCCGCAAGATAGCCGACGAGCAGGGCAGGTCGCGCCGCTCAGCCTTCCTTGTGCTTGCCATAGTGCTTGACGACGGCTCACGCATGCTGTCGGTAGTCAGTCCGCGGTCGGCACGCAAGCTCGATGTTATGGCTCAAGGGGTAAAGGAGATTGTGGACCACCGCTGGTATCTATCTTCCGACCCCTACTTTGCCGACTTCTCCAAGGTTAGAAGTCTGCGCGCCCGGCGTGTCGACCAAGACTTGTTCAACGAAAAAACGGCTGCAATGCAGCCGTTGGTTCTACCTAAATAGTAGCCTATGTATGCAGTCAAGGCTTAACAGCCTCAACCGTGTATCCTTTTTCCTGCAGCAGCTTAAGCACGCCCTTACTGCCCGGCAGGTGTCCGGCACCCACAACAAACAAGGTTGGGGCAGCCTTCATGATGGCAGGCATACGGCTTGCCCAGTCGAGGTTGCGGTTGTCGAGCAGCTGTGCCATCTCTTCAGGAGTGCTGTCGCACGTGGTGTTGAACTTCTCGTTCATAAGGTCGAGCAGTGCCTTGACGTCCTGTGCGTAGTAAGCCTTGGCCATACGCTCGGTAAGCTGGGCATAATAGTCGAGGTTGTTAAGGAAGCAGTCGAGCTGCTGAATCTGTCTTTTGAGCGGCGCTCCGTACAACAGACTTGCCTGGAACGACAGCGTCTCAAGTCCGCCTACTGGCTCGTTGTTCTGCTTGGCCTGCTTCTGGAAGTACTGGTCGATAAGGTTTGTAGGGTCGAACTCGCCCATGTGAGCCTTAAGATACTGCAACACCATAAGCTGTGTGAGCAGCGTGGCGGGCGACATCTTGCCCATCTGCTGAGCCACCATAGGGTTGCTTAGACCTACACCCATATAGTCTACCAGCACCGCATCAAGCTTTTTGTACTGCTCGGGGGTTAGCACCGTCTTCAAGGTCTTGCCCTCCGGTAGGAGCATGTGCTTCTGCATAACCTGCATGCTGTCAGGGTTTAGCATCACATCAAAATTCAGTTCGCCATACACCTGGTCGGTAGCGTCAAGCGCTTGGCGCACACCGGCAATATTGTCGGCAAAAGGCGAGTTGGCAAGGTGGAAGGTACCGAAGACGTACGACGGCTTTTTAAGGTCGGCACCCGACACGCGATAAAGCAACTGAGCGTCGGCGCAAACAGCCGAAACCAACACAAACAAGAGTGAAATTAAGATTTTCTTCATATTATTTATTGTTAAATGACTATCAAAGTTTTGTACTAAGGATGTTTTTACGTATTTTTGCAAATGCGTCACATATATTTTAATATAATGACACAGCATCTACATAATTAACTACATTAAATCTGATTTATTTTAAAAACAAGCTATAAAAATGAACAATCTCAACCAAATCATCAGCCACTTTAACATTAAAGGCACCGTTTCTGAAGTTAAGCCCTTGGGCAACGGACTCATTAACGACACTTACAAAGTGAATACCGTTGAGCCTGATGCACCCGACTATGTATTGCAGCGCATCAACGACTCCATATTTACAGATGTCGACCTCTTGCAGCACAACATCTATGAGGTAACGACACACATCCGCAAGCAGCTTGAGAAGGAAGGCGCCGACGACATCGACCGCCGCGTTCTGACCTTCGTGAAGGCCGACAACGACAAGACCTACATCAAGACCGACGACGGCAAGTACTGGCGTATGTCTATCTTCATCCCTGATGCCATAACCGTTGAGACCGTCAACCCCGAGTATTCGTACCACGCTGGTAAGGCTTTCGGCAAGTTTGAGGCTCAGGTGGCAGACATCACCGACCGTCTTGGCGAGACTATCCCCAACTTCCACAACATGGAGTTGCGCCGCGACCAGCTGCGCCAGGCTGTAAAGGAAGACCGCGCCGGACGTGTGGCTGGCGTAAAGGACTTTATCGACGAGCTTGAGAAGTATAGCGATGAGATGTGCCTCGGCGAGCGCCTCTTCCGTGAGGGCAAGCTCCATAAGCACGTTTGCCACTGCGACACTAAGGTGAACAACATGATGTTTGACAAGGATGGCCGCGTACTCTGCGTTATCGACCTCGACACTGTTATGCCGTCGCTCTTCGTCAGCGACTACGGCGACTTCCTGCGCACTGGCGCCAATACCATTGCCGAGGACTCGCCAGAGTTTGACAAGATTGATTTCCGCATGGACATCTTCGAGGCTTTCACACGTGGCTACATCGAGTCGGCTTCGTCGTTCCTCTCGCCTCTTGAGATTTCGCTTCTGCCTTACGCTGCTGAGCTGTTCCCATACATGCAGGCTGTACGCTTCCTTTGGGACTACCTCAACGGCGACCACTACTGGAAGTGCAAGTATCCTGAGCACAACCTCGTTCGTGCCAAGAACCAGTGGCACCTCTTCCTCAAGGCTAAGGAGCACGAGGCAGAGATGAAGCAGTTTATAGAAGGATTGAAGGCATAAGCCTCCGGTTATACATCAAGGTCTAATGTACGACGATAAACATAAAAAACAGAAGACACGAGTATATGTTAATATTTTAAGACAGAAGAACATAAGAACATAAGGATGGGTGTAAACTGTTGGGGAACTTATGTTTATCGCCCTATTGTGGGCTAACCCGAAGGGTTTTGTCCACAATAGGGCGTTTTGTCTGTTTTTGTTAATAGTGATGTATATACAAGTAAAATTATACGTCCATTATACGAATCATATATTACACGTCCATTATACGAACGTTACTTTTTGCGTTTACTTCAGCCTATACACCTTAGTCTGACCAGCGTAGATGCCCGTTCCTGTGAAGTCGCACACTTGCTTGACAGCCTTATTGAGGCTACCCTTAAGCTTGAGTTCAACGTTTATTGGTTCCTGCTTCTGTGCCGGATCTGCCACGTGCAACGTAACGCTGCCGTCGTTGTGGCGGCGCACCATAACGATGCAAGGCTTGTCGACGCTGAGCGTAAGGTTGCGGGCGGTAAGGGTTGCGGGCTTGTGGAACACCGCCTGCCATACGCCGAGGTCAGTCTGCTCAACTGCCTGTATGTCGGCAGTGTTGCTGAGGATGTTGACGTGCTGCTTCTTGCAGTAGGCGTCGAGCGTCTTGGCATCGCTTGCCTCGGGCACAACGATGTAGGCGTAAGAGGCGTCTACAGGCTTGACACCGTGGTCGAGAGACAGGGCGAAGACCTGATACGCCTCCTCGCGGTTAGGCATACTGTGGTTGATGTCCTTCCACTTGCCCTTCTGTATGTCGAAGTCGAGCACCACATTGCCGCCCTTCGGGAACACATAGCCGGTGCCATCGTGGCTCACCCAGCTAATGTTGAAAGCCTTGATATGGTCGGCGTCCTTGGCAGCAACAACCTTCTTGCCCTCTGCGTAGAGCACGGCGTCGGTTTTATGGGCAAGACGCTGGTTGAGGGTTGTAAACACAGGGTTGGCGTTGGACGATGTTATGCCAGAGCCAAGACACACTATCTCGTTGTCGAAGAAGAACCACGCCTTCTTAGCCCGTGTGTCGATGCCTGCCCATGTGTCGTCGTAGGCATAGGCAGTGGCACCATATATAGAGTCGGTAACGCCACCAGCAAATTGCGACGTACCCTCCTGCTGCCAGTCGTGCTGTGCAAGTGGCACCTCAGCCATCTGCGGAGCAGTGGTTCCCGGTATGCGTGTCCAGTTCCAGGCAGGGAAGATGTTGAAGTATTCGTCGCCGCTCTTTACCAAAGCGTTGCATCCGTCCGACACAAAGTAGGTCTTCAGGTTCTCCTTGTTGCCATACTCAAGGCGTGATGTGCGGTTGGACACCATGCGCACGTCGAAGGTGTAGCCCTTGCGCACGTGCATGGTATAGTCGGCACGGAAGTAGTGGTTGTGCGCCGGCTTTATTGCGTACGAAGCCGGCTGCTTGCCCGTCAGTCGGTCTACTATCTGCTTAAACTCGTCGGCATGAGCCGGGTCGAGCTTAATCATTCGGCGTGCAAAGAGAGCCTTGCTGCTCTTGTTGAGCATGTTGACACGGCTCATGCTGCGGCCCATAACGTCGTACAGCATATACTTGCCACGTATGGATGGATAGTAGGTCTCGCGCATAAATCGGCTCAGCAGCTGCACTTTGTCATTGTCCAAGGCATAGCGTGTGCCGAGAGCGTACATCGCAACCTGCGTTACACCCTTCAGTATCTCGTCGCCGTAGCCTCCGATATAGAGCTGGGTGCCGTGCTGAAAGTAGGAGCCGTCGTACTGAAAGCCCTCTTTTGTGGTATAGCATACGGGGTCGAACACCAGCTGCATAGCCGTCTGCATATCCTTCTCGTTGTGCTCAAGGCACGAGCGGTATATCCAGTGCAGGCAGATGTCGGTGCGGTTGGCACCTGTCCACTTGGCAGGGTCGCCTCCGTCGGTAAGCATACGCTTAAGGATGGCAGCCTCAAGTTGTTGCGGCACCTGCTTCTTTCCGGCGCGCATCTGTATGAGGATGATGCCGAGCGACTGCGGTTCGGCTATTTGGTTGAACCACCAGTTCTTGCAGTTGGGGTCGCGGTCCTGCCAGAATTGCAGTGCCTTGATGATGTTGTCGGCAAGTGTCTCGTCGCCGTAGTGCTTGTTCTTTTCGTTGATGTAGGCAGCAGCCCAGTCCTCCAAGCGTTCGAGATGCTTCTGCGGCGGCCAGTTGGTGATGTCGTTGCGCGAATAGTCGATGTCGTTGAACGAGCCCTTTTCGGCGTCGTACAGCTTGAGCCACTTCTCCACATTGGGGTTGCGGCGTGCGTCTTTGCGTATGCGCTGCATAAAGGTGTCGAAGTCGTTGGCAGCCGATACTTGCAGACAGCACACGAGGGTGAGCATCAGCGTCAGGACATGACGCAATGCCAAATGGATGTTTTTTGTCATAGTAGAATGTAATGTATTAGTTTTCAGTATATTTATTAGTTGTTGTCTGTATTCTGCTCCGCCTCTTCGGTGGTTGTTGCAGGCGTCTTGGGGGTGTTGCGCTCAAAGAAACGCTGCAGCTGGTATATCTTTATGGCGTTGAGTATCTCCACAGCTCCGTACACCATCATTGCCCAGCCAATGACGAAGAGCGGTGCCGAGGCAATGCTTGCGGGCGATATCAAGGCAATGACGCCCACCAAGAGCGTAAGCGCAGGCATAACCCAGAAGTAGACGCCTATATGTGCAAGGCGCGAGGCGGCTATGAGGTTGACAAACTGGCTCACCGCTCCAAGAATGAGGATGGCGGCAAGCAGATACATAAGGTAGCTTACAAACGCCGTTGGCATGATGGTAAGGACGATGCCGAGGATAAGGCTGCCCAACCCCACGATGGGGAACAGGGGACGTGTGCCCGTAAGCTTGCGGCCGTCGGCATCGTATACCTCGATGTCCTGCTTCTTGCCGCGAGCCACGAAGTATGTGGCGCACGAGAACACACCCGACACGAAGAACAATACGCCAATGGCTATTGTAATCCACTCTACTGTCTGCTCGCGGTACTTCACGAGCAGCGCTCCTACGGCTATAGCGCACAGCGCGCGGAGCAACGAACTTGCTAAGGTTTTCATAATGACAACAAATATATACATTATTATTTATATGAACAACATTGGTTGCGTTTTTTTTGACTTATTGGCAGTTTTGAACGGTATAGGGATTTTCCCCCACGGGTTTAGGGAAAATCCTTTTGTCGGGTTATAATGTATAGCTAACTTTGCAAGTGTAAAGAAATAACACAATATGTTGAACCAATAAAACAACGATATTATGAAAAGGTTTATATCTATAATGGCATTGCTGTTTACACTCACATTCACAGCAAACGCAATGAGTTACGAGCAGGCTCGGCAGCAGGCTCTGTTCCTCACAGACAAGATGGCATACGAGCTTAATCTTACTGATGACCAGTATGAGGCAGCTTATGAGATAAACCTCGACTATCTGATGAGCGTTAATACGGTGGACGACCTTTATGGCTCGTACTGGAGATACCGTAATCTCGACCTGAGCTACATCCTGCTCGACTGGCAGTATCGTGCTTTCTGCAACGCAGCCTACTTCTACCGCCCTCTCTACTTTAGTGGAGGCTACTGGCGATTTGGCATATATGCACGCTATCCGTACCGCGACTACTACTACTTCCACCGTCCGCGTGTGTACGTAAGCTATTGCGGCGGACACTCATGGCACAGCAATCACGGTCGCTCATGGTATCACGGACGCGACTTAAGACCCAAGCACACCAAGAACCACTTTGGTATGCGCGACGGATTCAACCGCGGCGACTATGGACGTGGCAACCGTCAGAGCTTTGGCAACCGTCCAGCCGGCACTGCTCCGCAGAACAACAACAATAGCTTTGGCAACCGCAACAACAGAACTGTAACCAACAGTGTCAACTCGATGAGAAACAGCAACGGCTCGTTTGGCACTCGCGAAAGCAGCACGCGTGTTACTGTTAGACAGTCGTCCAACTTTGACAGCCCACGTACCAACAGCACTCCACGTCCTACATTCACACCGCGTCAGAGCCAGCCTTCGTCGTCATCGTTCGGCAACAATCGTGGCGGTTCGTCGTCGTTCGGCAGCAGCCGTGGCAGTTCGTCGTCGTTCGGCAGCAGCCGTGGCGGTTCGTTTGGACCGAGTCGCAGTAGCGGCACCGTAAGCTCGCCTTCACGTGGCAACTCTTCGGGTGGCAATGCGTCGTCGAGAGGCTCGTTTGGCAGCCGTAGATAATGAATATATCAGTTGCCAACAATAATATATAATAGGTAGAAATGGTGAAGAGATTTATCAGGATTTAAAATTCAAATCAATTCTTTTATGCGTTGAGTGCGGACTTTTGCAAATGCAGAGTCCGCACTTTTATTATATCTCTATGCGTCTAATTTCGGCATTAGCCATCTTCTCTATCTCCCTCATCTCTTTGCCATAGAACACCGCCTGTATAGCCTTGTTTATGATGCCATGCCCCACGGCAACCACCGTAAGGCCGTCGTAGCGACGGCGTATGTAGTGGATAAAGTCGGCGGCGCGGCGCATCATCTTGTCTTGCGACTCGATGTCGTCGGTCCATTTGGCATCCTTTAGGTCGGGAATGTATTTGCCTGTAAAGCTGCCCCAGTCGCGTTCGCGCAGCAATGGGGTCTGGTCGATTGCGGCAAGCGCCTTGGTGCGGTCGTAGCCGAAATGTGGCAAGGCTATCTCAAGGCAGGTATCTACGGCACGCTTAAGGTCGCTCGACACAAAGGCGTCGATATGTTCGTTTGCAAGTAGGCCGCCCAGAAGGCTCGCCTGTTCAACACCATAGCCGGTAAGCTTGCCCGGTGTCTGCCCTTGCATTATCTGGTTGACATTGTCCACGGTCTCGCCGTGACGAATAAGGAGTAAATTGCAAGACATATTATCAAGTTATAAGCTATCTTTTTCTGCAAAATTATAACTAATAATTTGTATCGCCAAGGGTTTAATCCAAAATAAGTTCACATTTAGTTATCTTTAGACTGGGTAAAGTGTGGGTTGCTGACAAGTTTTCAGTATCTTTGCACTTATGAAATTAAGCATTGCAAACATTATGGCAGCAGCGCTCATGTCGCTTGCTGTCTCTACCGCCACTTATGCCGGCAACAAGGCACGTGGCACCGTGAAGATAAGGATGATAGAGACAACCGACGTACACGGTCGTTTCTTTCCGTACGATTTTATTCGTCAACAGCCAGTTGGAGGCTCGCTTGCAAGGGTGTCGTCGTATGTCGACTCGCTACGCACCATATACGGCGACAACCTCTTGCTGATGGATGCCGGCGACGTGTTGCAGGGTCAGCCCATCGTTACATACTACAATTATGTGCGCACCGATGCCGAGAACATAGCCTCTTCGGTGAGCAACTATATGCGCTACGACGTGCGCACCATGGGCAACCACGATGTAGAGACGGGTCATGCCGTATACGACAAGTGGGTCAAGGAGATGACGTGCCCTATGCTCGGTGCCAACATCACCAATACGGCTACAGCCCAACCTTACTATAAGCCCTACATCGTCTTTAAGCGTGGAGGTGTCAAGATAGCCGTTATTGGTCTCATAACACCGGGTGTTCCGTCGTGGCTCTCGGAGACATTGTGGAGCGGCATGCACTTTGAGGATGCTGTAGAGTCGGCTAAGAAGTGGATGGATATTGTGAAGAAGAACGAGCGTCCCGACATTATCGTGGGCCTGTTCCATACCGGAATACACGACCGCAGCAAGACCAACGGCAGCCTTAACGATGCCACACTTGAGATAGCACGCCGTGTGCCGGGCTTCGACGTTATATTCTACGGACACGACCACGCCACTCACTACGAGGAGGTGAAGAGCAGAGACGGCTCGACAACCATCATTGTCAACCCTGCCAACAATGCCATGAATGTGGCTGATGCCGAGTTTGTGGTTGACAAGAAGAGCAAGAAGCTTAGCGTAAACATCGTCGACATATCGCAGAAGAAGGTGGACGAGGGCTTCATGAAGACTTTTGAGCAACAGATAGAAGAGGTAAAGCGATACGTAGACACCGAGGTAGGCAACTTTGCCACATCAATGACGTCACGCGATTGCTACTTCGGCAACAGCAGCATGGTAGACTTCATCCACGACGTGATGCTATCGGTAAGCCATGCCGACGTGTCGTTTGCCAGTCCGCTGTCGTTCGACGTCACCGTAAAGGCTGGTCCTGCCACACTGAGCGATATGTACAAGCTGTACAGCTACGAGAACGAGCTGTGCGTTGTCGACCTTACCGGCAAGGAGATTAAGCGCTATCTGGAGAAGAGCTATGAGCGCTGGGCTACCACAATGACATCTCCAGACGACCATCTGCTGCGTGTTAGCAGTGGCGATGCAGGGCGCGACAAGTACTTCGGACTTGCCACTCCGTTCTACAACCTTGACAGCGCAGCCGGAATAAACTACGTGGTGGATGTAACCAAGCCTGCCGGACAGCGCGTCAACATAACCACTATGGCGGACGGAACACCCTTTGACGAGGCTCGTCACTATCGTGTGGCTGTCAACAGCTATCGTGCCGCAGGCGGTGGCGGACTGCTTACCAATGGCGCCGGCATCGAGAAGGCTAAGCTCGAAGACCGTATTGTATGGCGTGGCGACCACACTCTGCGCGACTATATCATAGAATATGTACGCACAAAGGGCAAGGTTGAGGTGGCACCGCACAACAACTGGAGCTTTGTTCCGGCTGAATGGACGGTTCCGGCGGCACAACGCGACAGACAGTTGCTGTTCCCAGACGAAAAGAAGTAGAATATACAAGGGCTTTGACAAACCTTGCTTTATGTGTGGAGGAGAAATTGATGCAAAGTGTGGATTAATTCTACACACGTTCCACAGAATTCCACGCTTTTGAGATATGGCACGCATCCGTACCAAACAAGCAAGTCTACTGATAATCAATAGGTTATACTAAAGTTGTAAAAAGTTGGCACGTCCATTGCATTTTATATGGCGTAAACAATTAACATTAACAACTTAAAAATATAATGATTATGAGAAAGGTATTTTTTGCAGCTATAGCAGCTATGGTGATGGTATCGGTAAGCAGTGTATTCGCAAACAGCGCCAAGTCGGAAATGGGTATCGTTATGCCAGCAGACACAACAGCAAACGACACAGTAGCACCTGCTCAGGAACCAACCGACACAGCAGTAAAGGTTAATCCAGGTGCTGACGACACAGCGTGGTTGATGTCAACCGACTCAACGACTGTTGACTCTTCAAGTGTTGAACCCTCAAGCTTGGTTTAATAAGCCAACAGGATAAGAAGATTCGCATTTCTCCTGACATACTTAGTAATACACAGCGGCAGTCTGTATCGTCTTGTTTAGGCAAGAAGATACAGACTGTTTGCTATTTAACATATTTAGCCTTAAACCTCTTGCATATCTCATATATTTTGACGTATTTTGCAGGCTCAATCCCAAACAGTTATGAATAAGCCGAGAGCAAAGATTGCAATCATCAAGATAGTTATAGGTTATGCCCTGCTTGCCATTGTGTTGTTGTCTGCCACGTGGATGGCTTACGACAACACGCGCTCGCTGTCGGGCATCAACCAAGCCAACGAGCAGCTTATGGCGCGTCGCGATTTGGTCGACTCGCTGGTTACATCCCTGTTCGAGACAGCCAATGCCGAGCGTTCGGTATTGCTTGGCGACGTAGACCAGTGGCAAAAATTTGATAAGTCGTTAGGCAGATCCAAGGACAAACTGCGCCGACTGCGACCCTTCATTGCCGACTCGTTGAAGCGGTGCCGCATCGACTCGCTTGCCCTCCTGCTCGATGCCAAGCGCCAGAACACCTTGCTCGTACTTGCCGAGATGGGCAAGGACCAGCGCGACATATACTATAACAATAAGGTGGAGGCATTGCAGAGCGGACGCGACTCGGTTGTTATACACCCTAAAACCTCTGGCAGGCACGAGCAGCACGAGACGGTGTACGAGATTGTAAAGAGCCGCCGCGGATTCTTCCGGCGTCTTGGCGACGCCTTCCGCCGCCAACATGCCGACACCATCGGCGTTACGCAGATATCCCGCCAACAGTCTACCGACACCATAAACCACAGGCTCAACATTGCCGACAACGTGGCCAACGCGCTTGCCCAGATACGCAATGAGGAGCAGCGCGCCAACACCCGGCAGCAGATGGTGATGGCCAATAGGCACGAGCAGCTGCAGCGTGTCAGCATATTGCTGGCCCGACGCACAAGCGAACTGCTTGAAGACATACAGCACGACGAGCACAACGCTATGCGCAAGGCGGTGGACGAGGCGGTAAGCTCGCACCACTCAATCATCATCAAGATATTTGCCTTTGGCTTGCTTGCCATCGTCCTGGCTGCCATACTCGTTGCCAACATCTTGCGCGACATACGTCGTGAGCGCCGCGACCGCGATCGCATAGTTGCTGCCAAAGCCGAAACCGAGCGCATTATGCAGCAACGCGAGCGCCTGTTGCTCACCATTACGCACGACATAAAGGCTCCGGCAGCGTCTATAGCCGGCTTCATAGGGTTGTTGGGCGATTATGTAGACCGCCCAAAAGCCGTTGATTATCTGCACAACATAGAACACTCGGCACAACATCTCTTGCAGCTTGTAACGTCTCTGCTCGACTATCACCAGCTGGAGAACGGCAAGGCGCAAGCCCATGTGGCAAGCTTTGCGCCGGCTGCACTCGTAGGCGGATGTGTGGCAGAGTTGCAGCCGTTGGCTTTGGCAAAGCGGCTCAGCCTTCAGGGCGACATCCGTATATCGCCCTCAACGGTGTGCCGCTCGGATGCCTCACGCCTTAAACAGGTGGTCAACAATCTTGTAAGCAATGCCATAAAGTATACCGACCAAGGCTCCATACTCGTGGCATCTGTACTTAGCGGCAACCGCCTCACCATAAGCGTGGCCGATACAGGATGCGGCATGACCGAGGAAGAGCAGCAGCGCATATTCAATGCCTTTACACGTCTGCCCGGTGCGCAAGGCAAGGAGGGCGTAGGTCTTGGCCTATCCATAACCCGTGAGATAGTGCAACTGCTCGACGGCAACATAAGGGTTAGCTCGAAGAAGGGCAGCGGAACCAAGTTTACCGTAACCATACCAGTAGAGACGGTTAAGGAGAATGTGGAGATCAAAGCCTGCAACGACGCCCAGCAGGCTGCCGACGCTCCAAGTTCGGCAAGTGTGTCGGTGCTCGTAATCGACGACGACAAGCTACAGATACAGTTGCTTAGGGAGATGTTGGCACGCATTGGCGGCTTGCGTCTTGACGTTGCCACAACCACACGTGCCGACGAGGCAATGCTTCTTGCCCAGAAGCTCAAGCCTCAACTGGTCTTTACGGATATCGAGATTCCCGAAATCAACGGCAGCGAGATGATGCGACGCTTGCGCGGCAATGCCGACAGCAAGGCTCGGGGTATGAAGTTTGTGGCTATGACAGCCCACGAGCCGAGCATTATGCCACAACTAAGGAAGGAGGGATTCGACGCCTGTCTCTTCAAGCCATTCTCCATACAGACGCTCGCCGCCACCATTAGCCAGACCATGGGCATACTTGTAAAGCCCGATTTGCCCCCCGTAATAATGCAGTTTGCCGACGGCGACCCCGAAGCGGCAGCCCAGATAGCCTACAGCATACGCTCCTCGGTAGCCGAATATCTTGAGCTTCTTGCCGACACCTCCAACACCGAGCACGTGTCGAGGGCTGCCCACAAGGCAATGCCGCTGCTTGAGATGTTGCAACCTGGCAACAACCAATGGCTTGCGCCGCTCACCCCAGAGCACATCGGCACAACCGACAAGCAAGAAATAGCCACCCTTACACAGCAACTTGCCCACAAACTGAAGGACATCTTGCGCTCATTGCAAGTTTAACCTGTAGACAATGGCTTGTTGTTAGTGGAAAATGACTAACTTTGCATTGACAAACAAAACATTTGAAGATACATGCCACATATATTAATAGTAGAAGATGACATTGCTTTTGGCACCATGTTGCAGACGTGGTTGCGCAAGAAAGGGTTTGAGGTAGACAAGGCCACATCGGTTGGTGCTGCCGTCAAGCTGCTTGTCGACACCTCTGTAGACCTCGTGCTGTCCGATCTCCGCCTGCCCGACCACGACGGATTGCGACTCCTAAAGTGGATGCGCGAGCACAACAACAATGCCCCCTTCATCGTTATGACCAATTATGCCGAGGTGCAGAACGCTGTGCTTGCAATGAAGTCGGGTGCCGCCGACTATATCGCTAAGCCTGTACAGCCCGACATCCTGTTGCAGAAGATAAAGGATGCGCTGTCGGCTGCAGCCGATGTCAAGCCGGTTCAGACTGCTCCAGCATCTGCCGCTCCAGCCAAACAGGCACGTCAAAAGGCTGCCAAGGCTGATAAAAAGGAGGCTTCGCCACGCTATATCGAAGGCAAGAGCGAGGCTTCGCGCCAACTATATAGCTATGTGGAGCTGGTTGCCCCTACCCCAATGTCGGTGCTCATACTTGGCGCTTCGGGCACAGGCAAGGAGTATGTGGCACGCCGCATACACGAGCTTAGCCCTCGCCACGACCGTCCCTTCTTTGCCCTCGACTGCGGTGCCATACCACGTGATGTAGCCGCCTCCGAGTTCTTCGGCCATAAGAAGGGTGCCTTCACAGGTGCCGACAGCGACAAGCGCGGCGCCTTTGAGATGGCCAATGGCGGCACCCTGTTTCTCGACGAGGTGGGCAACCTTAGCTACGACGTGCAGGTGCAGCTGCTTAGAGCCTTGCAGGAACGCCGCATCCGCCCCGTTGGCGGAACCGAGGAGATACCTATAGACATACGTCTTGTGTGTGCCACCAACGAGAATCTGGCTGAGGCTGTGGCTGACGGAGGCTTCCGCGAGGACCTCTACCACCGCATCAACGAGTTTACGATATACATGCCAAAGCTGTCGGAGCGCGGCACCGACCTCTTCCTCTTTGCAGACCTCTTTGTGCGCCATGCCAATGAGGAGCTTAATCGTGATGTGGAAGGATTCGATTCGACTGCCGCCGAGATGCTTGTCTCGCACCCTTGGACGGGCAATCTGCGCGAGCTTAACAACGTTGTTAAGCGTGCCGTACTGCTTGCAAGGGGCAAGCTTATAACGCCTGCCGAACTTACGATGGCTATGCCGCCCGTCCAGCCCGAGCCTTTGATGGCACTGCACGACGAGGATACAGAGCGTTCGCGCATTGTTGCTGCCTTGCGGCAGACCAATGGCAATAAGGCTGCGGCTGCCCGCTTGCTTGGCATCGACCGCAAGACTATATACAACAAAATAGAGCGATTGGGCATTTAAGCCTAATCGCTCTATTATAATGTTCGTGTAATGAGCGTATAATATATGGTTCGTATAATGAACGTATAATTTTGGTTCGTTAATGAACGTGTAATTTTACTTAGCACAACCCATTAACGGTCTATTATACGATTGAAATATTAACGTTCATTACACGAACCATATATTATACGTTCATTAACGAACCATAAATTATACGTTCATTATACGAGTATTAGAACGCCCAACCTCAACCATCTACAGCGTAATTTCGCCCGAGCCAAAGCACCTGTGGTGCTCCTCGTCGTACACCACGCAGAACTGTCCCGGCGCCACCCCGTGTATAGGTTCCTTGGCATGTACGGCAAGTCGGCCGTCTTCGAGGCGTTCGATAGTGCCCGGCAGATAACCCGGTGTGTGGCGTATCTTGAACGTTATGCGCTCCATTGGCACCTCACAGGTAAGGTAGTGGAAATCGTGTATTATAAAGTCCTGCTTGTATGCCGACTGCGGGTCGTAGCCATGGCTTACATACAGGATGTTGTTCTCGACGTCCTTCTTTATCACAAACCACGGACCGCCGCCGAAGCCAAGCCCCTTGCGCTGCCCGATGGTGTGAAACCACAATCCACGGTGGCTGCCAATGCGCTTGCCCGTCTCCATCTCCACCACGTCGCCAGGCTGTTCGCCAAGGTATCGGCGTATGTATTCATTATAGTTGATCTGTCCGAGGAAGCAGATGCCCTGCGAGTCTTTGCGCTTAGCGTTGATAAGATGCTCGCGCTCGGCAATCTCGCGCACCTCGTTCTTCTCGTAGTGTCCGATAGGGAACAGCGCCTTCTTGAGCTGCCAATCGTATATCTGCGCAAGAAAGTCGGTTTGGTCCTTCACCGGGTCGGGGCTTGTAACAAGCCACTTGCGTCCCTCGCCATCTACCTCGGTCTGGGCATAATGACCTGTAGCTATAAGGTCGTAGTCGTGTCCACGCTTCTCGTGGAAGGCACCAAACTTAATCAGTCGGTTGCACATCACGTCGGGGTTGGGTGTAAATCCAGCCTTAACCTTCTCCATTGTGTAGCGCGTTACCTGGTCCCAATACTCGTGATGGCAGTCGACCACCTCAAGCTTGCAGCCGAAGCGGTTAGCCACGGCGGTAGCCATCTCGAGGTCTTCCTCGCTTGTACAGTCCCATTCTTCTTGCTCTTCGGGACCAATCTTTATATAGAAGCAGTCGGGGTGCAGTCCACGCTGTGCCAGCTCGTATACCACAACCGAACTGTCAACTCCACCTGACAAAAGCACAGCAATGCGCTTGTCGTTCAAATCAGTGTCTAAATATTTTTCGTTCATATTTGCAAATGTAGTGTAAATATCTGAAAATACACAAGTAAATATCTTAAAATAAACTATTCAGATTTCGTTTTTAATAAACTTTGCAGTAACTTTGCATCGTGTATAAACGTTGGTGTACAGCACACCATCGCTCAAACGTACTTAAAAAATATATTCCTAAACAAACAATCTATGAAGAAGTTTAAACTTTTCAGTATTGCATTTGCTGCATTTATGGCTTTGGGCACAATGACAGCAAACGCACAATCGCTCTCGCCAACAACCAAATGGCATTGGAACAAGGGCAAAATCGTTATCGAAACTCCTGAGCGTCCAGCCGGACAGAAGGACGTGCTGAGCCTTGCTCTGCCTAAGATGAAGACCGTACGCATTGGTCTTGTGGGTCTGGGCATGCGCGGTCCGGGTGCGGTAGAGAACTTCAGCCTTATCCCTGGTGTTGAGGTTGTGGCTCTTTGCGACTTCGAGGAAGAGCGCGCTGTAAAGCAGAACGAGCGTCTGCGCAAGCGTGGCTTGGCACCTGCTGCCGTATATTATGGCGAGAACGGATATAAGGAATTGTGCAAGCGTCCTGATATCGACCTCGTTTATATCGCTACCGACTGGGAGCATCACGCCATCGTGGCTAAGTGTGCGCTTGAGAACGGCAAGAACGTAGCCGATGAGGTGCCGTCGGCAATGAACCTCCAGGAGTGCTGGGAGCTTGTGAACCTTGCCGAGCAGAAGCAGCTCAACTGTATGATTCTTGAGAACTGCTGCTACGACTGGTTCGAGATGCGCACCCTAAATATGGCACAGCATGGCGTCTTTGGCGAGATACTGCGTGCCCAGGGCGCCTACATCCACAACCTGAGCGACTTCTGGGACTACTACTGGAAGAACCCCAACGGCTCTGACCCCGAACAGCTTGGCTGGCGCTTGAAGTACAACCGCGACAACCGTGGCGACATATACGCTACACACGGCCTTGGCCCTGTGGCTCAGGCTCTTAACATACACCGTGGCGACCGCATGACAACGCTCGTGGCTATGGATACAAAGAGCGTGCAGGGTAAGCAGCTTGTAGAGGAAAGAACAGGCAAGCCTTGCACCGAATTCCGCAACGGCGACCATACCACTACACTTATACAGACTGCCGAGCGCAAGGTTATCGAGTTGCAGCACGACGTTATGAACCCACAGCCCTACAGCCGTCTCTATCAGCTTACAGGTACCAAGGGCTTCGCCAACAAGTATCCTGTAGAGGGTTATGCCATCGATGCCAAGCAGCTTAAGGCTACAGGCAACGCTCCTAAGGTAGACAACCTTACATCCCACTCGTTTATGCCTGACGACCAGCGCAAGGCTCTTGAGGAGAAGTACGAGAGTCCGATACTTAAGAAGTTTGGCAAGCTTGCCAAGGAAGTAGGCGGTCATGGCGGTATGGACTTCATCATGTGTGCTCGTCTTATCTACTGCTTGCAGAACGGATTGCCTCTCGATATGGACGTATACGACCTTGCCGAGTGGTGCTGCATAGCCGAGCTTGGTGCCATCTCTATGGACAACGAGTGCGCTCCTGTTACATTCCCCGACTTTACACGTGGCCTTTGGAACAAGGAGAAGGGCTACAAGCACGCTTACGCTTCTGCCGAGCAGGAGGCTGCCGCCGAGGCTGCTGCCAACGCCTTTACCAAGGCTTACAAGGACGCTACTGCCAAGTTTAAGCTCTGGGATCTGTACGACAAGGTGCTTAACGCCAAGAACGCTGCCGCCAAGAAGAAGGCTCAGCTGGCTCTTGACAAGGCTAAGGCCAAGGCTATGGCACAGGTTGCCAAGGCTGTTAAGTAATGGGCACGGGTTGTGCACATTGCTGTTTACATTGGGAATGGCTCTCTATGAGTTTATGGCAGGGCTTTGACAAAAACATATAAAACACCCTATTGTGGGCAAAACCCTTCGGGTTACAATAAAAGGTATGACGTATGGTCTTACGAGAGCAAGCTCTCGACACCCATACGTCATACCTTTTATTGG
>OIWV01000259.1_pt1 | contig 51435 bp, 35 predicted proteins | sample 1587751 | NCBI WGS metagenome assembly OIWV01 (sample SAMEA3888913, study PRJEB22519) | human gut metagenome | biome: human gut; feature: human-associated habitat; material: faeces | place: Denmark | collected 2010
TCAGTGGACGTACAGCTCAGATGGTCTCTGAGAAGATGAATGAGCTTGGCCGCAACCATCAGATTATATGTATCACACATCTGCCACAGATAGCAGCTATGGCAGATGAACATTTCCTTATTGAAAAAGCAGTCGAGAACAAATCCACGGTTTCAAGGATTCGAAGACTAACTGACAATGACAGCGTGGCTGAACTTGCCAGAATGCTCGGCGGTGCAAAAATCACAGATACCGTGATGGAGAGCGCACGCGAGATGAAAGCACTTGCCATGGAGAAAAAAATCTGACATTATCAGTTTACGGCGCGGTTGATTACCAGTATATCACCGGTGGTCAGCCGTACGTTTCCGTTTGGGATGATTACCTGCCCATTTCTTTGGATCATTATTATAATCTCATTGTGTTTTTTTGATATTTCAGACAGCAGTTTATTGTTATATCTGCTGTCTTTTTCTATTATTTTTTCCACCAGTTTTATACCATGCACCTCATCAGGTGTGATGGCACTAAGCACGAGCACATCATTTTGCAGAATTATTGTTTCACCGTCCGGTATTATATTCTGCTCACCTCTTCGTATAAGCACAATCAGTGTCTCAGGAGGCAGCGTCAGGTCCTTTAGCTTGTGGCCACACCACAGATGATTTTCCGGTATGGTAAGCTGTATGAACTGGATGTCTGCTTCCTCGGAGTAATCATTGAAGGTCTTCATTACATCGGCTGTTTTATCGAGCATATCAAGCTTTCGCGATATCCATGGGAGCATTGAACCCTGAAGCAGTATTGAAAAGAGTACTATCATAAATATTATGTGGAAGGTGTCGAGGTCATCATTGGTGGCGGTATATGCCATGATGGAAAACACTATGGATGCGGCTCCTCTTAAGCCGGACCATGAGACAAGCAGCTGCTGTTTTATTTTGCTGCGAAATGGTGTGAGCACAAGTGCGACAGAAAGAGGTCTTGCCACAAAGGTCAGCCACATAAATATTAAAAGTGCCGGTACTATGACGTGTGGCAGCTTTGATGGGAAAGAAAGCAGACCAAGCAGAAAGAAAATAAGCATCTGCATGAGTCCTGTTATGCCATCAAAGAAATTCACCAGATTCTTTTTATTTTCTATTTCTGTGTTACCGAGTATAATGCCGACTATATAGGCACTTAAGAAGCCGTTTCCGTCAAAGTAAGCAGGCAGGGCATACGATATCAGAGCAATTCCCACCATGAAAATCGCATCAAACCCCGCGCTTTTGAAGCGTATATATCGAAGGAGCATGATGGAAAGCTTTGCAATCAGGACGCCGAAGATTATGCCGAAGGCAAGCTGCTTTACTATGAGTATGGCAATATTTCCCGGGCTTGCGCTGCCCTGGGATATGGCTATAAAAGCAACTGTGAGCATATAGGCACATGGGTCATTACTACCGCTTTCCACTTCAAGAAGAGAGGCGGTATTGTATTTCAGATTCAGCTTTTTCGAACGCAGTATGGAGAAAACGCTCGCTGCATCAGTTGATGAAATCAGCGCACCGAGGAGAAAGCTTATTTCCCAGCTCATATTAAGGGCAAAGTGACAGAACAGCCCTGTGAGAAAGCATGTGATAATAACACCGATGGTGGACAAAAGCACAGACTTAACGGCAACAGCCTTTGCACGCTGCCAGTTGGTGCCAAAGCCGCCATAGAACATGATAAATATCAGCGCGGTAGAGCATATCTGTTCAGCGAACGCGTAATTGTCGAAATCTATCTTCATTATTCCGTCAGAGCCAAAAAGCATGCCGAGCACGATAAAGGCTAAAAGTGCCGGAATGCCTATGCGATTGGAGACACGATTTAGCAGGATACATAAGAAGATTACTATGGATGTGATGAGCAGGTATGTATTCATGGAATCCCTCCTTTATTAAATGGTGATTTAAGAATTATAAAGCTATTACAGTATTTATTTGTAACTAACAACGTGGGAATAATATGTGAAATTTATAATAAACATATAAATATATCGAAATTATATAGGAAAACACCTAAACTGTCAAACTATACTGGTTTTTGCTCAAAATAATTTGGAATAGTTAGAATGAGATAATAAGATATTAAAAGAATAAAAGAAAAATTACAGGAGCATACTAATCCAAATGGAGGTAATAGTATGCGGAAGTTTTTTGGAAAATTTGTGAGTGTCACGCTGGCTGCAGCAGTGATAGCTATGTTTGCACTAAGCAGTGATGATAAGTGGTGCAGCAGGGTAGATAAGGCATTTGATGAAAGTGCATTAGGAAGTTTTTTAAATGAATCAAAGGCCGGATATGGAAGATATGCGACAGGGCTTCCGGGACAGGCGGCCAGTGTATTGGCTGATTCGGGCGAGAATGGTGAAAATGGTGAAAACGGCGGAACCGGTGAAAACAGTGGAAACGGTGGAACCGAACAAGGCATAGGACAGACAGCAGATACAGCATCAACTCACAGAGATTATGAAGAGACAGATAAAATAAGTGCTGGAATAAGTGTTGAGGGCGTATATGCCTGTGGCAGGCTGACCGGTATATATGAGCAGACAGAGGGAGTGCTTGTAGTGAATACGACGGAGGTGACAGACGAGGATGGAAAAAAAGTCAATCCGGCAGATAAAAAGGTGCAGTGCGGTGATTATATCCTATCTGTCAATGGACGCACTGTGGCAGACAAGGAGGAACTTTCTGAAGCTGTGAATGATATTATGAAGCAGCATGATGAAAGTCATGAAGATAAAAGTACCGTAAACATTAAATTTCTTCGAGGCGGTGAGAAAATGTCAGCGGATATCACGCCTGTGAGGATGGATGATGGCAAATACTATATGGGAATATGGGTGAAGGATGATCTGGCAGGAATCGGTACTATCACTTATTATACAAAGGACGGCCGTTTTGGAGCGCTGGGGCATGGAATAGGAGACGGAACGCAAAGCGGCAATCTCTTGTATGCAAACAGTGGTGATTTGTACAGCATGAAGCTTACCAAAATCAAAAAGGGAAAAGCCGGCGCGCCGGGCGAGATAGGCGGAGTGGTATATTTTGGCAAAAAAAGCCATATAGGCACACTTGACTGCAATAGTAATCTGGGAATTTACGGACAGCTTGACAGCGATGAATTGTCGGAATATGCCGCAGAGGATACGTATTATCCGGTTGCCGGCAAGGATGAGATACACACAGGCAGTGCACAGATGATATCGGAAATATCAGGAAAACTTGAAAAATATAATCTGGAAATAACAAATATAGATAAAAAAGCGACAGATACAAACAAGGGAATGGAGCTTAAGGTGACAGACGACAGGCTGATAGAGCTCTCCGGTGGCATAGTGCAGGGCACATCCGGAAGCCCTATCATACAGGATGGTAAAATAATAGGAGCAGTCACCCATGTGTTTGTCGATGATCCGACCGGAGGCTACGGCATCTGCATTGATGAGATGCTGTAATTACTGCTCCATTCTGCGAAGCTCAGGTAGCACAGTGCCAAGCATGGTTACAAAGCAGATGCTTCCGCCAATCACGTTTGATACAGGCTCTGCCATAAACACACCGTCGGTTCCCATACCAAAGGAGTAAGGCAGAATATATGTCAGCGGTACAACGATGAACACCTTGCGAAGCAGGGAGAAAAATATAGCCCGCTTCTTTTTGTTCAGTGATTTAAAGGTGGTCTGTCCGATGTACTGCAGATCCATAAATATGAATGCCGCAAAGTAGATATTCAAAGCCTTCACCGCATCATCCATAAGGGTGGAATCGGAACTGAAAATTGCAATCAGGGCATGAGGGGCAAGTATAATCACACTCCACATGACAGCTGTATATAGAAGCACGAGCAGTCCCATAGTGAAAATAGATTTTCTCACCCGGGCCGGCCTTTTGGCGCCATAGTTGTAGCTTAAAACAGGAGATGAACCCTCCACAATTGCATAAATTGGAGTCTCGACCATCTGCCTGATGCTTGATACGATGGTCATTACCGATATGTACAAATCGCCACCGGTCACTGAAAGCACATTGTTGCAGCATATAGATACCAGGCTGTTTGTGAGCTGCATGACACAGCCTGAGGTTCCAAGGCTTATGATGTCCTTTGCATAGCGCGTGTTTTCACTGAATTCAGAGAGTGTCATAAGGCGCACCTTAAGCTCAGCCTTTTTCCTAAGAAAGTGAAGCACATAGAGAGCAGACAGTATTTGTGAGATGACCGTAGCAATAGCTGCTCCTTTGATACCGAAATTAAATCCAAATATAAAAAGCGGGTCTAAAACCAGATTGGCAACGGCTCCGATTGCAACAGACAGCATGCCGGTAGTGGAGTAGCCCTGAGCGTTGATAAAGGGATTCATGCCGGTTGAAATCATGGATGGGAGTGTTCCTATCAAATAAATGAGCAGGTATGGCAGAGCGTATTTGAGAGCATTTTCAGATGCGCCAAACACGATTAAAAGAGGCTTTGCAAAAATCATGCACAAAGCTGTAAAAACGACTGCGAATGTGCAGACCATTGTAAAGCTCGTATTCATTATAGTATTGGCGGCTCTGTCATCACTCATGCCTCTTTTTATTGAAAAAAGCGGAGCACCACCGCTTCCAAAGAGATTGGAGAAAGCGATTGTCAGCATTATAATAGGAAAGCAAAGCCCCACAGCACCGAGTGCAGTGGTTCCCATATCCGGTATGCGGGCAATGTATATGCGGTCTACTATATTGTACAACAGGCTTAGAATCTGGGCTGCCAGCATGGGCAGAGCAGCCTGCAATATATTTTTCTTTATTGAATCATTATCAAAATCTATTTTTTTCATTGTGAAACCTCTTTTTGATTTGCTTCGCCCATTATATCACCTCATATAAAAAAATCAAATGCTCAGCAAGTTTTGATATAGATTTTATTTATGACAAACTAAAAGAAAAATATATTTTACAATGACAAAAAACTACAGTAATATATGGAATATAAAAATTACAAATTATTGAATAAACATATATACCGGAGGATAACATGAAGATTACACAGATACATACAAACAAACCACAGTCGCTCTCCTTTGAGATATTTCCACCAAAGAAGGAGGAAGACTTCAAAAATATAGACGAGATGCTTGAGATACTCTGTGATTGTCATCCTGAGTACATCAGCGTGACATTTGGCGCAGGCGGCAGCTCAAACAATAACAAGACTATCGAGATTGCGAAGAAAATCAAGAACCAGTACAATGTGGAGCCGGTCGTACACCTTACATGTCTGTGCTATAACAAGGCAGAGATAGATGAGTTCACCAGACAGCTTTCATATGAGGGCATCGAGAATATCCTCGCTTTAAGAGGAGACAGAAATCCAAATGTGCCTGCAAAGGAGGATTTTCTCCATGCAAGCGACCTTATTAAGTATATAAAGGACACCACAGGTGATCAGTTCTGTATCGCAGGTGCGTGCTACCCGGACATCCATCCGGAGGCAGCTGATAAGGTAGATGATATTAAGAATCTTAAGAAAAAGGTTGATGCCGGTGCAGAGCTTCTTTTATCGCAGCTCTTCTTTGACAATGATACCTTCTTCAATTTTGCTGAGGACTGCAGGCTTGCAGGTATCAATGTGCCTGTTATCCCGGGCATCATGCCTTGTATCAATGCGGCTCAGATTCAGAGAATGGTCACAATGTGCGGAGCAAAGTTCCCGGAGAAGTTCCAGAAGATTGTGCACAGATACGGAGACAACAAGGCGGCACTTTTTGATGCCGGAATGTCTTACTGCGAGAGTCAGATAATTGAGCTTTTAGCTAATGATGTGGAGGGAATTCACCTTTATACTATGAACAATGTGAGAGTTGCAAAGCGTTTAACAGAGGAAATCAAGAACCTTATTTAGGGTAATAGTACGGAACGTAAGCCCCGGGTACCACGGGCGCACACGTACTCCCGCCGTAGCTACGCTACGTGGCTAAGATACTGTACGAAATTATGCTTGATTGGTTTCTATGCTTGACGAAACCGTCGAAACGCGCCTTCCGTGGCGCGGTTCTCCTCGCCCCTGCGTCCATGCAGGGGCGTTTCTGCGTCTTGTGGGCATAATTTCTACAGTATCTAAGCCGCTTCGCTATGCGCTCCGGCGGGAGTACGTGTGCGCCCGCGGTACCCGGGGCTTACGTTCCTTACGCTGTGGTGAATTTGCGTTACGTTTGGTGACACCTGCCATGTGCCACCACACTGCAAATGCGAATAAAAAATATCAACCGTTGCAAAATGTACTCCAGATGATTATAATAGGTATATTAGATTTGTAAATGGAAACAATGTCCATATTAAATCGAAATTAAATTATATAATATATTAAGGAGACAGTAGAAAATGAAAGAAAAATCAAGAAGCACTTTTTCCGGCAACATTGGGTTCGTTCTTGCGGCAGCCGGCAGTGCGGTAGGACTTGGAAATATATGGAGGTTTCCGTATCTGGCAGCAAAGGACGGAGGAGGACTTTTTCTGCTGGTGTATCTGATACTTGTTCTGACCTTTGGCTTTGCATTGCTTACCACTGAGATTGCAATAGGACGTAAGACCGGACAGGGACCGCTCACCGCGTATGGTCTTATCAATCCAAAGGGCAAGTTTATCGGTGTGCTTGCGTGTATAGTACCGGCTATTATTCTGCCTTACTACTGTACTATAGGTGGATGGGTTTTAAAATATTTTACACTTTTCATTACAGGAAGCGGTAAAAATGCGGTTGCGGATGGATATTTCACAGGCTTTATCACAGGCCAGTGGGCACCAATCATATTTGGAGTGGTTTATCTGCTTATAACAGCAGCAGTTGTCATTGGCGGAGTCAATAAAGGTATCGAGCGCTTCAGCAAGGTGCTCATGCCTATCCTTGTTGTGCTTATTTTTGCAATCGGTATTTTCTCACTGACGCTCAATTATAAGGATGCATCAGGCGCAGCAAGAAGTGGTCTTGAGGGTCTTAAGATATATGTGGTTCCTGACTTCAAGGGGCTTACAATGCAAAAGCTTGTCACAGTATTTGTTGATGCACTCGGTCAGCTGTTCTACTCAATCAGTGTGGCTATGGGAATCATGGTTGCATATGGTTCGTATGTCAAGAAGGAATCAAAGCTCATGGGCTCAATCAACCAGATCGAGATTTTTGATACTCTTGTTGCATTCCTTGCAGGCCTTATGATCATTCCGGCAGTATATGTATTTATGGGTCGTGACGGCATGTCAGCAGGACCGGGGCTTATGTTTATATCACTGCCAAAGGTATTTAATGAAATGGGAATAGCAGGAGATATTGTTGGACTGATATTCTTCATGATAGTTGCATTCGCAGCAGTCACATCGTCTGTATCAATTATGGAGGCTATTGTATCGAGTCTTATAGACAGATTTCACTGGAGCCGCAGAAAAAGCGCAATTTTAGTCACGGTATACGGTCTGATTGCAGAGATAATAGTCTGCCTTGGCTACAATAAGCTCTATATGGAGGTTAAGCTTCCAAACGGCACAGTCGGACAGATACTTGATATCATGGATTATGTAAGCAACAATGTGCTTATGCCAATCGTTGCACTTGCCACATGTATCCTTATCGGTTGGATAGTAAGTCCAAAGGTAATAATAGATGAGGTGACACGCGGAGGCAGCAAATTCACCAGAAAAGGGCTTTATATAATCATGGTTAAATTTATTGCACCGGCATTCCTGCTTATACTGTTGCTGCAGGCACTCGGAATCGTTACTTTTTAGTTTTGAAATAAATTTATTGTATATTTTATATAAATACCCTTGAAATACAGCCATCATAATGGTAGTATTTTACTAAATGATGAAAGAGGGGGAGCCATTATGGCTTTTAGACGAGAGAAAAAGCGTATCGGTGATATGCTTATAAATGAAAATGTAATTACTCAGGAGCAGCTGGAAAAGGCTCTGCCTATAGCCAAAGAAAAGCATAAGAAGATAGGAGAAACACTCATTGAGCTTGGGTTCACCAATGAGCTTGAGATAGCAAAGGCATTGTCGCAGCAGCTGGGACTGGAGCTTGTTAATGTGAGCGCAATCAACATACCTGAGGAGGTGCAAAACCTTGTCAGTGAGACAGTGCTTAGAAAGCATGTTATGATACCATATGCATTTGACAAGAATAATGCCAATGTAGTGCATGTGGCCATGGCTGATCCTATGGATATGGTTGCGCTTGATGATTTTTCAATTGTTACCAATCTACAGGCTGAGCCTGCAGTAGCGACAGGCAGAGACATACTTTTGACGCTTGACAAATATTACGGTGATACAGAGGCTATGAAAGCGGCTCAGGAGTATGCGAGGGAGAGAAAAGAGCGTGAGCAGAAAAATGCCGAGGCTGAGGAAGCTACCAGCAAGGATGTCAACAATTCGCCGGTAGTTTTACTTGTCAACTCTATCATTGAGCAGGCAGCCAGACTCAGGGCCTCAGATATACATATAGAGGCACTGGAAAATAAAGTCAGGGTGCGATACAGAATAGATGGTGCGCTTTATGAGAAGGCAGCATATAGTATACATCTGCTTTCTGCAATTATTACACGACTTAAAATTATAGGTGGTATGGATATTTCCGAGAAACGTAAGCCGCAGGACGGCCGTATCACTATGGAGATAGACAAGATAGAGTATGATATCCGAGTATCAATCCTTCCGACAGTATTCGGTGAGAAATGCGTTATGCGACTTGCGCAGAAAAAGGCACTTACAAGAGATAAAAAGGAGCTGGGATTTTCAGACGAAGAGCTTAAGGCATTTGATCATATACTGATGAATACAAACGGTATCATCCTTGTTACAGGACCTACAGGAAGTGGTAAGTCAACCACGCTTTACACGGCACTTTCAGAGCTCAACAAGGAGGATGTAAATATCATCACAGTTGAGGATCCGGTCGAGGCCAATATAGATGGAATAAACCAGGTACAGGTAAATAATAAAGCTGACCTGACATTTGCATCAGCACTTCGTTCCATTCTGCGACAGGATCCGGACATCATTATGATTGGTGAGATTCGAGATCAGGAGACAGCACAGATTGCAGTACAGGCGTCAATCACAGGACATCTTGTGGTCAGCACACTGCATACCAACAGCTCGGCAAGTACTATTTCACGACTGGAGGACATGGGAGTTGAAAGTTATCTGCTTGCGGATTCGGTAAAGGGAATCATTGCACAGCGACTTGTAAGAAGACTTTGTCCGGCATGTAAGAGAGAGCATCTGCTGACAGAGGAGGAAAAGGCCTTTATGAATATACCGGCATTCCGTCCGGTAAAGATTTATGAGCCATGTGGCTGTGAAAAATGTGCCAATACAGGCTACAAGGGACGAATCGGTATATATGAGATAATGACCATAACACCAAAGATAAAGTCACTTATTTCAAAAGGTGTTGATATAGAGGATATAAACAAGGCTGCATGTGATGAGGGCATGCATACACTTAGACAGAGTGCAGAGAAGCTTGTACTCGAAGGAGTTACTTCATTCCAGGAAATGTTAAAGACCACGTTTGAAAACTAAGGGGGAAAAGAAAATGCAGATAGTAGACATTTTAAAAGCAGCGCAGCAACAGAACTCATCGGATATACATATCGTACCGGGAAATCCGGTTATGCTTAGAATTGACGGAAAGCTTGTACCGCAGGGAAATCAGGTTCTTACCAATGTTGAGACGGACAACCTGCTTTCTCCAATTGTTCCGCAGGAGCTTAAAGATGAGCTAAAGGAGAAGGGAGAGCTTGATTTTGCTTTTTCGGTGGAGGGCTTTTCACGAGTCAGAGCCAATGTGTTCAGACAGAGAGGTTCATATGCAGCAGCACTTCGTATTCTCTCATATGATGTGCCTACACCGCAGCAGCTTGGCATACCACAGTCGGTTGTCAATCTTACCACAAAGATGAGAGGACTTGTCCTCGTGACAGGAGCTACAGGAAGTGGTAAGTCGACCACATTGGCAAGTCTTATAGATGTCATTGCATCAAGAGATTCCAAAAATATAATCACGCTTGAAGATCCTATCGAGTACCTGCACTCAAGGCGCCGCTCTATAGTGGAACAGCGAGAGGTTGGAAAGGATACACTCTCATATGCTGCAGCCCTGAGAGCTGCACTGCGACAGGATCCGGATGTAATACTTGTAGGAGAGATGCGAGATCTTGAAACTATATCTACAGCTATTACAGCGGCGGAGACAGGACATCTTGTATTTTCTACACTGCATACCAACAGTTCATCAGATGCAATTGACCGTATGATTGACGTTTTTCCACCACACCAGCAGCAACAGATACGAGTGCAGCTCTCAGGAGTTTTAGAGGGAATTGTTGCACAGCATCTGCTTCCAATGGTAAATGGCGGACGAATTGCAGCATTTGAGGTGCTCCTTGCAAACAATGCCATCAGAAACTTAATTCGTGAGGCAAAAGCATTTCAGATTCCATCTATCATACAGACCTCAAAGAGAGAGGGTATGATGATGATGGATGACTGTATTTTACAGTATTACAGCCAGGGCCTTATAGCGCCGGAGACTGCAGTTGCATATGCACATGATCCGGTAAGCATGGCTAGCCGTGTACACCTTTACTATTGATGGTATAATCGTATGTGTTTTACTGTTATGGTATAATGTTGTGAAGCCTTAATAAATTATGATTTAATTTATCTGGAGGTTGCACAGAATAGGGATAAGGAGGAGAAGAAAGTGGCTGACTGGACATATCAGATTATAGACCAGAGCGGAAAAGAAAGAAAAGGAAATATAGTAGCCGAGTCAGAAGCAGAGGCAAAAAATAAGCTTAAGATGGATGGCAACATGGTCATAAGCCTCACCAAGGCAACAGCACTGACCAAGGAAATCTCATTCAGTGTAGGAGGAAAGGTAAAGCCGAGAGACCTATCGGTATTCTGTCGCCAGTTCACCAGTATGGTCAATGCCGGTGTTACGATTCTTGATACGCTGGATATGCTATCCGATCAGACTGAGAATAAGGTTATGGCGAAAGCTATCAGAGGTGTTCATGCCGAGATTCAAAAAGGTGAGACTCTCTCGGATGGTCTGAAAAAATACCCGAATGTTTTCCCTGACATCATGGTGAGCATGGTTGCGGCAGGAGAAGCATCCGGCAAGATTGATGTAGCTTTTGACAGAATGTCTGCACACTTCGAGAAATCAGCAAAGCTTAACGGCATGATAAAAAAAGCGGCAGTTTATCCGATTATCGTTGTGATTGTGGCTATTGCGGTTGTTATTGTAATGCTTGTAAAGGTCATCCCAAGCTACTCGGAGATGTTCAATGACCTGGGAACAGAGCTGCCGGGCATCACAAAGGCAGTTGTTGCGATGAGTGATTTTGTCACCGGATACTGGTATATTGTGATTGCTGTCATAGCAGCAATTGTTATAGCCATCAAGCTTTATAAGCAGACTGACAGCGGCCAGATGTTCTTTGGTAATCTCGCAAGAAAGCTTCCGGTTTTCGGAAAGCTAAACATCAAGACAGCGGCCAGTAACTATGCGCGTACACTTTCCACACTTGTGTATTCCGGACTTCCGATGATTGAAGCCCTTGGCATCACTGCTGACACCATGAAGAATGCGCTTTACAAAAAAGCCCTGAAAAATGCAAGGGAAGAAGTAAGTAAGGGTGTTCCACTGTCTGAGCCAATCACTGCGTGTGGATTGTTTCCACCTATGGTTTCACACATGACGCGAATTGGTGAGGAGACCGGTGACTTGGAAGGCATGCTTACCCGACTGGCAGACTACTATGATGAGGAAGTTGAGTTGGCTACCCAGACAGTTATGGCAGCTATTGAGCCAATGATTATCCTTGTTCTGGCACTTATTGTTGGTGTACTTGTGGCAGCCGTTATGGCTCCTATGCTTACCATGTATCAGGCTATGGACAGTTTATAAAATAAAAAAGAAGCAGACTTTGAGTGTGAAGCTCAAAGGCTGCTTTTTTGGTGCAGAGACATTGGCAGTAGGACGGGGCTTCATCCCATGAGCCCTGGCTGGTGCACATTCTCTCGCGTGAGCTACGCTACACTGCCAAGATACTGTAGGAATTATGCCTTATAGGTTTACTATGCTTAACGAAAACGTCGAAACGCGCCGTCCGTGGCGCGGTTCTCCTTGAGCTCCCATCCGTGGGAGCTCATTTCTGTGTATCGTGTGCATAATTCAACAGTATCTAGGCAGCTTCGCTATGCGCTCATGCGAGAGAGCGTGCCCCCGCCGGTCTCATGTGATGAAGCCCCTTACGCTGTGGCGAAAAAATACATTGACAACTGTTATACAATAGGCTACAATTCGAATACATGGTTCGGGGATGTTCTTTACCCGTTGATTTATCATGCTGTGTCAGCAACAAATCCGATTGTGTGTTAAAAATAAATATCAGCTAAAGTACCAGTCTATTCGTTTCTATGCGTGGCGGGCATTTATTTGAGGAATATAAAGGGTTATTATCATTTGAAATTATGTATGCACAAAAAATGGGGCTATAAAAAATGATATGTATGCAGATTTCATGTGGAAACAGGAGAAGTGTATGATATACAGAAAAGTGAAGACAAATTTGTCCAGAACTCTTAGCTCTATAGAGCAGGACAAGGCAACCAGTGACGACTACGTGAAGTGTATTCTGGCAGATCCGCAGATAGCAGCCTATATAGTTCAGGCGCTCGTGCCGGAATTTAAGGAAATGGAAGCCGAGAAAATAATTCCGTGCATTGGTGAGCCGACAGTAATGCTAAGATTTCCGGAAAGGCTTGGAGTTAAAATCCAGAACGTAAATAATGAGTCAGTTGATGAGGATGATGGAAAAATTATTTACGACATCAAATTTCCCTTGTATTATAATGGAAAAAGAAGAGAATTTATCATCAATATTGAAGCCCAGAAGAGCAGCAAAAAATCAAAGCTGGGCTACCGGCTGGAAAACAGGATTGCCTATTACATGGGCAGAATGATATCAGAGCAGAATGGAACGGAGTTTGTAAATTCAAATTATGATGATTTAAAATCCGTATATACTATATGGATATGTATGGATACGAAAAAATCAGAGGATTCAATAATCGAATTTGGGATGAAATCCAGCCTGATTTATGGTAAAATAAAGAAAATACCACAGATTGACAAATTAAATGGTGCACTGATAAATGTCCGGACGAGAGCAACAAAAAATAAAAAGCAGTCTAAGAATAAACTCATAGGAATGCTGGAAGAGCTGTTCTCAAAGTCAGAGTTTATCGAGAAAAAGAAGATACTTGAAGAAGATTATGGACTTAAAATGAGCATGGAACTCGAAGGGAGGATGAGCGAGATGTGTAATGTGAGTGATTACTGGGAAGAGGTTGCAACAGAAGAGGGTAAGGAAATCGGAGAACGACAAAAGATAATCTCACAGGTTGTAAAAAAGCTGCAAAAGGACAAGAGCGTGGCAGAAATAGCAGATGACCTGGAAGAAAAAGAGGAGGTTATCGCTCCAATTTACGAAGCGGCATTGTCAATGAAGCCGGATTATGATGTTGAGAAAATCTATGAGCTTCTTGAGAAAAATAAGAAGCTGGCATAGCAACTGTAGGTACTGGCAGTAGGACGGGGCTTCATCCCATGAGCCATGGCTTGTGCACACTCTCTCACGTGAGCTACGCTACGCAGCCAAGATACTGTAGGAATTATGCCTTAAAGATTTACGATGCCCGACGAAACCGTCGAAACGCGCCGTCCGTGGCGCGGTTCTCCTTGCCCTGCCATCCGTGGCAGGGCATTTCTGTGTATCGTGTGCATAATTCAACAGTATCTAGGCAGCTTCGCTATTCGCTCACGCGGGAGAGTGTGCCCAGCCGGTCACATGGGATAAAGCCCCTTACGCTGTGGCAAAAAAGAAAAAATGTGATGACAAAACACCACCTCTATGCTACAATCAACTCAAAGCATTATATTTCTGTAAGCGGCACCACATAACAGTTTTTCAGGTGCGCACCACTTTGAAGAGGGCAGACCACTTCGCATTATTCTACAAAGGACATGGAAGTTTTCAATGCTTTAATTACCCATTAACAGCAGGAAAATTGAAATGCCGTATGTAGACAGAATGCAGAAAATGTAGTCAAAAGGCGGATGAACTGTATACCGTGCGTAAATATTAAAGAAGAACAGCACAGGTATACCTTGTAAACTGTACCACTATACCCTCATTGGCACCAAATTTTCCTGCTCACACAAGAGAACAGGAGGAGAAGGATTGAGCGCAAAAGACTCAATGGCAAAGGAATACTTTGCTGACAATGCCAGGTTTGCTGATCTGTGCAACAATATACTGTATGGAGGAAGAGAGGTCATCCTGCCGGAAAACCTTAAGGAAAGGGACACCACGGAGGTTCTGACCGCACTGGGACTTGACAAAAAGACCATAGCGATGCAGAAGATGAGGGACATCTTCAAAAATGCCAGCATCAAATATACCGGCAAATCATATGTGGTACTGATAGGAGTAGAAAATCAGTCCGATATACACTATGCCATTCCGGTAAAAAACATGTTTTATGATGTCATGGCATATGGAAATCAGGTAAAGGAAACAGCAAAAAAGCACCGAAAAGAAAAGGATACAGCAACATCAGATGAATTTCTCTCGGGATTTACGAAAGAGGATAAGCTGATACCGGTGATTACGATTACAGTATATCTCGGAACAAAGGAATGGGATGGTCCAAGGAAGCTGTCGGATATGTTTGGTGATGTGGATGAAGAGCTTCTGCCATTCATACCGGATTACAGAATTAATCTGCTGGCACCGAGGGAGATAACAGACTTTACAGGATTCAGGACATCCATCAGGCAGCTTTTCGAGGTACTGCAGAATGCGTATGATAAGGAAAAGATGCAGGAAGTGCTGCAGAACGATGAAAAATTTAGCAAGGTGGACAGAGAGACGGTTGAGGCAATCAACCTGTTTGCAGGAACGGATATAGACATAGATGAGAAAGAAGAGGTGATTGATATGTGTAAGGCATGGGAAGAACAGAAAAATGAAGGCAGAGAAGAAGGTCGAGAATTAGGAGAAAGACAAAAGATAATTTCTCAGATTGTAAAAAAGCTGCAAAAGGACAAGAGTGTGGCAGAGATAGCAGATGACCTGGAAGAAAAAGAGGAGGTTATCGCTCCAATTTACGAAGCGGCATTGTCAATGAAGCCGGATTATGATGTTGAGAAAATCTATGAGCTTCTTGAGAAAAATAAGAAGCTGGCATAGCAACTGTAGGTACTGGCAGTAGGACGGGGCTTCATCCCATGAGCCATGGCTTGTGCACACTCTCTCACGTGAGCTACGCTACGCAGCCAAGATACTGTAGGAATTATGCCTTAAAGATTTACGATGCCCGACGAAACCGTCGAAACGCGCCGTCCGTGGCGCGGTTCTCCTTGCCCTGCCATCCGTGGCAGGGCATTTCTGTGTATCGTGTGCATAATTCAACAGTATCTAGGCAGCTTCGCTATTCGCTCACGCGGGAGAGTGTGCCCAGCCGGTCACATGGGATAAAGCCCCTTACGCTGTGGCAAAAAAGAAAAAATGTGATGACAAAACACCACCTCTATGCTACAATCAACTCAAAGCATTATATTTCTGTAAGCGGCACCACATAACAGTTTTTCAGGTGCGCACCACTTTGAAGAGGGCAGACCACTTCGCATTATTCTACAAAGGACATGGAAGTTTTCAATGCTTTAATTACCCATTAACAGCAGGAAAATTGAAATGCCGTATGTAGACAGAATGCAGAAAATGTAGTCAAAAGGCGGATGAACTGTATACCGTGCGTAAATATTAAAGAAGAACAGCACAGGTATACCTTGTAAACTGTACCACTATACCCTCATTGGCACCAAATTTTCCTGCTCACACAAGAGAACAGGAGGAGAAGGATTGAGCGCAAAAGACTCAATGGCAAAGGAATACTTTGCTGACAATGCCAGGTTTGCTGATCTGTGCAACAATATACTGTATGGAGGAAGAGAGGTCATCCTGCCGGAAAACCTTAAGGAAAGGGACACCACGGAGGTTCTGACCGCACTGGGACTTGACAAAAAGACCATAGCGATGCAGAAGATGAGGGACATCTTCAAAAATGCCAGCATCAAATATACCGGCAAATCATATGTGGTACTGATAGGAGTAGAAAATCAGTCGGATATACACTATTCCATTCCGGTAAAAAACATGTTTTATGATGTCATGGCATATGGCAATCAGGTAAAGGAAACAGCCAAAAAGCACCGCAGGGAAAAGGATATCGCAACTTCTGATGAATTTCTCTCGGGATTTACGAAAGAGGATAAGTTGATTCCAGTAATTACGATTACAGTGTATCTCGGGACAAAGGAATGGGATGGACCAAGGAGGCTGTCAGATATGTTTGGTGATGTGGACGAGGAGCTTCTGCCATTCATACCGGATTATAGGATTAACCTGCTGGCTCCGAGGGAGATAACCGACTTTACAGGATTCAGAACCTCAATCAGGCAGCTTTTCGAGGTATTACAGAATGCTTATGATAAGGAAAAAATGCAGGAAGTGCTGCAGAATGACGAGAAGTTAGCAATGTGGACAGAGAGACAGTCGAGGCAATCAACCTGTTTGCAGGAACGAATATAGACATAGATGAGAAAGAAGAGGTGATTGATATGTGCAAGGCGTGGGAAGAACAGAAAAATGAAGGCAGAGAATTAGGCAGAGAAGAAGGCAGAATTCGTCAGGCAAAAGTAACGGCTTTAAAACTTCAGAAAAAAGGACACTCAATAGAAGATATAGCTGAATGTGTGGATTTTGATGAGGAAACTGTAAAAAAATGGCTTGTGAGCTAATATTGTAGTGAAATGTAAATTAGAGGAAGCAATCTTTGGGCGAGAGCCCGGAGGTTGCTTTCTCTTTTGCTGACAGTAGGATGGGGCTTTATTCTCTACGAACGGCTGGCGAATATACTCTCGGGTGAGCGAATAGCGAAGCTGCTTAGATACTGTTGAATTATGCGCATGAAACACAGAAATGAACTGCCACTGGGATGTAATATATCGTTGCTGTTCAAACGCAAGCTTGACACCACGCTGTCAAGCTATGCGCCAATAAATCAACTATTGTCAGATTACAGCCCCTGCCTCGTAGAGGCACTTTTAATGGGCAAGGAGAACCGCGTCACGGACGGCGCGTTTCGACGGTTTCGTCAAGCATAGAAAATCTAAAAGCATAATTCCTACAGTATCTTGGCAGTGTAGCGTAGCTCTCACGAGAGTGTATGCGTTAGCCGGTCACATGGAGTGAAGCCCCTCACGCTGTGCCAAAATACAGCCCAGGAGATTATTTCTTTGAAAAAATATGATTTAAATGCAATAAATCGGTTAAAATTTGGTTAAAATTGCTAAAAAAGGCGAAAAAAATTATACAGCAATGATACTATTGTACTAGAAAATAACTTGCATTATGCTTTGATTTATGGTACAATGAGCGCATACAAACCAAAGAGATGCTGATAGGGCACAGCTCTTTGCACAAAAACCATGTTATAATGAAAAGGAGAAAAGAACTATGGTAAAGAATGTATTTAAAAAGTTAGGAAAGAAACAGAAGAACAACAAAGGTTTCTCTCTTGTAGAGCTTATTGTTGTAATCGCCATCATGGCAGTGCTTGTAGGTGTACTTGCTCCACAGCTTATCAAGTATGTTGAGAAGTCTAGAGAGGCTACAGATATCCAAACATGTGATAATATTGCTACAGCTTTAAAGACATATTATGCAGACGAAGAGGTTGCGGCTTCGGCTACTGCTACTACGGTTACTGTTACATTGGGTAAGACAGAGCTAGGAACAGTTGCTGATACGGCTGTTAAAGATGCCGGATTAACAAAAGCGAAAATTAAAGGCACAAAGTGGACTGGTGATAAAATAACAATTGTATATAATAAGGCAGACGGAACTATTACATATACAGGAGATTCTCCATATTACCATTCAGACAAAGATCAGTTCAAAAAAGGCCCTAAATCATAAATAATATATAAAGAGGCTTTTAACCATGACCACAGAACTGATACCCATCTACATCTTAATATTTGCATTCGGTATAGTTATAGGCAGCTTCCTAAATGTCTGTATCTACCGCATACCGCAGCATGAGACAGTGGTGACCGAAAGATCCCACTGCATGAGATGCGGGTATCAGCTCGCGTGGTACGATATGGTGCCGGTTTTCAGCTGGCTGTTTCTTCGTGGCAGATGCCGCAAGTGCAAAGAACCGATATCACCTCAATACCCTATTATTGAGGCGTTAAACGGTATATTATACATAGTAGTTTTTGCAGTAAATGGACTTGAGCTCACGAGTATCATCTACTGCTTTCTTACATCTGCACTCATAGTTCTGAGTGTTATAGACTGGAGAACATATGAAATTCCATTCGGAATCAATATATTTATACTGGTGCTTGGAATCCTGCATGTGTTTTTAGACCATGATAACTGGTCTGAATATGTGATAGGATTCTTTTGTGTCAGTTTATTTCTTGAAATCCTTCTTCTTGTAAGTGGAGGAAGAGCTATAGGTGGCGGAGACGTCAAGCTCATGGCATGTGCTGGCCTTGCAATAGGCTGGCAGAATATTACATTAGCATTTTTCTTAGGATGCATCATCGGTTCCGTGATACATCTGATTCGTATGAAAGTAACAAACGCAGGCAACAGGCTTGCGATGGGACCGTACTTGGCAGCCGGAATATTTATTTCGATGCTATGGGGTGAGAAAATGATATCGGCATATTTGACACTCGCAGGCTTTTGAAAAACGTGTTATAATATAGCGTACTTAATATAAAACAGGTAGTACGACAAGCAGTGAGACAAAAGCAGAGAAAACACAGATATGCCGAAATATATATATAGAATGTTTGTAACTGAACAGTTACGAATGTTTTACAGATGTATACAGTGTAAAACAAAGATAAACACGGAGGACTAGGTTATGGCAAATAGGGTACTCGGTATTGAAATAGGGGAGAACCTTACCAGAGTAGTTGAGATTGATTACAAAGCAAAAAATCCCAAGATTTACAATATGTTCGGCTTTCCGACACCACCGGGGATGATTGATGATGGAGTGGTACAGCCGGATGGGATGTTTCGTTCTATCTTATACAGTAAGCTGAAGGAAAAGAAGATTTCCACCAAAAAAGCTGTTTTTGTTTTAAATTCAGCGCGTATAGCAAGCAGAGATATTGAGCTTCCGCTTGTTAAGGAAAAACAGCTTAAGGAAATGATTGCAATGAATGCATCGGATTATTTTCCGGTGGATTTGAGCCAGTACAAGCTGGTACATCAGATTATAGAGAAGATTGACAGACCGGAAGAAAAGAAATTACGTCTTTCGGTTATTGCTGTGCCTAATGATCTTATTTTGTCGTATGGTGCTCTTGCAGCTGATTGCAGGCTGCAGCTTGTAGCACTTGACTATAGTGGAAATGCCATCAAGCAGCTCATGAGAAGAGAGATTCCCGGAGATGTGAAGGTGACTGTCAAGGTGGATGAGGTTTCTACCACACTGACTGTAATGGATGGAAGCATGGTAAAGCTGCAGCGCAATGTCAACCATGGACTTGCTGATGCTATTGAGGCGATTCAGGATAGTGAGCTTTTTGGAGAGTATCTGTCATTTACCGATGCAGTTGATGTGGCACGCAGAAAGACCTGCCTTGCAATAAGGCCTGATGGCACAGTACCTGATGAGCCGGCGGGCGGCGGCATGGATCCTATGGGGCATGAGATTGATTCTGAGCGCTTTAAGAAGCTTCGTCTGAATGTTTCATATGCACTTTCCAATCTGATAAGCAGTCTTGGACGAGTAATAGACTACTATCAGTCGAGAAACTCAGATACTCCTATTGAGAGAATTTTCCTCATAGGCTTAGGTGCTGATTTCAGCGGACTTTCAAAGCTTTTGACCAATGAGCTCAATGTCAAGGTGGTTCCGCTCCAGCAGTTTGACGGCATACATGTGGCAAAGAGCATAAACCTCGCAGAGGCAAAGCTGGCAGAGTATTTCAACTGTGTCGGATGTTCATTGAGCCCGCTTGATATACTTGACAGTAAGAAAAACAAGGGAATCGGTGCTCCGATTATGGCAGGAACAGCTGCAGGTGCTATGCCACCCGGCGGTGCACAGGCAGGTATGCAGGGAAAACCACCTGTCGGTCCTGATGGGAAGCCTCTTCCCGTACCGGCAGGGGAGGAAGCAGAAAAGCCTGTTTCTTTTGCGGTGCAGCTTCTCATTTTTGGATTGTGTGTGGTAGTTGCAGTTGGTATCACGGCATACAGCATTTTTTCAAATCTTGTTTTAACTTCAGACAATATGACGCTTAAAGCACGTGTTTCTGATTTGTCATATGCACAGAATATATATGATGTGTACAACCAGACCAAGAAGGACTATGACTGGACTAAGCTTCTTGAGAGCGCCTCATCCAACAAGAATGATGAGATAACGGGCTTCGTGGATGAGCTGGAGCAGAAGCTTCCGTCAGAGGCCAAGCTTGTGAATATGTCTGTTACGACTGATGGTGTTTCGATGACCATAAAGACAGGCAGCAAGGATATAGCGGCTGATGTGATTGCACAGCTTCGTACATTTGAGAGTATCATGGTATCCAATGTGTCAACCATTACAGAGGAGGTTGATGAGACCGGTGCTTCAAAGGTTCAGTTCACAGTAGATTGCACATATGTAAAGGCTGATGACAGTGCTGCTTCTGAATCGGCAGATGGCACAGGCAGTGAGCCAGATGATACATCAAAAGATGCGTCATCACAGGCACAGACGGATAGTAATTCATCATCAGATACAGACAGTACAAATCAGTAGGGGGTGTTAGGATGTCAACGAGAGATAAAAAGTTACTTATTATATTAGCGGGTGTTGCCATTTTAGCACTGACATATTTTTTGATTTTTATTCCACAGTCCAATAAGAGGGATTCACTCAAGAGCGAAAATATGAATCTGAAATCACAGTACAATCAGCTTTCAGCACTTGCGGCAAAGGCGGATGACTACACAAAGAAGACAAAGGATATGTCTGATGCCATGCAGCAGGTATATGACAATTTCCCTTCATATTTACAGATTGAAAACGGCATCATGGATGCGGTTGCTATCGAGAAATCTACCAATACAAATATTACAGAGCTTACAGTCGGCTCACCGACAGCTATTGATGTGAATAATCCGACCGGCGATGCAGGTACAGATTCTTCGTCAGGAAGCAGTTCAGACAGCAGTACCACGGATAGCAGTAATGCAGACAGTTCGCAGAGCTCTCAGACCGCTGATGGCAACAGCTCTCAGTCACAGACAGGCGACGGCAGTGTAGATGATGGCAGCACATCATCAAGCTCTGCAAAGTCTACGGTTACAGGCTATCAGCTTTATGATGTCAGCACGGTTATGGCATTCAAGACAGAGTATCATGGGCTTAAGGCTATGCTCGGCGAGGTGATTGGTTCATCACAGAAGAAGACCATCAGCACGCTCAATGTGAGCTTTGATGATTCGACAGGCAAGCTGACAGGTGAGATGCTTGTGGATTCATATTTCCTGTATGGACTTGATAAGCCATATGAGGCACCATACATACCTGCAGTACCACATGGTACAAATAATCTGTTTGGTACAACAAACTAACAACTGATTATTATAATATTAGATTATTAGATTAGCGGGTTATTGAGACCGTAAGTGATAAATATCAAATGTTAGATTATTGAGTTATGAGATAACAAAATACAAGAGGGGAGGAAGCAGATTTGAGAAAGCTAAAAAACGATGATCGAGGAGTAACACTTGTGGAGATTATTGTGTCGATTGCTATTCTCGCAATAATCGTGCTTCCTTTTTTGAATGCATTTGTCACAGCTACAAAGACCAATGTAAAGGCAAAAAACGAGATGAATGCTACACATCTGGCGACAAACATTATGGAGGGTATTGAGAAGAACTCCATGAAGACACTGGCATATCAGTTTAACTATCCGTCTGAGGGCTTTGATGTGGCGGACGGTTTTAATATATCAGGTGGAAGCAGTGCATGTGAGCTTCTTAAGAAGTCGGGCAAGTTTGATAATGTAAAGAGGCTTGAGGATATCAGTGCTGAGATTGTAAACAAGGACGATGTCATTACTAGCTGTATCCACAAGACTGATGCATCTGCCAAAATAGGCGATACATCGCTTTGGGATTTCAGGGAGTCGGATGCGCACAAGTATTATTTCTATATGTCAGGCGTGCAGTCAGGCACAAAGAAATACAATGCTCTTGTGACAGTGGATGCAAAATCGGACGCAGAGTCGGACAATAAGGTTAAAAAGTACAACATGGACGAGGTAGCGGATATGTCGGCCATGGATGCAAATTTTGACTGCATGAGTGCAGACAAGTATTCTGCTACAAATATTATATATGCATTTAATAATATGCCTGGTGTAGGCGGCATCACTCAGCAGGATATCAAAAGAACTATCACCATAGATATAGAAAAGTATGGAGCTTCGAGTAATAAGGCTACCAAGGTTACGGTGTCGTATTCATATTCTATCAATAAGAATGGAGTAAGAAAGACTTTTCCGGATCCGAATAGTGCACTGAAGGATGATTATACCATGGTGATTTATGATAATTCTTCAGATACTGTGAACCATAATCTAAGGAATGTCTATCTGTTTTACAATCCATGGTACACATCTACAGGAACACTTTACAATACCTGCAACGATGTCATTATAATCAATAATAAGGACAAGCTGGACTGCACGGTAAACATTGTAAAGCAAAAGACTATATCGGATCAGTCAGAGTTGAGCACGAAGGAGAGTACATATAAGGCATATGTGAAGGTAAGTGAGCCGGGAAATCGTACAGGTCATGCTTATACTCATATAGCCACCAATCTGAATGTAAATATGGGAGCACCGGATAATCCACTACAGCCCGATCAAGCTATATATGGCTTTAATAACAATGTAATTCAGAATGATGTAAAGGCAATTGTCGATATAAAGAATCTGACAAAAAGCAATGCATCTGAAAGGCTGTATGATGTGAAGGTGGCTGTATACGAGAGCAAGGCTTCACTGGATGATATATTTAAGGATAAAGACCCGGTTGTTACGATGACCGGAAGCATGGGGTATTAATTATGAAGCGTAATGATAACCGTGGTGCTTCCTTTGTGATGGTTGTAGTTGCAATGGCTATAGTGGCTGTTTTAGCTGTGACTGTGCTGTGGATAGCGCTTATGAACCTCCAGATGAAGGTGACGGACGAAAAAAATACAGACAACTTTTACTCGGCAGAGGGTGTGCTGGATCAGATATGTACCGGTCTGCAGGGAGATATTTCCAAGGCTTACTCAGCTGGATATACCAAGGTTATGGAGAATTACTCTGACAGCAGCATAAATGAGGCCGGCAGACAGAGTATATTTGCGCAGGAGTATTTAAAGAGCTTAAAGGGAAGTCTTGAGTCTGACAATACCGGTATGCACTATAAAACTGAAAAGCTTAAAGACTATGTGGATAGTAAGCTCACAGACGAAAACTCAAAGCCACACGCTGTGGTCAAGGCGGTAAATGCCGATGAAAATGGAAATGGACTGCTCAAGGTATACAACAGCCGCGCAGTCATTAATGGCATCAGGGTAGAGTATACCGATGAAAAGGGATTTAAATCAATAATAGAAACAGATATTTCTCTGGGAGTTCCATCCATGAGCTTTACAGCATCGGGAGGAGTTCCGGAGCTTTTTACATATTCTCTTGTCGGAAATGAAGGACTGGATATTATATCAGGACTTAATAAAGTGAATCTATCCGGTAATCTCTACGCCGGCTGTGAAAATGCGGCAGGCACAGGGACTTCTACTACGAGTGTTACCATTCCAAACAATGCCACACTTGATGTAAAGGATACCAGCTATATGATTGCAGAGGGCGATATAGAGGTGGGAGACTTTGCCGGAAAAGATACTGGTACAATAAAAAAGAATATGGCGGGGGTACACAATAACAGTACACTTTCTGTTGATTCACAGTGCCAGCTGTGGACAAGCAACATAAATGTAAATGGTGCAACAGTCAATTTAGATGGCATGACATATGTGGCAGATGACATGACCTTAAAGGGTACAGGCTCAAAGGTTACACTTGGCAAGAATAATAAGAATAACAATGCGAAGTACGTCGGCTTTGGCAACGGAGGTGCTGACAAGGAAAATCCTGTCGCAGGCGATAGCTCTGCTATTATCATAAACGGCAGGGAGGCATCTCTTGATATGTCAAATATCAGGGAGCTTATGTTGGCAGGAACCGCATATATCAATACCCAGGCTATTGTAAACTCAAGTAGTGTGGGTACACAAAACAGCAATGTGGGCATGGGTGAGTCAATCTCTGTAAAGGGTGACCAGATAGCATACCTTGTGCCGCCTGAGTGCATAGGCACAAGTGGAGATGGTGCGGATGCCAAATCGCTTTACAACAAGAATCCACTTTCCTATAAGGAGTACAAGGATATCACGGCAACCGGACAGGATCAGACAAAGTATACTGAAGTTAATGCTAATGTGGTCAGCACAAAGACAGGTAAGTCTCTCTCGGCATATCTGCCGGAGAAAAAGACAATCGACAACTGTATAAAGAAGGTCTTTGTTCCTTCTACTGATAATAAGGATGACGGACTTGTATACTATTATGTCAATCTGCCAACGAACAAGGCTGCTGAGTATTACAGTGACTATTTTGGTGCAGACAGTGACAAACTCAAGAGATACACTAAGTTTTATACTGACAGCATACAGGTAAATGAGGCTGCAAGCATCTATACTGCCGGCAATTACAGCATCTACGATGGCAGCAATTTAAGCCTTTTGAAGGGCATAGCTGATGGTGTGGACATGGATGCACAGTCGGATGCTTTACAGCGCACGTATACTGCACTAAACTCAAAGCTTTTGACAAATTATGCGGATTTACCGACAAATGCAGCAAGTGTTTCGCTTTTTACAAATATAGTTAACAATACCAATTTGCTGAAAATAGTGCCAAATTCCGGTAATAAACATACATTTGAGACTGAGTATCAGGGAAAAAAATACCAGGCAATTGTCATAAACGGTAACTACACATATGATGCAAATGACAAATCACACAATGTGGACATAATTGTTGCTACAGGAAATGTGACACTGGAGGCTGATTTTACAGGTACCATAGTTGCAAAGGGCAGGATAATTGTAAAAAAAGACCAGTGTGAGATTGATAATGGTACTCAGGAGGTATTTAAGGCATTGCTTCTTGAAAAGGTAAGTGATGCAGACGATGCACTGCACCTGTATGATGTGTTCATGGACGGTGCCAACTATCTGGGTAATGTTTCTTCTTTTTCAAATAAGAAAGAGGCGGACACAAAAATAGATTATGCTACGCTCATTACATACCAGAACTGGACCAAGGAGTAGAAAACAAGCGGCTTTTAAGGCGCAAAACAGCTGCGAAATATTTATATTTGACAAATTTTGACGATATATACAAGGGAGGAATCCAATATGTCTGTAACAGAAAAAAAGAATAATGGCGGTTTCTCTCTGGTAGAGCTTATAGTAGTGATAGCGATATCTGTCGTACTCATAGGTGCGGCAACCATATCCATTCGCTCGGTCATGGGTGTTGAGGTGAAGCAGTGTGCCAGAAATATTGAATCGATAATTAATAAAACAAGAGTCACCACGATGGGAAAGGACAGCGCAGTTCTTGAGATATACAAGGATGCATCAGATGGTGCCTACTATTATAAGACGACCATAAATGGTACAGTATCTGCTCCAAGCAAAATCGGAAAGAGCAGGATTGATGTATATTATTCCATGAAGGATGATTATAGTGATAAGACACAATTGAACGGCTCAGACAGTATAGTGCTTCAGTTTGACAGAAGCTCAGGTGCACAAAAGCCTGATGCCAATGGTAAGTGCTGCAGCCGTATCTGGATTCAAAAAAACAGCACCGAGAAGGTTATCACGATATACAAGGAGACCGGCAAGGTGGTATGTGAGTAATTTATATAGTTTAATGATGAATATTTTATTTTGACGCAAGGCTGTTATAAGGTTGTATGATGAAATCGGAGAGGAAGATGAACCATGAAACTTTTAAGGCGCATGAACAAATCAAATAATAGGAAAAACAGTGGCTTTACACTTGTTGAGCTTGTCATTGTCATGGCGATAATGGGAATACTGGGTCTGGCTGTTGCAGGCTTTATCGGTACGAGCACGAAGCAGTATAAGTATGCTTCAAAGGATGTAGATTTACAGTATGAGGCACAGCTTACGATGAATCAGATAGGAGACCTGATAATTGATGCGCAAAAGGGGGTTAAGTATGAGCCTGCTACAGTGGCAGCGCCGGTGGAGGTGGCATCAGCAGACCCTGAGGCTGGTTATATTGCAACTGCATCAGCGGAAGAAGAGTCATCCGAAGAAGCATCATCTGAGGAAACATCATCCGACAGCAAGCTGATTATCTACAATAAGGATTGTACATACAATATCATATACAGACCGTCAGAGCACAAAATTTATCTGCGAAAGGATACACTTGATCCTGCAACAGGTGCGGTGAAGGCAGATGGTCAGGGCAAGGAATCTCTTATGGCAGAAAATGTCACAGGATTTACCACTGATTTAAGCGAGGCAGAAAGCAAGAACTCTGTCGGAATTGTCGTGGACTTTAAGGCAGGGGACAAGAAGTATACTTCAAAGCAGAACTTCACTATGCGCAATAAGGTGCCGACTGGGGCAGATGTGGAGTATGTGGCACCGGCAGAACCTAAAGGAATAAGGATATATTACAAAGGCAAGGATGTAACCAACGGAACAGTATACTATGAGATGAAGAAAACGAATAATAATTTAAAGTTTACTGATAAGATACTTGGTGGAAAGTATGATTCAAAAAACGTAACATGGGATCATTCAGGAAACAAAAATGGTGGAAACTTTAATGCTAATGGTGATGTATATGATGTACAACTGATGAGCGATGAAACTACAGATCAATTAGTCATCACCGTAACATCCATAGACGATCCGTCATTGACGGCAAAGGTAACTGTAAACATAGCACATCCAATCAATATTTTGCATTGTGATGCAGATAAGCATTTCGATTTAGGACAGACGCATCAATTGTTTATTGATGAAGGGGAGTTAAAAAAATCTTCATTAAATGGCAAATATCAGATTAAGGATTTTGTATGGCATATGGAGGTAGAAAGTGTCAGCTCAACGGGTGCAACCGAGTACAAGGGAGATATATCCTTTAAAATGGGCGATGATGGTAAGCTGATTTATGGTCCTGATGGCAATGGTGAGCCTGATGGAATATTTAAGTTTAGTTCAAAGGAGATTGCCGGAGAAACCGGAGCAGAAGGTCATGAAGATGATCCTAAATATAGGAACTATCTTAATTATCATATTGTAGATGGTAATCAAAATGAAAAAATGCATATCACTCTCGGAAAAAATTTTTTTGTCGGAGAAAAATTAAATATCAGCGTCTGGCTTGGACTTGAGGAAGAGTCGGGATTTAAGTCAAATACAATTACGTTTTACACATATTATTAAACAAAGTAGTTTTTTACAAAGGAGCAATCGCAATGAGCAAATTAAGAAAAAAAATAGTGGTTCCAATATCGCTCACACTTACAGGATGTCTCGTTGTGGCAGCTTTTGTGCTGAATGACAGCCTAACAAAGGTCGATGCAAATGTAGCGTTCAATGGAATATCTGATATAGTCAGCTCACATGGCAAGGACAAGCCCTTCAATATAGTGGAGGTGGTGCCTGACAAGAAAATGGCATCCATTGGCTATCTGATTGATGGTCAGGAGCCTGACAATTGGTTTGGTACACTGTCAAAGATGTCTGACACAGAGGGTGCCGGTGTACAAAAAAGGGCTGACTATATGTCAGGTCTGAAAACAAAGCTTGCACCTATTACTACCGAGAAAAAGGATAACACAAAGCCTCTTTACTATGAGCCGTATGAGGAGAGTTATGTCAGTTTAGACGATGACTGGAGTGAGCTTGCCCTTGTAGATATGGACAGAATAAACAAGGGTACCACCGGTTATAAGATGACAGAGCAGGCGGAGGGAGATTATAAGTTCAATACCGATTACCAGCTTGCTGTAAATGGAGAGGGACTGCCTACAGGTCATTACAGACAGAATGTTGACCATTATGTTTTCATGCAGGGCGAGGATGAGACAGAAGATGGCTCTGAATCTGTGGATACAGGAAAAAGAGGCTACTACAGTGTTGCGTTTACTGCAGTCAAATTGCCGGATGGCATGACAAATACACAGTATCTGGTAGGGACTGATAATTCACAGAAAGCTGATGGAAATACAGACAGCGGTACAGATGGTAATATCGATAGCAGCACAGACAATACGACAGATACAGGCACAGCAGATGACACATCAGACAAGCATGTGGTTTATTCTATAAAGAGCGCATATGCCATTGGTTCTGCTGAGGGCATGCAAAACATAGCAAAATATGACCCGAAGGCATATATTTACAGAAAAGACAATTCAGATATCACATCACCATATGAATTTGTTGCAAGAGCTGACCGGATGGCAAGTCTGCCTGATGGCAGTAAGCCGGATTATGAGAAGTATACATACTGTACGGTTGAGATGGAGTATGTGCCTGCAGATAAAATCACTGATGACGAGACCTACTACGAGGTGGACACTGAGGTACCTATTGAGTTTAATTACGATGAGACCGGCGAGTATGGAGCAGTGCTTGACTCACAGAATCCATACGAGAAGATAGATGATGGCACACAGGACAATCAGCCGGCAGGTAAGACCGGCGCAGATGATATTTCAGATGACGCTTCAATAGCTGATTCTGCTACAGAGAATAATGATGGTAACACAGGCAGGGTAATCCTCACTGATACAGACGGATATTTTGATATAGTTAAGGACAGCCAGACATATACCTATGTGGGTAAGGGAAAAGGTGACTATATAATGGAGGCTGATAAAAACGGCTCGCTTGATTATCCTGTAAATACCACACGCATATATTATAAGGGTGGTTTCAAGAACAATAACTGGTTCAGAACAGGTGTATTTAACCAGGAGGGCAAGACAGGCGATGCTGATAAGACTGCCAATATGACCTTCAATGTAAAAACGGTCACACCCAAGGAGCTTGAGCAGATAGATGTATCAACAATTGATTTACTCTATCTTTCCGGCTCAAAGTCCGTCCTTTCAAATGATTTAGTAAACGATGCTGCAACATATAAACCTGATAATGACATTTCATGGGACAAGGTAAAGCAGATAGTCCAGCGTGTGCACCAGAGTGGTATAATGATGCCTGTTATAGTGGATAATGGTATTGTGTGGCCTGCTTCAAGTGCAGACTACTCAAGTAATATTAAAAAGCTTGCAGGTCTTTTGAGCTGTAACAATTTCAGCTCGCTGAATTTTACTAAGGACTCAGCTGATAATTTTATTAATTGGAATAATGACATAAAGTATTATAAAGTTGACAGTAAAACCCATACAAAAGGTTTTGTAATTGGCAACGAATATGTCATTCCACGAAACTATAATCCTAGTACGGATGTGCCATTTGTTTTAAGAGATGATTTTGCTTCTGCATTTATTGCAAATGAAGATGAAACTCAATTTGTCGAAGCAGCTAAAAATGAAAATTTTGACGAGATAGCAGAGTATATCAACTCAGAGAATACAAGCAGGAAAAAAGAAAATGATACTCTTGGAAAGGACGAGTATGCATACTATGACAAGGAGATTTCAAAGGCGATAGTTTTAAGCTATATCATATCGTATGCCGATAAAAGAGACATTATAAATCCGACAGATAGTCTGAACATACTGGATATAGAGCCCGGAACTGTAAAAAATGAGTCTGACGCTTTAAATTATGATAAGCTTAAAAAGTGGCTTGGAACAAGGTGTCCGGAGCAAAAAAAGGTTACAATAACAAGGGTTACGAGTGCAGAATTTATTGGAAGAATAGAGGATCTCAATAATTATGATATGATATATATGGGACTTGTAGCCGATAATCTGAATTATAGAGATGGTCATACAGTATATAATGATTGGAAAATGGATGGGCTTAAATACTCAAATGTTGGTGACATTGTTGTTATAAATCCAAATGATTATGTAAACTATTGGGGATATAATATGCTCAAAAATGGTCATGCGGGATTGCTGGATACTGATTATATAAATGATGGAACGAAGCTTAATACTAACCTTACATTAAGAAATAATGGAAATAATGCTGATTATTTAACTGCTCCAAACACATACAGAGGCTCAGGCAATGATATTACTAAGCAGAAGGTTTCAGAATTGGAGGATTATATAAAGGCGGGCTTTCCTGTCGTCTTTTCAGATGGCTTTTTCTCTACTGTTTATGGCAGAGGAATTAATGAGGAGTATATAGACAACTGTTCAAATGTTTTTACTCTTTTATGTTATGCAAAAGATAAAGACAATGTTCTTAAAGTGGACAGCAAGGGAAATTTAAAAAAACAGTCAAATGAGACAGCTGACCTTGTTACCTACCTGACTACTGAAAAACCTGAAATATTACTCAAGGAGCAGGAAAAAGTAAAAGATACAGATTATGTTGAGATTAGTAATAATCAGATTACATTGGAATTTTCAATAAACAATGCAGGTGGTGCGGATTCTAAAGCGAGTTTTAATGCACAGCTGTTCTTGGATTCAAATTCTGATGGTAAGTTTTCGACGACCAATGAAGGAATAGCTGCAAATAAAATAAAACTATATTGTGATGGTACTATTGTGAATCCGGTAATGGGTGATGATGGTAAATATATGTATAGTCTGAATGCAGGCAATTATAATTATAAACTGGTTTATGATTTGCCGAATGGATTTGTAGGAGTTATGCCTTGGCAGCTTCGTGTGAGTCAGGCTACAAATAGCTACAGATATGATCAGAAATCCGGATATGTGTATGTCAAAAATTCAAAAGGCAGTCCTACAAAAGTCAAGATTCTTCAGATTAATTCAAAGTTGGAGCATAATGAGGACTTTAGGGGAAATTTTGATATGCAGACGCAGAAGAATGATAGCAATACAAAGTTTCATAAATTACTTAGTCAAGTGAAGGATTTTGACCTGGATATAGAAACAGTTCGTTATGACAACGTACCTAAAATGGATGAGGTATGTGATAAGCTGCAGACATACGATATGCTTGTGATTGGATTTGGTGATTGTTATGATATTGATAATACAAATAATCATCTCGATAAAATAAAAGCATATATCCAGTCAGGAAAACCGGTATTGTTTGCTCATGATACAACATCATTTTGTAATAATAAAAATGATACGCGAGAGAATAATGTCTGGGGATATAAGTTTAACTCTATAATTCGTGATACTGTCGGACTGGACAGGTATGGAATCCTGTCAAATGAGTATTTAAAGAAGGGCAATACATTAAAGAGTACTGATGAGGATTTTGATAAAGCTGTACAGACTGCTGAAAAGAATAATACTGATATTGCATATGAGCCAAAATCTGATAATTCAGTTATTGTCAGACAGAATCAGGGATTTACTTATGCAGATTTAAATCAGTATCAGTGGAAAGATAATGGTAACGATCATGGCGAGTACAGGCTGTATTCAGGGCTAGATGGTAATGATGTTGAAGCTAAGACTAATAAGGCAGTCAAGGTTAATTCAGGACAGATTACCACATATCCTTTTAAGATTGCTGACGAAATAAATATAGCTACCACTCATAAGCAGTACTACCAGCTGGATATGAATCAGGATGCTGATGGTGATGGTGAGAGTGATATTGTTGTATGGTATACCTTGTCAAACCATGGAATTTATGAGCAGTCTCCAAAGGATGTAAGAAATAATTATTATATTTACACAATGGGAAATGTAACATACTCAGGTGTAGGACATTCCGATTTCTCAAATAATGATGATGAATTGAAACTTTATATAAACACTATGATTGCTGCATATAGTGCATCAGTTCATGAGCCGTCAATTTATCTTAAGGAGAATGCAGATACTGATTCAAATGACATAACTACATTATATGCAACTATTGATGATGCCATTGAAGAAGAAGCAGCTAATAAAGCGGATGCCAGACTAGATGGTGCAGACAGTACGCAGGATGTTTATTTTACGGTAAAGGATTCAAACCTTGTGCGAAATCAGATTGATGAAAAAACTGTTGTTTATTTGGATTTTTATATCGAGGATCCGCAAAAAAATCCAAATGATGAAACGATTGGCACCGGAAATGATAAGATTTACTTAAAGAAGGTGGACTGGGATATCTATACACTGAATAATGATGGAACAGAAAATGAACAGATAAATAACAGTAAAGAAAACAGTCAATTAAATAAGGATCCAAGGGACTTCTTTGAAAATAACAAGACATATAAGGTAAAGGTACCATTGAGTGTTTTACCGGAGGGAGCTAATTCTATAAAGATTTATGCCGTAGGATATAGTAAGATTTACCAGTCACAGGTGAGCGGTGGTGATAAAGAAACTACAACAGCAAAGGCATACAAGACCTTCCAGATACAGCGTGTAGGTCTTGCAGATTTGGATTAGTTTTCAAAGGCTCCTAGCTATCACATACTTTTCGATTAAGCACAATTTATCAAACAGAGACTTATATAAACCATTTATATAGTCTCTGTTTTTTTACTGTTTCTTTATACTTTCTTTATTGAATTATCCACGCTAATTGATAAAATAAATAGTATGCGCACGATTGCGGATATTTTTTGCATTCGTGGATGGGGGATAAATTAACCGGAAAGAAAGGAAAAATTTATGAGTAAAATTTTCAAGAATCTGATTCCATACTGGCGATGGATCATATTAATTTTTGTTTTTCTCATTGCTCAGGCTTATTGTGATCTGGCTTTGCCTGCGTACACATCTGACATCATTGATGTGGGTATCCAGGATCATGGCATTGAGCATGTCCTGCCAAAGGAGATTACATCGGAGGATTATCAGATGGCACAGACATTTATGCTGTCTGACGAGAAAGAAAAATTTACGGACTGTTATGAGGCAGAGGATGCTTCAAAATCTGATGACGGTGTGGCAAAATACAAGCTGACAGCTGATTCGGACACACTTGATAAGCTGGATGAGGAGCTTTTGGTTCCTCTTGTCATGGCATATCAGGCTTTTCAGTCGGGTGAGCAGATGGATGTGGATGCATCGGCTATCCCGCAGGGAGTAGCGCTCGATGATAACATGATAAAGCAGATAAGAAGCAAGGTGCAGGAAAAAATCGATGCGGTGGGTTCAGCTACTTTAAAGTCCATGGGTGTAACTTTTGCGACAAAGTGTGATGAGAATGCAGGAATCGACGTGGATGCCAATCAGGTTGCTTATCTGTGGAAGGCAGGCGCCAAGATGGCAGCCTTTGCAGCTATTATGCTTATAGCAGCATGTGTTGTAGGTTTTGCGGCTTCAAAGGTCGGTGCCGCTGTCGGCAGGGATTTGAGGGAGAAGACCTTTTCAAAGGTTGTAGGTTTTTCAAATGCCGAGATTAACAAATTCTCTACGGCATCACTGATTACGAGAAGCACGAACGATATACAGCAGATTCAGATGGTTACTACTATGATGCTTCGTATGGTGCTTTACGCGCCAATCGTTGGTATCGGTGGTATCATCAAGGTGGCACAGACCAAATCCGGCATGGAGTGGGTGATTGCCATTGCGGTTGCTGCCATCATGGTTTTTATTTTCACACTGGTTGGCATTGCGATGCCAAAGTTCAAGATTATGCAGAGTCTTGTAGACAAGGTAAACCTTGTTTCTCGTGAGATTCTTACAGGTCTTTCCGTTATCAGGGCTTTCGGCCGTGAGAAGGAGGAGGAAAAGAGGTTTGATGAGGCTAACCGTGAGCTTACACGCACACAGCTGTTTACAAACCGTGTCATGACCTTTATGATGCCGGGTATGTCCATGATCATGTACTGCATCACACTTGGTATCGTGTGGGTTGCAGCAGGCAGAATAGACAATGGCTCCATGCAGGTAGGTACCATGACTGCGTTTATTACATATGCCATGATGATTGTTATGTCATTCCTCATGCTTTCAGCCATGTCCATCATGCTTCCGAGAGCTGGTGTTGCGGCAGAGCGTATCGATGAGGTTATAAAGACAAACAGCACTGTAAATGATCCAAAAGAGCCTGTTACTGAGGCTGATCACAGAGGTGTTATCCGTTTCAACCATGTGGATTTCAGATATCCGGGAGCAAAGGAGGATGTGCTTTCAGACATTGATTTTGTGGCGGAGCCGGGCAAAACCACAGCTATCATCGGAAGTACCGGCTGTGGAAAGTCTACACTTGTAAACCTGATTCCGCGTTTCTATGACGTGACTGGAGGCTCAATAGAGCTTGATGGACACGATATCAGAGACTACACACTAAGCGAGCTTCGCGAGTCAATAGGCTTTGTTCCGCAGAAGGGTATTCTTTTTTCGGGAACCATCGCCTCAAACCTGCGCTTTGGTAAAGCAGACGCGAGTGATGAGCAGATAAAAAAGGCTGCGGATATCGCACAGGCTTCTGAGTTTATCGAGACAAAGAATGACAGGTATGAAAGCTCAATCGCACAGGGCGGCTCAAACGTGTCAGGTGGTCAGAAGCAGAGGCTTGCCATAGCAAGAGCTATCGCAAAGGACCCTCATATTTATGTGTTTGATGACAGCTTTTCAGCACTCGATATGAAGACTGACGCGCGTCTGCGTGCAGCCTTAGCAGAGGTTACAGAGAGTGCTTCCGTTATTATCGTGGCACAGCGTATCAGCACGATTATTCATGCTGACCAGATTCTCGTGCTCGATGACGGTAAAATCGTAGGAAAAGGCACCCACGAGGAGCTTCTTAAGAATTGCGATGTATATATGCAGATTGCACAGTCACAGCTTTCAGCCAGGGAACTTGGAATTGATGATAACAAAAAGGAGGGCATGTAAGATGAGTGAGAATAATAACGAACAGTTTAAGATGCCTCCTAAGAGGCCAAGAGGGCCAATGGGACGTGGCCCCGGAATGGTCACAGAAAAGGCCAGGGATTTCAAGGGCTCTACAAAGAAACTCATAAAGTATCTCGGCAGATACTGGGCTGCTATCATTGCAGTTATGATTTTTGCAGCAGTTTCGACTGTCTTCTCCGTTGCAGGACCGAAGGTCATGGGTAAAGCCACCACTGCGCTTGCCGAGGGACTCATGAACAAGATTGCAGGAACAGGCGGCATAGATTTTGATTATATTGCAAAGGTTCTTTTGTTTACGCTGGCTTTATATGTGGTGAGTGCCATCTTTATGTTTGCCCAGGGACTTATCATGACAGGCATCACGCAGAAGACCTGCTACAGGATGCGTAAGGACATCACGAGCAAAATCAACCGTATGCCGATGAAGTATTTCGAGTCAAGGACATATGGTGAGGTACTTTCGCGTATCACAAACGATGTGGACACACTCGGACAGAGCTTGAACCAGAGTATCACACAGATTATTACATCTGTTGCCACTTTGGTCGGTACACTGGTCATGATGCTGTCTATTTCACCGCTCATGACGCTGATTTCACTCGTTATCCTGCCAGTTTCGATGATACTTATTTCGTTTGTCATAAAGCATTCACAGAAATACTTCAGACAGCAGCAGGAGTATCTGGGACACATAAACGGACAGGTCGAGGAGGTGTACGGAGGCCACCTCGTCATAAAGGCATATAATAAAGAGGCAGAGACTGTAAAGACCTTTAAGGAGGCCAACAATGTGCTCTACAAATCCGCATGGAAATCACAGTTCCTTTCAGGACTTATGATGCCTATCATGCAGTTTGTAGGAAACTTAGGATATGCGGGAGTAGCCATCTCAGGTGGTATACTTGCCATAAAGAATGTCATCACAATCGGTGATATCCAGGCATTTATACAGTATGTGAAGAATTTCACACAGCCAATCCAGCAGATAGCGCAGGTGGCAAACCAGCTTCAGTCGATGGCGGCTGCATCTGAGCGTGTATTTGAGTTCCTCGATGAGGAGGAAGAGGATATAACAGTGGAAAATCCTGTAAAGCCAGACCATATCGAGGGAAGTGTAGAGTTTTCGCATGTACACTTTGGTTATAATCCTGACCAGATCATCATCAATGATTTTTCTGCAAAGGTAAAGCCGGGACAGCAGGTTGCTATCGTTGGACCGACAGGAGCGGGAAAGACTACCATGGTCAAGCTTCTTATGAGATTTTATGATGTAAGCTCAGGTGCCATTCTTGTAGACGGACATGATATCAGGGATTACAACAGAGCCGATCTGCGAGATGCATTCGGCATGGTATTGCAGGACACATGGCTCTTTAAGGGCACCATTATGGAAAATATCCGCTACGGCCGTCTGGATGCCACAGATGAGGAGGTCATCGCGGCAGCAAAGGCAGCACATGCGCATCACTTTATCCAGACATTGCCGGGTGGCTACGATATGGAGCTCAACGAGGATGCATCCAATGTGTCACAGGGACAAAAGCAGCTTTTGACAATAGCAAGAGCCATTCTTGCAGACAATCCAATCCTTATCCTTGATGAGGCCACATCCTCTGTCGATACACGTACAGAAATCCGTATCCAGAAGGCACTCGACAATCTGATGAAGGGCAGAACAAGCTTTGTCATCGCCCACAGGCTGTCTACTATCAAGAATGCCGATATGATTCTTGTCATGAAGGACGGAGACATTATCGAGCAGGGTACACACGATGAGCTTCTTGCAAAGAACGGATTTTACGCAGAGCTGTATAACTCTCAGTTTGAAGAATAGAGAAAGCACGGGTATCGTGCAGTTTTGCGAATATGCGTGGGCTGAATGGTTACATAAAATTAAAAAAAAATACGCTCTCGACAAAATTCGACAAAATGTGTTATCATAAAAGCATACAATTTGTTTTGACATGACAGTAATTGGCGGCATAGGAGAGTTTGATGAGCACTTTAAATGTCGCAGTAGCAGACGAAAAGAAAAACATGCAGAGTTTATTAAAGGGCATGGAGTTTTTAGGAACAGCAAGAAGTAGTGATGAAGCATACAACATGATAAACGGTAATGCCGGTTCTGATGTGGTACTTGTGTATGTAAAGAGAGCATCCGGTGACACTGAGCCACTTGATGATACATATATGGAGAAAAAATCCCTTGAGACACAGGTGACGGATATCATTCATGAGATAGGTGTTCCGGCTCATATAAAGGGATATCAGTATCTTAGGACTGCGATAGTGATGTGCGTTGAGGATATGGAAATGCTTAGCTCTATCACAAAGCTTTTGTATCCCACTATTGCAAAGAAGTACAAGACTACCTCAAGCAGGGTGGAGAGAGCCATAAGGCATGCTATCGAGGTGGCATGGAGCAGAGGCAGGATGGATACGATAGACTCCATGTTTGGATACACTGTAAACTATGGTAAGGGCAAGCCTACCAATTCGGAGTTTATTGCCCTGATTACAGACAAAATACGTCTAGGGATGTAAAAATCGTCATTATAGACAAATAAAACCACGTTTTGATAAATTTACTAGGCAAAATGTACTCCCGCGTGATATAATATAGTATACATTCTATTGGTTTCAGGATGTATACTATATTTTTTATCAGATTAATCGTTGTTTAAATAACTGTAATCTGGGGGAGGTTTCAGCATGGACAAAATGAAAATATTAATGGCCGCATCAGAGGCAATACCTTATATGAAGACAGGTGGACTAGCTGACGTAGTGGGATCTTTACCGAAATATTTTGACAAGGACAGATATGACGTGAGAGTTATACTTCCGAAGTACAAATGTATGGATGATAAATTACTGCCACAGCTTAAGTTCGTCTGTCATTTTTATGTCAATCTCAACTGGCGCAGGCAGTATGTGGGGATTTTTACATCGCAGTATGATGGTGTGACATATTATTTTGTCGACAATGAGTTTTACTTTGCAGGAGATAAGCCATACAACAATATATACGAGGATGTGGAGAAGTTTGCTTTCTTTTCAAAGGCGGTGCTTGAGGCTTTGCCGGTTATAGATTTTGCCCCGGATGTGATACATTGTAATGACTGGCAGACAGGACTCTTGCCGGTTTTTCTAAAGACAGTATACGGCTCAGACAATTTCTATGCCGGTATAAAGACAGTCTTTACCATTCACAATATGAAGTTTCAAGGGCGTTGGAAGATTAAAGAGGTGGCTGATGTTACAGGACTTCCGGAGCACATTTTTAATTCAGGAGAGCTGGAGTTCTATGGTGAGGCTAATTATTTAAAGGGCGGCATAGTATATGCAGATGAGATTACGACTGTCAGTCCGACATATGCAGATGAAATCTGTACACCTGAGGGAGGAGAGGGCCTGGATGGCCTGATGCTTGAGCGGCGCAGGCATTTGAGAGGCATTGTAAACGGTATAGATTATGATGTCTTTAATCCTATGAAGGATACATATCTGGATAAGCATTTTTCTGTAAGGGAATTGAGTGGAAAGGTCGTTAATAAGCGTCAGCTGCAGGAGAAGTATGGTCTGGCTGTGGATAAGGATGTCATGCTGATTGGAATAGTTTCGCGTCTGACAAAGCAGAAGGGCTTTGATCTGGTGGCATATGTGATGGAGGAGATGCTTTCCACCATGAATGTACAGTTTATAGTGCAGGGCACAGGAGAGCAGCAGTACGAGGAGATGTTTAATTATTTCCATGGCAGGTATCCGCAGAAGCTTGGAGTATATATCGGTTACTCAGAGGAAAATGCACATGAGATATATGCAGGCTGTGACGCATTTCTCATGCCGTCTCTTTTTGAGCCGTGCGGCTTGAGCCAGCTCATGTCTATGCGATATGGTACGCTGCCTATAGTCAGGGAGACCGGTGGTCTTAAGGACACTGTAGTGCCGTACAATGAGTACGAGAATACGGGCGATGGCTTTTCCTTTGCCAATTATAATGCGCATGATATGCTGCATGTCATCAAATATGCTCTTGATGTGTTTGAAAACCATAAGGACAGATGGCAGGAGATGATGCAGCGCGCCATGAGGCATGACTTCTCATGGAAGGCATCTGCGAAAGAGTATGAGAAGCTTTACGACATGCTGCTTGGCAACTAGTACATCGTTCTGCAAATAACAGGCCAATAATTTTCATGAATTTCCAAATATGTTCTTAGAAAGTAAAATACCGGATACATATCTATGATATGATATCCGGTATTTTGTGTTATCGGGTTATATGATTATCAGTAGACAGTGTCTGTTTTACTATCGTATATGTAGTACCTCTCGCCGAGTACTTCCTCGTCGCGTACCTCTGTAGAGTTTACCTCACAGATGAATTCGCTTAGGTTGCAGACATCTATATCGCTATCCAGCGGCATTACCAGAAATTCATGGATACTGCTTGGTATGAGCAGCATATTGCCGCCGAGCTTTTTTGCCAGCGAGCTTAGCACACCCGGGTAGAGTATGGCGGATGCGCCGTTTGTCTGCCTGCTGTTTGTAAGGATATACATAGGCAGGCTGTCAAAATCACAGACTGCGCGCATCTGATTGGCATAGCCCGGACATTTTTTGGCAAGAAACTCTGCCATGTTGATTATTGAGCATGGAAGTATCCTTGGTGTATTTTGCATTGAGGCGCGGATTAGTGTTTCTGTATCTATGCCCCAGCGTGACAGAAGCGCATCTGTGACTGTAATGGTGCCAAATTCAGGCAGTTGCGCTCCTACATATACTTCAAATATGATGGCAAAATCCAGATATTTGATATAGGGCACGTCCTTTAGCTGCTTTTGGTTTTTGTCGTAGCTTATGAGCTGGAAAATTATTTTCTCCTTTACCTTGGAAAAATCATCACAGAAGCTTATGTCAAAATCTTCAGTTGGCTTGAAATCATTGTAGGTGGATAAAATTGCATCGAGAATAGAATCAATGGATACACCATCAAGATACCAATGGTAGTAAGGATTGAGATAAATAGTCGGTGCTATATTGAATTTGGGATTGATAATCACCAATCCGTCGTAGATCATCCCGTTGTTCTTTTTGACAGGATGGATGGTAAGCTTGAAATTATTGTCAAGTCTTGCGGTTATTTCTGTTTCTATAGTATGTAAAAACTCCGTGTATTTCATGAATCTCCTTGCGGAGCATAAAAATATCGGATCTCGTGGAAAAGTAAAACCCACGAAGCAGGGCGCTTCGTGGGTTTTACTCTATCATTGTTTGTTGAAGTTTGCAATATGTATTTTTGTACAATTTTTAGACTTCATTTTTGTGACATCATACAAAATATAGCTGCGCAATTCATTTTTAATCCGATTTAAGCCTCTGCCACAGTGTGTTGTAAAGAGTTGCGTCATCATCATTTAAAGCTCTGTATACTTCACAGTTTTTGAGCATATCGGAAGGCGGATTAATCGCCTCATTTTCCTTCGTTTCTGCATCCTGGTTGTCGATGACAGACTGGATAGGTGATGCATAGTATACATATTCAAAGTTGAGTTGTGCCGGCTCATCACTGCAGATATAATTCAAAAATTCCTGTGCGCCCTCTTTATTCTTGCATGTCTTTGGAATAAACCATGAGTCAATCCAGAGGTTTGAGCCCTCCTTTGGCACGATATAGTCCAGGTTGTCATTTTCAGCCATGGCGGCAGCTGCCTCACCGGAGTAGCACACTGCGATTGCTGCATTTTCAGCAACCATCTCATCACAGGTTTCATCCACGTAGTAGGCGAGCACATCACTGCTTTGTTTGTTTAGTATATCAAATGCTTCATCGAGCTTTGTTGTGTCTGTCTCGTTTATCGAGTAGCCAAGTGTGCGAAGGGCGGGAGTAAAGGCATCACGGACAGAATTAATCATAATCATGTTGTCCTTGTATTTGCCGTTCCACAGGCAGTCCCAGGTATTTAGGTCTGATGCATCAGCCAGCTTTTTATTGTATAGTATGCCGAGTGTGCCGTAGAAATAAGGCACAGTATACTCATGTGTCGGGTCAAAGGATGCGGACATGTCGATTATATCCTGATTTACATTTTGATAGTTTGGCATTGAGCTGTAGTCTATCTTGCTGACCTCACCTTCACTTATGAGCTTCTCGATGATGTAGTCAGAGGTGCAGATGACATCGTAATCGATGGCACCGGACTTGTACTTTGTGTACATCTCCTCAGGTTCCTCGTATTCCTCGTATTTAATGGTGATTCCGGTTTCCTGCTCGAAGCTGTCGATTACTGATTCATCGATGTATTTACCGTAGTTTAGCACTGTTATGGCATTGTCATTGTTCGTGCCTCCGGCGCTTATGGTAAATACCGAAAAGCAGCCGATTACGAGTACTGCAACAATTGCGATGCTCACACTACGCTTTACGATGCGCAGCTTTTTAGCCCTTGCAGGCTTCTTTGATGCGCTGACAGGTATCCGGTTTGAGTTGATGTTTACCACAACCAAAAGCAGCAGCACTGTGAAGAAAAGTATGGTTGACAGAGCATACAGCTCCGGCTTTACACCCTTTTTCAGCTCTGTGTAGAGCATGGTTGAGAGTGTGTTTACTCCGGCACCCTTCGTAAAGTAGGTGATGGAGAAGTCATCGAGTGACATTGTGACCGCCATCATAAAGCCGGAGAACACTCCGGGGCTTATTTCAGGCCAGGTGACCTTGAAAAATGCATATAGAGGTGATGCGCCCAGGTCAAGTGCGGCCTCATAGGTGTATTTGTTGGTCTGCTTGAGCTTTGGAAGCACATTGAGTATCACATAAGGGATATTGAACGTGATGTGTGCGATAAGCACTGTCACAAAGCCCAGATTCATGAATTTTACAAACAAAAGCATCATTGAGATACCGGTCACGATATCTGCATTGAGCATCGGGATGTTTGTAGCGCCCAGATAGATTGTCTGGTTACGTTTCTTCATGGCGCTTATACCCATGGCTGCGAGAGTTCCTATTATTGTAGAAATCACAGCTGCAAGCAGCGTAATCTGCAGTGTTGTAGAAAATGCCGACATAATCCGCTCACTCTGAAAGCACTTTATGTACCAGTCGAGCGTGAAGCCTCCCCATTTAACCTTGGATTTGGAGTTGTTGAAGGAGAGTACTATTAATACAACGATAGGTAGATACAGAAACAAAAAAATCAGTCCCATATATACCCTGAATGCTATTTTTTTTACCATAATGCGCTCTGGTCTCCTTCCTTATCAAACAGATTGACGAGTGCCATGCTGATTAATACGAATACCATGAGCACGAGTGAGAGACCGCTTCCTGCGCCCCACTGCGAGCCATGGACGAAATCCTGTTCTATGATATTTCCGATGAGCAGGACCTTGCCGCCACCGAGTATCTGTGAGATGGCAAAGGATGTGAGTGATGGCACGAAAACCATTACGATTCCGCTTATGACACCGGAAACTGTAAGTGGCAGTATAATCTTGAAAAGTATTGTGACTTTGTTTGCACCGAGGTCAAGAGCCGCCTCAATCCAGTCGTTTTTGATTCTGGTCATGGAGTTGTATATAGGCAGCAGCATGAATGGCAGAAAGTCATAGACCATGCCAAGCACGACTGCTCCGGAGGTATTCATGATGTTGAAGCCCGGCAGTCCGAGAGTGGTGAGTATCGAGTTGATGACACCGTTTTTGGACAAAAGCTGCTTCCATGCGAGTATTCGAAGCATAAAGTTCATCCACATAGGAAGCATGAAAACAAATACCACAAAGCTTTGGTTTTTAATCTTTAAGCCGTTTAAAATCATCGCAAGCGGATAGGACAGCACCAGGCATATTATGGTGCATATGATTCCAAGCCGTAGGGATAAAAGCAGTGCCTTGATATTGGTGTGCTGTGCTATTGCAGCCACATATTCAAATGTGAAGCCTCCGTCAGAGCCTTTAAATGCATAGTAAACAATCATGAAAAGCGGAAGTATGATAAATCCGATAATCCATATGAGGTACGGCCCTGCGAGCAGCTGTTTCTTTATTTTAGACATCTATCTCCACCGCCTTTTCATCTGAGGACTCAGGCTTGTGCATTACCTGGATATTAAATGGAATCACCCTGATACCCACATGACTGCCGACCTCTACATATTTGGTGGTGTGCACCATCCAGTCGTAGCCGTTAGCCTTTACCTCAAGTTCATAGTGCACTCCCTTGAAGATATTTGACACGACATCGCCCTGCATGTAGCCGTCCTCCGCAGGCACCAGCTCCACATCCTCCGGGCGGATGACTATATCGACAGGCGTGTTCTCACCAAAGCCCTCGTCCACACAAGGCATCTTTACACCGAGTATCTCGACAAGCTTATCCTTTATCATAACACCGTCGATGATATTGCTGTGCCCGATAAAGTCAGCGACAAAGGCATTTTCAGGCTCATTGTAAATGTCCTCCGGTGTGCCAATCTGCTGGATATAGCCCTGATTCATGACTACGATGGTGTCAGACATTGTAAGCGCCTCCTCCTGGTCGTGGGTGACGTAGACGAAGGTGATACCGAGCTCATTTTTGAAGCGGATAAGCTCATACTGCATGCTCTGGCGCAGCTTTAAGTCGAGAGCGCCAAGCGGCTCGTCTAACAGCAGTACCTTAGGCTCGTTTACAATAGCTCTTGCAATAGCGATACGCTGCTGCTGGCCTCCGCTAAGAGAATCCACAGAGCGGTTTTCAAAGCCGTCGAGATTGACGAGCTTTAATGCATACTTTATTTTGTCATCAATGTAAGCCTTGCTTTTTTTCTTTATTTTAAGACCAAACGCGATGTTTTCAGCTATTGTCATATGAGGGAAAAGAGAGTATTTCTGGAAAACAGTGTTCAGATTTCTCTCGTTTGCAGGCACATTTGTGATGTCCTTTGAATCAAACATGATTTTTCCCTTGTCCGGTGTTTCAAAGCCACCGAGCATGCGAAGTGTGGTGGTCTTTCCGCAGCCTGATGGTCCAAGCAGCGTCAGAAACTCATTCTCCCTGATGTATAGATTTAAATCGTCGAGTACAACATTGCCGTTGTATGACTTTGTGATATCGATAAAATCAATTAATTTCTTTCCCATGGTGTAAACCTTTCTCATGTAATTATAGTACTGGTAGGACCTGTATGTTTATAATTTGCTGCTGTACACACTAAAAATGCGGCCGGCAGTAATTACAGCCCTATAAAAGAGCTTCTGCAGGTGAAGCGTCAGAAGCTTGGAGGATTGCTGACCCATATGAGCATGGCATCCTTTGAAGACTTATTTTCAATAAAATGCTTCTTACCGGCTTTAAAATAAAAGGACTCACCGGCCTTTACGGTGTGCACCTTGCCACCATAGCAAAGCTTCACTGTGCCCTTTATCACATATCCAAACTCCTCACACTCCTGAGGCAGATATATTTCAGAGCTGCCGCCCGGATGAAGAGTGAGCCTGACAGGCTCCATGGAGCGGGTCTGTGCGTTTGGAATGATCCATTCCACCTTGCTGTTTTTTTCCTCGTCAATTTTCTCAAAATAGTCGTTTGCCTTGTATACAATCTGCTCAGGTTCCGAATCTGTAAAAAACTCCGCCGGTGTCATACCCAGGCACTGGATGATATCAAGCAGGGTGCCGACTGACGGTGAATTCTGATTTCGCTCGAGCTGGGAGATAAATCCCTTCGTCAGCTCAGCCCTGTCAGCAAGCTCCTGCTGGGTAAGTCCGTACTGGATACGAAGCTCCTTCATACGATGTCCGATATCCATGTTTACTTCCTTTTCTAATTACATTTTATGTTATAGTTGCTGTAGGTTTAATAATAGATTTTTTGTTTACTAAAAATAAACCAACGAGATAATTTTAATATATTTTTTATAAATGTCAAGGGGATTTTTTGTAATAAAAAAACACCTCATTCAGTTTTGAATGAGGTGTTTTTTATGTATGAAGCCGATAACCGGGATCGAACCGGTGGCCTACGCATTACGAGTGCGTCGCTCTACCTACTGAGCCATATCGGCAAGCTATATTATATTATCAGATATAAGAGTGTATGTCAAATCAAAATTTTGAGGTGAAATCTTTAGAGAGATAATTATAGAAAGGTATTGACATTAAAATGTATATAGTGTATATATAACACATGAACAGTTAATAAATACAGTACGGAGGTAGCATATGAAGCTGATGCAAAATTCAGGAGTGCCCATCTATCAGCAGATAGCGGACAGCTTCAAGACAGATATTTTGGCCGGCAGGTATGAGCAGGGGGAGTTCCTTCCGTCTATAAGAGGGCTGGCAAAGGACTTGAAAATCAGTGTGATAACCACGATGAAGGCTTATGAGCAGCTTGCAGATGAGGGACTCATCACAGCGGCGCAGGGCAAGGGCTTTTATGTCAATGCACAGGACAGTGAGATGATAAAGGAACAGCACCTGCGCAAGGTGGAGGAGTCGCTGACAGACGCGATAGCCGCAGCTGAGGTAGCAGGAATCTCAAACGACGAGCTTAAGGGAATGCTTGAGGCGTTGCTCGAGGTGGATAAATAAAGATATGAAACGAGTCAGGAGGAATGAAAATGACAACAAAGAATGCAATTGAGGCAGCAAAAATCACAAAGGAACTTAAAAATTTTACACTGGATGTGGAGAATTTCGCAATACCACAGGGCTTTGCGACAGCCTTAATCGGAGAAAACGGAGCAGGAAAGACAACACTTTTAAATATCCTGGCAGGAATCAGGCTTGACTATAAAGGTGAAATCACTTATTTCGGACAGTATTCTGATAAACAGAAGGAAAACTCGGGAGATATTAAAAACCGCATAGGCTACACAGGACCGGGCAAATACTATCTGCCACAGTGGACAGTTAAGGATATCGAGGAAATCAGCAAGCTGATGTTTGATGATTTTTCAGCAGATGATTTTCACAGATATTGTGAGGAACTTGCAATATTTTCACATGGCAGCATTGATATGAAGAAAGCTAACAGTTCATTTTCGGATGGTATGAAGATGAAGCTCATGCTGGCAGGTGTCATGGCGCGAAAGACAGACATTCTTTTGCTGGATGAGCCGGCATCGCCGCTTGATCCGCTTATGAGAGATAAGCTGTGCCAGATGATTGGCGAGTATATCCATGAGGGCAACGGAAAGCGCAGCGTATTTTTCTCTACGCACAACATTTCAGATATGGAAAATATCACCGATTATGCCATTATAATGGAAAACGGACAGATTGTGGAGCAGGGCTTTGTTGAGGATTTGAAGGAAAAATATATCCTGATTAAAGGCGATGCAGCAGATACAGAGGCTGCCGGTAAGGTGCTTTATTCAATGACCAAAAACCCGTACGGCTTTGAGGGCATATGCTTGGCGGAAAACATAGATAAGCTTGCAGGACTTAATGTGACAAAGGAGATTCCGACACTTTACCAGATAAGCGTTGCGGTCATGAAAAATAACACAAAGATTGTGATGCGCTAGTGCGAGGTAAGGTGTTATGGAAAGTAAGTCAGGAAGTATGAATGAAAAAATGGTTTCACAGGAACATGATACTGAAAGAACAATTAATAAAAAAGATAACAAAGCAAAGAATGAAGTTCTAACATACATCAGGGATTACCGTGTTATGACTAATCTCAAGTATCGTCTTATAACAAATATACTGATTCCGTTTTTAGCAATTTTTACATCAATGCTAATTGCCTGTTCGAAAACAATCTGGGCATGGATAGGAGTTATAGTAATTGTTTATGATTTTTATATGATGTGCGAGGTGGTGCAGGACTATTTCTGCTTTGGCTGTATGTGCAAGAAGAATGCATTTGGCATGCATTTTTTAAAGACAGGTTTTAACGGAGTAAGATACTTTGAGAATGCAGTTCTTGTGGATATACTTGTAAGACCGCTGCGTATTGGAATTACAATACTCATTGCTTCAATACCATTTATTAAATTTGGAGTTAATATCTGGTCGATATTTGACATTATTATGATATCTTCAATTGTTTCGGTTGGCTCATTAAATATATTCAGATACATGGATATGGGAATGTATATTTATCTGCTGGCGCTTATAGTTATCTTCCCGGCAATTGCGGGTAGTATAGCTGTTTTGATTTATGGCGCAAAAATTTGGTTTATCGCACCTGTGTTAGCAGTGGTGCTTGTAGGAGTGATAGCAGCGACATATTATCATATGAAGGTGCGTATCCGCAGATCATATGTTGATGTGTAGAGGCATTTTAAATTGGAAGTATACTTGAAAAGGAGAAATATTATGCTGAAAGATATTAAATTAGGATTTAAATTATTGAGATATGGCTACAAACTGAAGTTGAATGTGATCATGCTTGTATTCCTTACAGTAATCGGAATTGCATCCGATATAATGAGCAAAGGAACTACAATCATAGGCGGGATATACTTTATGATGAGTGGTATGTTCACATTCCAGCTCATCATGTCGATGGATGTATCAGAGCTTATCCAGTCCACATCACTGAAAAAGAAGCTGCAGATATACATTCCGGTGATGTCAAGCACGGTAATCAATCTTGTTATTTTTACATTTCTGGTGGTAGAAAGAGTCATTCTGATACAGTATGGAGTGGCAGATAAGACGCAGCTTATCTACACACTTTTTACGATTGATGTTGTACTGCTGATAGTATATCTGTACACAAGCATATGCTATAAGTATTATGTACTTGGCTTTATCGTATTCATGGTTTTGTTTATGGGCGTTTTTACTGTGTTTTCAGGAGCAGCGTTTGTGCCGGTTTCTAATGCTGTTTTTAAGCTTGGACTCCCGGTGGTGGCATTGCTAGGCTATATTGCTATTTTTGCAGGTGGAGCGCTTGAGATATTGATAGGAGAGCTGCTTTACAAGAAGCCTTTGTCAGAATTCGCATTCAGGGGATTTTTCCGTGATGCAAAGTAGTGATGTTACTGTTCCCACATAACAGCGTGACAAACAACATAGTGATTTAAAAAAATAAGAAATATTTGTGTAAAAATATTGAAAAAATGATCGCTTTGTAGTATGTTATCATTGTCGGTGCAAAGTCGGCAATGCGACTAATTAACATATTATCAGGAGAAAAATATATTAAATGGATAGTGACAGTTATAGTAAACAACAGTTAGACGACTTGTTTATGGATATGATTGCCTACTATGATGGCGATCCAAAGAGAATCCAGCATTTCACCAAGGTGCACAGCTATGCAAGGCTTATCGGTATAGGAGAGGAGCTTGATGATGCCTCGCTCTTTATACTTGAGGCAGCGGCTTACACACACGATATTGGCATACGTGTGGCGGAGGAGAAGTATGGCAGGTGCGATGGAAAGCTTCAGGAGCAGGAGGGACCGATAATCGCTCAGAAGATGCTCTCACAGCTTGGCTTTGAGAATTACATAGTTGAAAGAATTTGTTTTCTCATAGGTCACCATCACACATATGACAATATAGATGGTCTTGATTATCAGATACTCGTTGAGGCTGATTTCCTCGTAAATCTGTATGAGGATGATGCGGGAAACCGTGCAATCGACAAGGCATACAAGCGTATATTCAAGACTGAAACAGGAAAAAAGATTTTTAGACTAATGTTCGGATATGAAGAAGAGGATTAGTATGAGCCGGGCCGGGAGGAGACTTCCGGCCCTTGTTCGTATTATGCAGCTTATATCAGAAATAGTAATTAATCAGAATTGTAAATATGCAGAATAGTTATCTGAAATAATATTTGGGGATATGTCAAAAATTTTTGAATTTTGAGAAAGAAATAATATAATATGGCAAACAAAATAAATTATCAAAAATTAATGGAAGATTTAATAAAAGAAAATTGCATGGACAATAACTGCACTCCACGTCTTTTGCTCCATAGCTGCTGTGGGCCGTGCAGCACGTATTGCATACAGACGCTCTCGGAGTATTTCAAGGTGACGGTGTTTTATTACAATCCAAACATTTATCCGCCAGAGGAGTATCACATGAGAGCACAGGAGCAGAAGCGCTTTATAGATGAGTTTCCGGTGAAAAATCCGGTTCACTTTGTGGAGGGTGTGTACGACACCAGGCGCTTTTACGATATGGCACGCGGCATGGAGGCTGTGCCTGAGGGCGGGGAGAGGTGCTTTAAGTGCTATAGGCTGCGTCTTGAGGAGAGTGCACAGTATGCAAGGGAGCATGGCTTTGATTTTTTTACTACGACACTTTCCATCAGCCCGTTGAAGAATGCCGAAAAGCTCAATGAGATAGGAAAAGACTTAGAGAGCCAATATGGAGTGCGATATCTTTTCTCTGATTTTAAGAAGAAAGAGGGTTATAAAAAGTCCACGGAGATATCAAAGCAGTATGATATGTACAGGCAGTACTACTGCGGCTGTGTATTTTCCAAGGAGCAGCGTGACAGAGAGATTGCAGCACGTGGGTGAAAATGTGGTTGCGTGACAGCAAAAATTATTATATAATTTAGCACAGTAAAGCGGCTGTTTAGAGCAGGCGGCGGTATCACATCTTATTTTCATATAATACATTGTGATACATGAAAATAAATCATCATTTAATAATCAAGGAGGAATCTCATGGCACAGTTATGGGGAGGACGTTTCACAAAGGAGACAGATCAGCTCGTTTACAATTTCAATGCGTCCATTTCATTTGATCAGAAGTTTTATAAAGAGGATATAGAGGGCAGCATCGCCCATGTTACGATGCTTGGAAAGCAGGGCATCATCTCACAGGCAGAGAGCAACGATATAGTGGCTTGCCTAAAGCAGATACTTAAGGAGGTAGAGTCAGGGGAGCTTGAAATCAGCTCAAAGTATGAGGATATCCACAGCTTCGTTGAGGCTACACTCATAGACAGGCTTGGTGACACAGGAAAGAAGCTTCACACAGGCCGAAGCAGAAACGACCAGGTCGCTCTTGACATGCGTCTTTTCACCAGAAAGACAGTGAAGGAGACTGATAATGAGCTTAAGGAGCTTTTAGCTGTTATCCTTAAGATTATGAAGGAAAACACACAGACTATCATGCCGGGCTTTACACATCTGCAGAAGGCCCAGCCAATCACTCTGGCTCACCATATGGGCGCATATTTTGAGATGTTTAAGAGAGACAGATCAAGACTGTGCGATATATATAAGAGAATGAACTATTGTCCGCTTGGCTCAGGAGCACTCGCAGGCACTACATATCCGCTTGATAGGGACTATACAGCACAGCTTCTGGATTTTTACGGACCGACACTTAACAGTATGGATGGTGTGTCAGACAGAGATTATCTGATTGAGTTTTTATCGGCTCTTTCAACTATCATGATGCATCTGTCACGTTTTTCTGAGGAAATTATCATATGGAATTCAAACGAGTACCAGTTTGTTGAGATTGACGATGCGTACAGCACAGGAAGCTCAATCATGCCACAGAAGAAAAATCCTGATATAGCAGAGCTTGTCAGAGGAAAGACAGGCCGTGTATACGGTGCGCTCATGTCGCTTCTCACCACCATGAAGGGTATTCCGCTTGCGTACAACAAGGATATGCAGGAGGATAAGGAAAGCGTGTTTGATGCCTGCGATACGGTAAAGGCGTGTATTGGCGTATTTAACGGAATGATAAAGGGCATGCGCGCAAAACCTGAAAATATGCTGAGTGCTGCTAAAAAGGGGTTCATAAATGCGACCGATGTGGCAGATTATCTGACAAAAAAGGGAGAGCCGTTCCGCAGCGCTTATAAGATATCCGGACAGCTGGTTGCTTATTGCATTGCGCATGACAAGGTGCTGGAGGACTTGGATATTGAGGTTTACCGTAATTTCAGCAAGTTGTTTGATGAATCGGTATACAGCGCAATTGACCTTTCCGTATGCGTGGAGAAACGCATGAGCGAAGGCGGAACATCAACGCTTTCTGTACGAAAACAAATTGCGGACATGCGGGAATTCCTGAAATTATGAAAAAACATATTCTTTTCGCAGCCGGTGCAATGCTGGCCGCTGTGCTTATGACCGGATGCGGCAGCAAGCCGGCAGAGACTACCGCAGCAGCAGACAATGCTGAGACCACTGCAGCAGAGGGGGCAGAGACTGAGGCAGCAGCAGGCGC
>OIWV01000298.1_pt1 | contig 48254 bp, 31 predicted proteins | sample 1587751 | NCBI WGS metagenome assembly OIWV01 (sample SAMEA3888913, study PRJEB22519) | human gut metagenome | biome: human gut; feature: human-associated habitat; material: faeces | place: Denmark | collected 2010
TGGGGGCAGCCATTAACTTGGGATAATGTTTTCTGCATTCTTTCCTTCATAAGGTGTGTTTCAATTACTATCGTTTAATTGTTAGGTTCCGCCCTTCATGCAACATTATCGAGTATTGCACTACTATGGCGTCTGCTGACTTCTCACGGCAAGCTTTACTCCACTTCTTTCGTAAAAAAAACTATTTGAAGTGTCCGTGAGACCTCCTCGGATAAGAGCATTGTCTTTCCATCTTATACCCACTTCATTTACACCGACCGTTCCGAATAGCTATAGGGCTTTGGTTTGTATGGCAACCTTACCCACGGTCATATGCCTTATATGAAGTTTCTGTTCGTTAGGTCAGATGTTTGCCGCCGGCTTCTTTCAGATTCCAACTCACGATGGACACCCTTGCCTTTGGCTATGTAATTCCCGCTATTAGGGCTTACTCGGGACTTGCACCCATTAGACAATGCTCATGCCGAGCATACAATAAAAAAAAGCTACCTAATCAGGTAGCTTTTTTTTATTGATAAGGAGTTTTAATACTCGTCGATGTTCTGAGTCTTGCGGTATGTATCGAGCTGCTTCTGGAGCTGCTTGGTTATCTTCTCATAACCTGGCTTGCCATAAAGGTTGTTAAGCTCGTGTGGGTCGTTCTGCAAGTCGTACAGCTCGTTGTAGTTTACAGCCTCATCCTTTGGCTCAAAGTACTTGATGTCGATAAGCGACTTCAAGGTAGCGTTCTCTCTTGTACCCTCCATGTTCTGATACTTGTTCTCAGGCACTGCATCGAGTCCACCCTTACCGTAGAAGTGAATCAACTTGTAGCGGTCGGTACGTACACCGTCGTGCTTGCGTACCATGTGGTATGTTGGGTAGTCGTAGTAGTGGTAGTAGATGCTGCTGCGCCACTTCTTCTGTGCGTCGCCATTCTCAAGCACTGGCAAGAGCGACTGACCCACCATCTCCTTAGGCTTCTTTACACCAGCAAGCTCGAGGAATGTAGGAGCATAGTCGATGTTCTGTACAAGCTTGGTGCAAACGCTGCCCGGCTTGGTGTGTCCAGGATAGCTGATGATAAGCGGGGTGCGGAGCGACTCCTCATACATAAAGCGCTTGTCAAACCATCCGTGCTCGCCCATATAGAATCCCTGGTCGGATGTGTATACTATGATGGTGTTGTCGGTCAAGCCGTTCTTGTCGAGATAGTCGAGCACACGGCCCACGCTCTCGTCAACACTTGCTATTACAGACATATAGTCGCGGATGTATACCTGATACTTCCAGTTGTCGAGGTCCTTGCCCTTGAGGTTAGCCTCAAGCAACTTGCGGTTGCGTGGGAAGTAGTATCTACCCCAAGCCGAACGCTGAGCAGGTGTCATACGGTTTATTTCGCCCATAAGTGCGTCGTAAGAGTCCTTGCTGTCCTCGTTGTTAAGGTCGAGCATCTCAGGCACCTTGAAGTCCTGCTCCCAGCGCATGTGCTGTGCTACCAACATCTTCTGTGTGCGAGCAGCCGAGCCACGTGTGGCATAGTCGTCGTAGAAGGTCTCCGGCATTGGGAACTCAACGTTGTCGTACATACCAAGGTTCTTGATGTTGGCCTGCCAGTTGCGGTGCGGAGCCTTGTGGTGGAGCATAAGGCAGAATGGCTTGCTCTTATCGCGCTTGTCCATAAACTCGATGGCGTGGTCGGTTGTAAGGTCGGTGCTATAGCCTTCCTCTACAATAAACTTGCCGTCAGGAGTATCGGTACCACGATATTGTGGGTTCCAGTACTGGCCCTGGTCGTTGTAGATGTGGTAGTAGTCGAATCCCTTAGGATCGCAGCTCATGTGCCACTTGCCTACAATACCAGTCTGATAGCCTGCCTTCTGAAGCAGCTCTGTAAAGAACACACGCGATGTGTCAATACCCTCGCCAAGCTGGCGCTGTCCGTTCTGGTTGCTGTAAAGACCTGTCATCAAACAAGCGCGAGACGGTGTAGAAAGCGAGTTCTCGACAAACGCCTTGTCGAAGCGCATACCACGCTCGGCAATACGGTCGATGTTAGGTGTCGGGGCAAGCTTAGAGATGCCATGTCCATAGGCACTGATACACTGAAAAGCATGGTCGTCGCACATTATATACACAATGTTAGGACGCAGAGCGGCTGCCTTCTGCTGCGCCTGCATAGCCGAAGCGAGGCAAGACAGAGCCGCAATGGATAAAATTGATTTGTTCATCTGTTATAGATAAGTTAGTTAATATTATCAAAGAGTTGGTACGAATGACTTCTTGGGAAGTTTGCACACCATATAAGGCAGCGACACCATAAACATCGGGTTATCGGTATGCTCTTTCTTTATTACATCGATAAGCTCGTTTACGATGTCGGGATGTTGTTCTGCCACATCGTTGTCCTCGTGTATGTCGTTGGCAAGGTTGTATAGCTTTGGCTTGCCCTTAACAACTATTAGCTTCCAGTCGCCACGGCGCACAGCAATCTGGTCGGTCTCATGAAACTCCCAATACAGATAGTCGTGCTGCATCTGTGCCTTGTCGTTGCCAAGCAATGTTGGCGCAATAGACAGTCCGTCGAATCCGTCGCCCGGCACATCACGGTTGGTATAACGCTTGCTGAAGTTGCGTATGCCTGCAAGTTCGCAGAATGTTGGCATTATGTCGTAGAAGGCAAAGGGCAGATTGCTAACCGCTCCTGCCTTGATATGCTCTGGCCACCACGCAATGAAAGGTATGCGTATACCGCCCTCGTAGCACTGGCGCTTCAAGCCACGCAGCTTGCCGTCGCGTCCAAAGTAGGCTGGATCGGCACCACCCTCCTCGTGAGGTCCGTTGTCGGAGGTGAATATCACGAGTGTGTTCTTGTCCAATCCCTTCTCCTTGAGCTTGGCCATAACCTCTCCTACATAACTGTCGAGGCGGGTTATCATTCCGGCAAAATGGGCATGTGTATGCTCTACGGCATTGTAGCGAGATGTGGGTTGACCGCCCCATGTCTTGTCTACAAAGAACTTCTTTTTATAGCCCTCAAGTATGTCGTCGTCTGGCTGAGCCAGCTCTGCGTGCGGCAATGTATAGGTAAAGAAGCCTACAAACGGATGCTTAGCGTCCTGATGGTCTATCCACTCAAGTGCCTTGTCGTGTATGATACGAGCCGAATACTGCGTGCGCTTATAGTAGTCGCGACCTGACATAGGGTATTTGATGTTGTCCTCAAGCACCTCTCTCACAACAGCAGTATCGCCCATAGAGCGCGAGTAGCGGTTGAGGAAGTTGGGATAATATAGATGAGCCTGGAACTGACATATATAACCATAAAACTCGTCTATGCCCCGCTTGTCGGGAGTAGATGCCGATCCCTCATAACCTCCAGCCCACTTGCCGAACATACCGGTGCGGTAGCCGTTGTCGCGAAGCATCTCTGGCAGAATCTTATGGGCAGGGTCGTACGGTTCCTGTCCCACTACGGCATAGTCGACATTGTTGCCATACTTCACCGTATTGCTGTTAGACCAATACTCCTTGTTGCCACGCACATGTGTGTGACCCGAGTGTTGTCCCGTCATAACAGTGGCTCTCGACGGTGCCGACACCGGCGAGCCTGCATACGCCTGTGTAAAGCGCATACCCTCGCTTGCCATACGGTCGATGTTGGGGGTAGAGATAAAGGGTTGGCCGTAACAAGCCAAGTCGCCATAACCCATATCGTCGCACATTATAAATATAATGTTGGGACGCTGCTGATTGGCCTTCGGCTTCTTTGGCGCTTTAGCGGCAAGCACTGCCGGAAGACACATCATTCCGGCAGATGCCAATAATATCTTGTTGTTCATTAACAAACAATTTTAGTTTCACAAGTGATGGCTGTTTACATCCGGACTACTTGGCAGACTCACTGCTGAAATACGGAACAAAGCGCATATCGCCGTCTACCACACTGCCTGGTATCTTAAACTCGCCGTTGCGGAACTGTCCCACGCCAATAGTGGTCTCGGTCCAGTTGTGCTGCTTCTCGCCGTCAAGGTTTCTGCCATGACGTATCACGAGCTTAGAGAAGCGGAAACCCGGAGCCGGAACCGCCTTTACCTTCAACGGCTTGCCGCAGATGGCGGTCTTGCCGGTTAGCGGTGTGCCTTCGGCAAGTAGGATGTCGCCATTAAGACCTCCACCCTGTCCGTCTACACCACGGCTCAGGCTTACAACATCGCCTGGCTTGAAGCTCTTTACGGGGCTCTTTCCGCTGGTAGAGAAGAACGGTGCCTCGTCCTCGCTCAACACAACGTCGTCTATGTATACAGCAAAGTCGGCTGTAAGATTATGTGGCGATGTGGCATCTGGCACGATAAGCAGATGGCGTATGGTTACGCCATTAGAGCCCGACACGGCAAACACGGCATCATTCCACTGGTTGGCTACAAGCGGCTGGGTAGTAACGCTCCAGAACTGCTCTGTCAGTGGCGACTGATTAGGACGGTCGTCTCTGTTGCCCAAGCCTATAAGCATAGCCGGAGCAGACTTTGGCGAGTATATCTTTACGTGTATATACTGTATTTGCTTGGTCTGGGCTATAGGCTCCTTAAGCTTTAGAAGCGCTCCAAAGGTGTTGCTGCCAAAGCGCGAGCGCTGCAAGGCAAGCACCTTAGACGATGGATTAGGGGCAAAGCCGCGCATTGGGTCGGCTGCTGTAAGATGATTGGCAACAACGCGCACATTGCCTGCAAGCGTTCCGTTGCGGAAGGGCGAGTTCTCCCAAGTGTCGTACACAGAGATTGATGCGTACGAGTTGGCCGACTCAAAGTCGCACAACTTCTTTTCTGACATCTGTGCAGAAAGCGATGCCGACGAAAGAAGGGCAAGCAAGAGAGCAACCAACTTGCCTGTATATCTTGAACAATTCATATTTAGGTTCATTTAGATTGTTGTATTTAATAAGACAGAAAGCTTCCCAATCGGATGTCTTTAATAAACCGAAAGGTTCTCAATCAGCGGACAAGCCTTGCTGTCGTTGATGGTTATGCGCACAGCACGCACGTTGTAGCCATTGCCCTCATAGCTCTTCTCGGTTGAGCCATTGAGCGGTATGATGCGCTTGTATCCTATGGTTGTAGTGGCTATATTGGTGGCACGCGGTGTAAAGTTGACGCCGTCCTCGCTTGTCTCCACCGTGAACGAACGCACACGCTGACCAAGCTTTATGTGCTCCATAAGCTGCACATAGCGCACGGTTGTGGGCTTAGCCCATGTCAGTGTTAAGGATGCCTTAGTTGTTCCGTCGTTGGTAGCCCAATAGGTATCGCGCTTACCGTCGGTCAGGTTGCGCACCGAGTAGTTGCGGTGCTGTCCGGCTGTACGTTCCTCGCTTGCTGTAATCACAGCCTTGCGTGCAAGATCGGTGCCAAGACGCGAGCGCAGCATAGCTCCAAGCTCTGCCATACGCTTAGCTGTAGCCTCCGGCACAAGGCCGTTGTTGTCGGGAGGAAGGTTGAGGATAAGTGTGGCGTTGCGTCCCACTGTCTCCAGATACATCTGGAACAGGCGCTCTGCCGACAGCACCTTCTCGTTCTTCTTCCAGAACCATCCGCCTGTTGTGGCTTTGGCATCGCTCTCTCCCGGATGCCACTGCCATCCGTTTTCGTCGCCGTTCTCGGCATTGCCCATAGCCCAGCAGGTCTCGCCGCTGTGTCCAGCCTCATTGCCTATCCAGCGCACTTCGCCTCCCAAGCCCCACATAATGACGTTAGGCAGGAGCGAGTGTATAGAGTCGCGGAGGTTGGGTATGTCGTAGAATGTCTGCGCATTGTCTATCTTGCGGTATCCGGTTGTGCCCTTGCCACCATACTCGCCACCATAATAGCCAGCGTGGTCGCCGCCGGTTGCACCGTCAAACCACATCTCAAACTGGTCCGAACCATACTTGGCAAGCTCTACACACTGTGGAAAGAACACCTTCTTGGCATAGTTGTCGGTATAGTTGCCGTTGGCATCCTTCTCTCCCCAATACTTGCTGCTGAGGTCCCAAGGCGACACATAGAAGCCGTACTTCATCTTAAGCTTGCGGGCTGCATGTGCAAAATCGCGTGGAATATTGGTCTTGCGGGCATTCTCGCTCGACGAGCTAAGCACGCTGTGTGTGGTTGTTGCTGTAGGCCAAAGGCAGAATCCGTCGTGATGCTTAACCACAGCAATGCCTCCCTTCATGCCAGCCGACTTGGCTACACGCAGCCACTGGGCTGGATCAGGCACACGTGTCGGGGCAAATGTCGACGCATCCTCGGTTCCATCGCCCCATTCCTTGCCGGTATAAGTGTCCATACCATAATGGAAAAAGGCATAAAACTCGGTCTCGTTCCACAACAACTGGCGACGACTTGGAACGGGAAAGACGGGACGTGGTGTGTTGTCGGGATTGGCAACACTACTCTGCGTCAATTCAAATTCGGTAGACTTAGCTTGAGCCAATGCATCTGCCGAAGTCAATAAACACAAGCCACAAACTATGGCGTGAGATAGCTTCATATTTAGTAATATTAGGATTGGTAATAATAATATATAGATTAGCTGCGATGCAAAGTTAAAAAAATATGTGGAATATGGTATAAGGTTAAGTAAAAAACATTAAAAATAAGGATAAAAGAGTTGAAATTAAAGGTTATAGCTTGCGTGTTACAGCCAAAACACCGTAACACGCAAACGTCTTTAGCTCTCTTTACCCTTAAGAAAATTGCCCACAATGGTGTGCCCTTCGGGGGTTAGAATGCTCTCTGGATGAAACTGTATGCCGTGCACATCATACTCTTTATGGCGCAATGCCATTATCTCGCCGTCGTCTGATGTTGCCGTTACCTCAAGACATGGGGGCAGCGAACCCTGTGCCACTACCCAACTGTGGTAGCGTCCCATCATTACACGCTCTGGCATGCCGCGGAAGATGTAGTCGTTGCCAAGCTGTGTGCCTTCGGTCTGCACGCCGTGGTACACCTCCTTAAGATTCTCAAGACGCGCTCCAAACACCTCGCCTATGGCTTGATGACCAAGACACACGCCCAAGATAGGTTTCTTGCCGGCATAGGTGCGTATGACGTCGAGCAGCAATCCTGCCTCCGAGGGGATGCCCGGACCAGGACTAAGGATTATCTTGTCGAAACACTCAAGATCCTCCAGCTCGAACTTGTCGTTGCGCACAACCGTTACCTCGGCTCCAAGCTCCTTTAGAAGATGGGCAAGATTGTATGTGAACGAGTCGTAGTTGTCGATTATTACTGTTTTCATTTATTATTGTTTAATTCGTTGTTTTAATGAGGTTAGCACGCTATCGCTTAAGACCCACTATCTCTATTGTGCAACCTCAGCTTCCTTTATAGCCTTTCTTAAAGCCCCGAGCTTGTTGTTCACCTCCTGCAACTCGTAGTCGACATCGCTCTTTGCCACGATGCCGCCGCCTGCCTGGAACCACAACTCGCCTCCACGGCTAACAAATGTGCGTATGGTTATGGCTTGGTTCAGGTTGCCGTTAAGCCCTATAAAGCCAACGCATCCGCCGTAGGCGCCACGGTTGTGCGGCTCAAGTTCGGATATTATCTGCATTGCCCTAACCTTTGGGGCGCCCGACAGCGTGCCTGCCGGGAATGTGTCGATGAACGCCTTAACGGGGTCGGCACCCTCATCGAGCGTTCCGCTTACCCTACTTACGAGATGCACCACGTGCGAGTAGTACTGCAGGTCTTTGTAGAAGTCGACCTTCACCCCATGACAGTTGCGCGAGAGGTCGTTGCGCGCAAGGTCTACCAGCATCACGTGCTCGGCATTCTCCTTAGGGTCTGCACGCAGAAACTCGGCTGCACGGCGGTCGGCATCGGCATCGCCTGTACGCTTGGTGGTACCTGCTATCGGGTCGATAAATGCCTTGCCGTTGTCTATGCGGCAGTGAGTTTCCGGCGAAGAGCCAAAGATACGGAATCCGCCAAAGTCGAAATAGAACAGATACGGGCTGGGGTTGATGCTTCGCAGCGTTCGGTACAGCTTGAAGTCGTCGCCCTCATAACGCTGCACAAAGCGTCGCGACAGCACCACCTGAAACACATCGCCACGCAAGCAATGCTGTATGCCGCGGCGTATGTTGGCACGATGCTCGTCGTCGGTTAGCGGCGAGGTAAACTCGCCCACTGCCTTGAAGCCGAAGTCTTGCTCTGCCGGCTTGTTTATAGTCTTGAGGAGGTCTACCAACGCCTCCTTGCCGCCGAGCGTGGTAAGCGTCAGTCGGCTGTTGAAGTGGTCTACCACGACAATGTCCCGATACATTATATATAATATATCTGGTGCGTCGTTCTCCTCCTTTGTCTCGTCCTTGACGTCGATATGCTCGAAGTAGCGCACGGCATTGAAGGTGGTATAACCGAAGAGACCGAACACTTCGGCATTGTCGCCTTCTATTTCAAAACGTGACATAAAGGCATTTATCGCACAATCGCACGTATAATTGTCGTCGATATTGTGCTTCTCCACCACTCCACCAGGAAAACGCAGCGTTGCCACACCATGCGATACGGACACGCTGCCAAGCTGATGTGTGGCTATAAACGAGCGGCTGCTTTGTCGGTCGTGATAGTCGGAACACTCCATAAGCGCGCTCTGCACGCCCTTATATCTTAAGCGCATATACAGAGATACGGGTGTGTAAAGGTCGGCAAGAATGTCTTGCGACGTCGTTGTATATCTTAGTTTAGAAGTTTCCATATTCGCCTGCCATTTCTTTGTTGTTGAGATAAGTCTGTACATCCTTGTCGCCTCTGCCGCTTACGGTCAGCACCACGACATCGTCCTTCTTGAACTTGAGGTGCGACAAAGCCGCTATGGCGTGTGCCGACTCGATTGCTGGTATGATGCCCTCCATACGTGTAAGCTCGTAGCCGCCACGTATAGCCTCATCGTCCTTTATGGCGAGCACCTCTACCCTGCCCTCTTCGGCAAGGTTGGCGTGCATCGGACCGACACCCGGATAATCCAATCCAGCCGAGATGGTGAATGCCTCTTCTATCTGTCCGTCCTCTGTCTGCATCACGAGGGTGCGTGCTCCGTGCAGTATGCCCTCCTTGCCGCAGTGTATTGTGGCAGCGGTATAGTTGGTGTCGATGCCGTGTCCGGCTGCTTCGGCAAGCACAATCTTGACGTCGGGATTGTCCACATAATGGTATATGGTTCCGGCAGCGTTGCTTCCGCCGCCGATGCAGGCAATAAGATAGTCGGGATAGTTGCGTCCTATCTTCTCGTCGAGCTGCCATTTAAGCTCTTCTGAGATGATGCTCTGCATACGTGCCACGATGTCGGGATAAGGATGCGGACCCATTGTAGAGCCTACGATGTAGAATGTATCCTGCGGATGGCAACACCAGTCGCGTATTGCCTCCGAGCAAGCGTCGCTCAGGGTCATATTGCCGGTTGTAACCGGGTGCACCGTAGCACCGAGCATACGCATGCGCTCTACGTTGGTGTGCTGTCGCTCTACGTCGGTCTTGCCCATAAATATCTCGCACTTCATATCCATCAGGGCGCAAACGGTGGCTGTAGCCACTCCGTGCTGTCCAGCTCCTGTCTCGGCTATGATGCGTGTCTTGCCCATCTTCTTAGCCATCAGTATCTGTCCGATGGTGTTGTTTATCTTGTGGGCACCTGTATGGTTGAGGTCTTCGCGCTTAAGATAGAGCTGGCAGCCATACTTCTCGCTCATGCGGTGGGCATAATACAAGGGCGACGGACGTCCCACATAGTCGCGCAAGAGCGAGCGATACGCCTTCTTAAACTCGTCGCTCTCAATGATTGGTAGGTACGCCTGCTGCAAGTCGGTTACACACTTGTATAATATCTCGGGGACGTAGGCACCGCCGAAACGTCCATAAAAGCCATTGGTTGGGGTCGATTTATAAATCTTTGTCATATCTTCTAATATTTAAAGCCCCACAGCCCCCACCCTATGGGGGAGGGGCTGGGGGTGGAGCTTCCATTTTGTATTACTTCTTCAAATCCTCCAACAGTTGCTCCACCGCTTCCGTCGGGTTCTCCTTCTCTCTCAACAGCGTTACAAACTTGCTGCCTATGATGGCGCCTGCCGCATTCCGCTGCGCACTCTCAAGTGTCTGTCTATTGCTGATGCCGAAGCCTATCATTCGTGGATTGTGCAGATTCATGGCGTTGATGCGGCGGAAGTACCGCTGCTTGGCATCGTCAAAGCTCTGCTGCGCACCTGTGATGCTTGCCGAACTAACCATATATATAAACCCGTCGGTATGCTCGTCTATAAAGCGTATGCGTTCCTCGGATGTCTCCGGCGTTATCATCATCACACAACGCAGGTCGTAGCGGTCGGCAAGCGGCTTTATCACTTGCAAGTAGTCGGCAAACGGAAGGTCGGGGATGATGAATCCAGAGACACCGCACTCCACACAACGCTGGCAGAAACGCTCGTAGCCGTAGTGCATAACGACGTTGAGATAACCCATCAGCACAAGCGGTATATGTACCTCGTCCTTTATCTCTTCAAGCTGTGCGAAGAGGTGTTCGAGGGTCATGCCGTTCTTCAAGGCTACGGTTCCGGCACTCTGTATCACCGGTCCGTCTGCCAAGGGGTCGCTAAAGGGTATACCCACCTCTATCATGTCGATGCCCTTGCGCTGTAGTGTCAGTATGACGTCGGCTGTCATATCGAGCTTGGGACAGCCTGCGCAGAAATACAGCGACAACAACTTGCGGTCGCCACGCTCTGAAAACAATCGGTTTATTCGGTTCATATTGGTTGTGTTTTATTTGTATATTCTATTGTTTAAGTTGTGCAATGAAGCGGCTCAGACGCTCCACGTCCTTTACCGCAGGCTCTGTCTCGAAGCGCGAGTTGAGGTCGACGCCTGCCATTAGCGGATGCTTTATGCTCAGTATTCGTTGGGCGTCGTCCTCACCAATGCCTCCACTTAGCAAGAAGGGGGTTGTGCCTGTGTAAGCGTTGAACACCGACCAGTCGAACTGTTGTCCGCTTCCGCCATAGCCAATACACTTGGTATCGAATACAAACATGTCTACCAATCCGTCGTACTGAGCACATTTGCCAAAGTCGGCAGCCGACGCTATGCTTATAGCCTTAAACACCTTAAGCTCTGGACAGATATCGGGTACCATCGTTGCGCGCAGATTGCGGATAAAGGTTGGTGTCTCGTTGCCGTGCAGCTGTATTGCGCCGAGGCCGAAGTTGACAACACGTGTGAGGATATTCTGCACCGAGTCGTCTACAAAAACGCCCACCTTGCATATTGCTGCAGCCTTGTCGGCATAGCCAGCGCTGCTTATCTCGGCATTGGCAGTATCGGGCAGCAATCCTGTGCCCGACGACTCCATCTCCACATAGCGACTGCTCTTGGGATAGAAGATAAAGCCCATATAGTCGATTGGCAACTGGGCTACAGCCCGTATGTTGTCGGGGCGGCGCATACCGCATACTTTTATAGCTAAACTTTTCTTCATAACAGCATCTCCTTTAGTGCCTTACCCGGCTCTTGTTCCTTCATAAATCGTTCGCCCATAAGAAATCCGCGGTAGCCAGCAAGACGTAGGGCTTCAAGTGTGGCGGCATCCTTCAGTCCGCTTTCGCTCACCCGGCAGGCATCCTTTGGCAATCTGCCGGCAAGGTCGAACGACGTCTTTACGTCGGTGTGGAATGTTCCGAGGTTGCGGTTGTTGATGCCGCAGAGGTCGGGTTGCAGATCGGCATATTCGGTTTCTGCCTCGCTGTGCATCTCAAGAAGCACCTCCAAGCCAAGCTGGTGCGCCATATTGAGCAGCTGCCTGCACTCGTCTTTCTTCAGACAGGCTGCTATCAGAAGCACTGCCGAAGCTCCACATAGCCTTGCCTCAAACAGCTGATACTCGTCTACAATAAAGTTCTTGTATAGTATGGGCAACGTAACGCCAGCCTGTCGTGCCGTGTGTATATCCTTGTCCTTGCCGCCGAAGTAAGGCAGGTCGGTAAGGATGCTCAGCGCGGATGCACCTGCCTGCTGATAACTCAGGGGTATTACAGCTGCATCGGCATCCTCCTTTATCCAGCCCTTGGATGGCGAACGGCGTTTAAACTCGGCTATTATGCCCGTTTGGCTTGCCTCAAGAGCCCCTCGCATGGATGCCACTGGACGTCCCTCGTCTATAAGCTTCTCCACCTGGCGGTGTATGTCGTGTTCGGTATATATAGCCTTAAGGCTTTCGAGGTCGACGCGCTTGCGGGCTACTATCTCTTCAAGTATATCCATAATTAGCTGTTAATCTCTCTAAACTTCTTGAATGTTGCCAATGCCTTGCCACTCTCTATCGACTCGCGTGCTATGGCTATACACTCGTCTATAGGCTTCTTGCCTTGCTCGAAGGTCTGTATGCCGAAGGCCGCATTGGCTATGACGATGTCCTTCTGTGCCTGCAAAGCACGGTTCTCAAGCACGGCGTCGAATATCTCGGCTGCCTCGTGCTCGGTTGCTCCGGCAACAAGTTCTTCGGGCTTAGCCTGGCGCAAGCCGAGGTCGGATGGCGAGAAGAGTCGCTCGTACTGGTTGGTAGCCACCTTGAAGTCGCCCGTCAGAGATATCTCGTCGTAGCCGTCGATGCTGTTTACGATGGCATAGTCGGTACCCAAACGGCGGAACACCTCGCTGTAAAGCTTCATCTGGTCTAATGTGGCAACGCCAAGCAGCTGACACTTAGGGCGCGACGGATTGACCAACGGGCCGAGAAGGTTGAAGCAAGTGGGAAACTGCAACGCCTTGCGTATTGGTCCGACAAACTTCATTGCACGTGCAAAGAGCTGTGCATGGAGATACACTATGCCGCACTGGTCGAGCGAGCGGTTGAGCTGGTCGAGGTCGGCTGTGAACTTTACGCCGTGCTGCTCGATTACGTTGGACGCTCCCGAGGTAGATGTAGCCGAATAGTTGCCGTGCTTTGCAACCTTGTATCCCGCTCCGGCTATTACGAAGCAAGATGTTGTAGAGATGTTGAAGGTGTTCTTGCGGTCGCCTCCTGTACCCACAACGTCGATGTATCGGTCGCAGTCTAACAAGGCAGGCACACCGGTATCGAGTATGCCGTCGCGAAAACCCAACAGCTCGTCAACCGTTATGCCTCTCATCTGCAAGGCTGTAAGCAAAGCCGAAATCTGCTCTGCCGGATATTCGTCACGGGTTATACCAAGCAATATCTCTTTGGTGTCTTCGCGCTGAAGCTTCTCTCCAGCGAGCACCTTTTCCATAAAACTCTTCATTGTTGCCATCTTTATCTGTAGTTTTTATTGGTTAATTCTTAATGTTGTGTGTCGGGGTGATGGTGCTTGGCGGGATATAAAAAAAAGACCCGCCACGTGAGTGACAGGTCTACTTGCTTTATTTCTGATATGAAAATAATGCGTATGAGCATCCGCCTCACGACTTTGTAGATCTTGAGTTGCGCCACCACCAAATTGTAAGCTGTGCATTATTCATACTGTTTCTGTTTTTAATTATCAAATAATCTATACGCCTACAAAAGTAATAAATATTTATTATACAGCAAACATTTGCACGTATTTTTTACTCTTTTGCTTAAAATTTAATACTTTAAAGGATGAAAATGCGACATTTAAACACGAGCACATTATTATATATAAAGAAAAGCATCCCTTTGGGTACATATTGGCTTATTGATGCAATGCTTTTTCAGAAATTATGCTTAATTTTGCAAAGTACATCGTAAATGTATCAATACTAACTGCACAAACAACCCAATGCGAAACAATACAAACAAATAAATAAAAATCATGGAAAAAGAAAAAGAGCAAATCCAGTTGCCCGACAACGCCTTCACCGAGTTGAAGCCGGGCGAGGAGTACAAGCCAATTATGTCGCCTGACAAGAGTTATCCAGAGGTTAATGTATGGTCGGTGACATGGGGTATCATTATGGCTATGCTGTTCTCGGCAGCCGCTGCCTACCTCGGACTGAAGGTTGGCCAGGTGTTCGAGGCAGCCATACCTATCGCCATCATCGCCGTGGGCGTGTCTACCGCAGCCAAGCGCAACAAGGCTTTGGGCGAGAACGTCATCATCCAGAGCATCGGTGCCTGCTCGGGTACCATCGTTGCTGGCGCCATCTTCACCCTGCCGGCTATCTACATCCTCCAGGCCAAGTATCCGGAGATGAGCGTGTCGTTCTTCAAGGTGTTCTTCTCGTCATTGCTTGGCGGCATCTTGGGCATCTTATTTATGATTCCGTTCCGCAAGTACTTCGTCAAGGACATGCACGGCAAGTATCCCTTCCCTGAGGCTACAGCCACCACACAGGTGCTCGTCAGCGGCGAGAAGGGTGGCTCGCAGGCAAAGCCGCTGCTCGTGGCTGGTCTTGTGGGCGGTCTGTACGACTTTATCGTGGCTACCGTAGGATGGTGGAACGAGAACTTCACCACACGCGTTATGGAATGGGGTGTTATGGCTGCCGACAAAGCCAAGCTTGTGTTCAAGGTCAACACCGGCGCTGCCGTGTTTGGCTTGGGCTACATCGTCGGCCTTAAGTATGCCTTCATCATCTGCCTCGGCTCGTTTGTGGTGTGGTGGCTCATCGTTCCTGGTATGTCGATTATCTTCCACGACCAGGTGCTCAACATGTGGAATCCGGAGATTACGCAGACCGTCGGAGCCATGTCTGCAGAGGAGATATTCAAGTATTATGGCAAGAGCATAGGTATCGGCGGCATCGCCATGGCTGGTATCATAGGCATCATCAAGTCGTGGGGCATCATCAAGGGTGCCGTGTCGCTTGCCGCCAACGAGATGAAGGGCGGCTCTCAGGTAGCCGAGAACACCGTGCGCACACAGCGCGACATTTCGTTCAAGATTATTGCCATTGGCGCTATTGTCACCTTGCTTGCCACATTCGCCTTCTTCTGGTTTGGCGTAATGGACGGCAATCTGCTCTTCGCCGTGGTAGGCATACTGCTCGTGGCTGTCATCGCCTTCCTCTTTACAACGGTTGCAGCCAACGCCATCGCCATTGTTGGCTCAAACCCAGTATCGGGCATGACGCTTATGACGCTTATCCTTGCATCTGTCGTTCTGGTTGCCGTTGGACTTAAGGGCACCGGCGGTATGGTGGCTGCGCTTATTATGGGTGGTGTGGTATGTACCGCATTGTCTATGGCTGGCGGCTTTATAACCGACCTCAAGATAGGCTATTGGCTCGGCACAACACCTAAGAAGCAGGAGACATGGAAGTTCCTCGGCACATTGGTGTCGGCTGCTACAGTTGGCGGCGTTATGATTCTGCTCAACCAGACATACGGTTTTGCAAGCGGAAGCCTTGCCGCTCCACAAGCCAACGCTATGGCTGCCGTTATCGATCCGCTTATGAACGGCGTGGGCGCTCCTTGGGCTCTCTATGCCATCGGTGCCGTGATAGCCATCGTGCTTACCTTCTTCAAGATACCAGCCATTGCCTTTGCCTTGGGTATGTTTATACCGTTGGAGCTTAACACTCCGCTCCTTGTTGGCGGCTTTGTTAGCTGGTATGTGTCTACACGCTCTAAGAACGCCGAGGTAAACCGCGAACGCAACGAGAAAGGCACCCTGCTTGCCAGTGGCTTTATTGCCGGTGGTGCGCTGATGGGTGTTGTGTCTGCCTTGCTGCGCTTCTGCAATGTGCATCTTGTAAGCGAGGAGTGGATGTCGTCATGGCTTGCCACACCGCTGTCGCAGGTTGCATCGCTTGTGGCTTACTGCTGCTTGATAGGCTACTTCGTTGTGGCTACAAAGATTAAGAAATAACCTATCATTCTATCACTTATAGCCTTTCATACAATCGTACATTGCTGATTAGCAATGATATACACTAATGACGGGTGGCATATACCAAGTGCCACCCGTCACTTATCTAACACTAATCTATCACTAATTAGTAAGCGTATCCGCGAGTGTTGGATTAGTGTTAGATCAGTGATAGATGGACGCATAAAGCCGCGACCTAACACTACCTACAACAAGCTCGTTCACAATACATTACTGGAGTAAAGACCCTAAAAATATGATAGATTGAGAGGTTGAAAAAGAAAAACATTAACGTATATTATACGAACACTATATTAACGTCAATTACACGAACCAAAGCCAAGGAAGCCTTACTGACCTTCCAACTAAGCCTTAATGACCTACCAAGGAAGCCTTGATTGGGTACCAATTAAGCCTTAATGACCGACCAATTAAGCCTTAATGACCGACCAATTAAGCCTTAGTTGCCGAACCGTTCCTCCTTGAAGTACTTGGCGATGGAACGCATAAGCGGCGTGAGGTGAACATCGTGCGGAACGTTGTGATAGTCGAGACGCTGTATGCACTGCGCCACATACAGACGCTCCTTGGCCCTCGAAAGTGCCACATAAAACTTGCGGGCATCCTCGGCAAGCTGTCGAGGATTGTTGCGACTATAATAGTTGGGGATGCGTCCGTCAACGGCATCAAACACAATGACGTTGTCAAACTCCAAACCTTTGGCTTTGTGTATGGTCGTTACGAATATGCGCTCGTTGATGCTACTGCTGCCACAGAGGTCGGCCTCCTTAAGCGTGCTTATCTCCATGGTATGGTTGCACAGCTGCTCGTAGAGCGTAGGCTCCTTCTTGGCATCTATCATGTCGCCAGACAGATATGCCAAGACAAAGCGCAAGCCGTCTATCTCCACTATCAATCCGCTGTCCAACAAGTAATTGTAAAAACGCATCAGCTCCTCAACCAATGCTCCCCTTACAACAACACCGCCCTCACAACAATCGGATTTTTCACTTTTCACTTTTCTCTTTTCCCTTATCTCTTTTCCCTTTTCCCTTTCATACATCCTTCCCAACGCCTCTCTATACACGTCGCCGTAATTTCGTCTAAGAGTATCCACACGCTGACGCACACGGCTGTCCTTAAGGAACTTGTCCTGTTCCTCAATCTTCGTCGTGGCAATGTTGTAGCAATGCACCACCACACTGCGTGTGGCATTGACGTCGTCGTCGGCAAGATGCGAGTTGGTGCCTTCCAAGCCGAGCACCGACAGCAGATACTTAAGCTTGTGCTCCTTTAGCTCGGGATGCAGCAAGCGTACAAGGCGCAACGAGTCGAGATACTCAGGATGCTGCTCGGCAAGCTTTATGTCGGGTGCATAACGAGCAAGATTGAAGTGGAGTATATGGTAGTCGTAGTCGGCATTATGGCCCAACAACACACAGCCCTCGGCATACTGCATAAACTGGCGCAGCGCGTCGGCATGCTCAAGAAGCTCGTGATGCTTGCGCTCCTCCACTATAGGATTGACAATATCGCCCAGCATAGCCGGTATAGGCTTGTCAGTCTCGATGTATAGGGCGAACTGCGAGCCTGGCACCACCTCTCCCCTACGTATCTTGACGGCGGCTATCTGCAGGATGTCGTCATTAAAGACGTCAAGACCCGTGGTCTCCGTATCAAACACCACGATAGTGTCGTCGTCGTAACTGCTGACAAACCGTTGCAGATATGTGCGGCTGTCAGGGCGCAAAAGGTCGGAGGGCATAATGGCACGGTCGAACAACGCGCGTACAAAATTGCGTGCCGCGGCACTATTCTCGTACACACGCAGCCCCTTAAGAAGTCGGGCCCACGACATAAAACTAAACTCGTTGTTGAGCACTCCCAAATGGGCGAGCAGCAACTTTATCTCTGGCAGAGAGAAGAGGTCGGTGCCCGACACCTTGAAGTGGCCTATGTTGCATCGGCTTAGCTCGGTGCTTATAACCTCGGCATCGCGGTTTGAGTTTACAACAAAGGCGGTTGTCGAGTCGGGATAGTTAGTTGCAAGCGTATTGGCAAACTGCACACACTCGCGCACCTCCTGGTCGTAGTTTTGGCTGCACAGTATGGCAAGCTCGTTGCCCATACGTGGCTTAACGTCGGTCTTGCCCACCTCGGGCAGCAACGAAGGGTCTATCTTAAGCACCTCGGCAGCGTAGGTGTTGAAGACATCAAGCAGATATTTGGGCGAACGATGGTTTACCGACAGGTGATGCAACTTGCACGCCGGCTGTTGCTTTAGTGTGGAAAGCGCGTCGAGCTTGGCTCCCATAAACGAGAAGATAGCCTGCTGCTCGTCGCCAAGAAACATCACGGTGTGGAAAGGACGCGCCGTGAGCTGCTTGACAATAGCCATTTGCAAGGGGTTGAGGTCTTGCACCTCGTCCACCTGCACCCACGCATAGCGCTTGTACATCTGTCTGTCGGCATCGGACGTAAGAGCATCGTAGGTAAGAAGCAAGAGGTCGTGAAAGTCGAGCAAGTGGTTCTGCCGCTTATAGCGTTGGAATTGTCGGGCAAGCGACATCTTCTGAAGCAGCTTTAGGATGGGTTGCTGATAGCCATAGTCGGCAGTATCGGACATAACAAGGTCGCGATAGGTGTCCGAGTTGTCGTATATGTCTATCATTGCGGCGGCGTCAAAGGGCTTCTTCGTAACGTCGCAAATGCGACGCATGGCACCAATGTCGTCGGCATTGATGCAGTCGGTATGCACACGCAGAGCCTTGGGATGAGCGTGCCTTATCTGGTGCATCATCGCCTCAAGGTGGAAGATGTCTGAGTAGTCGCGTCGACGGGCAGTGTTGCCCAGTACCGCATACTCGTCCTCATTAAGGTAACGGGCAAGTATGGACACGGCGTCGTCCTCGTCGATAACGGTCGACTCGGCAGCCACCAATGCGTTGGCAAAAAGAAACTTGGAACAAAATCGATGCACATTGCCTACAAACACATCGCCCACAGCGTCGTCGGCTATGCTTCCCGCAATGCGCTCCACCATCCCGCGCGCCGCCCGGTTGGTGAAGGTCAGGCACAACATATCGGCATACGCCACACCCTCTGAGTTGTGGGCATGGCGTATGCGTTCGGTCAATATTTGGGTCTTGCCACAGCCCGGAGGGGCAAGCACAAGATGAAAACCGCCACAAGCGGCTATCACTTCTTGCTGGCAATGATCGGGTACAAATGTTTGCAAAATGTATCAGAGTCTTTAGTCGAGCAGCGTAGACGCACGCACACGCGACAGGGTCTCGGGTGTCATCTGCAGATAGCTTGCTATGTATACAAGCGGTGCACGCAGAACAACCTGCGGCATAAGCTTGCACATACGTTTATATCGGTCTTGAGCTGTCTCAAAGCGTACGAGGTCGGCATGCACCTGCGACTGTATGAGGCTCTCTTCCAGTATTTTGCGGTAGAGAATCTGTATATTGACGTTGTGCAGGGCTACACGCTCAAGCTCGGCTTTGGGCAGAGCATATACTATGGTGGGCTCGATAGCCTCTACCTGCAAGCGTGTAGGCTCTTCCTTGAACAGGCTCTCGATACACATCACAACAGTGTGGTCCTGAGCCAGATGCTCAGTGACCTCCTTGCCGTGCTTAAAGTAGAACTGGCGCATAAGTCCCTTGTCAATGTACAGGAACTGACGGCACACATCGCCTTCCTTAAGCACAAGCTCACCTTTGGCATACTTTATTGGAACCAGGATGCTCTCTAAAACATCCAGCTCCTCGTGGGTCATCGTACTGTAGCGTCTTGCCAACTCTCGAGCTACGTCGCGAGTGTTGGTGCTGACAATCTCTTTCATAGGATACCTTCCTTTCTTTTCAGTTAATGCTTCTTAGTATTTAGTATAATTTAATCGAGTTTCAATACTGCGAGGAACGCCTTCTGAGGCACCTCTACGTTACCAATCTGCTTCATGCGCTTCTTGCCCTTCTTCTGCTTCTCAAGCAACTTGCGCTTACGGCTCACGTCGCCACCATAACACTTGGCTGTTACGTCCTTGCGCACACACTTGATGGTTTCGCGTGCCACAATCTTGGCGCCGATGGCAGCCTGTATCGCGATGTCGAACTGCTGACGCGGAATGAGGTCCTTGAGCTTCTCGCACATCTTGCGTCCCATACTCACCGCATTGTCCTGATGGGTGAGGGCTGAGAGAGCGTCGACCGGTTCGCCGTTGAGCAGGATGTCGAGCTTGGCAAGACGTGAGGGACGGAAACCGTCGATGTGATAATCGAACGACGCGTAACCCTTGCTTATCGACTTGAGCTTGTCGTAGAAGTCGATAACGATTTCGCCCAATGGCAGCATGAAATGCAGCTCTACACGGTTGCCGCTTACATACTCCTGGTTGATCAATTCGCCACGCTTGTCGAGGCACAACGTCATGATTGGACCTATGAAGTTGGTGGTGGTAATGATCGACGCACGTATGTATGGCTCCTCAATATGGTCGATAAGTGTCTGCTCGGGCAAGCCCGAAGGATTGTGCACCTCCTTTACGCCGCCCTGCTTGTCGTACACCATATACGACACGTTGGGCACGGTGGTGATGACGTCCATATTGAACTCGCGGTCCAAACGCTCCTGTACAATCTCCATGTGCAGCAATCCGAGGAAGCCGCAACGGAAACCAAAGCCAAGGGCAACAGACGATTCTGGCGAGAATGTAAGCGAGGCGTCATTGAGCTGAAGCTTCTCAAGCGACGCACGCAGGTTCTCGTATTCGCTCGGGTCGATAGGATAGACACCGGCAAACACCATAGGCTTTACTTCCTGGAATCCGGAAATGGCTTTCTCGCAAGGACGAGCCACATGGGTGATGGTATCGCCCACCTTTACCTCTGTGGCATCCTTGATGCCCGAGATGATGTAGCCTACCTCGCCTGTGCCCAGCACATTGCGTGGCACCATATCCATCTTGAGCACGCCCACCTCGTCGGCTACGTACTCCATGCCGGTGTTGTAGAACTTAACCTTGTCGCCCTTGCGTATCTCGCCGTTCTCTATCTTGAAGTAGGCAATGATACCACGGAAGGAGTTGAACACCGAGTCGAAGATAAGGGCCTGCAGCGGAGCCTTGGGGTCGCCCGTTGGATGGGGCACACGCTCAACGATGGCACGCAGCACATCGTCCACACCCTCGCCCGTCTTGCCCGACGCACGCAGGATGTCCTCGCGCTTGCAACCTATCAACTCCACAATCTCGTCTTCCACCTCGTCGGGCATAGCGCTCGGCATATCTATCTTGTTGAGCACCGGTATAATCTCCAAGTCGTGCTCAATGGCCATATACAGGTTTGAGATGGTCTGTGCCTGAACACCCTGTGTGGCGTCAACAACAAGCAGCGCACCCTCACAGGCGGCAATGCTGCGCGACACCTCGTACGAAAAGTCGACGTGTCCCGGGGTGTCAATAAGATTCAATATGTATGTCTCGCCATTGTGCTTGTACTCCATCTGGATAGCGTGGCTCTTGATGGTGATACCGCGCTCGCGCTCCAAATCCATATTGTCAAGCATCTGACCCTCAGTTATCTTGATTGTTTGTGTACGCTCCAACAATCGGTCGGCAAGGGTTGATTTGCCGTGGTCGATGTGGGCAATAATACAGAAATTCCTTATATTGTCCATTGATATATATCAGTTTTATGTGCAAAGTTACTTGTTTTTTCTGACAAATAGGTATCTTTGCAGAAGAAAAAATTTAGAATTTAATCTTATTAAAAATGAAACAATTAATAATTGGCATCGTTGCCTGTGCGGCATTGCTATGCAGTTGTCACGAAAACATGGAGAAACGGGCGCAGCGAGAGGCTCGCGAATATACCGAGAAATACTGCCCTACCCCCGTGCAGAACTATACCCGAACCGACAGCGTGGTGTTTGACATTGACACCAAGACATACCACTACTACTGCTCTATAACGGGCGACCTGGACGACCAGAGGGTGTTCGACCTAAACCGACAGAAGATTAGCGATGCACTCCTTGCCAACCTCAAGGACAACACGGCGTTTGTGCCATACAAGAAGGAGGGATTCGCCTTCCAGTGGACGCTCCGCTCGGACAAAGACAAAAATGTGGTATACTTTGACAAGAAGTTTACAGAGAAGGAGTATAAGTAATCAGATTGGCGTATAAACTACTGGGGTGAAAGCTTATAGCTAAGCTATCACCCAGTTGCCAATAGTCTTCTTCTCGGCATCAAAGTTAATCCCGACATTTGTCACCGGTTTTCCGCAAAGGGCAAAGCGTTGGCGATAATCCTTCAGATCTATTTGCCGCATGGCCTCCTGTGCGGTCTTGTTAAGTTTGAGTTCTATAAGATAGAGGTCAGTACGTGTCAACAGCACTATATCAACACGTCCGTTGGGTGTATGCACCTCTACATCCACAAGAAAATCGGTAAGCAGCGAGAACACAACAAAAAGCAACTGTTGGTAATGCCCCTCATAATTGGTGTTCTCGCAATAAGGTATAGTGCCGAGGAAGGTCTGCAAAAGACGCAAGGCACCATCCATATCGCGCTTGTCGAGAGCCTGCGCTATACGTCGTGCGGTATTGGTAGTGGCAAGCGTGTTGCGTGTAACATACGATGGTATAAGCGCTTTTGTAAGCCCAACCTTAACCTCCTTGTTTGGCACATCGAGTGTATAATAGTTGTACGCACGATTATAGTCCTTAATGGTGATATATCCACTCTGGTAGAGCAAGGGCATTATGGTGGTCATATTCTCCGTTGGAGCGTCAAACTCGCTTGCGTCTGCCTCCACACGGGTTATGACATCTGTAGGCATAACCTCATACTTGCGCATCATGTTGAGCAAGTAAGTGGGTGTTCCAGAGCTGAACCAATAGTCGTTGAACTCGTTGTCGGCAAAGCAGTTGAGCAGGCTATACGGGTTGAACATATCCGGCGATTTGGCAGAGAAATGATAGCCGTCATAGTTGTCCTTTAGCTTGGATATAGCTTCCTCTCTGCCGATGCCTTGTGCCTGTGCAAGCGCATCAATATCGTCGGACATCTGTGTAAGCATCTCCTCCTCTGTAATGCCGCATATAGCAGCATACTCGTTGTCCATAGAGATGTTCTTTATGTTGTTAAGCTCGCTGAAAATGCTCATCTGCGAGAACTTGGTGATGCCTGTTAAAAATACAAAGCGCAGTTTTGGATCACAATACTTCAGCGGACTGTAGAAGTTGCGCATCGTATTGCGAAGCTTGTCAAGACAATCGGTCTCGTGTACAACATCAAGCATTGGTGCATCGTATTCGTCGACAAGTACAACCACTTGCTTGCCCGTCTTGTCGTAGGCTGTATTTATAAGCTCTATCAAACGGTTGTTTGCACCATTCACGGGCATTGTTATGCCCCACTTCTTCTCCTCTTCCTCCAGCCTATAACCGAGGTACTGTTCAAACTGTTCGGCATCCATGTGCTTTCCACCGCTCATATCAAAATGCAGCACGGGATATTCAGTCCATTCGGACTCCAACTTTTCTATAGCGAGTCCTCTGAACAACTGTTTCTTTCCCTCGAAATAGCTTTGCATGGTGGACACGAGCAGCGACTTTCCAAAACGACGTGGTCGTCCCAGAAAGAAATACTTGCCACTTGCTGCAATATTGTATATATACGCTGTCTTGTCGATATACAACATCTTCTTGTTTATTATCTCCGAAAATGTCTGTATACCCAAAGGATATTGCCTTATTGCCATAATCGTGTCCTCCGCATTTTACATTTAAAGCTATTCGCCTCGTATTATAATTGCAAAGTTAATAATAATATTTCTGAAAGTCGGCTTTTTAATATATTCCTGTCGCTTTTTACAATTTATTCGAGCCATAATACATTAAAAGGCTGGGCTCCAAACACAGAACCCAGCCTTTTATTATTCTATGTAGTGTACAGCCCAAGGCGGTACACTTCGCTTATTTCAGCATGTTAGTTACCTCGTTGCCCATCTGCATAACGTAGGTAAGGTCGATGTCGTCGTCGAACATCATGATGTCGGCATCCTTGCCGTCCTCGATAGAACCCTTGCGATCGAAGATGCCCATAATCTTGGCTGGCGTCTCGCTTACCATACGGAACACATCTATCATCGGAATCTCTGCCTTCTGGATGCAGGTGCGTACAAGCACGTCCATTGTGGCGATAGAACCGGCAAGAGCCGAGTGGTCGGCAAGCTTGCACACACCGTCCTCAAGGATTACGCTCGGCTCTGACGATACATCGCCATCGCTTGCGGCATAAGCCAAAGAATCGGTGATAAGGGCTGTCTTCTCGGCGCCCTTTATCTGGTATACAACATTGAGCATAACCGGAGGCACGTGTATACCGTCGGCTATAACCTCTACCGTCATGTCCTGCAGAGCGTACACACTCTCTACGGTGCCTGGAACCTTAAACTCGTGCTCCTTGTATACCACTGGCATGGCATTGTAGAAGTGGGCTGCGTGCGACAAGCCTGCATCGTGAGCCGCAACAACGTCCTCGTATGTGGCACGTGTACAGGTGAGGGATGTCATGACGCCATGCTTGCGGCACTCTGTGATAAACTCTACAGCGCCATTAAGCTCGGGAGCCACGTCCCAACGCTTGATGCAAGCAAACTTGTTGAGCAGTGTCTCATACTCGTCTACGATTGGAGCCTTTATCAGCACTGGGTTCTGGGCACCTGCCTGCTTAGGGTTGATGTACGAACCCTCGATGTGCAAGCCGAGCACTGGACTATTCTCCTCTGCCATAAGCTTCTCGCAAACCTTGCAAGCTGCCTCTATTGTAGGGATGGTAGACGACGATAGTGTAGGATATATGGTTGTGGTGCCATGCTTCATGTGCGCATTGACAGCCTCGCGGAAGGCATCCTCACAACCTTCGATAAAGTCGCGACCGCCACCGCCGTGTGTGTGCAGGTCGATACCGCCAGGCACTACATAGCAACCCTTGGCGTCGATTATCTCGGCGTCAACAATATGCAAGTCAATATTTGAAACGGCCTTAATCTTGTTGCCGTCGATTATTACGGAGCCGCCCTTAAGCCAACCGTTAGGTGTGAGGATACGGCCATTTACTATTTGCTTTAACATATAAGTATCTGTGTTTAGAGTTCGTTGGTTACTTCGTTACCCATCTGCATAACGTAAGTCAGCTTGAGGTCCTTGTCGAACATCATGATATCGGCATCCTTGCCGTCCTCAAGAGAGCCCTTACGGTCGAACACACCCATAATCTTGGCTGGTGTCTCGCTCGCCATGCGGCATGCGTCTTCCATAGGGATATTTGCCATCTGCACACAGGTGCGGATAAGGCGGTCCATTGTGGCGATAGAACCGGCAAGAGCCGAGTGGTCGGCAAGCTTGCACACGCCGTCCTCAAGAATAACGCGCGGGTCGAAGGCTACACCCTCATCGCTTGCGGCACAAGCCAACGAGTCGGTAATGAGGGCTGTCTTTTCAACACCCTTTATCTGATATACTACGCGAAGCATCACTGGAGGCACGTGTATGCCGTCGGCGATTACCTCAACGCTCATATCGGGAAGCGCATATACACTCTCCACTGTGCCAGGAACCTTAAACTCGTGCTCCTTGTATACTACAGGCATGGCGTTGTAGAAGTGGGTGGCGTGCATCATACCAGCTCTATGACCGGCAACCACGTCGTTGTATGTGGCACGTGTATGGCCTATTGACGCCAACACACCGTGCTTGCAACAAGCCTTGATAAAGTCGATTGAACCTGGCAGCTCGGGAGCCTCGTCCCAACGCTTGATACATGGATACTTCTCGAGCAATGGCTCATACTCCTCGGCTACCGGTGCCTTGATCCATTCAGGAATCTGTGCTCCAGCCTGCTTGGGGTTGAAGTAAGGACCTTCAAGGTGCAAACCAAGTACTGGACTGTTCTCCTCTTCCATAAGCTTCTGGCAGGTTTCGCAGGCTGCTTCAATCATAGGCACGGTCGAAGACGAGAGTGTGGGGAAGATGGATGTGGTGCCATGCTTCATGTGTGCCTTGATGGCTACACGGAAAGCTTCTTCCGAACCCTCCATAAAGTCGCGTCCGCCACCGCCATGCACGTGCAGCTCTACGCCGCCAGGAACTACATAGCAACCCTTGGCGTCGATTATTTGAGCATCTACAATGTACAGATCACTGTTTGAAACGGCCTTTATCTTATTGCCGTCAATGATTACGGAGCCGCCTTCGAGCCAGCCCTCCGGAGTAAGGACACGACCGTTAATAATTTGTTTTAGCATAATTGAATGATTAGTTTTGATAACTCGCCAAGCTGCAGAATAAGCATTTAGAGGATATGTGCAAGGCTCTTTAAGTTAATTAGTATATTCAAGGAGCAAAGGTACATATATTTTTCTAACTATGAACAAAAAAGAAAAAAAATTGAGTAATAATAACAATTAAAGTTTCTATGTATATGCCTTAGATTATACTGCTGCTAAAAAAGCGATGTGCCAGCCTTTAAGCTATTGTATAACAACACAATAACTTAAAAGCTGGCACACTGCCACTATTTTTCGTGAAGTTTAATATCCCATTTGCTCCAATGCGGTAGCAAGCTGGTCGGGACAGCTGGTAGGCTTGCCGTTGCAGCTTATACCCTTAAGAGTCTGCTTTACCTCTGAAGCCTTCTTGCCGATAACGAGGGCGCAAATGCCCTTGAGGTTGCCGTTGCAACCACCCACAAACGACAGATTGCGAATGATGCCATCGGCATCAACGTCTATTGTTATAAGGCGGCTGCAAGTGCCGGATGTCACGTATTCTAAGTGATTCACCTTACTCACCCTCCTCAGGCTTCATGTTGGTATATACGTTCTGAACGTCGTCAAAGTCCTCAAGACGCTCTACCATCTTGTCGATGGTGGCACGCTGCTCGGCGTCAACGTCCTTAAGGTCGTTAGGAACGTATGTAAACTCGCCACCGATATCCTCGAAGCCCTGGTCCTCAAGGAACTTCTGAATCTGTGCATACGCCTTAACGTCGTCGCCGTAGATTGTGATTGTTCCTTCTTCCTCGTCCTCGTCAAACTCGTCTTCTACATTGAAGTCGATAAGCTCAAGGATAAGCTCTTCCATGTCGATGCCGTCCTTCTTCTTGAATGTGAACACACACTTGTGGTCGAAGAGGTAAGACAGCGAGCCTGTTGTACCGAGTGTACCGTTGAACTTGTTGAACACCGAGCGCACGTCGCCTACGGTACGTGTTGTGTTGTCGGTAAGGGTGTCAACGAAGATAGCGATACCATGAGGGCCATATCCCTCGTATGTCACTTCCTTGTACTCGCTCTGGTCCTTGCCCATAGCGTTCTTGATAGCACGCTCGATGTTGTCCTTCGGCATGTTCTCACGCTTACAAGTAGCGATAATCGAACGCAATGACGGGTTGTTCTCTGGTTCTGGACCGCCTGCCTTTACAGCGATTGCAATCTGCTTGCCCAGACGGGTAAATGTCTTAGCCATGTGGCCCCAACGCTTCAGCTTTGTAGCCTTGCGATACTCAAATGCTCTTCCCATTTTTGTTGTTTATTTATTTTTTGTATTTTATATTTTGTACTTGTGATGATGTGTACCCTCTATCGGGACACTTGCATTAGCGCAGCTCTGCGCCCAACTTCTGCTTGAGGTTGTTGATGAGCTTTGTCATGATGGCCTCAATCTGCTTGTCGTTGAGAGTCTTGGTCTCGTCCTGCAGGATGAAGTTTACGGCGTAGCTCTTCTTGCCTTCCGGAAGGTTCTTGCCCTCGTATACGTCGAACAGCTCAACGCTCTTGAGGAGCTTCTTCTCGGTTTGGCGTGCTATCTGCTCTATCTGCTCAAACTCTACGCTCTTGTCGATAAGCAGGGCGAGGTCGCGGCTTACTGACGGGAACTTGCTGATGTCGTGGTACAAGGTTTCGTTCTTCTTTATAGCACGCATGAGGTTGTTCCAGTTGATGTCGGCATAGAAAACGTCCTGGTCGATGTCCACCTTCTTGAGCAACTTATGGCTTACGGTACCCATCTCGCAGAGCACCTTGCCGCTGCGGGCCTTCAATGCGAGGGCCTTACCAAAGACGTTGTTGTCCGACTTCTCGGCTACAACGATGCCTGGATTGACACCCAAACGGGTAAAGATGTTCATAACGTATGCCTTAAGCTCGTAGAAAGACGACTGCTCGTCGGCATGTGCCCACGAACCTTCGACGCGCTTTCCGGTGAGCCACATGCCAAGGTGCATCTCCTCGGTATATGCCTTTATCGGGTCCTCGTCGTTATTCTTCTCTGGCGAGAAGTGGTAGCAGTTGCCAAACTCGAAGAATCGGAGGTTAGGCATCTTGTGGTTTACGTTGCGGCAAATGCTCTCCAATCCACCGAAGAGCAGAGTCTGACGCATAACGCCGAGGTCGGAGCTAAGAGGATTCATCACCTTTACGGTTGTCTCCTCTGTATAGTGGTTAAGCTCGGTATAGTAGGCTGTCTTGGTGAGCGAGTTGTTCAATATCTCGCGGAAACCGCAACCTACGAGCTGCTCGCTTATAACATTCTGATGATGGTAAGCCTTGTCCTCGTCGCCAAGGATGGTGAGCGAGCTCTTGAGCTGTGTAGGAATCTCTACATTATTATATCCGTAGATGCGGAGGATGTCCTCCACCACGTCGCATGGACGCTGTACGTCTACGCGATAAGCAGGTACGTCAAGCTCCAATCCAGCCTCTGTCTCCGACACTACCTTCATTTCAAGACTCTCAACGATAGAGCGAATCATGTCGTTGCCAATCTTCTTGCCGATAAGACGGTCTACGTATTCGTAGTCGAGCTGCACACGTGCATCGGCTATTGGTGCTGGATAAACGTCCTTTATCTCCATACTAACCTTGCCGCCTGCCAACTGCTTGCACAGGATGGCTGCCTGCTTCAAGGCATATATTGTGCCGTTGGGGTCGATGCCACGCTCGAAGCGGTAGCTTGCATCGGTGCTCAGTCCGTGACGACGCGCACTCTTGCGAATCCATGTAGGATGGAAGTAGGCACTCTCAAGAACCACGTTGGTTGTGGTGTCGTATGTGCCCGAACCCTTGCCGCCGAATATTCCGGCAATGCACATTGGCTCTTCGGCATTGCAGATGCTAAGGTCGTGCTCGCCAAGGATATGCTCCTCGCCGTCGAGTGTAACAAACTTGGTGCCTTCTGGCTGGGTGCGCACAACAATCTTGTGGCCCTTAACCATGTCGGCGTCGAAGCAGTGCATAGGCTGGCCGTATGCCATCATTACGTAGTTGGTAATGTCGACGATGTTGTTGATAGGACGCAAGCCGATAACCTTGAGCTTGTCCTGCAACCACTCGGGGCTCTCCTTAACCTCGCAACCAGTGATGCTGACGCAAGCATAACGCTTGCAAGCCTCGGTATTCTCTATCTCTACGTCGATAGGAAGGTCGGTATTGTCGACTGTAAACTCTGAGCAGTCGGGACGATGAAGCGATGTGTTGTGACCATTGCGCTTGAGCCAAGCATAGAGGTCGCGTGCTACACCCCAGTGGCTAAGCGCGTCCGAACGGTTGGCCGTGATATCTATCTCGATAACCCAGTCGCTCTCCAAGTGATAATATTCTGCGGCAGGCTGTCCTACCGGTGCGTCTTCGGGCAACACGATGATGCCGTCGTGGCTTGTGCCAACACCAATCTCGTCTTCGGCACATATCATTCCGTTCGACTCGACACCGCGCAACTTAGACTTCTTGATAACAAATTCCTTGTCGCCATCGTAGAGCACGCAGCCCAAATCGGCAACTATAACCTTCTGACCTGCTGCAACATTTGGAGCACCACATACTATCTGCTGCGGTTCGCCTTTGCCGAGGTCTACGGTTGTTATATGCAAGTGGTCCGAATTAGGGTGCATCTCGCAAGTCAATACCTTGCCCACGTACAGTCCCTTCAGTCCACCCTTAATGGTCTGTACCTCTTCAAGAGCGTCAACTTCGAGTCCGCAAGAGGTCAGCGCGTCGGCTGTCTCTTGAGGAGTGAGGTCGAAATCTACATACTCCTTAAGCCATTTATATGAAATCTCCATTATAATGATTTTTAAGTATACTCAAAATTTGGTGCAAAAGTACAAATTTTTAAGTAGAAAGGCAATAAAAAGTGAACAAAACTATGCACTGTCTTCTTTTTTTTCTCTAATTTTGCATCGTCTAAGAAAAAAACAGAAAAGATGGTTTTCAAATACGACTTTCTGATTATCGGTGCCGGTGTTGCCGGCATGAGCTACGCTTTGAAGGTAGCCCAAGCACACAAAGGTAAGGTGTGCATTATTTGCAAGACTTCGCTCGACGAGGCAAACACATCGTTTGCCCAAGGTGGTGTGGCCTCAGTAACTAATCTTGCAGTTGACAATTTCGACAAGCATATAAAGGACACTATGATTGCCGGCGACTTTATCAGCGACCGTCGTGCCGTTGAGCAGGTTGTGCGCAATGCCCCCGAACAAATTAAAGAGCTTGTGAAATGGGGTGTCAACTTCGACCGTAAGGAAAACGGCGAGTTCGACCTGCACCGTGAGGGCGGCCACTCGGAGTTCCGTATTCTGCACCACGCTGACGATACGGGTGCCGAGATTCAGCGTGGACTGATGGCTGCCGTGCGTGCTTGCCCAGACATCGACATTAAGGAGAACCACTTTGCTGTGGAGATTATCACACAACATCATCTTGGTGCACGTGTAACACGACGCACTCCTTACATCAACTGCTATGGCGCATACGTGCTTAACCCTGAGACCGAGAAGGTGGACACATACCTTAGCAAGGTTACGCTGATGTGTACCGGAGGTTGCGGTGCCGTATACCAGACCACTACCAACCCTGTTATTGCTACCGGCGACGGCGAGGCTATGGTGTATCGTGCAAAGGGAACGGTTAAGGATATGGAGTTTGTACAGTTCCACCCCACTGCCCTTTATCATCCGGGCGAGACACATCCGGCTTTCCTTATAACTGAGGCTATGCGTGGCTACGGCGGTATTCTGCGTCTGCCTAATGGCGAATCGTTTATGGAGAAGTACGACGAGCGTCTGTCTTTGGCTCCGCGTGATATCGTTGCACGCGCCATTGACAAGGAGATGAAGATTCATGGCATCGACCACGTTTGCCTTGACGTTACACATAAGAATCCTGAAGAGACAAAGAAACACTTCCCAAATATCTACCTCAAGTGCAAGTCGATTGGCATAGATATTACTACCGACTATATACCAGTTCGCCCGGCTGCCCACTATATGTGCGGCGGTATCAAGGTAGACCTTAACGGACAGTCGTCTATCGAGCGTCTTTATGCCATTGGCGAGTGCTCATGCACAGGTCTGCATGGTGGCAATCGTCTTGCAAGCAACTCTCTTATAGAGGCTGTTGTATATGCCGATGCGGCTGCCAAGCACTCTTTGGCGCACGTAGACGACTACGACTTCAACGAAAAGGTGCCCGAGTGGAACGACGAGGGAACTATGACCAACGAGGAGAAGGTGCTCATCACACAGAGCGTCAAGGAGGTTGGCGAGATTATGTCCAACTATGTGGGCATTGTACGAAGCGACCTTCGACTCAAGCGCGCTTGGGACCGACTCGACCTTCTGTACGAGGAGACTGAGGCTCTCTTCAAGCGTGTCAAGGCAAGCCGCGACATTTGCGAGCTTCGCAACATGATTAATGTGGGCTACCTCATAACACGCCAGGCCATTGAGCGCAAAGAATGTCGTGGCCTACACTACACTACCGACTATCCATTACATGCTTACGACAAGAAGTAAGCAATAAAATAAAGCAGCCAAAAAGCTATTACTTTTTGGCTGCTTTATTTTTTATACCCCCTCTTCTCTACCTCGTCAACGAGAACTTCATGCTCAATCCAAAGTCCTGTGTAGTTGTTGGATATGAGCTTGACGATAGCAGCGGAGTGTTGGTCTGTCTATCATAGTAGAAGCTCATTGTGAGCAGTCGCGAGAGAGTATAGTCGGCAGAGAACGACAGCTTGAACGCCGTGTTGCCGCTATTAGCCGAAGACGTCATCGTGGCAATATCGCGGCTGATAGACGCCTGCTTGCGCACGCTGAGGTCGAGCCTTAGCTTCAAGTCGTTATTGACACCACTTGTTGAGCGACGCGACGACGAAGCATTAGAATTAGAGGCTGCGTTAGCACCACCCTTCTGCCTTGACTTCACCTGACGGTGCCTGTTGCGGCCACCTCCAAAGAGGTTGAAGTTGTTGAGAGTATAGCCGGCACCAATAACCCAGTCGTGCGACGACGACTCATTAATCTGTACCGAAGTCATACTAAGGCTCAACACACGCGTCGTGCGATACTCTGCCTTGAGCGTCATATTGTTGTTAAGCGTAACGTCCACACCAAGCAATGGCGAGAACGCCTCGTTGATGCTAACCGTCGAGACATTATACATCGAGTTTGGAATAGGTGTTCCGTTTGTGGCATCGGTTATAAAACCAAGCCCGTTCATATACTCCATATACGTGCTGTACGACGAATACGAACCAACGGCATAGATGCTCTTATACGAGTGGTTGATGTTGACACTCTTGAACACATCCCTAAACCACGGCAACTTGGACAAGCCACTATACTTAATGGTCCAGTTGGGCAGCAACTTCGACAGCGACGGGAACAGCGACAAGCCTCCGTCGCCCATATTGGTATAGGCTGCAAGGAAGGCTGGCACCATTACATCCGAGCTATACTTGTTGACACCACCGTTCTCCGGATTAAACGGCTTGCCTGCAAGCGAGGTTCCTGCAGGATATATAGCTCCTGCATACTTGGCCTCAACACGCTGGCGATAGCTCTCAAGCGAATTGCAGAAACGCTCGAACGAAGCCGAGTGGTAGCCGTTATTGGCATTGCCCGAACCCTCAAACGCACTGCGAAGCGACAGCGTTGTCATCGTGAACGTACCACTCTGCGTTGTAGGATTGCCCTCATACATATACTGCACCGAACGTGCCGTTGTCATAGTGCGCGACGCGTTGAGATCTATCTTCAGGTTGCGCACCGGCTCCAAGGTAGCCTTAAGCTGCAAGTCCTCTGTCTTGTTGGTTGTTGCCGGTGTAGCGAGCGAGTCGTTCACCATAAGCCAGCCATTGTCGCGGGCTTTCTCGATGTAGCTGTCGCCAATGAAACCGAAGGCGAAATCGAGACCTGGCGACATTGCCCCCATACCACGTCCCTGACCAAAGGCATTGCCAATCATAGGCTTAAAGCCCGGCAGCGACATAGCATACTGGTTGCGGTAGCTAACACTTACGTTGCGAACCATCATCAGCACACGTGCCACCGACTGTGCCGTGCGATACCAGCCTTGCTCGTCGAGCGGCTCCTTGGCAATGACCGACACCTTTATCTTCAATGCCGAATCCACCTTATTTAATATACGTATGCTGTTGTCGTCCATACGGCGATACTTCAGGTCGAACGCACGTCCGTCCTCTGTCTTTGCCGAAACAATGATGCGGCGTGTCTTCTTGCTGTGCACCACCTTAATGGTAGTGTCCGGCAGAAGCGTTATCTCCTTCTCAAAGGCACGCTTGTTCTTGGGCAGCAGACTGCGCAGGCGGTCGTCCTTAGCCCCCTGCTTATTCTTTCCGCCATCCTTATCCGCATCCTTCTGGGCAGCCTTGCCCCTCTTACGGTTGCGCGAGTTAGAGTTCATCGATATCGATTTGGGCGTTATCGAGTTGCTCTTCTTAAACCTGTCGTTAGTCTTCTTTAGGAACGGCACGTGGTTGTACAGCTTCTCAAGGTTAAACTGTCCGTTGATATTGATTTGACGGTTGTTGGCAATGGTGTTGCCAAGAGATGTTCCGTCCTCAAGATCGGTTCCTCTAACCCAGTTGTAGGTGGCATTGTACGACGCGTCTGACGTAATCCAGTCGAACACCGGCAGCAAGTTGATAGGCAACTTATACGATGCCTGGAACGACTGATTGTAGTTGAGCGGTGTTCCCAAGTGCTTAATCGAGGTCCAAACAGAGTCCTTCCAAGCCGCATACTGGTCGGGATATAGATCCTTGTTCACCGGAACATAAGGCTCCTCAATCTCGGCATTGGTTGCACTTTGGAAGTTCATGTGCAGATTCTTGGTCAAATCCCAACGCAAGTTGAACTCTCTGTTCCACAAGAATTGTGACGAGAAGGTCAACGGCAGCTTCTGATTCTCCGTCGATTCCATGTCACGCTCTTGCAACTCGTAGTAGTTGCGGGTTATCTCGGTGTTGAAACCTACATTCTGCGGCAGCCAGTTCAAGCCGAAGCGCTTTGGCAAATCGAGCCACTTCGACTTCGACTTAATCTTCTTGAACGGCTCATAGGGTTTGTATACCGGTGTCCACGAGTAGTTGAGCGCACCTCGCCAGTTGTCCTCACGCTCATAAACCGTAGTCTCGCCTGTGGTGTACGAGTGGCTGTGCGAATAAGAGAACGAGAAGTTGGCTGGGTCGTACGGCATAGGATGACGCTTGTTCTGTATGCCCACACGAACGTTAGACAACGAGAAGTTGGTCTGCGTTACCTTTGTCACGGCTATGCTCTCTATCGAGTCGCGCTCTTGTCGAGAGCCGGCTGCATCGAGAGCATCCTCCAACTCCATATCGGTGTCGAGCGGATTATACTTAGGCGACGTCTTCTCCTTTGTAACCGAGTAGTACAGCGGCGCGCTAACCTTTGCCTTGTCCGGGAAGAACTTGCCGAGGTCTATATTGGCAGTAACCGTATAGTTGGTCTGGTCGTCGGTGCTGCGTTCTGCCACGCCCTCCTCCAGTCCGCCGAAACCAGACGACGTATATCGTCCCTGGGCATTGAACGAACCAAGGTCGGACAGCTGAACATTGAAGTTGCCCTGTGCCGCCCAGCCACCAGAGTTGTTAAACTCCTTAAGTCGCAGCTCGTTGACCCATACCTCGCCGCTCTTCTCCTGACCCGAGTTGTTGCGTACACCGATAACCAATGTCTTTACATCGCCCAACGTCGGATTACCCATAACGGTGATGCGGTTCTTCGGTTTATCCGAGTCGTAGGCAGAGTAGGCACGGTTGTACGACGCCTGTCCCAACGCCTTAGCCTTGTTGCGCTCCTTCTTCAGTCCGGTAAAGAGCGTCAAGGGGATATCGAGCATATTGTCCTTAGGCCATACCGCCCACGCAGCCTCAGCCGAATAGCGGCTATACTGATTGCTGTGCGGTGTGAGCTTAAGCGGAACCTCATACTCGTAGTAGTTGCTCTTATAGTCGGAACCCAATCGGACGAACACCGAGAGCTGTCCGTCTTCCAGATTTGTTGTGTTCTGCTCAAACGAGTTGGCATGCACAAACATCTGCATACGCTTATACTGTCGGAGGTCGAGCGACGTATTCTTGTACACCGCCTTAGCCTCTCCCGAGCCAAGCGTGTTGACCGTAAGGGCAAGAGCCTGCTCGTTGTTCTCCACAAGTTGTGGCTGTGTTGGGTCCTGACCGCGCTTGATGCCCGGAGGCAGGATATAGTTTACAGGCATCTTGTCGTTGTTCTCCTCGATGTTCACGGCGCTCACAGTAAGTCGGCCTGACGTGTTGGCAGAGTTGTCAAGATTCTGCTGATACACACGCCATGTGCCACGAACGAGGTCGAGTGTGGCAAAGCGCAGCACGATAGGGTGCTTGAAGCCGGTCATGAACATACGCATAAAGCGTACGGAGGTAAGGTCGTTGATAGAGCCTACCTTCTTCTCGTACTCGGTCAATGGTATACGGAACTGATACCAGTCTACCGTCTCCTTATTGCCATTGCGCAGAGGGCGGGTTGTGGTGCGCTTGTCTACAATATAGTTCTTGCCCACCTCGAGGTCTTCAGGGCGTATAGACACACGATACTGGAAGTACTTCTCATACTCGTTGAGAGTGTAGTCCTGGTTGATATCCTCCACATCCGGTGTCGACTTGTACGACGTGTCGTAGCTCTCTGTACGCGAGTCGCTGTCGGGCGAGTTGCCCTGTGGATTGTTGATATACTTGTATCGGCGCAGGATAGGCGCCTGCATACGGTCGTAGTCGGAGCCACGGAAGTAGTGGTAGTTGTCGCCGGCAGGGTCTGCCCATATCGAGTCCCATACGGCAGGGCTAACCTTGCCCTGTATCTCGGTCAAGAAGTCCTGGTACGACTGCCACTTCTGCTCTTCCTCATCGTTCAGTCCGTTGAATCCCACGTCCTGCAAGGCACGTGCTCCCTTGGTTGTGGCAAAGGCATAAGTTACGGTGGCTTGGTTTGGCACCTTACCCCATTGGGTTGTGGTGAAATTCTTTGAGCCGTCAACCGGCATTCCGCTCTCGTAGAACTTCTTGCCGTCGCGCAATATATCCTCGCTCATTTCGCCAAGGTTGATGTAGAAGTCGCCGCCATAATCGGATGCCTGTCCTTGCTGACGGGTATAGATAAAGGGGTCGAGCATCCAAAACTCGACATACTCAATGTTGGCTGCCTCGAAGTCGTTGGTATCGAGTTTGCGCATCATGCCGCCCCAGTGCTGCTGCGGATTGTTGAGCGTTCCGTCGGCATTGAGGTCGGGGTTGAAGTTGTACGGGCCTCGCTCGTTGGGATAATAAGCAAGGTTTAGCACATTGATGGTTGATGTTGAGCCGTTGTAAGCACTCTGGTCGCGGTTAGGGAACAGCTCGCTTACGTATATCTCGCGTACATAATGGTTGCTAAGCTGGTCGAGGTCGCTCTTTATATGTCCTGGTGTGAGCGACGACGAGCGGCGTGTAAATAGTGGGTCGATGTAGTACCACGCCATTAGCGAGCGGTTGAAGCCAGAGCGCAACGTGCTCTTGTCGGACGACTCGGGGAACATCGACGGCACCGACGACAATATCCACGACGTCGGTGTGCTTACGTCTATAGTGTTCTTGGCTTCCTCAAAGTCGTCTATATACGATGCGTTGTCCTGCGTTCCGCTGCTCTGTCCGGCTATAAGCTGGGCAAACTCGCCCGTAAACGATATCTGCGAGGGCTGCGTAAGGTGCAGGAAGGGCAACTTGTCGAGCATGTTGGTGAGCCACTGGCTCTCCTTCTTCCAGTTGATGTTAAGACCCCACAGGGTGTTGTTTAGCGGTTCGCTGCCCATATTCACCTTGTTGGTAAGCGCCTGTTCGGACAGATGCTGTATGGTACCCGACAGCTGGAAGTTCTTCGAGAAGTCGTACTCCCAGTTCATACCGAACATCGTCTTGCGCTGCTGGGCATAGTCGGTATTGCTCTCAAGCGACACGTTCACCTGTGTTCCGGCGTCGATGATGCTCTGGTTGAGTATTGTCACCTCGCCGCCCGAGTAGTCTACCGAGTAGTCGGTACCCTCGGCAAGGGTTATACCACCTGCCGTTACCACCACCGAACCTTGCGGAATGTTGTAGGCTCCGGTAGATATGACGTTGGCGGATGTGCCGCGGAACTGGCCCATAAGCACATACTTGTCCTTCTCGGCTATCTGTTTTGCCACAGTCTTGGTAGAGTCGTACAGTTCGGTAAAGGCATACTTGGACGCTTGGTCGGCTGCCACTCCCCTACTGACGAGGTAGTTGTACATATACTTGCCGAAGGGTTCGGCTACGGGGAAGAACACACGACCATTTGAGACGGTGTAGCCTTCAACATAGTCGAAGTAGCCATTGGGGTGTGCCTTGTTGTTGTTGTCCAGTCGGTCGGCACCAAGGAGCTTTATGATAGTCTGGTCCTTAACCTGTGGCTCGGGGATATAGGTAAGGTATACACCTGCCGTATCGCTCTGGAACTTGACGTCGAGACGAAACTTCTCCTTCTCTACCGATGAAGCAAGATAGTACACGTTCTTCATCATCAAGCCCCAGTTGCCTTGCTGCGGATTGTTGGAGGTGTTCTTAAGCGATTTTACGAAGAGTGCTTGCGAGGCGTCGGTGATGTCGCTCGCAAACTCGCCCACCTGATAGGTCTGTCCGCCGTAGGTATACTCGTATGCCACGGCAAGCACCTGGTCGGTTTGCAGCTGTGTCTTAAGCGACACATATCCAAGCGACGTGTTGACCGTATACTCGGACGAATTGAGCAGTCGGGCCTTCTCAAGCTTCTCGTAGTCGCTGCCTCCATGAAATCCCGGTATACCGTCGAGCACGGTTGATGTCTCGTCAATATTACGTGCGGCAACATACTGCGACGTCATCGACGAGTACTCCGAGTTGGCGGCGTTCGACGGTACGGGCTGCCCCGTCACACCCCACTGCTGATTAGACACGGTGCGGTTCTCGCCCAAGTCGGTAAGGGCGATGATGTTACGGGTGTTGGCGGTGGTTCCTGTCTTGTTGGTCACCCATATCTCTACACGGTTTATCTTTACTCCGGATGTAAGGTTGGGCAGACTTCGCATCGACTCGTCGTAGCGGTCGTGGAAGTACTGCGCCAAGAAGAAGTGGCGGTTGTCCTCGTAGTTGGCGGCAGCTATCTCGAACGGGGTAAACTGCTTGCCACCCTTTGACGACACGCTCTTGGTAGACGACTTCTTCTGCGAAGCCACGAGCTGAAGCTTCAACTTGCCCAACTGCAAGTCGGTACGCAGACCGAAGAGCGACGAGGCTCCCTTTATCAACGACGAGTTGGAGGGAAACGACACGTTGCCAGCCTCAACCAGCTTCACTATCTCGTCTTCCTTGCCGTCGTACTTAAGCTTAAGGCTCTGGGCGTCAAAGTCGAATGTAGCGTCGGTGTTATAGTTGAGGTTGAGGTTCACCTTGTCGCCAACACGTCCGTTGAGGTTAAGGTTCACCTTCTCGTCAAAGTCCATAGTGGTGGTCTTGCGGTTGCGCACGGGCAGCGACGGGTTGTCGATGTTCTTCATCGTTGCGCCAAACTTAAGCTCGGCTGTACCCTGAGTCTTGATGCGCACACCACCCGGACCAAAGATCTTCTCTGCCGGACCGAGGTCGAAGTGCATATCGGTAAAGTCGAACTTCTCCTTGCCCTTGGCTTGGTATATCTCGTCGTTCTTCTTGCGGAAGAAGTCTTGCATCAGCTTGCGCTCGCTCCACTTCATATACTCCTGTGCCGTCATCATCACCGGGGCATTGATGTACGTATCGGATATCTTGGAGCCAATGACGTATCGGTCGATGGAGTCGTTATACTCTACCTGCTGCTTAAGGTTGTCGGGGCGTTTGAGGTCGGCGGCGCCCTGCGATAGGTCGTCGAGAGTTATAGGCAGCGTGCGCTGTATCTGCCAGCGCGGATGCAATAGCGAGTCGGGTATGGAGTCGTCGTCGGCAAGCAACGGTTGCGCCGTTACGGCAAGCGTGTCCTTATGGTTCTTGGCATCGGCTTGCTTCTGTGTGGCATCGGCAGCTCTACGCTGCTCTGCCGCCGCGCGCCTGCGTTGCTGCGACAAGCGCAGAGGTGTCTGCGTCATGGCATACGCAGCTATGGTCGACATCACAAGGACGACGACTAACGTTCGAACCGAAAAGACACGGATATGTAAGTTAAGTAATGGCTTTATTATATTGTTGAGCAAATTCATTAATCCTTTTTACTGACGCTATTGTTGGTATACAATTACTTATATAATAACGTATTTGTATATATATTATTGTGTGCAAGCAAGATTACTTTATCTGCTTGAGCGCCAGCTTCACCACTTGCTCTACCGTAAGCGAAGCGTCGTCGGTAAGTATGGCGGTGACAACCTTGGCGGTAGGAGCCGGCGAGAAGCCAAGCATGGTGAGGGCTGCAACAGCCTCGTCGCGCACGTCGACGGGGATGGTAGAGCCTGCCGCGGTGCCTGCCGATACCTCCTGGGCAATGCCAAGCGACAGTATCTTGTCCTTAAGGTCGACGATGATGCGCTGCGCCGTCTTAAGTCCGATGCCCTTTACACCCTTAAGCAGACGCTCGTTGCCTGTGGATATGGCATTGGCAAGTTCGGCTGGAGATGCCGACGAAAGAATCATACGTGCTGTGTTGGCACCTACACCCGACACGGTTATAAGCAAACGGTAAAGGTCGCGCTCCTGCTTGGAGGCGAAGCCAAAAAAGGTGTAGCTGTCGTCGCGGCCGCCAGTGACAAGACTCTCGTGTACATACAGCTTTACGTCCTTCTTGCCCTGTATTGCCTCGTATGTGTTAAGGGATATATTCATGGCATAACCTACACCGTATGCCTCCACAACAGCCTGAACCGGAGTAAGCTCTGCCAGTTCGCCTTTAATATAATCAATCATTGGTACGTTATCTTAATAATGTATTGTGTAATATTACATTATTTATAACGTACCAATGCTGCAATTATTGTAGAAAGAAAAGAAAAATTAGAACTTGTCTATGTCTATCGACACTCCAACCTGGAAGTTTATGCCATCAGTAAGCGGACAGTTGAGATAATAGTACTTTGGACGGTAGTTGAAGAGATTGTCCAAGGCTGTTGTCAACTTTATCGCTTTGCCTATTGTGTGTGTGGCAGACAGCTTCCACATGGTATACGCCGGGTAATCTACCCTTATCGTACCCTCTGCCACATCGTAGTAGTTCTTATACTCCACGTTGCTTGTGCCCGACATCGCACGGCCGTTGATGCCGAGGCTCAAGGCATAATGCTTGGAGAAGCGGTGGTCGTAGTCGGCACGCACATTGAGCGCATGCTCGCGCGCCGGGATGTACTGGTTGTTTATGGTGTTGCCCTCCTTGTCCTTGGGCAGGTGCTCCTTGGTGTAGGCGTATGTCAAGCGTGCCGACAAGCCATTGTCCCAACGGGCTTGCACCCCTACCTCGCCTCCGCACACGCTGTAGTTGTCGAGGTTGGCATAGGGAAGATACGGCAGCTTGTCGGTGGCCGACTTGAAGTAGGGCGCCGCCGTGGAAAGCTTGTTGTGCACAAGGTTATAGTATACGGATGCCGTAAAGTCGTAATGGCCGCGGACGTATTCGGCAGAGAGGTTGAAGTTGTGGCTCTTCTCTGCCTTAAGGTCCTTGTTGCCATCCACAATCCAGATGCCTACCATATCGAAGTTGTAGTATTTCTCCTTAAGCGTCGGGGCGCGGAAGCCCATGCCATATCCGGCACGCAACGTCAGACGGCGTGTGGGACGATAGCGCAGATTGAGCTTTGGCGTTACGTTCGACTGGCTTCCATCCGAGAAGTAGTCGTACCGCAAGGCTCCCACTATCTCCACCTTGTTGCTTACCATCCAATCGTATTGGGCAAACACGTCGAAGCAATCTTGCTCGCACGATGCCCCCTCAAGATTGGTGTTGAAGAGATAGTCGTGCATATAGTCGGAACCGACGGTAAGCACGTCGCCTCCCTCAAACTCGTGGCTATACAATGCACGCACCGTGTTCTGCACGTTGCTGTACGAGCGTATGTCAAGGCGGCGCACGGTTTGATAGTTCGACTTGTCGTACTGGTCGAACGAATAGTTAAGGCGCAACTGGTCGAAGGCCGACATAGTCCAGTTCATACGCAATCCGCCGCTGAAGTCGCGGTAGCGTTCGGGCTGCCCTATGGTGCGGGTAGTCTCGCGGAAGAAGTAGCCTGCCCTACCCGTAAAGCTAAGCGCCGACGACGGGGTCCACGTCAGTTGCTCGCGTGTGTTGACGGTCTTGTCGCCATATATGGTTGATATTACACGTGTTACAGGATTGGCTGCGCTCTCTACCGAGTAGTTGTCCTTGGCATTATAGTTGGCTGATAGCAGGTTGCTCCAATGCTTGCCGCTCAGTCCGAGTGTTGCGCCGTAGCGCTGCTCGCCGTGCTTGGCAAGACGTCCGTTGAGGTTTAGGGTCCACGGCTTTGAGGCTTTCTTGGTGATGATGTTTATCACGCCGCCCGACGCGCTGCTGCCGTAAAGTGCCGATGCCGCACCCTTTACAATCTCTATGCGCTCCACGTTGTCCATCATAAGGCGCGTAAAGTCTACATCGTCCATTGTCTCACCGGCAAGACGCTCGCCGTCCACGAGAAAGAGTATGCTCTGTCCGCCAAATCCCGAGAAGTTGAGGTGGGTACGCTGGTTCATCGAGTACGAAAACTCTACACCGGGCAACTCCTGCTGAAGGAGGTCCTGCACGTTGGTGGCGTCGAGCTTGGCAATGTCGGCAGAGGTGATGACGCGTGTCTGTATGGGGGTGTCCTTAAGAAACTTCGGGGTGCGCGTGCCTGTAACCACTACCTCGTCGAGGTCGTACTGACGGAAGATGGAGTCGAGTTGGGTTTCTGCAACAACCGAGCCGTGCTGCACCTGAGCCGCAGCGAACAGTGGCAGGCAACCAGATATAAAGAGCAAAGAGTTTCTCTTGACCATATATGTCTATTAATACGGATATTTGTAATTGATTGTGAGCCAGCACTTCTTGCCTGCCGGCGACAGATAGTCGGCAAGCTGCAATGCGGCATAGGTGCCGTCCTTAAGACGCAAAATAAAGACATGGCTGTCGGGAATATAATCGGGCGGAATATTAAACTTGAACTCTAACCACGACGACAGCACGGTGTTGATGTTTATGCCTTGCGACGGTACGAGGCCCAAAAGCATCTGGTCCTGATTGTCCCATACCTCCTTCTCGCTCCACTCGTCCTCCACAAACGTCTCGTTCTTGAAGGCTTCGCTCGATTGGGGCAGCTGGTCCATCGACGTATACTGTGTCTTCAATACGGCCCCGCCGTTGGTGCGCACGTTGTTGCGGTGTACGGCAAAGGTCCATTCGGCAGGTTCGGGCTGGGCGTCGCACGGCGTGTACGAGCGAAACTCGTTGTGGTCGATACCCTCTCCAAGCACGTCAAACCAGTAGAGGTATTGTCCCGAGTGGCCGTCGCCCTCGCCGGTAAGCGTCATCGGTATTGGCCAAGCCTCGTGCTCGGTTTGCGCCTTGAGCAAGGCTTCGTCGTCGCCAGCCTCTGTTAGCTGCTGCAAGTGCTTGAGGTCGATGTAGTACCAGTTGGCCCAGCTCGTAGCATCAACAATAAGCTGACCCTTTGCGGGGGTCAGATCATTTTGTGGTTGGTCGTATATGTCGTCAAAGATGCCTGTGCATGATGTAAGCCCAATGGCGCAAATGCCAACCAAAGACGCCCACATTGCGTGGCAGAATGTACGAATGTTCATTTACTTCTTAAGATATTTCTTTCCGTTTACAATCACAATACCCTTATAGTCGTCACCCACACGCTGTCCTGCAAGGTTGTACATCTTGCCGTCGTTAGGCTTGTTAGCTACGTGCACACCGTTGATGCCGGTGGTGCTGGTGCTGAAGGTAGAGACAACGCCCATAGGCATGGTACCTATCTGGAATGTGTTGACAATCTGCTCTACCGATGTGCCGTTGTACTTAACGAGGATGTTGTTGGGCTTGTCGGTGTTGAAGGCATAGTCGGCATCCATTGTCTTCTCGCCGCCCTTAACGGCTGTAAAGTGGAAAGAGAGTCCGTCGTTGGCATAGTCGCGGTAGAAACCACCCTTTGCCTCGTCGTATAGAAGGCCCTTTACAACATACTTGCCCAGGCTGAGGTTGCCCATAATGGTGTTGTCGAGGGTATAGTAAGGCACCTCTACATCGAGCTTCTCCACGTCGCCATCCTTATACTTGCGCAGGTTGTACGTAACGTTAGAGTTGTCGTATGTGTAAGCACCGCCCACCGTTACGCTTATGGCGCCAGACACTGCCTTTACGTAGTAGCCCTTGACACTGTATGTCATAGGCATAGGCATAGAGCCATAAGTGAACACGGCTGTAAGCGAGAACGAGTTGTCTGCCATATTATAGGTTCCGCTGAGCGATGTGCCTGTTATCTTCTTCTCGGCACCATTAACAGTTACGGTAGACGCAAACTGCTGGTCGGCAAACTCAACAACGTGGTTGGTTCCCATAGAGAAGGTGGCTCCCTTGATGGTGAACGACGGTATGGTAGCCATGCCCTTCATCTCGGGCAGCGTTATATCGCCTGATGTCATATCGTTCATCACGAATGATATGGTGTCGCTTGGGCTTGAGAGGTTCTGGGTAGATACCTGCATTGTAGAAGCACCAACAAACTTCAAAGCACCATGCATCTGTGCCATCATGGTTGTTGCCGACAGAACGGCTACGAGGAGAGTAAAGATTTTCTTCATTTCTATTGAGTATTTATTGTTTACTGTTTTGCAGGTGCAAAGGTCGCAACATTTAACCAAACCCACAATACTCATAAATGATGATTATCCTTGGCATTATACAGCCAATAGCCCACAACAAGCCCCACGAACAGCACGAGCACACCCACCATTTCCACGATGTGGTGCATAGGGTCCACCCAAATCTCCTTGAACATGCCGTTGCGCGCTGCCACCTCCACAAAGGTCCAGAACACAATGACCGTGGCATAAGCCATGCGGATGCTTCTGCCCCAGTTGGCTATACGCAGATGCTTCTTGAACATCAGCGCAGAACCTATAAGACATACCGCCGCAACGATGTAGGTTACGGGATGGTGGTCGCCAAGGAACACGGGGTCGTAGCAGAACATAAGCAAGAGGTACAAGCCCCACATCATGATGTTCCACTCCATAAACATAACGATGCTGGGATGATAAGCCATCGGACGCAGCTCCACATTGTTATTAATGCCGCAATGCTTCTGTATCCAGTGCAGGAATAGGCAGCCGTTGCGGGTGCAGAACAAGTAGAGCACCACGAACATCATCCACATACCAAAGGTAGCCGGCATTATGAGATACTCGGGACGCGAGCCTCGCAGCTCCTTAAGCTCGGCACGGGAGAAGCTCTCAAGCGGCTCGCCGTTGATGGTGAAGCTGTGGTCTACAGCCACTCCGTCGACATAATGGCTAACGGTCTCGACGATGCCGTTGCCCACAAGGTCGCAGTGTACGCCGTAGCGTTGGGCATAATAGGCAAGCAGAAACTCTACCCAACCAGTCCAGAAGAGCACCGAACCTGCCAAGCCGAAGCACGTCTGGCGTGTGTCGCCCTTGACAAAGACACCCCAAATGGTGATGACAAGACCGAGGAAGCCCATGGCAAAAGCCGAATAGTGAAGTACTGTTGGAGCAAGGTAGTGCTCCATAATAATCATAAGCGCATGCCCAAGGGGCATAAGAAGCAAGACGATAAGCAATGTTCCAATGGTCTTGCCTGGATATGTTTTAGTTTTCATATATTTGTTAGGATATATATATGTCATTGATTTGAGTTTGCAAAATTAAGCAAAAACATACAATAAAGCAATACCTAAAAACAATTAGCGAAAACAGTTTTAGTTTTTATCTGCCATCTGCAACCCTTGGCAAAATATCCTTATAACACATTGATACCCTTATAGTTGTGCGGTGGCAGATAGGGTGGCAGATAACAATTCATCTGCAACCAATCGATGGCAAATAGTGGCTGGCATTGGTGACAGATGATGGCAAAGGGTGGCAGATGGTTGCAGATAAAACCAGGCATCTGCAATCATAGTCAACACGCTGATAATCAGAAGGTTTGACCACATAGAACGGGTAAGAATTGCAGAGTGGCAGATAAAAAAGAAAACTTTATTTTTGTAGCGGCGTCGATGCCTTGGGCTTCCAACAAAGCCTTACTGACCAGCCAACAAAGCCTTAGTAACGATGTTACCAAGGCTTTGTAACAACGTTACTAAGGCTTCCTTGCATTTACAGCGGATATTCGTCGAAGGCATACAGCACAGTAGACAGATAACGCTCGCCCGTATCAGGCAGCAATGCCACGATGCGCTTGCCCTTGTTCTCAGGACGCTTGGCAAGCTGTGTGGCAGCGTATACCGCAGCACCCGAGCTTATGCCCACAAGCAGACCTTCCTCGGCAGCAAGCTCGCGACCCGTGCGAATGGCGTCATCGTTCTCCACCTGCAGCACCTCATCGATAACATCAGGGTTGTAGGTCTTTGGCACAAAGCCGGCACCAATGCCCTGAATCTTGTGCGGACCGCTCTTGCCGCCACTCAACACTGGCGACGAGGCTGGCTCTACAGCCACAATCTGCACGGCTGGGTTGTTCTCCTTAAGACGCTTGCCGATGCCCGACACCGTTCCGCCGGTGCCCACACCAGCCACGAAGATGTCTACCTTGCCGTCTGTCTGATTCCATATCTCCACACCGGTGGTTTCGTAGTGGCGCTGCGGATTGGATGGATTCTCAAACTGCTGCAGTATCACGGCGCCTGGCGTAGCGTCGCGCAGCTCCTCGGCAGCACGTATCGCTCCTGCCATACCGTCCTTGCCCGGCGTAAGCTTTACAGTGGCGCCGTAAGCTTTCACAAGATTACGGCGCTCGACACTCATTGTTTCGGGCATTGTCAAAATGAGCTTATATCCTTTGACGGCCGACACAAGCGCCAGACCTACACCCGTGTTGCCACTTGTAGGCTCGATGATGGTTGCGCCGGGACGCAGCTTGCCGCTGCGCTCGGCATCCTCAATCATGGCAAGTGCCACGCGGTCTTTAACGCTGCCGCCCGGATTGAAGAACTCAACCTTTACGATGATAGGCGTTTCCAAATTGCGCTTCTGCGAGAAGGCGTCAAGTTCGAGCAGCGGTGTATTGCCGATTAGCTCGGTTAGTTTCTTTGCAATCTTGGTCATAATATATCTTTTTTAATTGTTATACATATCGAACGGCATCTAATGTCGGCTTAATCGGCATCTAATGGCTCCTTAAATGGCGTCGAACGCCTGCTGCAAATCGTCGATAATGTCGTCGATATGCTCCACACCTACACTTAGACGTACGGTAGACGGGGTAATGTGCTGCTGGGCAAGCTCCTCCGGCGACATCTGCGAGTGGGTGGTTGTGGCTGGGTGTATCACCAGACTCTTGACGTCGGCAACATTGGCAAGGAGCGAGAATATCTTCAAGTGGTCGATAAACTTCCATGCAGCTTCCTGTCCGCCCTTAATCTCGAACGTGAAGATAGAGCCACCGCCGTTGGGGAAGTACTTCTGGTACAGCTCGTGGTCGGGATGTGTGGGCAGCGACGGATGGTTGACCTTCTCTACCTTGGGGTTGTTGGCAAGATACTGCACAACCTTGAGCGCATTGGCTACATGACGCTCCACACGAAGCGAGAGGGTCTCAAGTCCCTGAAGCAGAATCCACGCGTTGAACGGCGAGATAGTTGCACCGGTATCGCGAAGGATGACGGCACGTATGCGTGTAACGAAGGCAGCCTTGCCAGCAACGTCGGCAAATACGGCTCCATGATAGCTGGGATCGGGCTTGGCAAGCGTTGGATACTTGTCGGCATTGGCTTTCCAGTCGAATGTTCCACCGTCTACAATCACACCGCCGAGGCTCGAACCGTGTCCGCCGATGAACTTGGTGGCAGAGTGTACCACAATGTCGGCTCCGTGCTCGATAGGACGTATAATATAAGGTGTGCCGAAGGTATTGTCGACAATGAATGGTATGTTGTGGCGATGTGCCACCTCAGCCACAGCCTCAAGATTGGTTACGTCCGAGTTAGGATTGCCGAACGTCTCTGCATACACCACCTTGGTGTTGGGCTGTATGGCAGCCTCCAGAGCCTCAAGGTCGTTTACATTGACGATGGTATTGGTTATACCCTGTGTGGTGAGGGTGTGGGTTATGAGGTTGAACGAGCCTCCATAAAGGTTGTCGGCGGCTACGATGTGGTCGCCATTCTGCAAGATGTTCTGCAAGGCATAGGTCACGGCGGCAGCTCCCGAAGCTACGGCAAGACCAGCCACACCACCCTCAAGGGCAGCCACACGGTCTTCGAAGACACCCTGTGTAGAGTTGGTAAGACGTCCGTAGATGTTGCCTGCATCGCGCAGACCGAAGCGGTCGGCAGCGTGCTGTGAGTTGCGGAACACGTAACTTGTGGTCTGGTAGATAGGCACGGCGCGTGCGTCGGTTGCCGGATCTGGCTGTTCCTGACCTACGTGGAGTTGGAGTGTCTCAAAGTGTAGTTTCTTGTCGCTCATGTTTTTGCCCTTTCTTTATTTAATTGTTATTATTTATCGTGATTCAATTATCTTGTTTTCACGATTGCAAAGTTACGACAAACCTACCTGTCACACAATAGCATAATATGGTTATTTGGTATACCACATGTGTGGTATTATGCCCCAAATAACGTGATAATGTATCTAAATGGGCTTTTTTCTGTGCCAAAATGAGCGTGATACGATGTAGAAACGAGGCTTAAAACAAAACGGCACAACTCTCATCGAGCTGCGCCGTCATGCGTATGTTTAACTAAAAATCTTTTCGTAGGAATGAAAATCCTCACGGACTCTCATCGTTACCTGTTAAACAATCGTTCAATTTACCTTAAACCTAATAACTAAAAACCTAAAT
>OIWV01000301.1_pt1 | contig 48097 bp, 73 predicted proteins | sample 1587751 | NCBI WGS metagenome assembly OIWV01 (sample SAMEA3888913, study PRJEB22519) | human gut metagenome | biome: human gut; feature: human-associated habitat; material: faeces | place: Denmark | collected 2010
CTAGTCAACCAAGACTTGTTGCCAAGCCTCTGACTTCAGTCAGGGGTAGTTGACTCAGAAACTCTTTAATCGTCTCCGATTCAATGTGTGCGAGGATGACTCGCATCAGATTCCAGTCTAACTTCATATCTGGTCTGTAGTGAGAGTTCATTATGCACGCGCGGCCTGCGCGAACTTCTTTTCATAAAACGCCAAAACGTCCCTAGCATTCCATAAACGGCTGCGGCCGCTGGACATCTTAAAGCTGGGCGGGACGTCTCCCGAATTTTCCCAGTTGTAGATGGACCGCTTCGAACACCCCAGCACTCGGCACATATCGGCCACAGTAAGCGTAGTATGGCGGCCTTTCAAAAATTCCCAGTCTATCTTCTTCATTTCGAATCACCTCGAAAAACGCTTTTTTGTTCACCGAAAAGCCCGCGCATCACTGAATCAAAGTTTTGTACTACGTAGTTCAGGGAGCGCAGAAGGTCTGCGCGGTTTAACTGTCTTTGGATGTCGCAAAGGACGTTCAAAGCGTCATATACGGCATCAAAGTTAGGCTGCAGGACTTCGCCGGTCTTATACAGATGGTCATACGCCGCATCCAGCATTTTTGCGGCGGCTGAAAACTGCCGTTCAATATTCACAGGTTGCGTAGTCGCCTTAGCCAGTACCCAACCATGAGCAATGGCGCTCATGAGGTTGGTCCAAATATCAGACTTCGCATCAAGGTCCCCGGTACGGGCCTGTTTAAACCACAAAAAAATAGGTAACTCGCACCGAGTTACCTCTTCTTCGGACATCGGAATCATGCACATCCATGCGCCGAAGCCTTTTTGCTCTATCAATTCGCCGCCTGATAGGTGTCGCTTGCGTCCCCTGGCTGCGGCTTTCTGCGCTTTCAGCAGCGCTCTTTTCTCAGCCCTGTTCATTGCTCCCACCTAAAGGTTCCGGACTGCAGTGCAAATTTTCTCTTCCTTCTCGTCCTGCAGTTTGTGTGTTTCGCAGACTTTCTGCAGGTTGTTTACCATGCCTTCCAGCGCGTCAATCAGCATTTCATACGCACGTTTGCAAGCCGCATAATCAGCTTGGCTTGCAGGAACGTTCATGCTGATATAACCGGCAATCTTTTGCACGCGGTTGTTTGTCTGCGTAAGCTGATGCGATACCTGGTTCAGGCATTCAAGCACCATCTTCTTTTGGCTTTTCACGTTCTCTCCCCTCCAAAATGTCGCGCCGAAGTCTTTCAACTTCGGCGTGCTTAGCGTCCTGTCGAGCTTGTTGCTCAAGGCCCTTACTGGCACGCTGACACACCTGAAGCGCACCAGCGAGGATTGCCGTAAGCTCGGAAACCTCATACCAAACAACGCCGTGCACCTTTTCGCCTGAGATTTTTTTATTGCCTTTGAATCCAGTACCTTCAACCGTCATGATGATGGTGAAATTATCCGGATTGACTTCAAACCGCAGTTTTTCGATTGAAAAGGAATTCATATCACTTAGAAAACCGCAGCGAGGCTTTCAGTTCGATTCGTGCGCCGGGGACCGCTTCGCCTGCGTGAATCGCTTCGGCAATGGCAGTTTTATTCGGCTCAAGATTGATCTTTGCACCATCCCCCAGGGCCTTCAGAACGTCTTCAGTGGGGAGGTTTTTCAGGCCGGTGATTGACTTAATGCGCATGAATTCCGCGGGAATCTTGCTGTCTTCGGTAATGACGCTTTCACGCGGTTTGCAAAGAGTGACGCAAAGGCCGGTTTTTCCGTCAGTAATTGTTTTGTACTGATTGCGCGTCATGCGGTAAATGGCGCGGGCCTCGGCCTTTTCCTGCGTGCGTTTTAAACGCTCAAGAATCTTCTTTGAATCGTCAATGTGGGCTTTCAGCGCGGCAATTTCTGCATCCAGGCGGCGAATGAATCGGACTGAACCGGCGATAATGTCGCACATCTCACCCTTTAAGCTTTCAATTTCGGCCTGCGCCTTTTCTGCTTCCGGGCTTTTCAGAATTTCGCCAGTTTCGGGGTCTACCGCTTCTTCGGCCATGGCCTCAGCTTCACGCTGAATCGCGGCCTCAATATCATCTTCGACATCGTTGCCCGTGCGCCGGTTCGGGTCTTGCATTTTTTCGATAATCATTGGCAACACCTTCAAAAAAAGCGCCCACATGGGGCGCTTCGTTGTTCTGAGTGGTTATCAGAAGAAATCTTCGGGTTCCGGTGCAGGCGGCATCCCGGCGCTTCCAGTAGTCTGCGCAGGCTGATGCGCAGGAGCACCATAAGCGGCAGCATCATTCACCGGGGCATTACTGCGCACAGGCTTATCTTTGAGCGTAGCAAAGCGGGATTCAACCACTGTAGCCTTATCCGCTTTTTCCAGAATTTCGCGGGCGCATTTGCCGTTTGCGGGATCGAATGGCGTAAGGATGTTGAGGTTGAAACTCTCACGAACAACGCCAGTATTGTCCGTATACAAGCGGTCTTCACGCTGAATCAACAAGCCGATAGGCTTCTTTTCGATGTCAGGCAAACGATAGCCCTGATGTTGATCCGACTTGTCGCGCGAGGCGTTACGGCCATAAACAACGCCTTTAACGGCGTCCATTTTGGATACACCGAGACACACCATCATTGCATCAATGATGTCGGCGCCAAACGTGCGCTCACCGGTCTTTGACGTGATGTAGGTGCGGATGAAGGCAACGCGGTCCCCGGTGCCTTCAGACACATTGCCGTTAGCATCCTTTTCCTTCCACTGTTTGCACTTGAATGCAATCTCAAGGTACTGAGCGCCGCTCTTTCCTTCGGCAATTTCTGCCTGCGCAATGAAGCCGGTGTAAATACCTGTATGGCTGATGCCGGAAAAACCGGCAACGGCTGAGGCGCGTTCATCGTTTCGCGTGAATGATGTAATCATCTTTCGTTTTGTCCTTCGTTATTAAACGTGTTGAGGAATCTCGTAGAACTGACAAATTTTTGTATCTACAAGTGCTAAATCGTTTTCGATTTCGTCCGATTCAAAAAGCCCCATCGGGCTTTTCACGGTATCGGCACCGCTGTTATGGGTCAGAAAGCAGTACTTCGCCTGGTCCACTTTGGTACGCAGAACGGTTGTGAATAACCCTTCTACGCAAATCTTTTCGTCAAGCATTCGGCCAAGCGTTTTGATACGCGTAAAACCGAAGTCATCGGTTTGGGAATGCGCGAGGATGTAAACACGTTTGTTTGGCCCTAGCTCACTGGCTGCCTTCGCAATGTCGAAACCGGCGCCGCCGATGTCCGTGAATTTGTCGTAGCCCTTCAAATTGCGCATTCGCATAAACATGAAGGAAAGGACGTACTGCCAATCATCAACAATGACAATTTCACGGTTGGTTTTGCTCATGGCCGAAACGATGTGGGCGGCATCATCGGTTACGTAAATGTTGTTTCCGTCCCCTTTTGCCCGAATCTCGGCCCATCCCTTTGCAGGGAAGGGAAGGGGCTTGCGCACCGGCTGAATCAACAGGCATTGCGTAGGGTCGAGGTTACGTAGGGAAGCCGTTTTGCCGGTCCCTGACGCTCCTAAGATAAGCGTCGCAATAGACATTTGCGCTATACTCCTTTTGTACGTTTGGTGGTTCTCTTCCCAACGAAAACGGCGCAGTTCTCTTCCCCTGCGCCGTTTTTGTTTTTCTTATTCGGCGGCCTTCGCCGCTTCACGTTGACTTCGCCAGTAGGCGAAAAGTCGTGCCTTTGGACGTTCTATACCGAACTCCCGGCACCAATGACGAAAAACCCGCAGATCCGCAGGCTTCTTTGTGTGCTTCATTACGAACCTCCGAAAGGGTCATAGTTGCGAAATTCACGCTCTGCGGCTCTGGCCTCAGCGGCTTCGGCGCGTCTTTCAGCTTCGATTTCGCGGCGCAGGTCATCATCCTCTTCGTCTTCATCTTCATCGTCCTGACATTCGCAGTACCGCTCATAATCCGCGGCCGGATTATCCGTAGTGCTCCAAGTCTTCCGCTTCACGCGGCGGTTTTGAAGGTCCATTCTTCGCCCCCGTACTGGATGAAGTTGTTCGGATCATGCATGGCGATTTCTCGAATCACCAAGCCTTTCAGGAAGTCCGTAAGGGCCGGATGTTCCGTTTCTTCGCCGTTAAGGATGCGGATGCACAGGGCTTTGACTTCGGTCCCGATATCACATCGAACACCGGAAGAAACTTCCTCACCCAGTAAGTAAACCTTCGCGGCCAATTTGTCCGGTTCCGCCTTCGCCATATCGCACTTCACGATTTCGATGCTGTCAAACCACAGCTTTTTTGCTTCTTCGTTTGTCATTACAACCTCATAAAAAAACGCCCTTTTGACTGCCTGCGAAGCGGCAATGCACCAGTCCAAGCAGACGAGAGAACGCAGGCAGTCAAAAAGGCGCGAGAAAAGGAAGGAGGGCTTTCAGATGCAGGCGCAGTTGCTTTTCTTATGTTGCTGACAATTAGCGACCCTCGAAACCGCGCCTTTAGAACCCTAATGCACAAACACCACAAGTGCATCGGTCGCCAAGGAGATCGAGGATAAAGACTTACACACCTGAAAGCCCAATTGGGCGAGCTGCAGGAATCACACTTCTATATGAATTGCCGATGCGATTTCCTTTAGACCCGAGCGTTGAGAAGGCACGGTGTGGCGCGTATCGGCGTCAACCACATACACAACTCGAAAAAGCCCATTTCATGGCGCTAGCACCAACGCCATGAAATCGGCCTTTTCATACGGTTTCCGGTTGTTACGTCCGGACGCGGCACCCCATGGGCTAGCCGTATTAAGCGCTTGCAGGTGCGCTGCGCATATGTTCCGTTTGGTCGGGGCACCACTCCCGGCTCAGGGTACAGAGTACTTTCAACCCCTCAGTGCACGCCTTCAGTGACGCTCACTTAAGCAGTAAAACCGCTCTTTTGTTTGCCCCATCCCACCGCCCAGGCCGTTAAAAGGAATCGGCGAAAAGGGGCAAACAGAAGAACGATTTGTTCTTCTTGCCTGACTAGTACCCCGGCAATGAAAGCAACACATATCCGAGGAGGACGAAGCCAGCGGCCGCAATGGCGTTCTCGAACCATTCTTTTTTCATGCCAGCACCCATTTGATGAAGAAAGCGACAAAGGAAAGGACCGCAATGACGACAGCCACAGACGCCTGAGACCAAAACCGCTCCTCGGCAATGTCGGCCAGAAGGCCCATGCGGAAGACGTAGTCGAGAGTCATTTCTTTGCTCCTTTGTGTCAAAACCTTCTAAGAGGAAGTTGCCTCTGTAAGCGGCGGGACTTGGGATGTCATTTGCGCTTCCCGAAAAGCCGTGCTTAATTTCTGATAAGCGCATATTATCATCTTTGCGTGAATTTGCAAAGTCGTGCAAATCACTTGTTGATAAGCGATGATAAGGAATGTTGACAAAAGGCAAAGAAAAAGCCGCCCGAAGGCGGCTGAGGCTTACAAGTAAAGCTTTAAATCAGGGCGCGGATTTGTGCGCAGGCGTAGCAGCGCCCGATAACGTGGATCGTATCTTGTTCCCCGACATCAATCGGCGGGTATTTGGCATTGTCGCTGATGATGCGCAGACCAGACGGCAGAATTTGCAAACGCTTCACGAACAACGCGCCGTTCATTTGTATGGCGTAGAAACCATCTCTGCGCACGGCTGTATCTGAAATATCCACAATTACAGCATCCCCATCTTCAACGGTCGGCGCCATACTGTCCCCGGATACGGTGATGATGTGAAGGCTATCCGGGCGTGCGGTTGGCGCATAACGGCGCAGAAACGCTGGTGATACGCGAATACTACGCAGAATCAGTTCCGGCGATTCGATGAAGGAACCGCCGCCACATGACGCTTGAACGTTATACAGCGGGATTGAAATCGAATCCGGCGCCATGCCGTCATCCTTCGGCGCTTCACCTTCGCCATAAAGAATGTAGGCCGGAGATACGCCGAAATATTCGGCCATAACCTCCACTGCCTTTTTACTCGGTTCATAGGCTCCGCGTGCCCACTGGCTCAGGCTTATCGGATTCCCTAAGTTCATGCGCTTTGACAGTTCGCGCATTGATAAACCGCTTTGCTTCACCAGTAATTTGATGCGTTGAGAAATTTCGTTGTTCATACTGGCCTCCTTGCTGGTGTGCAAAGAGTGTAAAGCAAATGTTTGCAATATTTGCTAAACTTACATTGTCACGAATAAATGGAGTAGCTTACTCCTTGCTAAGGTTTGTTTATGAATGTCGTAGAAGCAGCCGTTAAGAAGGCAAAGACAGTTGACGGTAAGACCCAGGAAACTTTGGCCGAGGAAATCGGCGTTACCCGCGTTTCGGTGCAACAGTGGATGCGTCAAGGCTACGTGAGCGAAAACTACGTTATGCGTTTCGCTAAAGCCACCGGCGTAGCCCCCTGGACGATCAATAAGCTTGCGAAAGAGCTTGCAGAAGCCGCAGCCGCTTAAGTATTAGGCGATCTATGAGCGTCAAAGCCGTTAACTACGTGAAAGCCCAAGCGCGAGCCGGAGGGTTTGCTCAGGCCGTGTTGCTCTTTCTCGCCGACTGCCACAACGCAGACTCAGGTCAATGCAATCCGAGTCGCGAAACGATCCGAGAATTTTTCAGCTCGGAGGACGAGTCGTGCTCAATGAAACGTATTGAACGAGCCTTAAAGGAACTCAGGGATAAAGGCTTCATTCGTTCTGTAAAGCGTGCCTGTAAATCCGGGGTTTTGAATTGGTACGAAATTGTAGGTTTAGAGGCTGAGGATAACCCCCAAAACGTAGGTAACCCCCAAAACGTAGGTAACCCCCAAAACGTAGGTAACCCCCAAAATGGGGGTGGGGTAGCCCCCAAAATGGGGGTGAGGGGTAGCCCCCAAAATGGGGGTGGGAACCGTAATAGGAACCGTAAAGAACCGGAAGAGGTCGCTGACTCGTGCGCGTCTCTTATCTCCACCGTAGAGGGTAGAGCCGAAACCGTGCCTACTCCCCAGGAGCCTTTTTCTCTTAAAGCAGAGAAACCGAAAGAGAAAAGAAATACCGGCGAAATCGATAGACCGGGAAATATCCCTGAACAGGATTGGTCAGATTGGAAACTTGCTCGTAAGTCTCGTAGAGCAGGACCGATAACTCAAACGGCTTGGAATCTTCTTGTTAAAGAAGCGGCGAAGGCAGGAATAACCCCGGCACAGGCCGTTGAGCTGTGCGCAGGGCGCGGCTGGATTTCTTTTCAAGCCAAGTATCTGCGGGAAGAAGACAAACCACAGAAGTCTCAGTTTGAAGTCTCGGCAGACAGACTTGCTGACTTAGATAACCGGTTCTCGGTGAAGGCGGTCCGATGATGTCAGCGGCAGAAGTAAACGAGCAATTCCAGCTGATTCAGCGCAATTGGCGGAATAAGCACGATTGGACGATTAAAGAGGAAATCCGGTTTTACTTAGAACCGCATCCCTTGTTTGTCTATGACGGCAGAGAAACTTTTGACGACTGGAATGTTGTCAACTGCGTTATTACCGATCGGGACAATGTGGCCTCAATTGAGCTTGAAATGATTGCCAACCGGTATCTGTGGATTGATTACCGGGCAGGGCTTGAGGAAAGGGCTCGGCTTTTGACGTATCACCTGCTGACGGCGCCGGTATTGCCTACAGAGATCAACTACATCACCCCCAGGGGTGACTTTATCAACTGGAAGAACGGCCATTGGCGCAAGCTTGTGGACGCTAAAGACTTAGAAGGGAAGAACGTATGGAATCGAATTTAGGCGTTCAGGCAGTTGAGATGCCTGACAGAGATTACCGGCAAAGCTATGAGCTTTGGCAGGCGCAAACAAGGGGAATGTTGAAGCGTCCGGATTACTTTCTTGATCCCCTTTTCAGCATCTTGGAGGGGCGGTTCTCGGGTGTTCCCTGCGCCTTTGATAAGCGCCTTGCCTACCGGCCGGGGGAAGTGACGATTTGGGCCGGGCCGAACGGGCAGGGCAAGAGTTTGCTTACCGGACAAGTTGCGCAAGAACTTCTTTTACGGGGTGAACGCTGCCTGATTATGTCCTTTGAAATGCTGCCTTCGCGCACCTTGGAAAGGATGATGCGGCAGGCTTTTGGCTTCAAGATTGTCGGGCCAGAAAGCTTTCGAAAATACAGGGAGAATGTAATCAAATGGGTGAATTACGTAAGAGATAAGGGACTTATCTTCGCCAATCACAAAGGCGCGATTTCTCCTGATTTGGTTCTTGGTATGGCCTTGGTTGCCGTCAATGAATACCACGTAAAGCACGTGTTTGTTGACAACCTGATGAAGGTGGTTGCTGGTGAAGACAACCTAAACGGCCAAAAGGATTTTGTGAACAACTTGTGTTCACTGGCGGCTGATACCGGATGCCATGTGCACCTTATTCACCATACCCGTAAAGGCAATTCTGACAGGGACGCCATTGATAAAAACTCTCTGCGCGGTTCTTCATCTATCGCAGACCAGGTAGACAACATTGTTTTAATTCAGCGCAACCTGGACAAGGAAAAGAAGGCTGGGGATAACAACCTGACCGAAGAAGAAGACTTGACGCAGATGGACGTTCTTTTGAACGTGGTGAAGCAGAGAAACGGTGATTGGACCGGAGGCATTCCTCTTTGGTTTGATCGGGCCAGTACGGCCTATTGCCAAACATCACAAAGGATTCTGCCCGATCTCTGCCCGCGTGAATTGATTCCCGAAGGAGCGTAAGCAATGAATGACGTCTACAAGAATAAAGCACCTTACACGCTCAAAGAGAAGCGAGCGATTGTGGGCCTCGACACACTCAAGACGCTTGAGGACATCGTCGAGAAGTACATGACCGAGCATGCAGAGTCCGTCAGTGCGTGCGAAGTGGATGCTTTTTGCGAGCTCAAAAATCACGTCAATGCCTGTGAGTGCGTTCCGGAGAAGTGGGAATCGACAGAGCGGATGGGGCTCAAAGAGGATTTCTGCGTTCTGGTGAACGGCTGTAAGTACCTCGTGACCGTGCAGGAGCGCGAGGATTCCGGCACGTGGCAGAACGTCACTGTGGACTTCGCGGAAGGAAATAGTATGAAACGTATGTTTTTTGTGACCGGTTTGTGGCGTTATGAGTTGTGGCCGTCACTCGCGTTTGATACCGCGATCAGGTATCACGATCTGATGCAGAAGCAGGAGACCGGAAGATGAATGACCACGTACTCGCGCTTCTCTATTTGTTGCTTGGTTCTGTGATGGTGGTTCTTTTCCACGTTGAAACGCTCACTGGGCAAGGTCTATTCGCTCGCGCTCTAGCAGTCGTCTCAGCAGTCTTTTTCTACGTGTCGGCGGGCATGGTCGTCTTCAACAGGTGACTCATGACTTTGATGAATTTTGACAAAAGACTACTCATAACAGCCCTTTTGAAGCGGATCGAAAGTTGCCCGATGGATCGGCAAACGCTTGAACTGACGTTTGCGAAATATGAGGAAGTCAGCCAGCAACTTAAGGCCGAAGAAGAAGCGAAAAAGCGGCTGGAATCGCGGACATATTGAGGATACACGAAGGAGAAAGAAGAATGAACAACCCGCTTAAGGAACCGCTGGTGTGCATCCGCATTCGAGAAGCCGAAAAGCTTCAAGTGATGCTGCGTAGTTATCTGCAGGAAATTCCACGTATCGAATTGCCGAAGAAACGCGCAGATGCGATTGCCATGCTGAATTACATCCGCACCCTGACTGATGACGCAAAGAACAAAAAGGACGCAATGGAGGCCGCCAAATGATTGAAGAATGGATTGAATACCGCAAGGACGACCCCGCAACACACCCGGGGTTTGAGGGCGCGTACCTTGTCACAATTCTCAGCAAGACCGGGGCGCGGTATGTTGAAATCAGGCCGTTTAGCTTTTCTTCACTTTTTGCCGGGGACTGGTCGCGCTATAGCGTGCAGGCTTGGCGTCCAGTTCCGGCCGCTTTCGGCGGGACGGCTAACGCGCAACAGCTCGCATGGGGGCTTACTTTTGACCCCTTCGAGTGCGCAACCATCATGACAGGGCTGAAAAATCTCCTGGACCTTTACTCAGAACTCATTAAGCGCATACCCTCTCTGGCCGAGGTTTCAGCCTGCCAAGAAAGCCTAAACGACGTGACAGAGATCAACGACAAGATTGGCGATTACTTTGAGGCGCTACAGAACGCTTGCATCCGTGAGGGGGCGGCATCGTCTCGTAGCCTCGGCGAGGACGAACAGCAATGATTGACTATTTCTTTTTCTTTGTCGGCAATGCCTGCGTTCTGGCGCTTTTGCTCGGCGTTTTTCGAGGCTACTTTAACCGCGTCTGGGCTTGCATTTTTTGGGTCGGCCTTGCCGCCAGCGTTGCCGGGATCGTCTCTTCAGCCGCAAAGATGGCCGGGGTTTTCTGAAGGTGTTCGCATCTTAATTACCTTGTGATTAGATAATGACAACATACACAATCAACCTACAGGTCGAAGGGGAGCGCGCGGTCGGCATTGTCGCCGCCCTTCACGCGGACGGCTATCACGCTGAGGCAACAGAAATCAACCGTCAGGTTCACGCCCAGCGCGAGGCCGCTATCCGCAATCTTTGGGTGCACGGCGCGCCGCAAGAACGTAAGGCCGCCGAGGCCTCGAAAATTGACGAATTCATGCGCGTGATTTTCGGGAGGTAACAGATATGAGCCGCCCCAGCTACTTTGAGCCGTATCAAGTCCCGCCCGGATACTTTGACGAAGAAATCCTACTGCTTGAGGGCGTCAGGAAACACGCCGACGCCCACGGCAATACGGACGTTTTGCTGGTTGCCTCGGTTGCCCTCGATTTCGTCCTGGAGATTACTTCCCGCAAGGGCACGCGCGAGATCTTTATCAGCTTGATTGATCTGTGCACGCTGGCACGGACTTCATGGCCGAAGAATCAATTTATTACCGATCCGTTTGAAAAGCTGGCCGAAAAAGTTCGGGCAGGGCTTCAGGCGAATGAACGTGCAGGGGGCCGCAAGTGGTCGTCCTTACTTTTACGATCAAAGGCCCCGGTGTACCGAAGGGCCGCCCTCGCTTTACGCGTCAGGGCCGGGCTTATACGCCCAAAGCGACGGAGGACTTTGAGAAGTGGGTCCGGGCAAACGCCAAGCAAACGATGATGAAAAACGGCGTTCGGATGATCGAGTCCGGCGCTGTCAGCATCAAGATCATGTTTCGCTTTGCGCCTCCGGCCTCATGGAGCAACAAACGGCGCCAGGCGGTCATCGCGGCTCGGGCGCCGAAGATCACCAAGCCGGACCTCGACAACCTCGTCAAGGCCGTCACCGACGCTATGAATGCCGTTGTGTACGATGATGACAATCGCATCTACAGCATCGAAGCCTGCAAAATTTATGGGCCCGTCGATGACATCGGCATAGAGATTCACTCAGTAACCGAAGAAGGTGTAGACGATGCAGATTAAGATTAAAGGCAGTTACTTTGAAAGCAACTGGAAGCATATTGAGCAGGATAACCCGTGCACCTATCCGCGACCTTATGAAAAAATCCTAGTGTGGCTCAATGCTTCAGCTTTTCAGTCTCAGGCCGTCAAGCGCTTTTTCGGACATCCTGACTTCTACGCTTTCGGATACCGGATTTCGCCTACTTGTGTCCGGATGCTTCCTGTAAGCGGACGTTCAACGCCGCCTATGGTCAGTATTATTGATATTCGTGCGTTTAAATCAACAGGGCAGGAAGTCGAAGAGTCATGAGCGAGGACCAGATTTTTCGGGCAAGAATTGTCAATTGGGCGCGGTATATCCGGCCCAGTCGGGCACATTCTCCGACCACAATGCTTTCCCGTTATGCCTCAAGCTGGCAGGAGGAACGCTATCGGGAGGTTCCGGGCGAAAAGGTTGATGTGGATGATGCTCAATTGCTTGAAAAGTCCTTCCCCTGGCTTGATGCCTCAGACCGAAAGTTGTTGAAGGATTGGTACGTCAATTTGTACTCAATCGGCAAGATGTCCCGCGTTAACCACATTTTCTTTCGTAACGTGGTTTTACGGGTTCAAGCCGCAGAAAGGCGTTTTCGAGATGCAGTCGAGGCCGTATTCACACGATTTGACAATTGTCAAAAAACGGGGTTTAATTCGCCTCAAGAAAATTTGAATCGCGGCAGCGTTTAAAAGTCACGGAAATACCCGTGGCCTTTTTGCACCCTGAAGAAATAACCCGTATCGATTGATGCGGGTATTTTTTTGCCGCAAAACGAAACCCCGAAGGTCCGGTAAACCATCGGGGTTTCTTGTTATGGAATTCAGGAGATTCCACACGTGAAGATAATTCTAGCAGTTATCAGCGGTTGGAGGCTATGCAATATGATGCTCGATCAAGATGCAAGACTTCCTTTTTCGGCGCGATTGTTTCGCGTTGTGGCGTGGTTATCGGCTGCCGGTATTGCTTTTAACGCATTCTGCTTGTCCGTTTTGTACGTTGTGCATTGTGCCCGCACATGGCTGTAAAACCTAGAGAGGGACGATATGGCTAAGAAACCTGCGTCCCAAAAGAAAAAACGGGGGCGGCCTTCAAAATTCACCCGGGAACTTGCTGACCGTATCTGTGCAATGATTCGCGAAGGTATTTCAGAGCGTGAGATTTGTGATATGCCGGACATGCCGTGCATTCAGACGTTGTGGAATTGGAAAGACGCGCATCCTGAATTTCTAGAGCAGACCGTGCGCGCGCGTGCACAAAGCGCAGAGCTATTCAACCGGCGGGCCACGCGGGTTGCAGAGGAAACATCCGATTTCGCAGACAAGGTTGCAGATGGCCAAATAGAGATTGGCGGGGAACCGCTACGGCATCTCCCCAGTGGCTATGTGGAAGCGAAAAAGCTTTTGATTCAGCAACTGAATCGTGAGGCTGGACTGCGTGACGATAAGAATTTTGGAGATCGTAAGCGCGTGGCCGTAACCGGCGCAGACGGCGGCGCGGTGAAGGTTGAAGAAAAAACCGACCTTTCGGGCTTGCCGCTGGCGAAGCTGAAGGCGGTGAGAGAGCTACTTTATGGCGAAGCCGCAGAGGATTCCGAGTCTAATTGAACTGGACCAAGAGATTGCAAAGCGCAGTTTGGCCGAATTCTGCAAAATGGCGTGGGCGGTACTCGAACCGGCTACACCGATTAAGTGGGGCTGGGCGCTTGATGCTATGTGTGAGCATCTTGAGGCCGTGCATTCGGGCGAAATCAAGCGCCTGTTGATGAATGTTCCCCCCGGCATGATGAAAAGCCTGCTTACTGGCGTTTTCTTTCCTGCATGGGAATGGGGTCCGTGCGGCGCCGCTCAGTTGCGTTACCTGACTACGGCTCACAAAGAACCGCTGGCCGTACGCGATAACATGAAATGTCGCCGTCTGATTCAGTCGGATTGGTATCAGGAACGCTGGCCGGTGAAGTTGACCGGTGACCAGAACGCAAAGACAAAGTTTGAAAACGTTGAAACCGGTTTCCGTGAGTCTATGAGCTTTCGAAGCCTGACCGGTTCCCGCGGTGACAGGGTAATTATCGACGACCCTTTATCCGTTGACGATGCGTTTTCTCAGCCTGCGTTGGATGCCGCAAAGCAAACCTTTCTTGAAGCCGTACCAAGCCGCGTAAACAATGAGAAAAGCGCAATCATCGTAATCATGCAACGTTTGCATGAGCGCGATACCTCGGGGATCATCCTTGAGCGCGATTTGGGCTATACGCACTTGATGTTGCCCATGCGTTTTGAGGAAGCCCGGCGCTGCGTTACCTCTATTGGCTTCAAAGACCCTCGGACTACCGACGGTGAACTGCTTTTCCCTGAGCGCTTCAGCGAAAGCCAGGTGAAGGAACTGGAAGCCACGATGGGGAGCTACGCCGTTGCAGGGCAGTTACAGCAGCGGCCAGTCCCGGCAGGCGGTGGGCTTTTCAAGGCCGAATGGCTCAAGTTTTGGAGTGCCGAAACTCTCCCTGACAAATTTGACAGTTACGTTTCTTCATGGGACTTGACCTTTAAAGAAACGGCCACATCTGACTTTGTGGTTGGGCAGATTTGGGGAAAGAAAAAGGGCTGCTTCTATCTGCTGGATCAAGTTCGCGGGCGGATGGATTTCGTCAAGACGCGCCGGGCCTTCATTGATTTGGCCGAAAAGTGGCCGAATGTCATTCGAAAGCTGGTCGAAGATAAGGCAAACGGCCCTGCGATTATCAGCGCCCTGAAAGAAACGGTGAGCGGCATTACGCCGGTGACGCCGAAAGAATCGAAGGAAGCGCGTGCATCAAGCATTACGCCGTTGTTTGAAGCTGGCAATGTGTTCTTGCCGCCGCCTGATCTTTATCCTTGGGTGAAGAAAGAACTGGTGCCGGAAATGTTGAGTTTCCCTGCTGGCGCGCATGACGATCAATGCTTCGCAGCAGGCACGATGATCGCAACACCGTGGGGAAGTCGGCCAATTGAAAAAATCCAACCGGGTGACTTTGTGCTTACTCCGTTTGGATTTAAGCGCGTTTTGGCGGCAGGAAAAACGGGCGAGGCTGAAACTATTAAAAAGTTCAGCATCTCGGCAACGAGAAATCATCCGTTTTTTACGAAACAAGGGAGCTTTAAAAAGTTCTGCCAAGTTACGGAGGAGGAATGCTCGGAGTTGACACACGCCCAAATGCTCAAGGCAAGCCGCCTTCTGCCGTCGTTTTCGATGGGGTCGAATACAGATTGCTGTCTAAGGGAAGATATTACCTTAGCCAATCTACGACAAATGCAGGGCGCAAAGGAGCCAAGGGGTTGCACGTCGCCATTTGGGAGCGATTCTCTGGTCAGAAAGTTCCTAAAGGCTATGAGGTTCATCACAAAGACGGCAACCCGTTCAACAATGATTTTGGCAACCTTGAGTGTCTATCGCGCAGCGAACATCGCAAAACGGTCAATCTCAAGACTGAGAACGTGCGGAAACATCTTGATGACATCCGGCACCTCGCAACTCGTTGGCATCAAAGCCCAGAAGGGCGCGAGTGGCATCGAGAACACGCAAAACAGTCGAAGAGTCGATCAAAGGAGTGCGTTTGCCTTGGTTGTGGGAATCGCTTTTTGGCTAAAAGAAGCAATTCAAAGTTTTGCTCAAGAAAGTGCGAAGTCAAATACCGCTACCACCACGAGGCTGTTGCCGAAGAGCGAATCTGTGTTATTTGTGGAAACAAGTTCACAACGCTTGTCGGCCCATACAGACATTCGGCAATTACGTGCGGCGGAAAGTGCAAAGCAAAGCTCAGATTGCAGAAAGAAGCAGCCCGTGTTCAACCTCATGGTTGAGGACGCGCATTGCTTCTATGCAAACGGGATGCTTGTTCATAACTGTGACGCGATGACGCAGGCCCTTTCAGACTTGCACGGGAAGCCCGGCTGGCGTTTTCATCCTACTAACCTCGCGGCGCTCAGACGCTTTTAAAAAGACTGCGCCGCAGGCTACGCCCCAGGCGCGGCCCATGATGCACATTGATTCGGCCATGACGCAGGCTCTTTCCGACCTCAACGCGAAACCGGGTTGGAAGATTCACTCCACAAATCGCGCTTTGCTGCGCACGGGATTCAAATTCTGAACATGAGCAAGAAAAAGGAAAAAACTTCCCTCAAGCGCAAAATCGCAGCCAGTGCAATGTCTTCCAATGCTGCGGATCTTCGCGCCGAGCAAATCAAGGAAACCAAGAAAAAGTTCCTTGAAAACTGCCGACTCCCGGAAACTCTCGGCTTTGGCGTCGGCGAAGAAGCAAAGGAAGCGCGTACGGCAATGGACGCGGCTTTCAGCGACAACGTGGGCATGGACGCAATTTTTGAGACGCTTGCCGGCCACGCCGTTGACATGGGGCAGTTCCCGTATACATCTTTCGTTGGGTACGGCGTACTGCAGCAGATTGCCCAAAACGGCATGATCCGAAACTGCATCAAGACGGTTGCCGACGACATCACGCGCTCCTGGATCACGATCAAGGGAGGCGAAGAGACGCCCCCGGAAAAGATTGCCGAGCTTCAAAACGCGCAGGAAAACGACTACCACCTGCGTTCCCTTTTCAATCGAGCTGTGGCGAAGGTTGGCTTCATGGGCGGCGCCTTCATCTTTGTCCAGACAACGCCAAGCCCCGAGAGCGGCGGAGACATTGACTTGTCTTTGCCGCTGATTGTTTCGGATTACTCGGCAGAGATCATGCAAGGGTCAACCATCAAGTTCCTTGTGATTGATCCGATCAATGTATCGCCTGCTTGCTACAACAGCTTCGATCCGCTGCGCGCGGACTACATGACGCCGCGCGAGTGGCTGGTGTTGGGGCGGAGAGTGAACGCCACGCGAATGCTCACGCTCTACGCCAATGAGCCGCCAGTTCTGCTTAAGCCGATGTACAACTTCCTCGGCATCTCGCAGGCACAAATCCTGTGGGATTACGTTTTGCATTGGAATGAGTGTCGTGTCGCGTCTCAGGAGCTTATCAAGAAGCTGAGCCTGCTGATCTACTACACGAACATGCAGGATCGCATGAGCACGCCCAACGGCGTGGCTGAGATGGACGACGTGATGACCGTCCTTCAACACTACCGAAACAACAACTCGGTCTTTGTCGCAAACGCCGACACTGACAAGGTGGAAAACGTTTCGATGACGATTGCCGGTGCGTCGGACATCGTGCGGCAGGCGCAGGAGATGATTGCCGCCATCAACCGGACGCCGGCAGTGAAGCTATTCGGCATCAGTCCCAGCGGCTTCAATGCCACCGGTGAGAGCGACCTACGCAATTACAACGACCACATACGCAGTCAGCAAGAGTTGTACCGTCCGGCACTGCAGAAGTGCCTCGATGCGATTCAGCTGGTTTTGTGGGGGAAGATCGATCCTCACATCACGTTCGAGTGGAACGAGCTCGACATGAACAACGAGACGTCGCTTGCGGCCAACTTCAGCGCCCGCATGATGGCACTTGCCACCCTGAAGGATCGGAACGCCATCAGCGCCGAAGAGATGCGCAAGGCGGCCAGACTTGAGAAAAGCGGCCGTCTTGAGTGGCTGGGCGACGAGGCACCGGAAGAAGATGAAGGCGACCTGATGACGGATTCGGGAATCCCGGATTTCCTTTCTCAGCTGAGCAGCGGATCGGAGCACGCCGATGGCGAAGAAGATCAAAACCGCCCGAGCGATTGAAGCAAATGCGGGTATTCAGCAGAAGTTCAAAAAGAAGCTGCTGACCTTTTCCCGCGCCTTCTCGACCGAGATTGTTAAAGCGATTCTGCTTGACTTAGCCGACAACGGCCTGCTTGCGCAAGATCGGAGTCTGACAAACCCGAAGAACCCGCAGGACAAAAGGACGCTGCAGGAAATCTCAAAAATGGTTTTGGCCAAGTGGAGTCGCAATCCTGAATTTTTCAAGGATCACGTCGAGCAGTTCATTGCCCAACACTTGGGCAGTTGGATTGCCAAGGCAACGCCGCAGGCGCGAAAGATTGCCGAATGGGTGGCCCGCTCGACTGCGGCGGATGTGACTGCCAGCCAGCGTCAGGCTTATGTCGCTGCGGGCCTCCCACTCGACTTTATGGCCGAAAAATGGACCGTCCCGGTCGTTCGTCAGCGCATCAGCCAGAAGGCTGCCGATGAGCTCCCCTCGATCATCGAGTGGAGCACGAATCTCATCACGAAGATGGCCGTCAATGACGTGCAGCGATTGCAAGACGTGATCGTCTCTACGCTGGCTGACGGGAAAAACATTACGAGCATGAGAAAACTGCTCGGCGTGACTTCGGGCTTTGATGCGGACCGTGCCAGGCGCGTGGCCATTGACCAGACAAACAAAATCGCAAACGGCATTTTGAGGGCGAACGATTTTTCGTTGGGGATCACTGAAGGCATCTGGGTGCACGTTCCCGGCCGGTTTTCCTCACGTGAAACGCACAAGGCCATGAATGGGAAGCGGTTCGACTTGGCAAAAGGCATGTTCGATCCGGCTGTCAATCGTTTTGTCAGCTGTGCGGAACTTCCGTTCTGTCGATGTGTTTACCGGCCTGCTTTGAATTTTTCTCAACTAGTGAAAACGAAATGAAAACTTCACTTGCCTACGACAAGGCCGTGAGTTTTCGTTGGCACGATCAGGACGGTCGGCTTCACGTTGATCGATCCAACCTGACTCGGGTGCAGGTGGCGCCTTATCGTGGCGCAGAAATTCCTGGATGTGAGGAGTTGCACCTTTCGCCGACGAAAATTTATTACGGCTTTCGTCCCCCAGAGGAGCTGGGAGACGAAGAAACAGTGAAAAGCGTGATCGGCATCCCGATCCAGCTCAATCACCACCTTGACTATCCAGATGCACCGGCGATGGACACCCGCGTCGGCAGCACTGGGGATCAAGCGCGATTTGACGGGACGTTTTTGTCGAATTCGCTTCACTTTCAAAATGAGAGCGCTTGCCGCCGAATTCGCGACGGGAGCATGAAAGAGCTTTCGCTGGCTTACAGCTACGACCCCGATTTCAATTCGCCGGGCGTCTACAACGGCCAGCACTACGATTTCACGATGCGGAATATCCGGGGGCAGCACCTCGCGCTCGTGGAAGAAGGGCGCGCAGGGCCTTCCTGCGTCGTCGAGGATCATGCCTTGGAGGAGATAAATTCAATGGACATGGATGACAAGGTGCCCCCGATCGGGGCAAACGATGGCGATGAAGAGCCGGTCGAAAAGGCCGAGGTCAAGATCGCCGATGCGATGGGGATGCTTGCGGAACTTCTGCGCGGGCTCCACAAAACCAATGCACAGGGGGAAACTGTGGCAATCACGGAAGACATGGACAAGGACGCGAAGATTCGAGAAATCGCCGCGATGTTTGCAAAGCTCGGCGCCGACGAGGAGGACGTGAAGAAGCTCACGGACTCGCTCTCCGATCTCGCCTACTCGCCTGATGATAATCAGACGGCCGAAGACGAGGACGATGACGAGGTTGTCGAGAAGGAAAATGTCGAGGAAGAGACGCCGGATGGCACAGAGACCGACGAGTTCGAAGACATTGCCCGCGACGCCATTAAGGCCTGCGGCTACGACAACGAATCGGAAGAATTTCAGCGTGCTTTTGCTGAAGGCGTTAAGTACGGCGAACGCAAGGAAAAGCAGGAGCCACAGAAGCTCGATCGAGAGCATGAACGCGAAGGCGAAGAGCGCTATCTGCATGGTGCTCAGGACGCCAAGATGCTGAGCCGCCGCATTGCGGCTCTGGAGAATGCCTCCCTCATCCGTACTGCGCTGGACGAGTGCTCGACGGTCATTGGCAAGGCTCGCGCAACGGCCTTTGACAGTGCCGACGCCGTATACATTGCCGCGCTCAAGTAGCTCGGCGTTTCTACTGCTGGCATGAGCCGCAAGAACGCCCGTGAAAAATTTCTCGGCGTTGTGCAGGGTATGTCTCTGGCGGCCAAGCGTCGCGAGGTAGCAGCGGACTCCGCGAAAAGCCTCAAGGTGGCGGACATTGCCAAGGGCATCCGAGTCAATGTTTCTTAAGGTGAAAACATCATGCAGAAGACTGTGAATCTTTATCCCGCCGTTGGCGTTCCGGGTCAGGAAGTCAACGTGCACACGGCGATCTACACGCCGTTCAATTACATTAGCGACGGCACCGCGGCCGCCGGCTCTTTTGTTTTCGTGAAGGCGAACACTGACGACACCGGCGTCGTCTATCCGCTGGCATCGGCCACCGGAACGGGCACTGTCATTGGTCTCGTGGAGAATACCTTCACGGGCACGCTGGCCTACAACCAGGACGGCACCCTCATCTACCCTCAGGGCGCAAACCTGACGATTGCTGTTCGCGGCGACTACTACGTCGCGGCTTCCGGTGCGGCCACCGTTGGTCAGGCCGTGCTTTGCAACCCTGCCAGCGGCGCCATCACCTACGGCACCCCCGGCACCGCCAACGATACCGGTTGGGTCGTCATGACGCCGGCAACTAATGAGGGCGACATCATCATCATCTCGAATCGTGGCGTGGGCATCACTCCCGCCGCCGGCTAAGAGGTTTGAAAATGGATCAGAATATTGATTGTTTGAAGAAGTTCGGCGTGAGCTCCCCTTACGCCGTGGCAATGATGCCCTATGAGCGCGACGAGCAGGGCAACATCATCGTCAATTACAACGTGTCCGATCGCAAGATCGCGCAGGACGCAGCGATGAGCACGATTCCCAACGTCGGAATCCCGTCTGCCTACCTGACCTATCTCGATCCGCAGATCACGACGATTCTCTTTGCCGTGATGAACGCGACTCAGCTTTTCCCTGAGGCGCGTAAGGGCACGTGGGTCAACACCTTCATGAACTTCCCGGTTGAAGAAATCACGGGTGACGTTACGCCCTATTCGGATTTCACCAACTCCGTGTCGTCTAGTGTCAACTACAACTTCCCGGTTCGCGAGAACTTCGTTTTCGAGACCAGCCTGAAGTACGGCCTGCGCGAGCAGGAAACCGCCGGTCAGGCCAAGCTCGACTACGCAGGCGCCAAGCAGCGTGCGGCGGCCAGCATTCTTGCCCGTGCGCACAACCGCTTCTACCTTTACGGCGTGGCCAACAAGATGGTTTACGGCGCACTCAACGACCCGAATTTGAACGAGTCTGAGACGCCGGTTTCGGTCAATTCGCAGACGACGTGGGAAGGAAAGGTTGCAGATCAGGGGAACGCGGCGACGATTTCCAATGTGATTTTCAACGACATTGCCAAGTTGGTGACCTCGCTTATGGGGAACAACGCCGGCAACGTGGATCAGAACACGGACATGGTTCTTGCGGTTGCTTCGGATCGTTACAACTACCTTTCGATCCCGAACTCGTTTGGCCTGACCGCCTTCAATTTGCTCAAGAGCAACTACCCCAACATGAAGGTGATCCAGCTCCCCGAGCTCAGCACCGATTCCGGGTCGATGCTTTATCTGACCGTCCCGAAACTGCTTGATGAGCCGACCGCTGAAAACGTCTACGCTGAAAAGATGCGCTTCGGCAACGTTGAGAACTACTCGTCGTCCTGGGTGCAGAAGGCTTGGGGCGCTACGTTCGGCTGCGTCATTCGTCGTCCGAATCTTGTGGCAACGATGACGGGCATCTAAACTGTTCAACTTAGAGCAGGAAATGTGAGGAGCCGCGATTGCGGCTTTTTTCTTGCCCGGCGGGGCGAGCTTCGGCTCGTCCCGTTTTCTTTGTGAGGATCAAAAATGGCTGGTAAAAAGAAGATCAACGCCGATCAGGTTGAAACGGCGGACATCGTTGGTAGCACGCTCGAAAAAGAGCCCGAGGAGGTTTCGGAAAAGGAAGAAACCATTGCGATTGCCTGCAACCTTCCCTTTGGGCTCAAGTTCACCGATGTGCCCTGTGGAAATGGTGCAACCAAGACCGTCATTTTCCCCGGCATCAACTCTGCGCTTAAGGGGAAAAAGAGCGGCATCCTTGCCCTCCCCGGAAACGCTATTTGCGTCACGTTGCTGAAGAAGGATTGGGACGCAATTGTCAAGATGCACGGTAAGGAAATTGCCTTTATCGGTCGAAATGGCCGTATGCCTTGCATCTACCCGGTTGGTGACAAGAAAGGATTCAAGGCTGCGGCCTCGGAAATCGCCGAGATGAAAAACGGCCTTGAACCCATCGACCCGAAGGCCGAGGGTGTGAAGGAAAAGAAAGAGGAATAAGCAATGACGCCCTACGTGATGAATTTTGAAAACTTCCGTGCGATTTACCCAGCATTGACGGATGAGGTCGTTTCGGACGACCAGTTGAAATTTCTGTGGGGCGTTATTGAATCTATGTTGGGCGACGGACAAGGGAATTTCATTTACCCAGAGCCGCAAAATGGCCCCATCCTCAATGCAGCTCTGTGCCACCTCGTGGCACTTGAGACGAATGGACTTTCCCAGCCCGGGCGCTTGTCTTCTGCGTCTCAAGGCAGCGTCTCCACTTCCTTTGACAACCTCAACATCAAGTCGGAGTCTGGGCAGTGGTGGAATCAGACGAAGTGCGGCGCGCTCTTTTGGGTGCTGACGCAGCGGTATCGCGTGGCCTGCCGACTCTACGGCGGCCGAGACTTTCACCCGTGGGGGTGACGAATGAAGCCGACTGTCAAAATCTCTGTCAAGAACGCCGAAACCATTAAGAAATTGGCCACATTGGCGAAGCCCGCAGAAAAGGGAACGGCTTTCAAGGTGGGAATCATTGATGATCCTGAAGTTGCGACCTATGCGGCTTACAACGAGTTTGGATGGGTGCAACGAGTGACGCCAAAACAGTCTGTCTACTTGAGCGGAAGGCTAAATTACAGCGTCAAAAAAAACGGATTTGCCAATGCGCCGATCAAGCCTGGAATGACGCTGAGTAGCCCGCCCCGTCCTTTTCTGCGCGGGACGGCAGACGCCAAGAAAGAAGAGTGGCGCGACTTGATCGCACAAGGGATCAAGACAATCGGTGTTCAACAACTGCCAAAGATCATTGAGTTGGTTGCGAGACAGGCTCAGGTGGATGTTCAAGAAACCATCAAGAACAACGGAACGGACAAGCAGAAGTTTCCGGACCGGAGTCCGCTGACAAAAAAGCTCTACGACGGGAAGTTTTCAACAACCTCATCCGGCAGAAAGCGCAAGATCGAAAGCGATTCCGGTGCAGGACGAGACAAGGCACTCCTTCTTTCCGGCACGCTATTGCAATCAATCGGGTACGAAATCAAATGACAGACGCAAAACGTTTGGGAGCGGCTTTCTGTGCTGGTCTCTTTTTTACCAGAGGACGAAATGTTGCCCAAGATGCCGCCAAGTGGATTACCGTACACCCCAACGGCTCCGGAAAGAGTAAGGCCGGAAAAAACATTGAGGGCCGCCATGTTTTGATTGACGGCGAATCCGGAATAGTTCTGGGCGGCATGGGCGGTAAATTCACCGGAAAGTCCATTTCTTCTATCTCGAAGAAAGCGAAAGCAACGCCGGTAAAGAAGACGAAAACGACAAAGGCGAAGGCGGCACCGGCAAAGACAACGGCGCCGAAAAAGCCGGCTGTGCCCGAAGGACATACGAAACTTGACGGCACAATGAGGGTTGAAAAGGAAACTGAAAAGGCAGTGTTGGGCGTTTTTCATGGGAAGCGCACCTGGTTGCCTAAGTCTCAAGTGACTGTTAAAGACGGTGTGATTACCTCGGCTTCCAACAACATCATTGACGAAAAGGGCTGGCGCAAGTTTTCTACAGCACGGATTGATACCACGGGCGGGTGGGAATGGAACGACCGGACCTCTGCGAATGCGAAGCGGTGGGCAGAAACCAAAGTTAATCTGCCTTCGGGACAGATGAAGCTTGATTTCCCGATTCGAATTAAGCGCGAAACTGATAAAGCATTCATGCTGGACTATGACGATTACACGACATGGACGGCTGATGAAAACGGCGAAGAAGTCTTTCCGCCGCTGTGGGTCCCGAAGTCGCAAGTAACCGCAAGCCCTGACAAGAAAAGCGTTTACGGCATGGCGAAATGGCTCATGAAGCGTCAAAAGATCAAATCTTGGGATGACGTTCATAAGAAGAAACGCAAGCCGAAACAAAGTGCGACTGCTTGGATTCGTTTGGGGAACGCGGGCATATCAGGCTGGAGGGGTGACGTTGACCGCTAGCATCAAGGTCCGGTTAAGCATGAAGTTTGACTGACTGAAGAAACTCGCTGAGGCGATTTGGCTGGACGCAGAGAGTGACCGGACGGCAGGCCGGTTATCTTAATTTCCACAAATGCCATACGAGGCGGGCGAGGACGCCGTTTATTGAGTGGATAAGAAAGGGAATAAGGGCATGAGCTTAAACCTACACGCCATTGTCCGAGGTGCAATCACCTTCAACAATGCTGATCAGACCTTCACCCTTTTCCGGTCGCTCGGGACCTTTTCGCGTGATCCGGCCACGATGGAAACCGTGCCGGACGTATCTTCTGGCGTGACGGTGCAGGGTCAGATACAGTCGATCGGCTCCGACTCGATCGTCCAGACGGAGCGGGTGACATTCGAGTCAACAGTTCGCCGACTTTACCTCTACGCGCCGTCTTCGCCAAAGGCTCGACCGTGGACGATGTGGCGGCCGCTGGCCCGCTCGGGGGACTATGTGCAGGACGCAAAAGGCTACTTTTGGTATGTTGATGCGGTTCTCGAAGATTTTTCCAGCTCCGGCTGGGTGTCGCTTCAGGTGATTCTTCAGACTGTGACGCCGAACTTGAATTTTGGAGACGGGACCAATGGCTGCGGTTGTTGACCTGACTCAAGCGCAGATTTTTTCTGCTGTTGAGCAGTTTTTGCTGAACTTTTCCACGCCTCCTCTGACGAGTGACGGTCTGCACGTTATTCCGGGCAATGTGAACGATCAATCTCTCCCCGCCGATGGCGGGGATTTTTGCATCTACACCCCGCTTTTCATGAGTCGGCGGGGCACCAATTCCGAGGATTGGAACACGGCACCGGCAGAGGCCGTGAACTATGCCGAATACGTTGAGACGGTCTGGCAGATCGACTGCTTTTCCCGATCAATGGTTTCTGCCCAGCAACTGGCAACGACCTTCGAGCTGATAGCTCGAAGCGAAGCGGGCGTGAATTTTTTCAAGCCGCTTTCTGTTGATTGCCTGTTTGCTGAGAACTTGAGAAATCTGAGCTTCGTGCTCGACTCGAAAAAATATGTGTCTCGGTGGAGTTTGGAGCTTCACCTAGGCTTCTGGAAACAGATCCAAGTTTCCTTCGACTTTTTCACGTCGGTGAATGTGAACGTCGTCAACGTTGACGTGAGTTTCCCGCCGACTTGAGGCGGTTCTTTGAGGATAGAAAATGAGCATCAATGCTTCTTACCTTGTGAGTTTGACCCCGCGAGTTTTAAGCGGCGGAAGCGCCGACCTTGAGACAAACGGCATGGTGCTGACAAGCACCTACCTTTTGCCGACGAGCGCTCCGGCCATGTCCTTCCCGTCGGCAAAGGCGGTGGCGGACGTTTTTGGCGCAGCTTCACCCGAGGCGGAGTTTGCGCAGCAGTACTTCACCGGCCTGACGAATCAGGCTCAGGCGCCCAAGGCGTTGATTGTCGGTCTGAACATGCAGACCGAAATGGCGGCTTGGATTCAGTCCGCGCCGATCACTGCAACGCTTTCTGAGCTAAAGGCCGTCAGCGACGGTGCCCTGACGATCAACATTGACGGTTCTCCCGTCACTGCGACCGGCATTGACCTTTCCGAGGCCCAGTCACTCAGCGAAGTGGCCACAACGGTTGCGGCCAAACTGACGGGCACGACCGGCGCTTACAACAGCGACCTGAACGCCTTTATCTTCACGACTTCCAAGACCGGTGCAACGGCATCCGTTGGTTACGCAACCGCCGGCACCGGCGGCACCGACCTCTCGTCGATGCTTGGGCTGACGCAGACAGCCGGCGCCGTCTTGTCTCCCGGCGTGGCAGCCATGACGCCCGCACAGAACCTCGATGCGATTGTGGCGGTCACGGCGAACTGGTCGCAGTTCACGACGCTGGCCGAGGTGACCGAGCAGGAAACGGCTGAGGCCTATGCCGCCTGGGCTGACGAGTCCGACGACTACGTTTACATTTTCTGGTCAACCGACTCGAAGATGACGAGACAGATCACGCAGTCTTCGACGATTGCGGCCGTCTTGCAGAACACCTACAACTGTACTGTCATGTTGTACACCGAGTCGAACGACGCGGCAGCCGCCGCCCTTGCCTACCCCGCAACCATCAAGTGGGATCAGGAACAAGGCATGAAGGTGCTTTTCGGCAAGTCGGCAACCGGTATTGCGGCCTCCGTGACGGATGAGACCGTGGCGGCAACGCTTGATGCGCTCCGCGTGAGCTACGTCGGCCAGTTCGCAACGCGCAATGCCGAGTTCAGCTTCTTCAATCGCGGCGAAACCGCGAGCTCAATGTACGGGTTCTATGACACCCTGATCGGCATGATCTGGCTGCGGGCGAAGATTCAGCGCGCCTGCATGGATGGTTTCAGCACTGTCAGCCGCGTTCCCTATAACGCCAAGGGCTACACGCTCATCAAAGCGTGGATTTCTGACCCGATTCGTGCGGCCAAGACTGTCGGCGTCATCGACACGGGCCTTGCTCTGTCCGATTCGCAGAAGGCGCAGATCACACAGGAGGTCGGGCAGGACATCAGCAATGAGCTCTTCACGAATGGCTACTACCTGCAGGTTGATGATCCTGAGGCCAATGTGCGCGCACAGCGCGGGTCGCCTGTCATGAGCCTCTACATTACTTACGCAGGATCGGTTCAAAAAATCGCCATGCCGGTAACGGCCACCATCTAAAGAAGGTCGGTAACCAAGCGGGGCTTCGGCCCCGTTTTTTGTAGGAAAAAAAATGAATCGTGACATCACTTCCGCTGACGTAGCGGCAACCATGACGATTGAAACCCTCTATCCGAGCGGTTTTCAGCTTGAGCTTTTCAGCGCGGATCAGGGCCTGATCGCTGATGCGGTTCAGGAGATTGAGGCCCGCATGTCTCTTGACGGTTACCTGTCTGCCGGCTACACGCCGGCGCCAAAGACCGTCAACATCACTTTCGAGCCGAACTCGCCGTGCATTGCTTACCTGACGACTTTGCAGAACGCGCAGCGCTCCAATCGGCGCCCCTACGAAATCGGTTTGACGGTGTACATCCGCGCCACCGGTGTGACCAAGTATTTCAATCACGGCTACCTGCAGAGCGGCACCCCGATGAGCGGCGTCGGCAAGACTTTGCAGCCGATGAGCTATTCCTTTGTCTTCGAGAGCATTGAGTAAAAGCGATGAGAGAAGTCAAGACCATTTCCATCGATGATAACGGCAAGTCACTCAAAATCCGCGTGACCCCGTTTGACTCCTATAGAGGCTCCTTTTTCATGATTAAGGTCGGCTGCCTTCTTGGTATTCCGGCTCTGTCATCTGCGCTGGGGTCGATGACCCCGGAAAACATTGTCGGAAAAATCGCATCACTGACCATCAAGCCGACTGATGCAAAATCTCTGCTCGATGAGCTTCTGGGGTGTTGCGCACGAGTGTGTGACGACGGCACGACGGTTGAGCTGTCTCCCGGAACGATTGCCGGCCAGATCGAGGCGCCGGAAACTGTGTTTCTTCTTTGGGTGGCCGCCTTCCGGGCGTCGTTCGATTTTTTCGACGGTGGAAAGTGGAGCGCTTTCCGCGACAAAGTGAGTTCGACCTATCGGCAAGTCGCGTGAGCGGCACAGCCGAGTACCTGAATGTACCGCCGCTGATCGGACGTCTGGTCAGCGGCGGGCTGGCTTCTCTGGCCGAACTTCAGACTGTTTACTCGCTGGAAGATGCGATGCAGCTTGATGAAATCTTGAAGATTCGCACCTATCACGAGTGGCTTGCCACAAAGGAAAACGATGGCTAAGGAAACACTGAGCGAGCTTGTCATCGGTCTGTCGTTAGACACCGAAGATTTCCTGAAGGGCATTGAAGTCTCGCTCCAAAAAGTTCAGGAAATCGGCGAAAAAATCCGAGGCGCCCTTGGGGGCGCCGCCGGCGCCGTCAGCACCGAAACGGCTGCCGCCGCCTCGTCGGCAAACGCGGCCGGTGGTGCCGTCGAGAAGCTGGGAAAGAAAGCGCAGGAGGCCGGGGACAGCGCTCACAAGAGCTTCAGCAAGCTACCGAAGGTTCTGATGGACATTCGCGGGCGCTTTCTCGGCATCGTGAGTTCGATTTCCGGCGCCGTGGCGGCCACGAAGCTCTTTGACAACTACGTCGGGCAAGGGAAAGGACTGAGCGACCTGAGCCGAAAAATCGGCATGAGCGTCGAGACGATCGACGCATGGAGCAAAGCCAATGAGGCTGCCGGCGGCACTGCCGAGGCCCTGCAGGAGTCGCTCGAATCGTTCTACCGAAAGACCGGCCGCCCGGCGACCGAGTTTCTGCGGCTTGGCGAAAAAATCGAAGGCATGAGCCGCTTGCAGGCTCAGCGCTTTCTTGAGGCGCAAGGGGTTGCGCTCAATGCAATACCTGTTTTTCTCAACGGGCAGAAAGCGGCCGATGCGCTGGTGGCGAAGTACCGAAAAACCGCCTTCACCACACAAGACGCCAAGAACGCCCAGGCATTCAAGACGGCATGGCTTGATTTCAAGGTTGCGGCGCAGGACGTGGGAAACGTCTTCCTTCGGGCGCTCGTTCCGGGATTGACGAAGGTGATGAACGCCCTTTCTCAGGGCGTCGGCGTCATCCGAGAGAACGTCCGCTTTTTCACGCTCCTCGGCAGTGTAATGGCTGCCGCTTTTGCCCTGAAAACGATTAGGAGCGTCGTGACTATGACGGCGGCGCTCAAGGCCTTTGCCGCCTCTGTGTCTTTCGCTTTCAAACCCTTGGCCGTAGGCGCCGCGCTGATTACGGCCTTGGCTTTGGCGATTGACGACCTGCTCGTCTTTGTTAAGGGCGGTGACAGTGCGCTTGAGTCGTTCCTTAAGAAGATCGGCGTCCCTGCTGATGTCATTGAGGGACTTCGAAGCGCTTTGGCTGACCTTCAGCAGGCGTTTTCAGACGCATGGGAAGCCGTGAAACCCTTTGTCGGCGACCTTGTAGTGACGGCCTTCAAGGGCATTGCCTTTGTTGTAGGGAAAATTGCTTTGGCCATTGCCGCCGTTATTGCGGGGCTGGTCGGAATTGCCGTCGGAGTCAAAAAGGCGATTGACTGGTTTGGAGAGCTTGATGACAAGGCAAAGAAGTGGCTTGATGAGCTCAGCGCAGATTGCAGGGAGCTGGGGCAGGAGGTTGCTGACTGGTTTGCTTCAGTCCCCGATCGATTGATTGACGCCTTCTCAAGCGCTTACGACTCGCTTGCGGAAGTGTTTTCCGGTTGGTTTGACCTTTTCACCGACAAGGTGCTGGGCCCTATTAAGAACGCGTGGGCCGGCATCAAGTCTTTCTTCGGTTTTGGTGACAACGACTCAGGAAACGGCACCCCAGAAGCCACGGCTGAGCAAAAGACAATCGTCGTGGAGCGGGGGAGGAACGCGCCGCCGACGATAACCAGCTCGTCAAACCTCTACATGACCAACAACATTACGACGCAGGACAGTCCGGCAGCCATTGGCTCGTCTGTCGGTCGATTCGCCTACGCCGGCGCTCAGCGATCAAATAACGCGTTCTATCAATCGATGCGCGGCGTGCGCTTGAAGTGAGAAAGCATGGCAGTCCAGACACAAACCAAGTTTGATGCATGGGGGCTTCTTGGGCCTGACGATGAAAAGATTTGCGACTATGAGGGCGTTTTGGAAGTCGTCAACAACTCGTCGTCGCAGGTTCTGACGGAGCCGATTGAAAACGGTCAGCTTGCCGCTTTCAACAAGGTTCAGCAACCTGAATCTTTGTCGGTGACGCTTTCTATTGGTAGCGACCCGACGCGGCAGATGGCGGCAATTTCTCGTCTCAAACAGCTCAAGTCAGGAACTGGAGCCAACTTTCTCTGCAAGATGGTGACGCCTTCCGAGGTTTTCGAGAATCTTTCTCTTGAGAGCATTGGCCAGACGCGCACCACACAGTCGGGCGCCACGCTGTTGGTCGTGACGCTCAACTTTGTTCAGATCCGCGTCGTGCAGGTGACCTCTCAGCAGCTTCAGTGGTCTCCAAAGAATCCGACGAGTGCCGATCCGGTGAACGCCGGACGCGTTCAGACGGAGCAAAGCACGCTGAAAAAGCTGCTCTCATAGGAATTGCACCATGAGCATCAGAACAATCCCGCTGAGCGCAATTCCTGCTCAGATCGTTTCGGCGGTTGTCAATGAGCAGGCTTTCCAAATTGAGATTCGTCAGCTTGGCGGCAGCCTTTTTTCAACAACGACGGTGGATGGTGAGCTTGTCGCATCATCAGTACGAGCCGTCAGCAGGGGAAGCATCACGCCGTGGCCAGTCTCTGCCGTGAACACAAGCGTCGTTTGGGTGGACACACAGGGTGACGACGACCCCCGGTATGAAGGACTTGGAAGCCGTTGGATTTTGGCTTTTGAAGAGGCGGTGTCGTGAGCACGAGTTTCACTGAAAAGCAGTTGGTCGTGAGCATCACGCTGGACGGCGAAAAGATGAGCTTTCCCGGCTTTGCGACGACGGTTCACATCCAAAAGCAGGGGGCGCCGGAACTTCCGAAGGCGAGCATCCAACTGTTCGGCCTGTCGGAGGACAAGCTGGCGCAGCTGACGCTGCTCAGTTTTGACGGCCTCTCACTGCGTCCGAATCGCGTTGAGGTAATGGCTGGCGACTCTACGGGCATGTCTCTCTGCTTTGAGGGTGAGATCACAAACTCGGCGCCGGATTTCAATGCAGCGCCGAGCCCGGTGCTCAACATCGAAGCGATCACGGCGGCCTACTCCAAACTTCTGCCGCAAAGTCCGGTGTCGGTCATGGGGAGTCAGTCGGTCGAGAGCCTGATGGAAACATTTGCAGCTGACGCAGGACTGACTTTTCGAAACGAAGGAGTTTCGACGAGCCTTTCAAACTGCACAATCAGTGGCGACCCGATCACAAAAATGCAGTGGGTTGCAGACACGATCGGAGCGGACCTCATCATTGATGACGCGGAAGTCGTTCTCGTACCGACTTCAGGAACGCGAGGGCAATTGCTGACGGTGACTGCGATCACCCCGGAAACAGGACAGATCGGCTACCCGTCGTTTGACAGCATGGGCATCCGATGCTCGTGCTTTTTCCGGCCGGACCTGATGGTTGCAGGCTACTGCCGGATTGAAAGCAGTCTTCCGCGCGCGTCCGGCGTTTGGAAAATTTACAGCGTGACTCATGAGCTGGCCTCGAATCTTCCCGGTGGCGGTCCGTGGATGTCAACTATTGCAGGAATTTGGATGGAGAGCACCTGATGGCAGAGCAAAACCAAAGAAAGATGACAGCCCGGGTCTCGGATCTTGCCTCGCAATTCAACCAACAGGTATTTCTCATCAAACAGGTCTTGAAGCAGACCATCTCGACGGCTATTCCGGTCCGTGTGGACAGTGTGAAGAGATCCGGCGAAAGCGGTGGCGCCTTGTACGTTTCTGCTACGCCTCTCGTCGCTCAGACGGATGCGGACGGCAACCTTCTGCCGCCAGTTTCTATTCCGCGCCTTCCCTACTTCCGGCTTCAGCATGGGACGGCTGCGATTGTCTGCGATCCGGTCGTTGGCGATGTCGGTCTAGCCATTTTTGCCCAGCAGGACACATCAAACCTGTCCGGGGGGACCGATCCGGTTGTCCCCGGGTCTTTTCGATGCTTTGACATGAGCGACGGGTTCTACATCGGCGGCTTTTGGGGGCAGGTTCCGAAAACCTTCATTCACATTGAAGAGAAAGGGACGATACACGTAGTCGCACCGAAACAGCACCACTTGGAAAGCCCTACGGTAATCGTGGATTGCGAAACCGTAACAGTGAATGCAAAGGATTCGGCTACAGTAAACACTACAACCGCCACACTGAACGCAAGCGGTTCTACAAAGATTGATACCCCGAAGACAACGATTACCGGGGATGTAACGATTCAAAAATCTTTGACAGTTGTCGGGAAGATCACGGGCACGGGCGGAATGGCGGTGTCGGGCGGAGGCGGCGCGACTGTTTCGGGCAATATGGCCGTGACGGGGGGCGACGTGAGCGCCGACGGCGTCGGCTTGAAGTCACACGTTCACGACTGTCCTCAGGGCGGAACGACAAGCACGGGGCGCGGTTAAATGCATACTGAAAAAACGCTCGGCCTTACTCCTGATTGGGACTTGGCCTTTGACGCAAATGGCAATTTGAGGTTGCTTGATCAAGTTGAAGCGATCTGTCAGAACGTCTGCAACGAATGCCGGCTGTTCCTACACGATGCGTATTTCCGATACGACGAGGGGATCGACTGGTTTACTGATCAGCTCGGGCGGCCGTTGCAAGTTGCAATTGTCACCGACCGCTTGCGTCGGGCCGCGCTGCGCGTGCCGGGCGTTCTGGCGGTGACGGCGATTAACCTTGAAGTAGCGGACAAGCATGCGCGCACCCTGCGCGGGGCTATTGAAATCGAAACCGAGTACGGCCATGGCACAAGTTACATTTAATCAGAAAACGGGGGTAGTCGTTCCGACGACTCGCAAAGTGCGTGAGGATTTGGCGCGGGCCGTGCAAGACGCGATGCCCGCGGCCGCCAACGGCGACCCCGTAAACGTCGACTCGACCTCGCCGCTCGGGCAGATCGTTGACCTGATGACGGCGGAGATTGAGGCCAAGAATTCCGAAGTCGCATTCTTAGCGAATCAATACAACCCCGACATCGCTCACGGCATCTTTCTCGATGCACTGGCGAACCTCTACGGGCTACAACGCAAAGTTTCCGAGCCCACTGTTGTGGTCTGCACGTGCACGGGCCTGCGCGGCACGGTGATTCCGTATGGGGCAATCGTTGAGGATGCTAACGGCAATAAGTTGCGGCACATTGTGGTGGCTGGCGCCGCTATCGGGGACGCGGGCACTATGGACACGACCTTTGCGACGGTTGAGCACGGGCCGATTGAAATCGGCGCGGAAACCGTGACGAAGATCGTTACCGTCATTGCCGGATGGGACACGGTCAACAATGCCGCCGCGGGCGCCACGGGCCGAGACATTGAGCCGGATGGCGAATTGCGCAACCGCATGAAGGAGTCGTACGCGATGAACGCAAACGGCACGGTGTCCAACATTCAGGCCAATCTGTCGCAGCTCGACGGCGTGCTCGACTGCATCGTATTGGAGAACTACACGAATCTGAAGCAAACGCAGTACGCGCTTGAGCTTGAGCCGCATTCAATTGCCGTGTGCATCGTTGGCGGCGAAGACGCGGACATTGCTCGTGTGATCTTTGAGCGTAAGTCGGGGGGGTGCGGGACGAACGGCGACACGGAAATTAAGCACATCGACAAAGAGCACTTTAATGCCTTATACACGTACCGCATCGTCCGCCCAACGGCGGTCGACTTCAGCGTAAAGGTCGAGTTCTTCAGCGCCGACATGAATGCCGAGGCTCAGGCCGTAGTAAAGGAGGCCATCATTAAAGACTTCCTAGGCGAGCTTGAGAATTCGCGGGTAACTATCGCGAGCACGGTCTACGCGTCTCGCTTTTATCAATGTGTGCAGGCTGTTACGACGTCGCCGATCAAGGCAATCACGATAGGCCTGAACGACGGCGCCTTAGGGGCGTCGGTTGAGGTGCCTGCGAACAAGTCGCCGTCAATTTCAACCGACACGATCACCTTGGCCTTCGGAGGCTAACTCATGAGCGGCTCGCAGACTTGGCAGAACTTTGAGTCGGTCGACGACGTGCGCGAAATGGCCGACGTTACGAGCAATGCGTCTGTTGCCATGCAAAGCCAGTACGCGCACGCCCCGCGCATGAATTCCGTCGGAAAGATTTTGCAAGACGAGATAGACGCGACCGATCAGCTCGACGATCTTTCGGTGCAGGTTGCCGACGTGCAGACAGCCAAGGGCATATTTCTCGACTGGTGGGGAAAACGCATCGGCATCGACCGATACATCAAGGTCAAAGAAGAATTCGTGCGATTCGATGACGATTACTTTCGCTTCCTGCTGTTATATCGCGCAGTCTGCAATGTGTCGGATTCGACGTGTGCAACGATGAATCGAATGCTCTCATTGCTCACGAGCACGCGCGTCTTTGTCGTGGACTACGGCGACATGACGCTAAATTCAGTTGTGATTATCGGGAACATTTCGCAGCTACAGGCGCAGATTTTGGAGACGTACGGGCTATTGAATCGGCCAGCGGGCGTGATGACAAATTTCCTCATCATCTATCCGGATGAGGAAATCTTTGGATTTGCCGGGTCTGATCTGTTGCCATTCGATCAGGGCGTTTTCAATCCGGGCAAGACAATCAACGACTTCTAACAGCCTCGCACCAGCAGGGCTTTTTTATGGGCCACATATGAGCAATTATCCGCAATTATTTTTGGCGTCGGCCTTCGCTGTTGACGGGGACAAGACTGTCCCTCCGGCAGACTCTCAGACAGCAGGCACAGGGCGTTTTTCGCAGGCGAAGGGGTGGACTGACGTCAACTCTAAGCCGATTGCTGAAGGCGGAATCCCGCCGAAGCGCGAAGACTTTAATGGAGCGTTTTACCTGCTCTCGCAGTTTCTCGTGTGGTACCAGCAGGGCGGAATCATGCAGTACACCACCACACTGCCTTATGAGCCTGGAAACGAGGTTTTGAGCGCAGGCGTGAAGTATCGCTGTCTTGTTGCGAACGGCCCGGGGACTGCAAAGGGCGTCGTCGCTCCCTCTGCGGACAAAACAGTCTGGAAAAACCTCGACCTTCCGAGCGTCTTGGCCGGTCAGGTCACGCCGTTTTATAACTGCAAACTCGGCGGCTCGGACGGCAGAAGGCTCATCCCGTGGGGGAGTACTGACGCGTATGAGTCTTACGTTATCTGCGACGGCGGTTCCGATGGCCGCGGCGGGAATGTGCCGAATCTCATCGACAAGTTTTTACTTCCGAGCAATGTTGCGGATGCAGGCAAGACCGGCGGCGGCTTGAGCCTTCGGGTGCCGGGGGTCACTGTCAACGGCACGGTCGGCGAAACGGTTCTCACGATTGATCAAATTCCGGCGCACTCGCACACCGGTTCTACGTCTACGGCGGGAAGCCATGCGCACGGACGCGGGACGATGGAGATTACAGGCAGCTGGCCAACTGATAACGAAGCTGTGGCAGGTGCTCAAGGCGCGTTCTATTCCAGCGCAGGCAGCCAGGCCGGTTGTCAGAACGATTCGCCGGGAGGGCATATGAGCTTTGCCGCGTCGCGATCTTGGACAGGATACACGTCATACGACGGAACCCACAGCCACAGCATGAATCTCAACAACACGGGCGGAGGCAAAGGGCACACGCACACGATCACAAGCTCTTCTGAGACGCAGACGCTCACGCTTGATCGACCGCCCTTTTATCGTCTAGCTTATTTTGTCAAGTTGCCGGAGTAACGCCATGGCATCAAAAGAATTTCGCTTCCATTACGTCAAGACGCCGACCGGTGCAATCAGCGGGCAGTCCGTCCTTACGCAGACAGAAGACGCGATTAACAATCTCGGCGAGTATATGGTCGAGGCTACGGGCGATGCGACCGAGGCGCTGAATAAGGCGACTGAAGCGCTTAACACGGCGAACACCGCTCAGCAGAACGCGGCCGAGGCGCTCTCTACTGCGAACTCTGCTCTCGGCAAAGTCAACACCTTAACCACGACCGTTAATACGTTTGATGGTCGCATTACAAAGGCTGAAAGCAACGCGGCTAATGCCGTCACTGCGTCGGCTGAGGCATCTAATAATGCCGCTCAGGCCGTAACTACGTCCAACTCTGCGCTCACGACGGCTCAGCAGGCTGTCACGACGGCCAACGCGGCGAATACGACAGCTCAGAACGCAAGTGCCTCTGCCGCTCAAGCTGTAGGCACGGCCAACGCTGCGAACGAGACTGCGGCAGACGCGAAGCGAATTGCTCTGCAGGCCGTGACGGACACGGACGCCATTCGCGAAGAAATCAATCAGAACTTAGCCGTGATGACCGAGAAGGTCACAGAGGCCACGACGCAGGCGCAGAACTCTGCGGCTTCTGCTGGCGAATCGAAGGCGAGCAGTGACCTTTCTAAGCGCTGGGCGACATTGATGACGGGCGCTGTCGACGACGACGGCTATTCGTCAAAGTGGAATGCTCAGCTCGCGCAGGCGTGGGCGGTGAAGACTGATGGCAAGGTGACGGAAAACAACCTGCCCGATGGCGCTGAGATCGACTACTCGGCGAAGTACTACGCTCAGCAGGCCGGGAGTTCGAATAGCGCGGCGAAGGCATCAGCCGATGCGGCGAAGGTTTCGCAAACCGCGGCGGCATCGAGCGCGGCGGCGGCGAAGACCTCACAGGACGCGGCTAAGGCGAGTGAGAACGCGGCCAAGACTTCACAGACCGCGGCGGCTAGTTCTGCTTCTGCGGCCAAGACGTCGGAGACGAATGCCCTTGCGTCTAAGAACGCGGCGGCCACGAGCGCAGGCGCGGCAAAGACCTCAGAGACGAACGCCAAGACGTCTGAGAACAACGCCAAAGGCTCCGCAACTGCGGCGGCTTCGTCCAAGACTGCGGCGGCAGAAAGCGCATCTGCGGCGGCGGCCTCAGCAGAGGCGGCGCAGGGCGCTCAGGACGCTGTGGCGGCATCGGCATCTGCAGCGGCGTCCAGTGCGGCGGCGGCGAAGACATCCGAGACGCACGCAAAGACGTCGCAAGACAACGCCAAAGCGTCGGAAACGAAAGCCAAAGCATCCGAGACTGCGGCGGCTAATTCTGCATCTGCGGCTGACGCTTCAAAAACTGCGGCGGCTGGTTCGGCTTCTGCGGCTGATGCTTCAAAGACTGCGGCGGCAGGTAGCGCCTCTGCGGCCAAGACTTCAGCAGACGCGGCGAAGGTTTCGCAGAATGCGGCGAAGGCGTCCGAAACGGCGGCGGGCAATTCCGCGACTGCGGCCAATGCTTCAAAAACCGCGGCGGCCACATCAGAAAAGAATGCCGCCAATTCTGCGACTGCGGCTAATGCGTCAAAGACTGCCGCGGCGGGAAGTGCTACTACTGCAAGCACGAAGGCAACAGAGGCCGCTGCTTCGGCGCAAAAAGCCAAGGACTGGGCTTCAAAAGAGGACGGCCCGGTAGAAGGTTCAGGCGAAACCGCAAAGTATTCTGCGAAGTATTACGCCGAACAAGCCAATCAGAGCAACAGTGTGAAGTACGTTGCGCAGACGCTGACCGCGGCGCAACAGACGCAGGCTCGCAAGAATATCTCGGCTCTTGGAATCACAGAACAAGCAAAAACGGCCGAAGACGCGCAGGCCATCCTTCAAGCCTTTATCGATTTTGCAAATGAAAATAACATCGTCTGATTTTTGAATCAAAACGAAAAAGAGTTGACAATGACAACACCAAACTCAACGATTGCGGCTGTATTGAATTGGCTGAAAGAAAAGGCGGCAACATCTTCGCCGTTAGATGCGTATCCGGTTGGTGCAGTTTATATAAGCACGGAACCGACTGATCCTGCTTCAATTTTAGGAGGTAGGTGGAAAGCCCTTAATGAAGGGCGGGTGCTAATCGGAGCCAATGACGCATATCCCGCGGGGTCAAAAGGCGGCGAGGCCAGCGTTGTTTTGAGCGTTGACCAAATGCCGAGCCATTCGCATAGCGGATCAACTTCAACCGCCGGACAACATTTGCACAATATTTACGGCACTTCAAACGAGACTGACAGATGGGCCTATGTTCCGGCCTACTTAGATACGGAGCACAAACTTCTAACTACAACAGGGAAATCTCTTGGGACAACGGCGTATGGCGGTCTTCACTATCACTCTTTGGACGTCTATAACACCGGCGGCAACAAACCACATAACAATTTGCCCCCGTATCTGTCTGTTTATATGTGGGAAAGAATTTCGTAAAAGGAATTAAAAATGAGTATCACAAATAAAACAAACTTGACGCAGACTCTGTCTAATGGGGGGGTAATTATGATATCGTCAAAAAAGTTTTAAATTGGTTGAAATCAAATTCAAACAGTGTTGCGGTGGGGACGGTGATTTCCTTCGCGGGGAAAACAATTCCTGATGGATATCTATTGTGCAATGGCACGGCAGTTAGTCGTTCCGAATATGCGAATCTGTTTCAAGCCATTGGCACAACATACGGCGTAGGGAACGGACAGACAACATTCAACTTGCCGAATCTCGATTCTCGGTTTGTTGAAGGTACCGTACGCGCGAACAATGTCGGAACGAAGAAAAACGCTGGATTGCCGAACATCACCGGAAAGATCAAGCTTGGTAACTATCCACTGCTTACATCTGAGCATGAAGGTGCTTTCTTTGGGACTGATTATGGTACTGCCGACCGTCACGGACAAGATAGTATCCCCAATGTTCCAACGACTTTTAGCATTGATGCTTCAAGGTCTAGCGCCGTTTTCGGAAGGTCGTCGACTGTTCAGCCGGCATCTTTGTGTCTACTTCACTGCATTAAGTATTAAAGATAGAGAGTCAAAAATGGCGGAAGCAAATCAATCTGTATTAAAAGTCCTAAACTGGTTAAAAGCGAAAGCCGAATCGAATTCGGTTCTTTCGATGTATCCCATTGGTTCAGTGTACATGACCGCAAATGCGAAATTCGATCCTAATTCCGAGTGGGGGGGGTATGGGAAAAGATTGAAAACAGATTCTTACTAGGTAGCGGAACTAAAGTCGTTGGTGCGCAGGGCGGCGAGGAGAATGTAACCCTGAGTACATCACAGATGCCGTACCACTCGCATAGCCGTGGCAGCATGGATATCACTGGCAACCTCGCAAACGGAGATGTACGCATCGAAGATGTTACAGGGGCTATCTACAATCGCGGCGATGCATATAACGGTTCGGGCGGGGGCTGGCTAACGACAGGCCAAATGGGGTTTAAAGCTTCTAGGAGTTGGAGCGGATATACGAGTTCAAGCGGAGGTGGACAATCACACAACAATATGCCTCCGTATCAAGTAGTTAATATTTGGAAGCGAACCGCTTAATAATTCAGGAGCAATAAAAAAATGAAAAATATAGTTTATGTTGGTCTTAAAGATGACATAGTTTCCGTTGAAAATGAGTCTTTTCCGATAAAAAACCTCTCGGCCGATCTAATAAAAAAATATCTGCCAGAAAACATTGAACCAACTGACATTGGCGGTATTTCTTGGTGTCTAAACGATCCGACTCAAACAGTATTCAATACGTATCACAACGGTGATTTTAGATTTGATGTAGCAGAGGAAAATTATAATAAATTCATCAAACCTTACGTAGATATTTGGCAAGCTAAACAGGACGAGCAACAGCAGGAACAAGAAAAAGCCAAAGCCGAATGGAACAAGTTTGAAAATCGACAAGCGCGCGCGATTGAGGTAATCCGTGCCGACTACGCCAGGGCGCAGTCCGACGGATTTATGCGCTCGTCTTTGGGATTCGATGCAGATATCAGTCCGAGCAGCACAGCGACGCTTTTGGGGACTCAAACCAACCTCGTGGCCACGCAGTCTACGAAATCGACGGAAACGCCGACGACGGCATTCTTCGATTTCAACGGATACAGGCACGATCTTGACGCCGATCAGGTGCAAGTGCTGATTTGCGAAATCAATTATGCGCAGAATCACTTGCGCGTACAAAAGCACAGGTTCAAGACCGCCGTGACTGCGACGACGGACAACGAATCTCTAAACACTTGTCTTGCAACCTGCCTATTCACCGCACTGGACTTTTCGCGAGCGGCTGAAGACGGCACCCCTGCCGAGCTGCCAATCGAGCAGCCGAAAACGATTCAAGAGCGCGTTGCCGCGAGGTGAGACAATTAAACAGTGAGGGGCAACATGGGAAACGTCAATAAAAGGGAGTGTCTCGATTTTTGTGTCTAGCGCGGGTTTACGGTTGAGCTTGTTGGCTCTCCAACAGGGGTATTTAACCCCAGGTACTTCTGGGCTGTCAAGCCCCAATTTTCTATCAGTGGTAATGCGATGATTCAGGGTACGACGGCGGCAGGGATTGCCGAAGTGAAAGCCCTTGAGGTGTTCAACGAAACAATGCCGCCAGCGGACGTGCCGACGGATCACTTTATCCACGCCGGCTGCTACGTGCGGACGTGCCGACGCAGGCCGGGTTCCCGCGAGAAGTGGTGTGGCCTGATGTGCCTGCCGTATTCAAGAATACGAAGAATTACTGAAGGGGGTGTTGATAAAGTCGTCAGTTGACGATGGGATAACACCCCTTGTTTTTTTCTAGAAAGTCTTGACTGACGTATCCGAAACGTGCGAAGTCTCAGGATATGTCTGGTGCGTTTCTAAATCCCCGGAGTCCCAAACTTGTCGTGACAGGCCTCTTGCTACACATAGGTTCGGGAGTTCTTGCGCCCGATAGAAGCTTTTTCGCGAAAAAAAACTCGCCGCTGCACGAAAAACAATGCGTTGCGGCGAGTTTCCTGGGGCGACTTTATCAACACCCCCCTTGTGATCATTCAAAGTAGGTGTATTTGTTAGCTTCTACGTTTTTGTTTTTTCTCAGTCTGAAATACAGGTGCAGGAACCAGTCGCCAATTTTGAAGAATAAGAACCTTCGTTTTGTTTTTGATGATGGCGGGGTTAGTAAGGTGGTACTTGTTAGGCGATTAAAGATGCGACGCACGTTTTGTCGTTCTTCTTTTGCTCCTGTAGTCTCATAGATTCGCCTTGTCTCTTGCCACCATACGTCGATCAGTAGTTGTTCTAAGCCGGCTTTTGCCGAATGGGTGAAGTTATCGCTGTCGAAGTAAAAGCTTTCGTAGATTGAAAGGTCGTAGGAGGTTGAGCGGGTGGTTGAGTGGCTGAGAGAGGAACCGCGAAGACGGTAAAAATGCAAGAATTCGGGAACTTGAACACCGATCTTTAGTTTTCGAAGGTTTCTAAGGAAATATTCTTGATCCTCTCCGCAACGGAGCTTGGTGTCAAAACGAGCGCCGGGAATTGCGCCAAGTCTGAAGACGCGTGTGCATAGCCAACGACGGACCGTTGGATCGTGTTTGCCTTTTGATGGATTTGGTTTTCGGAAGAACTGTTCTGCGATGCCGTCTTGGTCCAGAACGACGTATGGAGGCATGGCGTAGTCGAGCTTCAGGAAGCCGCGTTTGTCAAACATCTCAGATGCGCACACACCATAGTCTGCTTTTGCCTCTGCCATTTTCTCAGCCATTGTTCGAAGAAAGTCTCTAGAGACATAGTCGTCGCTGTCAATGAAAGCGACGTAAACGAATGAACCGTCTTTTTCAATGGCATCAAGCGCGAAATTGCGTGCAGAGGAGACTCCGCCGTTCTTTTTGTGGATGATGACGAACCTCGGGTCTTTGGAGCCGTATTCGTCGAGGATTCTTCCGGAGCTGTCGATTGATCCGTCGTCTACGGCGAAGATGGTGAAGTTTTTATACGTCTGAGCCAGTAAGGAATCGAGACATTCTTTGAGGTAGCGTTCGACGTTGTAGACAGGGACAACAACCGCTACTTTTGGAGTTTCAGTAACTGATTTTTTTTCAGGGGGGGGGATAATATCTTGAAGCATTTTGGGGATGAAAAAATGGCTCATGGCTGATCCGCCCGTGAGCAAAAAACGATAAGCGTAACTTTATCACTCCACCTTCGGGGCTATCTTTTCAGATCGTCCCGAATTCACTTAAGACCGCAAGTGGCCGATGTGGATCATCGACCACCTTTTCTTTTGGCAAACCGAGCACTGCAAGTCGGCATACGAGAGCGAAGTTGAGCGCTCTCAGTTGCCGCCGTCAATGCGCGAATGAACGCCCCTTTTTGTTAGCTACTTTTCGCGAGCGGATGAAGACGTGCGTCTGGCTTTTGGAAGCAGTTCAACACTCTAGTCGAAACATTAACCAAAGACATGACCGCAGGACAGAAGGTTTTCATCTCCGGATTGATTGCAGCCTGCTTTCTGGGTTATCTGGCATCAGGTTCTGTTGAGGAGTACATCAGAGGCCAGACCGATATCCAGATGAGCCAAGAAGAAACCAAGCGGCTGGATGTGTTGTTGCGGCGCGTGACTCATGCCGGAGAGGGGTCAATTTCGCATTCAGATGGGAACAAGTAACGCATAGCAAAAATACACACGTAATGATTTTGGAGGTGTCATGTTGTACTTGAAGTGGGCGGCCTTTTTGTTGCCGTCTTTTTTAATGGAAATCGTGGGCAAGGTCGGTGCGCCGATTCTTGCCTTTTTTGTGCGTTCAGACGGGTGGTTGCCGCATTGGCTGTGGTGGTTTCAGACCCCCGACAACAGTTGCGACGGGGACGAAGGCCACCGCGCCCGATGGCCGCGAGACGGGTGGTTTTGGACGTGGGCGAGACGGACGGCGTGGTTGGTCCGCAACACGGCGTATGGATTCCACATTGACGTGCTCGGCATCAGCGTAAAGGCGTCCGACTACGTGGCCATCTTCGGCGACCCGAAGATCGGTGATCGGTCGGGCATCAGCGGGTGGTGTCGGTGGAATGTTTACCGTGCGGCGAAGTTGATCGCGTGGCAGTTCTACTTCGTGCAGCACTACAAGATTTTCGGGGTATGGAAGTGCGTGCGACTTGGGATCGGTTGGAAGTGTTGGGGCGTCAAGCCGTTCAATGCTCAACATTGGCTTTACTTTCACCCGCTCAAGGGTTCGGGCCGAAACGGGTGATCCATGCCGGAGAGGATGCACATGACGTCGGACTTTTTGCCTGATGGCACAGAGAAAATACTCGCCGCGGCAGTGGGCGCCCTCACCGGCGCCCTTTCGTTTTTCTTCGGACTCGACACAAAGCCGCTCATTATTTGGCTCGCGATCTTTATCGCCGCAGACATCGTGACCGGCATGGCGGCCGCGTTCGTTAACCGTGATTTTGAAAGCCGATGCGTCTCGCGTGGGCTTTTGAAAAAGGGCCTGATGTTTGTTGTCGTGGGCTTCGCGCACGGCCTTGATGTGCAGTTTTCCTACACGCTGAACTATCTCGCAGTATTTCAGGGCATTGTCATTGCGGCTTACGGCTTCACAGAGTTCATGAGCATCATCGAGAACCTTGACCGCATGAACCTCGGCGGGTGCATTCCTGCAATCATTCGCAAAGCACTCAAGCAGATCAACGCGCGGTTAGATGAAACAGTTGATGAGATCGGCAACAAGCCGAAGGAAGGCAAAAATGAAAATCGGATACTTTGACACAAAGGAGCTGGCAAGCAAGGACGGCCAGCGCTCGCCGTTCGGGGAGCAACAGGTCAGATCGGAGCTGCTTTTTTTATTGAACCGAATCCGCACGGCATGGGGCCGCCCGATCATCGTAAACAGCGCTTATCGCTCGCCGGAGCACAATCGCGCCGTGGGCGGCGTGGAGAACTCTTACCACGTCCAGGGGCTTGCAGCAGACATCAGGCCGGAGAACCTGGAGGATCTTCCTGAGCTGCAGAATCTTTGTTTGGAGCTCAATTCTGACGGCGGAGTGGGGTTGTATGACAGCTTTGTGCATGTTGATGCCAGAGGATTCAAGGCGCGCTGGGACAACTGCAAAAAATGACCAAAGAAGAAATCATCAAATACGTTTTTAAATTTTTCAAGGAGTATGTGATGAACAGCGAAGACTTTCAGGAATGGCTTAAGAAAATCGGCGTGAAGGCCGAAGACCTCACGCGGGACGCCTACGAAAAACTCAAGGCCGAGAAGGCAAAGATGGATACCGAGACGCGCCGCAAGTGCCGCCTCTTTTGGGCGACTGTGTCGGTCGTGACCTTCTTCATCGGCCTCGGGCTGGGTCATTTGTTCTTCTGATGAGCTGCGAGCGTAACTTCTGCAAATGTGCGCAAGCAAATTTGAGGGTGGCGCCCACCGTCGGTATTGATGGTGCTGAGGGAGGCGGCGGGGAAAACCGCCGTAAGTGCAAATGTCTGCAAGCAAATTCTTGTACACAGTCCTCGCGGCTTTAATCTTTGGCGCCGGATACGCCTTTGCTGATGCCCTGCGCACCGCGGACATCCAGCGCCTTAAAGCCGATTACGCTCAGGCCGCGCAGGAGTATCAAGCGAAGCTAACGAAAAGGGAGGCAGACAATGCGAAGAAGCTCGCCGACGCGGTCGACAAGAAGCAGGCTGAGATTGATGCGCTTGGCTCTCAGCTTGCTGGTATGCGTGACGATGTTAAGCGCCTGCGCCGTGCCGCAAGCGCCGGCGGTGGTGGAGTGCCCCCCGGCGCCGGTAGTGCCTGCGTCTCTTGTCAGCGACAAGTCCGAGACTGTGTCCGCTTACTTGCGGAGGGTGCGGAGCTTCTTAGTGAAGGCGGCGGACTGGTCGGCGGCCTCAGCGCAGACCGAAACGCCGTCCGCAAAGCCCTGAAACCGTGACGCACAAAAAAATAGCGTCAACTTCCCTGGTGTTTAAGGCGAACAAAAAAATAGCGTCAACTCCCCCCGGTGTTTAATGCGCACAAAAAACGTTTCAAACCAGCACCGGCATAGGCTTGCCCCGTGGAGTTGATGGCAAAGAAAAACCTCGTGGATTCTGGAGATCTCCACGAGGCTTTTCAGAAAACCGACCGCTCTGTTTTCGCAGGGGTCATTTTACCCTATCTTTTTTAATTTCGCTCTTCGACTTGCTTTCCGGCCTTGAGAAGGAAGCCTGTACCCCCTGCCGGGACAGCCATCATTTTGTTGTCTACCTTATTGATTTCAAAAGAATTTGACCCTGCCGGTTTTTTATTTAAGGACATGGAAAAAGAAAAACCCCAGGGGCTTAACGGCTCTTGGGGGACTTCTTTTTTTATGCCTGCTGATTTTGCTTTTCTTTCTTTTCGCGTTCTGCGACTACCTCGCGAAGCCTGTCACGGACCCAGTGGGAGCCGCCCAGCTCCTTGAGAACCGGAACAAGTTCTGCGGGCAGACTCAGCAGAACTGTTTGCCGGCCTTGCGGGTAGATTACCGGACGGCCCATCACTGGCCTAGTTTCATTGCTTCTACCCATGAGCTTTCTCCTTTTCTTCCTCGCCATTTTCAGAGACCACGACAAGGCCTGCGGCAGGGCTCTTCTCGCCCTGTCTCAACAGCACCTACATTTTCCTCAGTGCCGTCAGAATTAATTCTCCACAAATAATCTAACAAAACAGCTAAATTGTCGTATGCGTGCTTGTCGAGACGGCCAGCTTCGATTTCAGCCAGTACCTTTTCATCTTCCTGGGTAGAAAGATCAGAAACATGATCAAAAGCGGCCTGGTCGTTTTCAGCCTCGAAAGTCATGCCTTCGAAGTTAGTAACGAAGTCGTAAGCATCTCGAATCTCGCCAGCCGTATGAAAAACGTATTTCATTTTTTTGCTCCTTAAACGCTTAATGCGTTGTGCTTTCTGATAACCGACATTGTACATATTTATATATATAAGTAAATATGAAAGAAACTATCGGCAAGATGTTTCCTTTAGAAAGTAGCAGGCTATTTCATGTCTTGCAATGGCAAGACCTCATTTGCCCAGTCCTGCATCAGGATGCGCCTTTGCTCAAGAAGGTCAGAGCGCTGATAGGCTTGACGTACTGTATTGCCTGTAGCGTGCATAAGCGATTTTTCGGCCAGTGTGACATCCTTCCCGTTTTCTGCACACCAATCAGAAAATGTGGATCGACAGCCGTGCATAGTCACCGGACGCCCTGCGGCTCTCTGTAGGAGAATGCGCGGCGTTTCTCGGTTCATTATTTCTGCCGAATGGCCGGGAAAGAGGAAATCATTTTTCCGCGGCAGCATTTCGATGATTTTCAAAGCCTGCTTTGAAAGCGGAACCCTAAAGGGGTAGTCCTTTCCGTCCTTTCGGCGCTCAGGAGGGACGCTGAAAACGGCGTTTTCTAGGTCTATTTCATCCCACCTGGCTGAAATAAATTCATTCGATCTGCAGGCGGTCAGGGCGCCGAAAATGATTGCATAGCCGCCCAAAGATCGAGACGCGAAAAATTGACGCAGCAGGGTTTTCAGTTCAACCAGTGTGGGCGCTTCTACGTGCTTGACTGTTGTCAGCTTATCTTTGGACGGCAGGAAAAGCGAAAGATTCCCTTTCCATCGCGCCGGATTATCCGGGCGCATTCCTTCGGAAACCGCGAAATCAAGGATCATTTCAAGCGCAAGCCGCACGCGCTTCGCTGTTTCAGGCGTTTTGTACCAAATAGGCTGAAGAACGTTTAGGACATCATCCCGCGTTATCTCTGTAATGGCTTTGTCTTTGAGGTAGGGCAGGATAAATGTGGTCACTTGATAGATAAGGCGGGAGTGACTTTTACTCTGCTTCCATTGCGTGACAGTAGCTTTTCGTTCAATGGCGCGTTCGGCAACTGTTGAAAAATCGGGTGCGGACAATTTGGCCAAATTGTCCTGCTTCGGCTTCTTTGTCTTTTCCGGCGCTTTCCCCCCGGCCAAATCTGCAGCCATTTTCGCGGCGCGGGCCTTCGCCATTGCAAGCGTAATTGTGGCCGTGCTCCCCAGGCCACGTTCAATACGCTTGCCGTTGATCTGCATCCGGAACACCCAGCGGCGGGATGTACCGGCGACAATGAGGCGCAAGTTTGGTGCGGCCTGATACTTCCCATCAGGCAGTTTGGCGACTTCTGTCTGAAGCATAGATTCCCTTCCCTTAAATTCTCTGTCCCCCACTTTGGGGCGCTAAAAGTGGGGGATCGGGCGCATCCCCCACTTTATCCCCCACGAAAAAACAGGAAATAGGGACAAGAAACCATAGTTCGGATTACGAAAAAACTACCATCATTAGCTAATAGTTCGCCGGTAAGCCTGCAGCTTACGAGATTCGTGCATAGAATGAATATTGATTCTTTCCACCACGTACAGGAGAACCACATGGCAATCATTAAATGCCCGGAATGCGGGCAGGATGTGAGCGATTCGGCAATGAAGTGCCCGCATTGCGGCAAACAATTGCGCAAGCCGAAACGCAGCATTATGGGAAAAATCTTCCTTTGGCTTTTTTACATTTTCAACGCGCTGATGCTCCTTTGGCTTATCGCCGGTATCGCAGCTGTCCCCGATACGCAGCCGATGGATGAATTCGAAAAAGCGGGAACTGCTATCGGCACCGGAATTGGTGTCATGGCAATTTTCACAATTTGGGTTATCGGAGACATCATCACCGGACTACTGGCACTCATGACGCGCCCGAAGTAACAGGCATAAAAAAAGCAGCCCCGTTTGGGGCTGCTTTGGTAAAGGCCAAATGTAAGTTGTTACGCCTGCTGCGCAATCCACGCCTTATACGCAGGCAGTTCTTTCGGATCGTATCCGAATCGGGCTAGCTCCCTTTCCATCATGATCAAATTGAGATCATTGACAGCATCCCACAGCTTTGACGCATCAGGGATGTTAAGCGCTTCCATAACGCGCATGGCCTGCATGAGGGGCTTGTTACAGAGATAGCGCAGGCAGTAGACGAAAACGCTAAGGCGCTTGAGGATGTCCCGCGAAACCCAAATATACGTTTCTTCGGATGGAGGGAGTTTCTTTGGAGCTTCTTCAGCCTGCTGCAACTGGCAGGTTTGAATGAACTTCACAGCGGCTTCGAAGTCCTTTTCAAGAATATATGTGTACTTCGGAACACGAAAATGCGCTTTTAACGCCTGATACACAGTCTGATAACGAACGTCATCTTTATGCACCCGTTTCGCGACTTCGCTTTGAATTCGGTATTGGTGTTCTACGGTGAGATATTCTGAAGGAATCTGCGGAGCAGTAGCGCAGCGGTACTGGCCGGTTTTGCGAATAGCGGGGAGGACTTCGGACGTTACCCAGCGTTTGAAACGTTTAGCGCTTTCGAGTTTTGAGCCGAAGATCAGGGCGTACAGGCCGGATTCGTTGACGCAGTTGACCGTCTGGCGACCTCCCTTGGTTTCGATCTCTTGCTTTGTAAGGTCTTCTGGATCGACGTGAAGCTTGATAGCGTTTGTCTGGTCTTTGAAGCCGAGAGCTTTTGCAATATCAATGGCAACAAACAGAGGAGTTTCGGGTGTTCCGAGTGTGCGGACTTGAGCGTTCTCGAACGAGAAAATAGCGAGTGCAGTCATTGTTGTGACTCCATGATGCAGTTAGAACCCTGCACCCCTGACGCCAATCAGGTGGGCAGGCATTGCAGGTTGGCGTACCGCTCATGGAAACGGCGCATCTTTCGATGCCCTGCAAGCCTTACCCGTAAAGGAGTCTTGCTAAGGAGGTGGTGATTTGCCACCCCCTTTTGCGTAGTCAACAAAAAAGCCGAAACAGAGTTCGGCGACTACGCGCCATGAAACGGGACGCCAATCCCGCGCCGGTCATCGCGACCGACACAGGAAGCATACCCGAAACAGAGGCGCGTAGTCAAAAAGCCCCGACAGGGAACCGGGGCTGTGCTTACTTTCAGCTTGCGTTTGTATGGATACTTTCGGAGTCCTTGACCACAACCCTACCGTTTTTCATAGAAATTCCGCGAGGAAACCCGCGTCTTCAGACGCGGGAGGAATCGCGGC
>OIWV01000306.1_pt1 | contig 47886 bp, 25 predicted proteins | sample 1587751 | NCBI WGS metagenome assembly OIWV01 (sample SAMEA3888913, study PRJEB22519) | human gut metagenome | biome: human gut; feature: human-associated habitat; material: faeces | place: Denmark | collected 2010
CGTATGGTCTTACGAGAGCAAGCTCTCGACACCCATACGTCATACCTTTTATTGGTGCAGTAAGCTGCATTTAACCCACAATAGGGCGATAAACATAAAAAACATTAGGCTGTAACTGCTGGTAGGAGGTACGGTCTCCGAACCGTACCACGCAAGTAACGTTCTACATAATGTTTTTTATGTTTATCGCCGTATGTATTTTCCGAGTGGCACATCGTGCCACTGCTTTACATACAGATAAAGCAGTCGAGAGCTTGCTCTCGTAAGGCTTTATACGGATGTAAGGCAAGTCGAAGACTCGGAAAATATATGCGTGGTTTTATTTGTTTTTGTCAAAGCCCTGCCATATACTCATATAATCCTCCCTGATAACCTCCAGTTCACATTACTCCAAAATACTGCAAAAAACTTAAACAATAGGCAGCGATATACCCTGAATCTTTTGGTAGATGTCGAGAGCAAAGACATCGGTCATGCCAGAGATAAAGTCGATAACCGCCATGATGCGGGTCTGGAAGTCGTCGCTATTGATGTCGTACTGGTTGCTGAACCTCTTGCGCAGCTGTTCCGAGTGGAACTTCTCTGGATTGACGGCTGCCTCGGTAAGCGTCTCCATCAGCGTCTCCATAATCTTATAACCCGACAACTCCACGTCGAGCACCGGCTTCGAGTTGTATATACGCTCAAAGCTTACGCTGGTGCAATGCTTGTAGGCATCGCGCACAAGCGGCGAGACGTGGTCGATAAGTGCCCCGACAAACTTGCCGTCGAGTATATCCTGTTCGTTAGCCACGAACGTGCGGGCACACTCGCTCTCAAGCAAGCCGATGGCGCAGGCTCGCAGATACACCACCTTCTCGTTGTTGTCGGTTATGCCCTCGTCGTTTATGCGCTGCATAATCTTCTGTTGCTGAGTCTCGTCAAAGAAGCCGAGCAGCAACCGCATCGTCTCGTCGAACGAAAGGATGCGCAGCTTGTGTGCGTCCTCGATGTCCATAATCTCGTAGCAGATGTCGTCGGCAGCCTCTACAAGGTACACCAAGGGATGACGGGCATAACGCAGCGGCTCGCCCTCAGCCGAAAGACGAATCATACCCAATTCGTCGGCAATGCGACGGAAGTACTCCTCCTCGAATCCGAAGAACCCAAACTTGCCCTTCTTGCCTGCACACAGGCTCGAGTGTGGATACTTTACGATAGACGCTAAGGTAGAGTAGGTCATCACGAAGCCACCCTCGCGTCTGCCGTGAAAGCGGTGTGTAAGCAGTCGGAAGGTGTTGGCGTTGCCCTCAAAGTGGGTCAGGTCGTTCCAGAACTCATTGCTTATGCGCTCTTGCAAAGTCCTTCCGCCACCTTCGCGAAAGTAAGCCTGTATAGCCTTCTCGCCCGAATGACCAAAAGGCGGATTGCCCATATCATGAGCCAGACACGCCGTGCTTACGATAGTGCCAATCTCTTCGAACAAGGTGCCGCAGAGTTCGGGATGCCGTTGCTTCAATATGCGCGCCACATCGTTGCCGAGCGACATGCCCACACTTGCCACCTCAAGCGAGTGTGTCAGTCGGTTGTGTACGAAGATGCTGCCCGGCAGCGGAAACACCTGAGTCTTGTTCTGCATCCGTCGGAAAGGAGCCGAGAAGATAAGGCGGTCGTAGTCGCGCTTAAATTCGGAACGGTCGTCGTGTCGCTCGGGATGTCGCACTTCCTGCCCCAAGCGTTTGTTGGATATGAGTTGTTGCCAGTTCATAGTGTATTACGAAGCGGCGCTTATGCCGCATTGTATATGCAAAGGTACAAAAGTTGGATAATAGAAACTAAAATTAAGCCACAATTATCCGTTATATCATTAATAATAAGTACTTTTGCAAGATAAAAAGAAACAAAATAATAATGGTTAAGATAAAGATAGTGAATCGTGGCTCACAGCAGCTCCCTGCCTACGCCACTCCCGAAAGCGCCGGAATGGACCTCCGTGCCAATGTTGCCGACCCCGTTGTATTGCGTCCTTTGGAGCGTCGCATCATCCCCACCGGTCTATACATAGCGCTTCCTCCGGGCTACGAGGCACAGGTGCGTCCGCGCTCTGGGCTCGCCTTTAAGCATGGCGTAACCGTACTCAATTCACCCGGAACAATCGACTCCGACTACCGTGGCGAACTTGGTGTGCTGCTTGTAAACCTCTCCAACGAAGACTTCACCATACAGGCAGGCGAGCGTATAGCCCAGATGGTTATAGCCCGACACGAGCAAGGCGAGTTTGTGGAGGTAGAAGAGCTTGACGACACTGAACGCGGAGCCGGCGGATACGGACATACTGGAGTGAAGTGAAAAATGAAACAAATGAAGATACATAAAAGTCCAATGCTGTTGTTGGTGCTGCTTGCCATCGTCCCGGCACTTGCCTCGGCGCTTACAAGCGGCATCAATCCTGTGCGACGCACGGCGCCAAATGCCGACACAATGGCCATATCTGCCGACTCGCTGCTCGCATCAACCCCTTTATTCGACCGCCTTTTCCTCGATGCCGTAGGCTATCAGCTTGCCGGCAACGACTCGGCTGCCATGGCAAGGTACGACTCGTGCATCGCCCTCAACCCCAACGCTGCCGAGCCTTACTACCGCCGTGCGCTGCATTATGCCGACACAGGCAACGACTCGCTTGCCGCCTTCAATCTTGAGCGTGCCGCCCAGCTGCAGCCAGGCAACGACACCTACCAGGAGAATGTGGCAGAGACATACATCAAGCGACGCGACTTCGACCGAGCAATAAAGGCATACGAGAGTCTGTACAAGCACCACCGCGACCGCAGCGACGTGCTCGATATCCTCGTTCGACTGTATGGAGTAAAGAAGGATTATACCAATATGCTCGCCACCATAGAGCGTATGGAGCAAATAGACGGCGAGAGCGACGAGATGACCTTCCTCAAGATGAACATCTACGAGCAGCGCAAGGACACTAAGAACGCCTACCGCATGCTCAAGAAGCTCAACGACGAGCATCCCAACGAGCCCAACTACAAGGTGATGATGGGCAACTGGCTGATGAACCACGACCGCAAGGCAGAGGCTTTCGACCTCTTCAAGAGTGCCTTGAAGGACGATATGCAGAACGAGTTTGCCCTTAGCTCGCTTTACGACTACTATCGCTCGGCTGGCGACAACGACTCTGCCGACCATCTGCGCGACGAGATTCTCTTCAGCACCAAGACAGAGATAAAGACCAAGACAGCCATGCTTCAGCAAGCCATACGCGAGGGCGAGAAGCAGGGTGGCGACAGCTTGCCCGTACTCTCGCTCTTCGACCGCACCATTGAGGCCTCGCCAAAGGCGGTAGACATAATTAATATGAAGGCCGTGTATATGAAGCTGAAGAATATGCCGGCCGATTCGGTCAACGCAACGTTTGCCCGTGCGCTCGCCATTGAGCCTGAGAATGCCACCGCCCGAATGAACATCATACAGAACATCTGGACCAAGAACAACTGGGAGGAGATAATAAAGCTCAGCAAGGAGGGTACACAGTACAACCCCGAGGAGATGGCTTTCTACTACTTCCTCGGCATGGCATACTTCCAGTCCAACCGCGACGACGACGCTCTCGACGCCTTCAAGCGTGGTGTGGGAGAGATAAACGACAAGAGCGACCCCGATATCGTGAGCGACTTCTACGCCTTGATGGGCGACATCCTCTACAAGAAGAACAAGCCAGAGGAGGCTTTCGCCGCCTACGACTCGTGTCTGCAATGGAAGGACGACAACGTTGTGGCACTCAACAACTATGCCTACTACCTCTCCGAGCAGAACCGCGACCTCAAGAAGGCCGAACAGATGAGCCTTAAGACGGTGGAGGCAGAGCCTACCAACTCTACCTACCTCGACACCTATGCCTGGATATTGTTCCTGCAAGACCGTTGCGACGAGGCCAAGGCATACATCGACCGGGCACTCGGCAGCGACTCCGATACCACACAAACCGCGTCTGCCGTGGTGATAGAGCACGCCGGAGATATATACTGCAAGTGCGGCGATATAAACCGAGCCACAGAGCTTTGGCAGAAAGCCATAGACGCCGGAGGCGACAAGGCTGCACTCGAAAGAAAAATAAAGAAATACAAGAAGCAATGAAAAAATTACTGTCTATAATTGTCATCGCCGTGCTGTTGGCATCGTGTGCCAGCAAGAAGGCTGCTACAGGCGATTCAAGTACATCATCAACATCTATTACAAAGACTCAGAAGAGCGAGCAGATAGAGTTCTTGCATCGTATATGCAACAACCACCAGTCGGCCGCCAACATCGTGGCTGCAGCCGACTTTAGGCTTACGGGCAAGGGCAAGGACATAAGCTGCGACGGCAAGTTGTCTATGCGCCGCGACGCAATAATACGCTTGCAGCTGCTTCTGCCCATTATACGTACAGAGATAGCGCGCATCGACTTCACCCCCGAGTATGTGCTGCTCGTCGACCGCTACCACAAGGAGTATATCAAGGCATCCTACAAGGAGATAAGTTTCCTTGCCGACAACGGCATCTCGTTCTACTCGTTGCAGTCGCTCTTCTGGAACGAGCTGTTCCTCCCGGGGCAGAAGACTCTTGCCGACAATCAGCTCAAGCGGTTCGATTGCGACATAGCCTCGCTTGGATCCACAGTGCCGGTAAGCTTCAAGAACGGAGCAATCGGCTACCAATGGACAGCCAACCGCGCCACAGCTCTTATAGAGAAGGTCATAGTGTCGTACAAGAGTCAGCAGCACGGCACATCGTCGTTGACGTGGAACTACGCCAACTTCAAGACCCTCTCGGGCAAGTCGTTCCCCCTTACACAGCAGTTTGCCGTACAAGCCAATATGGGCGGCAAGACACAGTCGGCACAACTAAGCATAAAGATGTCGTCGCTTAAGACCACTGCCGACTGGGACATAGAGACCAAACTGTCGTCTAAGTATAAGAAGATAGAAGCACAGGATATCTTGAAGAAGCTTCTCTCCATTCAGTAAGCCCGGCTTATGCCCAGCACAATAAACAAGCAACAATTATGAAGAAATACTTAATTGGCCTCTTGGCTGCTGTAATATGTATACTGCCTCTTGCCCAAACAGAGGCGGCAGACATGGCGCAAGCCAAGAAGACTACGCAAGTGAAGAAATCTTCTGCTCAACGTAAGCATACCTCGAGAAAGCCGGCGGCAAAGAAAAAGGTTGCAAGGAAGCCTGCCGCACGAACCTCGAAGAAGGGAGCAAGAAGGTCGTCAAAGCCCGACTACACTACAGCCGAGATTCGCGGACTGCAGTCGAAGCGCTCTGCCATGCAGAAGGAGATAAAGAAGCAGGAGGCAGCGCTGCGTGCCAACCAAGCCGACGTTAAGAAACGCCTTGGCGACCTTATAGTTCTCAACAGCGAGATAGACAAGCATCAGAAGAACATCGACGGCATACAGAAGGACATCAACCACATCGACGGCAACATAGGCATACTCAACGCCCAGCTATCCACATTGCAGCAACAGCTGCAGGACCGCAAGGCAAAGTATGTAAAGTCGATGCGTTACATCAATCGCCGCCATTCGCTGCAAGACAAGCTGATGTTTATCTTCTCTGCCAAGAACTTCGCCCAAATGTACCGTCGTATGCGCTTTGTGCGCGAGTATGCCTCTTGGCAGAAGGCACAGGGCGAGATGGTAAAGTCAAAGCAAGCCCAGGTAAACGAGAAGCACCAGCAACTGCAGCAGGTCAAGGGTCAGAAGAGCAACATGCTGTACAAGGGACAGCAGGAGCGCAAGGCTCTTGAGGGCAAGCAGCAAGAGCAGCAAGTAATGGTGTCGTTGTTGCAGAAGCAGCAGAAAACCATACAGAAGGTCATTGCCCAACAGCGCAAGGACGCCAGTGCCATAAACGCACAGATTGACCGCCTCATTGCCGTTGAGGTTGAGAAGGCGCGCATACGTGCCGCCGAGGAGGCCAAGCGCAGGGCTGCCGCCGAAGCGGCTGCAAGAAAACGCCGTGAGGAAGAGTTGGCCAGACGTAGAGCCGAGGCAGAAAGAGCACGCATAGAGAACGAGCGCCGCTTGCGTGAGGCTCGCGAGGCAGAGGCCCGTGCCAAGGCTGCCGCACGCGAGGCACAGGAGCGCGAAGCCGCAGCCCGTGCCGAGGCACAGCGCCAGAAGGATGCCGAAGCCAAGAAGAATGCACAGGCAGCAGCCCAGGCTGCCGCCGCCGAAGCTGCCGAACAGAAGGCTGTGGCAGAGCAGAAGGCACGCGAGGCAGAGGCTCAGCGTATGGCAGTGGAGCGCAAGGCAAAGGCCGACGAGCGACGCTCGTCAAAGGAGATAGCCGAGGCTAAGAAGAGTGTAGAGGAGAGTAGATCCATGTCGTCGGTCGACCGTATGATGTCGGGAGGCTTCGAGGCCAACAAAGGACGTCTGCCTATGCCTATCACGGGCAGCGCGCGCATCGTGAGCCACTATGGTCAGAACTCGGTTGCCGGATTGTCTGGCGTAACCATCGACAACAAGGGCATCAACATCATGGGTCAGTCGGGTTGTCAAGCCCGTGCCATATACGACGGCGAGGTTAGTGCCGTGTTCGGTTATGGAGGCTCGTTTGTGGTTATGGTTCGCCACGGTGTATACATCTCGGTATACTGCAACCTTCGTTCGGTCAACGTTCATCGTGGTCAGAAGGTAAGCACCCGCCAGTCGCTTGGCGCCGTTGCGTCCGACAATATACTGCAGTTCCAGCTGCGCAAGCTGCAGAACCGCCTTAACCCCGAGGCATGGATTGGGCGATAATGTCCCCTCCATATCTTGTGGTTTATGTGAAAACTATAGCCTATTCGTTAGAAAAAGTGTACACTTCTCTGCGTTATTCGTTAGAAAAAGTGTGTACTTTTCTTTGTTATTCGTTAGAAAAAGTGTATCTTTACGACGTTTATTCATCAATAAAAGTGTAGACAATGCAAAGATATATATACGACGACTTGTTGAAGTGGAAGCAAAAGGAAGGTCGTAAGCCATTGATTATCAACGGTGCACGACAGGTAGGGAAGACCTATATACTGCGTGAGTTTGGTGAGAAAGAATATGCCAAGCTTGCCTACTTCAGCTTAGACCGAGACTTGAAGGCGGTTGAGGTGTTCGAAAAAGGAGGCAACATGGCAGATATCCTGATGTCTTTGTCGGCAATAAGCGAAGTCGACATCACCCCCAACGACACCCTTGTGGTGCTCGACGAGATACAAGACTGCCCCAAAGCCTTGGAATCTCTCAAGTTCTTCTGTGAGGATGCACCCGGTGTGCACGTTGTTGTGGCAGGCTCGTTGCTCGGCCTGTCCTTGCACAATGGTGTTTCTTATCCTGTAGGAAAGGTGGAGGAGCTGCGCCTTTATCCAATGAACTTCATCGAGTTTTTGAACGCAATTGGTAAGACACAGTTGGTAAAAGTGCTCGAAGGTGCCAACTGGACCGTGATAAATATGCTCGCGTCGGAACTCATAAGTTTGCTTCGACAGTATTATTATGTCGGCGGAATGCCGGCAGCTGTATTGGCACACGTCGAGAAGAGAGGCTTGCAGGAAATAAGGCAAATACAGCAACAGATACTACGCGACTATCGCCGCGACTTCTCCAAGCACGCGCCAAGCAGAGAGGTGCCAAGGATAAATATGGTATGGGATAGTATACCGGCACAACTTGCCAAGGAGAACAAGAAGTTTGTCTATGGAGCGGTAAGGAAAAGTGCCCGGGCTTCCGAGTTTGAGATGGCTATACAATGGCTCATAGACGCAGGCTTGGCATATAAGGTAGATAGAGTAAGCAGTCCTCGTATGCCGCTGAAGTTCTACGACGACATGGTTGCCTTCAAATTGTTTATGCTTGACGTCGGTCTAATGGGAGCCATGGCAGACACTTCGGCAGAGGCTATGCTGGTGGGCGACGGAATATTTACCGAGTACAAGGGCGCCTTTACCGAGTTGTACGTGTTCACCCAGCTCCAGTGTATGAGCATGCCTTTATACTATCATTCTGTCGACAACTCCACAATAGAGATCGACTTCCTTACCCAGTGGCACGACAAGGTGGTGCCTATAGAGGTTAAGGCCGAGGTCAATGTCAAGTCGAAGTCGTTGCGTACATTCATAGGCAACAATCCAGACCTTAAGGGAGTGCGTTATTCAATGCTTCCTTTCCACGACCAAGAGTGGATGGTCAACGTCCCGCTATATGCCTGTTTGGTGCCATTTGATAAGTACCCCAACGCCCCAAAACCTTAAATTAAGGTGCAATAGCATACAAAATGCAAGAAATATTTGTTCACGTTGCAGAATTTTAGTAATTTTGCATCGTTCAGTGGAATGAGGGGCTCCGAGAGAGCTCCTCATTTTTTATTCTCTAAGATATATATATGATAGACAAAAACACCGTAAGAAGCATTGTAGAAGAGTGGCTTGACGGCAAGGAGTACTTCCTTGTCGACATCGAAGTAAGCCCCGACGACCGTATCGTAGTTGAGATAGACCACGCCGACGGAGTGTGGATTGAAGACTGCGTAGAACTGAGCCGTTACATCGAAGACCACCTCAGCCGCGACGAAGAAGACTACGAACTTGAGGTAGGCTCCGCCGGACTGGGACAGCCCTTTAAGGTTGCGCAGCAGTATCACTGCTTCGTGGGCAAGGAGGTAGAAGTGCTCGACGCAGACGGAAAGAAGTACAAAGGCACCCTCAAGAGTGTCGACGGCAACGACTTTATCGTCACGGTGCAAGAAAAGCAGAAGGTTGAGGGCAAGAAACGCCCGCAGCTTGTGGAGCTGGACCGACAGTTCCAGATGGACAAGGTGAAATATACAAAATACTTAATAAATTTCAAATAAGCTATGGCAGCAGCAAAGAAAGACGATGTAGTGAGCATGTTCGACTCGTTCAAGGAATTCAAGGAAACCAAGAACATCGACCGTACCACACTGGTGAGCGTTCTGGAAGAGAGCTTCCGCAACGTTCTGGCTAAGATATTCGGAAGCGACGAGAACTTTGACGTTATCGTAAACCCCGACAAGGGCGACTTCGAGATATACCGCAACCGCGTGGTTGTGGCCGACGGCGAGGTGGAGGACGAGAACAAGCAGATTGCTCTGAAGGAGGCACGCAAGATAGAGCCCGACTACGAGGTAGGCGAGGACGTGTCGGAGCGTGTGGAGTTTGCCAAGTTTGGCCGCCGCGCAATCCTCAACTTGCGCCAGACTCTCGCCTCAAAGATTCTTGAGCTCGAGCACGACTCTCTCTACAACAAGTATAAGGACCGCGAAGGTCAGATCATCGCAGCCGAGGTTTACCAGGTATGGAAGCGCGAGGTGCTCGTGGTGGACGACGAGAACAACGAGCTTATCCTGCCCAAGGCCGAGCAGATACCTGCCGACCAGTACCGCAAGGGCGAGACAATACGTGCCGTGATAGAGCGTGTTGACAACGAGAACAACAACCCCAAGATTATCCTCTCACGCACAAGCCCAACCTTCCTCCAGCGTCTGCTTGAGGCAGAGGTGCCCGAGATAGCCGAGGGCGTTATCGCCATTCGCCGCATAGCCCGTATGCCGGGCGAGCGCGCCAAGATAGCCGTAGAGAGCTTCGACGACCGCATCGACCCGGTAGGAGCATGCGTGGGCGTCAAGGGTAGCCGCGTACACGGCATCGTGCACGAGCTGTGCAACGAGAACATCGACGTTATCAACTATACAGCCAATACCAAGCTCTTCATCCAGCGTGCCCTCTCGCCCGCCAAGGTGTCGAGCATCAACATCGACGAAGAGAACAAGAAGGCAGAGGTATACCTCAAGCCAGAGGAGGTGAGCCTCGCCATCGGACGTGGCGGTCTTAACATCAAGCTCGCGTCAATGCTTACCGAGTACACCATCGACGTGTTCCGTGAGGTGAGCGAGGGCGACGCCGACGAGGATATCTACCTCGACGAGTTCTCCGACGAGATAGACCAGTGGGTTATCGACGCCATCAAGGGCATCGGTCTCGACACTGCAAAGGCTGTGCTCAACGCACCACGCGACATGCTCGTTGAAAAGGCCGACCTCGAGGAGGAGACCGTGGACAACGTGCTCAAGGTGCTGCGTGCAGAGTTTGAAAACTAAGCAGATATAGCATAAGGGAGCTTCGAAATCTGAGAGGATTGTCGAGACTCCCTTAGCGAGTATCTAAACACCAACTTTTTTAATACATCAATAAGCAAGAAAGGGAAGACGTAAAAGGGTAGCTCCGATTACTTCTTTTACTCTTTTACTTTTAAAACTATAAAATATGAGCATCAGGTTAAACAAAGCATTACGAGAGTTGAACATAGGACTCCAGACGGCAGTGGAGTTCCTCGAGAAGAGAAGCGATTTGGGTGAGGTCAAGGCCGAGCCAAGCTTCAAGCTCACCGACGAGCAATATGCCGCTCTTGCAGGAGCTTTCCAGCAAGACAAGGAAGTGCGTTCGCAAGCAGAAAAACTCTTGCAGAAGAAGCCAAAAGAAAAGAAAGCCAAGGAAGAGAGTGCACAGGAGCGCCCTCTCGCATCGGGTGTCAAGCAGCAGTACAAGCCACTTGGCAAGATCGACCTTGACAGCATCGGCAAGAAACCTGCCGATAAAAAGCCGGCTAAACCTGAGGCCCGTGTGGATTCTCAGACTAAGACAGCTGCCGTAAGTCAGAAGTCGGCAACCAATAACAGCACACCACGCAAACCGGCGGCTGCCGACGTTAAAGTGGAAAAGACGGAAAACAAAATAAATCAGAAGCCTGTGGTTCAGAACAAAGAGCACAAAAAAGAAAAAAATCAAGAGCCTAAGACAGTGGCTGCCGCACAGACTGCACCCACTACGGCCGCCGAAGCTGCCAAGACGCAGCCGGCTGAAACAACAAAGTCGGAAACAACACTGTTCACTACCAAGAGCGAGAAGAAGATTCTCAACACTCCTAAGGTGAACGTTCTTGGCAAGATCGACCTCGCCACGCTCAACCAGAGCACTCGTCCCAAGAAGAAGTCGAAGGAGGAGAAGCGCAAGGAGCGTGAGGAGAAGGCACAGCAGCAGCGTGGCGACAAGAAGAAGCGCGAACGCATCAACAAGGTGCGCGTCGACATCAACGCCGCTTCCAACCAGCCCTCTAACGGCAACGGTGGCAAGCAGAACAACAACGGCAATGCCGGCGGCAGCAGCAAGAACAAGAAGAAGAACCGCAACCGTGGCGGCCAGCAGAAGCCGGCTGAGGTGAGCGATGAGGACGTTGCACGCCAGGTAAAGGAGACGCTCGCACGTCTTACAAGCAAGCAGAGCCAGAACAAGAAGGGCGCCAAGTATCGTAAGGAGAAGCGTGAGGCTGCCCAGGAGAAAATCAACGAGGAGCGTCGCGAGGAGAAGAAGGAGAGCAAGACACTTAAGCTCACCGAGTTTGTAACCGTATCCGAGCTCGCTACGATGATGAACGTGTCTGTAAACCAGGTCATCGGTACCCTTATGAGCGTAGGCATCATGGTGTCTATCAACCAGCGCCTTGACGCCGAGACCATCAACCTCGTTGCCGAGGAGTTCGGATTCAAGACCGAATACGTAAGCGCAGAGGTTCAGGAGGCCATCACCGAGGCTGAGGACGATGAGAACGACCTCGTGCCACGCGCGCCGATTGTTACCGTGATGGGTCACGTAGACCACGGTAAGACATCGTTGCTCGACTATATACGCAAGACCAACGTTATCGCCGGCGAGGCTGGCGGCATTACACAGCACATCGGTGCATACCACGTACAGCTTGAGGACGGCCGCGAGATTACCTTCCTCGATACCCCAGGCCATGAGGCGTTTACCGCCATGCGTGCCCGCGGTACACAGGTTACCGACGTTGCCATCATCATCATCGCTGCCGACGACGCCGTGATGCCTACCACCAAGGAGGCCATCGCACACGCACAGGCAGCCAACGTGCCTATGGTGTTTGCCATCAACAAGATAGACAAGCCAGGTGCCAACCCCGACCGTGTACGCGAGGAACTCGCTGCCATGAACCTCCTTGTAGAGGACTGGGGCGGCAAGTACCAGTGTCAGGAGATTAGCGCCAAGAAGGGTCTGCACGTAAACGACCTCCTTGAGAAGGTGCTTCTCGAGGCAGAGATGCTCGACCTCAAGGCCAACCCTAACCGCAAGGCTACAGGTTCTATCATCGAGTCGTCATTGGACAAGGGTCGTGGCTACGTCTCTACAGTGCTCGTGTCTAACGGTACACTGCGCGTAGGCGACATCGTCATCGCCGGAACATCATGGGGCCGTATCAAGGCTATGTTCAACGAGCGCAACCAGCGCATCGAGAGCGCCGGACCTTCAGAGCCTGCAATCATCCTCGGCTTGAACGGAGCGCCTACAGCCGGCGACTCGTTCCACACACTGGAGACAGAGCAGGAGGCACGCGAGATAGCCAACAAGCGTCTGCAGCTGCAGCGCGAGCAGGGCTTGCGCACACAGAAGCGCCTCACCCTCTCGGACATCTCACACCGTATCGCCCTCGGATCGTTCAAGGAGCTTAACATCATCGTTAAGGGTGATACCGACGGATCTATCGAGGCATTGTCCGACTCGTTCATCAAGCTCTCTACAGAGAAGATCAAGGTCAACGTTATACACAAGGCAGTGGGTCAGATTTCGGAGAGCGACGTAACGCTTGCCGACGCTTCGGACGCCATCATCGTAGGCTTCCAGGTACGTCCTTCGGCAGCAGCCCGTAAGCTTGCCGATCAGGAGGGTGTCGAGATCAACACCTACTCTGTAATCTACGACGCCATCGACGACGTCAAGTCGGCTATGATTGGTATGCTCGACAAGGTTAAGAAGGAGGTCGTCACCGGTCAGGTTGAGGTGCGTGAGGTTTACAAGATATCTAAGGTTGGTACCGTTGCCGGTGCCTACGTTCTTGAGGGTAAGGTTCACCGCGTCGACAAGGCTCGTGTCATCCGCGACGGTATCGTTGTGCACACAGCCGACATCGCTGCCCTTAAGCGCTACAAGGACGACGTTAAGGAGGTTGCCGCCAACTTCGAGTGTGGTATCTCGCTCGTCAACTTCAACGACATCATGCAGGGCGATATCCTCGAGACCTTCACCGAGATTGAGGTTAAGCAGACTCTGTAATACATACCGAATACATACATCAAATCCTTGGACATCTCTAATGGGACGTCCAAGGATTTTGTTCGTATAATGGACGTATAATTTATGGTTCGTATAATGAACGTACAATTTATGGTTCGTATAATGGACGTATAATCTATGTTTCGTGTAATGGACGTATAATATTCCGAGAATCTTAAGCGTTGCTTGCTCGGCGAGCGGGAGCTCGCCGTTCCATATGATGGGTGTAATTGGCTGCGAGGGGGCGTCGCCGCCTCGGCGACGTATATTATACGTTCATTAACGAACCATAAATTATACGTCCATTACACGAACATCAATACGCCAACCTCCACGATAAACTCCAGCTTGTATCCCTCCAAATATCAGATGGACTTTTTTTGTTCGCGCCAAAAAATAGTGGCAAATCTGCCAGTAACGTCGTATCTTATTGATAATCAACGGCATAAAGGCTGTTACATTGCCTTTTTTATCGTTCTATCTGCCATGCCATCTGCCAGCCCCTCGCCCCAATGTGCCAGCTCGCAGAAGCGGAAGCAGTGTCATCAAGGCTTAATGACATAGCAACAAAGGCTTAATGACCGACCAATCAAGGCTTAATGACCGACCAATTAAGGCTTAATGACCGACCAATTAAGGCTTAATGACCGACCAATTAAGCCTTACTGACATAGCAATAAAGGCTCCGTGACGCCACCATTCCCGATTTCTTGTGGCCACCTGGCAGATACATAGTATACGCATGGCAGATACCCTGCTACATAACCCCTCTCAAATCGTTATCTGCCAGCCTATAACCATCTGTGTGTCAAAGCCATAGACGGAAATATGGCACATTGGTACTTTATTTCTTCAACCAAACTTTTTTGTCTTCTTGATATTTTTAGCTAACTTTGCAAGCTAATAAAAACTCATTAGTAAAAAGATGTTTTCTAAGTATACCATACTGTCCTTAGCCCTCGGCTCACCCGCCGTGGCATCGGCACAAGCCTACTTCGACGTGATGTCGCTGACATGCACCGAGAAGCAGGGAGGCACCGTGTACAATGCTGCGGTCGACTTTCCTGTAGGAGGCGACGCAGCAGTGGTGCGCAACGCAAAGAAGTGGATAGGCGAAGTGCTTATGTCGGATGCCGACATGCCCGAGGTATCGATGTCAACAATGTCTACCGACGACTTCGGCAAGCTGCTCGACGCTGTGGCTAAAGACTTTGTGAAGAACAACGAAGGCTCGCGCCGGCGCGTGGAGATAACGTGGATGTATGAGGACCCGACGTGCGTGACGTACGAGGCTGTAACCACCGACCGCGACTCGGTAGACTGGTCGACAACGAGCGTGGCGTGCTTCTCCAAGCGCGACGGTCATAGAGTGGGCGCCAACGAGATATTTGGCTGCGACGAGGCACAAATAAAGCGTCTTATGTGGCAATACCGGGGCAACCTGTCCATGGAGGTGGCACAGGCCGACGACCTATACGTGGGCGACTGTGGATTTATAGACGGATGGGTGCTCGTGGTAGGTCCGGCACAAGGCACGTCCGGCGCCGCGTACAGGCTGAGATACCCCGAAATAGAACAGTGGCTAAAGAAGCCCCAAAGCGACGGCTACCTGGCACGCTAAACGGGCAAAGACCGCGCTGCGAAACCGGCACGCCAAAAACGCCGCAAGCCTTTGCTAATAAGCTGGTTTCATTATAGCTTTTTTACCATTAAAAATTTCATCAAGTCACGAAAAATTAGTACTTTTGTACACTAAACATCGAATATAGCATAATGGCAGAAATACAGAAAACCGAGAGCAACTACTCGGCAAGTAATATCCAAGTTCTTGAAGGACTTGAGGCAGTGCGCAAGCGCCCTGCGATGTACATCGGCGACATAAGCGAGAAGGGTCTTCACCACCTCGTAAACGAGACAGTGGACAACTCTATCGACGAGGCTATGGCAGGCTATTGCTCGCACATCGAGGTTACCATCAACGAGGACGAGTCGATAACCGTACAAGACAACGGTCGTGGTATTCCGGTAGACGAGCACAAGAAGCTGCACAAGTCGGCTCTTGAGGTTGTTATGACCGTGCTGCACGCCGGCGGCAAGTTTGACAAAGGCTCTTACAAGGTCAGCGGCGGTCTGCATGGTGTGGGCGTGAGCTGTGTAAACGCTCTGTCAACACACATGAAGTCGCAGGTGTTCCGCGACGGCAAGATATATCAGCAGGAGTACGAGAAGGGCAAGCCTCTATATCCCGTAAAGGTTGTGGGCGAGACCGAATTGCGCGGTACACGCCAGCAGTTCTGGCCAGACCCAACTATCTTCACCACCACACACTATCAGTGGGACATCGTGGCACGCCGTATGCGCGAGCTTGCCTTCCTTAATGCAGGCATCAAGATAACCCTACGCGACCTTCGTCCCAACGAGGAAGGCAAGACACGCGAGGAGGTGTTCCATGCCAAGGACGGACTGAAGGAGTTTGTGCGCTACGTCGACCGTCACCGCACCCACCTCTTCGACGACGTTATCTACCTCAAGACAGAGAAGCAGGGCTTCCCTATAGAGGTTGCCATAATGTACAACACCGACTACTCGGAGAACATCCACTCGTACGTCAACAACATCAACACCATAGAAGGCGGTACACACCTCACTGGTTTCCGTGCTGCCCTCACACGTACGTTGAAGGCTTATGCCGACAACGACCCTGTTATATCAAAGCAGATAGAGAAGGCCAAGATCGAGATTGCGGGCGAGGACTTCCGCGAGGGTCTTACAGCCGTTATCTCTATAAAGGTGGCTGAGCCGCAGTTTGAGGGCCAGACCAAGACCAAGCTGGGCAACAGCGAGGTGGCAGGTGCCGTGCAACAGGCTGTGGGCGAGGCTCTTACCAACTATCTGGAGGAGAACCCCAAGGAGGCAAAGATGATTTGCGACAAGGTTATTCTTGCCGCCACAGCACGTATCGCGGCACGCAAGGCACGCGAGAGCGTACAGCGCAAGAACCCGCTTACGGGCGGCGGACTGCCCGGCAAGCTTGCCGACTGCTCTAACCGCGACCCTAAGAAGTGCGAGATATTCCTCGTCGAGGGTGACTCGGCCGGCGGTTCTGCCAAGCAGGGACGCGACCGATATACACAGGCTATCCTGCCGCTGCGCGGTAAGATTCTTAACGTGGAGAAGGTTATGTGGCACAAGGTGTTCGAGTCGGAGTCGGTTATGAACATCATCCAGAGCATCGGCGTGCGTTTCGGCGTCGATGGCGAGGAAGACAAGGAGGCCAACATCGAGAAGCTGCGCTACGACAAGATTATCATCATGACCGATGCCGACGTCGATGGCTCGCACATCGACACGCTCATCATGACTCTCTTCTACCGCTTCATGCCTAAGATTATACAGGAGGGACACCTCTATATAGCCAACCCGCCGCTCTACCTCTGCACCTACAAGAACAAGGTTAAGGAGTACTGCTACACCGAGCAGCAGCGCCAGGCTTTCCTCGACAAGTACGGCAACGGCACCGAGGACGGCAAGTCTATCCATACCCAGCGCTATAAAGGTTTGGGTGAGATGAACCCCGAGCAGCTTTGGGAGACCACTATGGACCCGAAGCAGCGATTGCTGAAGCAGGTTACCATAGAGAACGCTGCCGAGGCAGACGAGATATTCTCAATGCTTATGGGCGACGACGTAGAGCCACGCCGCAAGTTTATTGAGGAACACGCTACTTACGCCACTATCGACGCGTAATAAACAAGGCTTGCACCATGAATCACGAGCTGATGATGGTGCAAGCCTTTTTGCTTTAACATAAGCTTCTTTATAAGAAAAAACAGAGCTACATACCTATGCAACGCCTATTGTTCATAATCATGCTGCTATACGCCACCGCTGTTGAGGCTCAACAGATGGGGGCCAAGTGGATGACAGTGCCTGCTGCCTCCGACTCTGCGTGCCAGTGGTTTCGCCGCACGTTTGTAGCCGATGAGCGTCCGCGCCGTGCCTCGGTGTGCATAGCCTCTTGCTCGCCTTTTGTGCTGTATGTCAATGGACGCAACGTGTCGACAGCTCTTTATATGCCCGACCGTAGGTCTAACGACCGCAAGCCGATGGCTATCACCTACGACGTTACGCGCTTCTTGCGTCCCGACTCCAATACCGTTGCTGTGCTGTGCAAGGAGCCGGCTGTGGCTGTCAACTTCTTTGGCACCACCGTTGGGCAGCGCCGCTTTTCTTATTCGTCTCCAGATGGCTGGCTGTGTCATGCCGCCTCTACAAGCATCACGTCTTGTGGCGAACTGATGGACGGACGTGCCAATGCCCAATCGCTTGCTTATGGCGATATGATGTTGGCACAATGGCGGCCAGCAAGCGTGTTGGGTGGCAACTTCTTTGCTGTGGATAGCTTTGCCGGCAACAGTAAGGGCAACAGTCAAAGCAATGCCGTTGCCTACTTAGGGCTCTCAGGCGAGAGCATCTTCGGATATCATCCTTTTTCTTACAATCCATTGACAGACAATGCGGTACGCACGTATAAGATTCTGCGTCCACGCTATTTCGACCCTGCCTACCGCTCCATAGCCTACAACTTTGCCCCCGGCTTCTACGGCTTTGTGCGTGTTACGCTTCGCGGTTGCAAGCGTGGCGAGCGCATACGCATAGGCAACCTTGTGTATATATGCTCTGGCGAGATGGACGAGCAGGCTTTCTGTAGGTTCACACACCAGTATGCCAGACAGATAGTTATCTCCGGCGACCGCCATTTTAACCCCGATCAGATACAGGATGTAGAGGCATTGTGCCTGTAGGTGGGGCTTGTTGTCTTGTCTTGAATATATCCCGTCCTTTTGTCTTAAATCTGGTTCATCCGGAATATGGAGTGATAGAAGTGTAAATTGCAGTTTGTTTGCGAGTAGCGTCCTAATGTTCGTGTAATGAACGTATAATTTGTGGTTCGTTAATGGACGTATAATATTTATGTTCGTGTAATGGACGTATGATTTTACTTGTAGATATATGCTTGGAGTTCTCTTGCTTATAGTTCCCACGGACCTCACAGCCAATTATACCTATCACATGGAACGGCGAACTCCCGTTCGCCGAGCAAGCTCGCCTCGCTGTTAGCGTTCACCCACGAGTGACGCGTAGCGTCCAAAATCCTTTAAAATCGCGCCGAAGGCGCTCTGAATCCAAATGTTATTGGTCTAAGAATCCGTGAATGACCAATCAGTGTGCACCCGTGATATCCGTGTTCCTTAGACCTGTACACACTCGCCGTAGGCGGTGTGTACAACAGCCTGCTTCTTTCTGACAATCTACCATACACACATCTATTACGAATTTTTGTAATAAGTTACAAAAGTTCATAAACAGACATATAAGTATAGATGTTTTTATTTTTTAACCTCTCATTCTATCACTATTTAGAGGTGTGAACGTCGTAGTGTGCAGATATACAATGAGATGCGGGTGTGTTAGGTGGCGGATGCAGGGGCTACCTATCATTGACCTAACACTGATCTTAGACAACATTTGCTGCATTTTTATTACTTTTGCACTTCACTAACTTAAACACATTTAAACAATGGCAATAACAAACGACAAAACAATGAAGATAGTAAATAATTCTTTCTATCTGTATGTGGCATTCATGCTATTAGACTTTATTCATGAGATCTGTGTAATCCTAAAAATAACAGAACCTTACCTAAGTGCTGGTTTTGCAGCCAAGAGGGTTGTTATGACATTGGCATTGGTGGTTATGTGGTGTTGCTTCAGGTCGTTATTAAACAAGAGCGAGCGATTCCTGCGTAATAGCAGTATGTTGCTAATAATTGGCAAGATATCCAGTCTCGCTACGTGGTATTGGAGTGTTGCTGCCACCAACAAATGGATTGACAATGGTGCGGACCCGACTTACGATTTCCCCGTTTACATCCTCTATTCCACGTTGGCGATGGTTGTAATGATTATTTCTTTCGTTATAGGCATTCGATTGTTCCGCCATTATCACGGCGAGCTGCGTAGGCTTGGCTTGGCTCTTATTTTGAGCTTTGCAATGAGTATCTTTACTAATATTGTCCTGAGTTTATATGTAATGGTTGCTGGTGCGGACAGTACGTATGTAACGTTTCATAGTATAATCATCTCCGTAGGTAACACAGTCTTCCTGCTGTATGTTGCCTATACGCTGCGCAAAGCATGTATATGGCTACAGAGTAGATAGATTTTGGGGTTTATCGTGTGATAGTTCGATGATAGAAATGTGTTAGGTTGTCCTCGTTTTTAGCAACCTAACACTCTTGAATATCCGCTCACGCACAATAAGTTACGGGGATTTGTAACCCGAAAAAGTGATAGGTTGATTGGTTGCGAAAATAAAAAACTTATTCATAGGAGTGCGGCAAAGGCCTAATGACATTCCAACTAAGGCTTAATGACCTGCCAATTAAGGCTTGATGACCGACCAATTAAGGCTTAATGACCTACCAATTAAGCCTTAATGACCGACCAACTAAGCCTTATTTGTCCCCCCGTCACAAAAAAGCCACGCCTTAAGCTCCGTCATGTAGAGATTTTTAGTAACTTTGTGGAATAATATACTATATACATACTATATTACAACAATTATACACAAGGAAACAACTACGATCCGCATGAAACCGGTATTAAAGAAAACGCTTAAGATAGTGGCGGCTCTCGTCGCCATACCCATCGTCATCGTCGTGCTGTTGGCGGTGCTGCTCTACGTGCCGCCAGTGCAAAACTGGGCGGTAGACCAGGTGGCCCACTATGTGTCGTCGTCCACCCGCATGACCGTGAACGTCGACCGCGTGCGCCTGCGTTTTCCGCTCGACCTCGCCGTCTACGGATTGCGCGCCACACAGCCCAACGATTCGCTATACAACGTTACAGATACTATCGTCGATGCCCGCCAACTCAACGTCAGTGTGCGCTTGATGCCATTGCTCAAGAGCAACGTGGTGGTAGACCAGCTCGACTTCAACGATGTGCGTCTCAATACAGCCCAGTTTGTGCCCTCGGCACGTGTCAAGGGCAGCGTGGGCCGACTGCTGCTGCATAGCCGCAGCATAAACCTTGCCAAGGAGACCATTAGCGTCGACAATGCCTCGCTTGTCGATGCCCACCTCGACGTGGCGCTTAGCGACACCGTGCCAGAGGACACCACAAGTGCGCCCACACGCTGGCAGATAGCCGTGGGCAAGCTGTCTATCGAACGCTCGAATGTAAAGCTGCACATGCCGGGCGACACGCTGCGCATTGGCACCGGCTTCGAGCAGCTTAAGGCAGAGCGCGGCTTCTTCGACCTACTGCGCGGAACCTATCGCCTCGACTTGCTGCAATGGCAGGGAGGAACACTTGCCTATGACGACCGCTATGCCAAACCGGTGGCTACAGGGCTCGACTTCAACCACATTGCCCTATCAGATATACAGTTGCGTCTCGACTCGTTGCTCTACGGCGACGGCAGCCTTGCCGTGCACCTGCGCCAGTGTGCCATGAAGGAGCGGTGCGGACTGACGCTCAAGGAGTTAAGCGGTAGGCTTAAGCTCGACACTACACACATCTCCTTGCCCGACCTGCGTATGCGCACACCCAAGTCGATGCTTACGGCACGTGTGGACATGGACTTCTCTACCTTTGCCCAAAACAATCCCGGCAAGATGCAGGTAGACCTCAAAGGCTATGTGGTAAAGAGCGATTTTGCGCCACTGTTGAGTGCCTTGCCTCCTGCATTGCTGCGCAGCATGCCCGACACCCCGATAACGCTCAACGCCGATGTAGACGGCAATATGCGTGCGCTCAACATACGCCAGTTGGCCGTTACTTACCCCACCGTGTTTGCCCTTAAGGCGCACGGCAAGGCGCAGAACCTTATGTCTGTAGACCGCCTGCGTGCCAACATCACCGCCGACGCACACGCTTACAACCTTAACTTTGTGAAGACATTGCTGCCAAAATCGGCTGCCGATGCCTTCAATATACCTGCCGACATCAGTCTTAAGGGCAACTTCGATGCCGACGGACCACGTTATGCCGCACGCTTCGTGGCAGAACAGGGGGGCGGAAAGGTGAGCGGCGACGCCAACTTCGACTCGCGCCGAATGGCATACGACGCCAAGCTCGAAGCCCAAAACCTGCAGCTGCGCAACTTCCTGCCATCCATGCCGCTGCACCCCTTCAGCGGAACGCTTACCGCCAACGGTGTAGGGCTCGACTTTCTCTCGCCACGTACAAGGCTCAATGCCAACGGCTCGGTACAGCAGTTTGGCTACGACACATACGACCTCTCCGACATGAAGCTTACAGCCGAGGTGGGCAACGGCACAGGACGTGCCGTGCTGCAGAGCCACACGCCGCTAATCGACGGCAACATCGACCTCACGGCGCTGCTCAACCCCAAGCTTGTAGACGCCCACTTGGTGTGCGACCTCATAAATGCCGACTTCCAGCGCATGGGTCTTACCAAGCGTCCGTGCTCTACATCGCTCGTGGCAGACGTCAAGCTCAAGAGCAATATGCTGTCCGATCATAGCATACACGGCACCGTAGGCAACATCGTCATACGCGATTCGGCAAATGCCTATCGCCCCGAAAACGTCTTTATGGACTGCTTTACACGCCGCGACTCTACCCATGCCGCCATTACCTGTGGCGACTTTGTGCTGCGTCTTGACGGAGCCGGCTCCATCGACCACATCCTAAGCCGTTTTGAGGCTACCAATGCCGAGGTGGAGAAGCAGCGCGACGAGCGCTACATCGACAACATGCTGATACGCGGCAGCTTGCCCGACGTGTCGCTATATGCCAATGTGGGCAAGGACAATGTCTTTAGCCGTATGCTCAAGCGCTTTGGCTATACCTTCCAGAGTGCCTTTGCCGACCTTGCCGTATCGCGCAGCGAGGGCATCAACGGCCGTCTTAGCCTCGACTCGCTGGTGGCTTCGGGTGTGCAGATAGACACCATACGTATGGCTTTCAAGTCCGATTCTGCCAAGACAAGCTTCGAGGGACTGGTGCGCAACAACCGCTCCAACCCACAGTTTGTGTTTAACGCGCAGATGCGCGGAGCCATAACCAAGTCGTCCGTCTACCTCGGCACACGTGTGTTCGACGGCAGAGAGCGTCTCGGCATAGCCCTCGGCCTTAAGGCAGACATGCAGCCTGGCGGCATAAAGCTGTCGTTGGGCGGCATCGACCCCGTGTTGGGCTACAAGAAGTTTAAGGTAAACAAGGAGAACTACGTGTTCTTTGCCGAGAACCAGCGCATCTCCGCCGATATGCGCCTGCGTGCCGACGACGGCATGGGCGTGCAGATATATTCTAACGACAGCACCGAGAGCAAGCAAGACCTTAGCGTAAGCCTTAACCAGTTTGACCTCCAAAAGGTGCTCGCCGTGGTGCCTTATGCTCCGCAGGTGGCGGGTCTGCTCAACGGCGACTTCCACTGGGTAGTGTCCGATGAGGGCAGCATGTCGGTGTCGTCGTCGGTCAGTGTAGACCACATGGCTTACGAGGGAAGCCCTATAGGCAATGTGTCGAGCGAGTTTGTGTATATGCCTAAGGACAAGGGCAAGGAGCACTTTGTGGACGGAACCCTCTCTATGGACAACTACGAGGTATGTACGCTTACAGGTATGTACAATGCCGAGGGCGAGGGCAGCATCAATGCCGACATGACGTTGCAGCGCACACCGCTGCTGTTGCTCAATGGTTTTGTGCCCGACAAGCTCCTTACCTTTATGGGTTATGCCCAGGGCGAGGTCAAGGTTAAAGGCTCCTTGGCACGACCCGAGGTCAACGGCGAGCTTTACTTCGACTCGGCTTATGTGGCAAGCGAACCCTACGGCGTGAAGATGAGGCTTTGCGACGACCAGCTGGCTATCAACAACAGCCGTATGCAGTTTGAGAACTTCCAGCTGTTTGCCCGCAACGGCAATGCGCTGACGCTGTATGGCTATTTTGACTTTGCCGACTTCGACCGCATGAAGACCTATCTGCGTATGCGTGCCGACAACTATCTGCTAATCGACTCGAAGGAGAACGCACGCTCCGAGGCTTACGGCAAGGCTTACGTCAACTTCCTCGGCTTGGTGGACGGACCGCTCGACGCGCTGCGTATGCGCGGAAAGCTCGACGTCTTAGGCTCAAGCAACGTTACGTATATACTGCGCGACTCGCCACTGTCGACCGAGAGTCAGCTCGACGGACTGGTTAAGTTTGTAAACTTCCGCAATCCGGAGACCGCAACCGTTGCCAAGCCGCCTATCAACGGACTTAATATGGACCTCACGGTGAATGTGGACGATGGCGCCCACGTGCTGTGCGCACTCAATCCCAACAAGTCGAACTATGTGGACCTAATAGGCGGCGGCAATCTGCGAATGCTCTACACCGCCATCGACGGACTGTCGCTCTACGGCAGATACACCATAGCCGAGGGCGAGATGAAGTATTCGCTGCCCGTCATTCCGCTTAAGACCTTTACGATAAAGAACGGCAGCTATGCCGAATTTTCGGGCGACCCGATGAATCCGCGACTCAACATCACCGCCACGGAGGAGAACAAAACCACTGTGGCTACGGATGGCGGATCGGGCAGAAGCGTAATGTTTGAGTGTGGTGTGGAGATAACAAAGACGCTGCAGGATATGGGTCTGCAGTTTATCATCGACGCCCCGGACGACCAGCAGATGCACAACGAGCTTATGACGCAGTCGGTGGAGAACCGCGGCAAGCTTGCCGTTACAATGCTCACGACGGGCATGTATCTGTCGGACAACAACCTCGGGTCGCTGTCGGTCAACTCGGCTCTAAGTTCGTTCCTAAGCTCGCAAATCAACAGCATATCGGGTAGCGCCCTGCGCACACTCGACCTGTCGTTTGGTATGGACAACACAACGTTGGGAACTGGCGAGGTTCACACCGACTACTCGTTCAAGTTCTCCAAGCGTCTGTGGAACAACCGCCTGCGCATCGTTATCGGTGGCAAGGTGTCGACGGGTGCCGAGGTGGAGAATCAGAACGATACCTTCTTCGACAACGTTACACTTGAGTACCGACTCTCGCCTACATCCAACAAGTATCTCAAGCTGTTCTACGACCGCGACTCGTACGATTGGCTCGAAGGTTACGTCGAACAGTTTGGCGGCGGCTTTGTCTGGAGGCGTAAGTTGCGACACTTTAAGGACATCTTCAGGTTTGGAAAGGAAAAACCGGAAGTAGCAGACACGATAATTAATAAAAAATAATATACTTCTACCCTACATTCCTCGCCCCTCCCTATGGAGGAGGGGCTGGGGTGGGGCTTTTCACTATGAACAGAATACTATATATCTTAGCGATGTGTGCCCTCCTGGTATCTTGCTCCGAGACAAGCTCGGTGCCAGCCGACGACAAGCTGTTTACAGGTCTGCGCACAACCGTATACGAGAACTATACACCCGGCGACCACTTCTCAGCCGTAAAGGAGGAGGTGGAGGCAGCGCTTGCCACGGCACCCAACGGCTCCTTCATGGGCAGCCCCTACATACGTATGCCGTGGCCGTCGTACCGTCTGTGTATATACAACTGGTTCAGCAGCGCCGAACGGGGACCCGGCAAGTGGTTGTGCAAGACCTTCGGCAAGGCGCCGGTGCTGCTAAGCTCGGTCAATCCGTCGCTGCACGCACAGGTTACGAGGGAGCTGCTAAGGTCGCGTGGCTACTTCGGCGGCTACGTCAACTACGACGTGTTTACCAACGACAGCACCAAGCGTGCCAAGGTGAAGTATACCGTCAATCTTGGTCCGCTTACCACCATAGACACCCTTACCTACCACAACTTCCCTGAGGCGGCGGCTCATCTTATCGACTCCACACGCTCGGAGGCTGTGGTAAAGAGCGGCGACCCCTTCGACGTTGCAACCCTCGACGCCGAACGCACACGTGTGTCTACACTGCTGCGCAACAACGGCTTCTTCTACTATCAGCCGTCGTATGCCACCTATCTTGCCGACACCTTGGCTGCAGTGGACAAGGCACAGGTGCGCCTGCAGTATGCCGACAGCCTGCCGTCAAGAATAGGCAAGCAATGGTATATAGGCCGCATCAACCTTGAGATGCGCCGCACAGCTACGCAGCAGCTGCCCGACACGGCGCATCACAGCATCTACACCATGGTCTATTCGGGCAGACGCCAGCCCATCCGTAGCCTGGTGTTGATTAGAGATATGAAGCTGCGTCCGCGTCAGCTATACAGCTATGCCGACTATATGCAGACCATCAATACGCTTACCTCCAAAGGTCTCTTCTCCCGTGTAGACCTCGGTTTTGCGCCGCGCGACACATCGGAGGCATGCAATGTGCTCGACCTTACGCTCAACTGCGTGTTCGACAAGCCATACGACATATACCTTGAGGGCAACCTCGTGGGCAAGACAACGGGCAGAGTGGGTCCGGGTGTGACGCTCGGTTTTGCCAAGCGCAATGCCTTCCGTGGCGGCGAGAAGCTGTCGGTCAATCTTAAAGGCTCGTACGAGTGGCAGACGGGACACCGTGCCGACGGCACAAGCTCCAAGTTCAACTCGTATGAGTATGGTGCCGACGTGTCGCTCGAGTTCCCGCGACTGCTCTTTATCGACCGCTACCTCACCAACCGACGCATCAAGAGATGGAAGAAGGGCAAGCGTGTGATACCTTATTATAAGACACCCAACACTCTGTTGAAGGCTTCGAGCGACGTGTTGAACCGTTCGGGCTACTTCAAGCGCCACATCGTGTCGGGCGAACTGACATACACCATTCAGCCAACGGCCACACGTCTGCACCAGTTCTCGCCGCTTATCCTGCAATACGAGTATATGAAGGACAAGTCGGCGGCATTCAACGAGGTGCTGCAGCAGAGTCCGTACCTTATGGTTTCGATGGCCGACCAGTTTGTGCCAAAGATGCGATACACCTTCACCTATCAGTCGCCCTCCACCTATCGCCACCCAATCTACTGGCAGACCACGGTTAGCGAGGCGTCCAACGTGCTGTCCTTAGGCTATCTGGCAATGGGCAAACGCTGGAAGGAGACTGGCAAGAAGATGTTTAAGAATCCGTTTGCACAGTTTCTAAAGGTAGAAACCGACCTGCGCAAGACGTGGCAGGTTAGCGAGCACAGCCAGATAGTGGGCCATATCAATGGAGGTGTGGTATGGGCATACGGCAACGCCAAGTCGGCACCGTACAGCGAGCAGTTCTATGTTGGCGGCGCCAACAGCATCCGTGCCTTCAACGTACGAAGCATAGGTCCGGGCCGCTACTACACCAACCAGTCGAAGCTATCGTATATGGACCAGACGGGCGACATCAAGCTCTTGGCAAACCTCGAGTTTCGTCCGCGCATCATAGGCAATCTCTACGGCGCCTTCTTCCTCGATGCAGGCAACGTATGGGCTTTGCGCGACGACGGCTACCGCTCGGGTTCGCAGCTTCGCCTTAAGAACATCTTTAAGGAGACGGCTCTCGGCACCGGCGTCGGCATCCGCTACGACATGGACTTCTTTGTGCTGCGTCTCGACTGGGGTGTCGGCATCCACGTGCCCTACAAGAGCGGCTTCTACAACTTCGACCACTTCAAGGACTCGCAGAGCCTCCACTTCGCCATTGGATACCCGTTCTAAGTGGTGGTTGGCGTTATGATGTTCGTGTAATGAACGTATAATATATGGTTCGTGTAATGGACGTATAATATTTAGGCGACAGCCCCTCTTGTAATTGTATATCTTTTGTTTGTAGTTCCCACGGAACTCACAGAGAACACAGAAGCCTACGGGCTTAAGCTTTTGGAATCCACAGAATAGCCTACGCTTCGCGAGGCAAGAATCCAGAAATGATTGCTTGCGTCGCCGAAGGCGGCGAATTATGCTTAACCTCGGGTGACCGAAGGGTACCCGAGGATAGTGATGTATATATATAAAAAACTCTTCCCCCTCGCTCGGCTTTGCCGAGCGAGGGGGAAGAGAAAGGATGGGGAGGGGGACGCTATAGTTATTTCTTCATCGGCACTATCACCTCCTCCTTGCCTATAGAGAAGTGGTAGCGGCAATGGCTGGTGTACTTCTTGCCAGGCTCAAGCAATGCGCTCGGCCATTGAGGCTTGTTGGGCGAGTCGGGGTAGTGCTGGGTTTCGAGGCACACAGCCGAGTGGCGCGGATAGCGGTAGCCGTGCTTGGCGGTGAAGGAAGCGTCGAGGAAGTTGCCCGTGTATACCTGTATGCCCGGCTCGTCGGTGTAGACGTCCATACGTATGCCCGTAGTAGGGCTATATAGGGTAGCTGCTATGAGCTTGTCGTTGCCCTTGCCCTTGCGCCACGTGTTGAGACACCAGTTGTGGTCGAATCCGCCGGCGTTGCGTGTCATGTCAAACTGCTTGTTGTTGATGTCGCGGCTTAGCGGAGTGAGGCGTCTGAAGTCCATCGGTGTGCCCGCAACGCTAAGCTCCTCGCCAGTAGTCATGTATGTAGTGTCGGCAGGAGTGTAGCGGTTGGCATTGATATAGAGCATCTGGTTCTCTCCATCGTGCGACGGGTCGCCATTAAGGTTGAAGTAAGAGTGGTTGGTCATGTTGATAAAGGTCTTCTTAGACGACGTCGCCTCGTAGCGTATGTCTATCGAGTTGTCGGACGTAAGCGTATACGTAACGGTAGCGTTGACGTTGCCGGGGAATCCGTTGTCGCCGTCGGGCGAGAAGATGCTCATCTGCAATGTCGAGTCGTTGAGCTGTCGTCCGTCGTACACCTTGTATTGCCAACCGGTGAAACCGCCGTGCAGACAATGGCCGTAGTTGTTCTGCGGCAGCTGTATGGTCTTGCCGTCAATGGTTATGCGGCCCTGGTTTATGCGGTTGGCATAGCGGCCGATGGCTGCTCCAAAGTCGCTGCCAAAGTGTTCGCGGTCGGCATACTGTGCTATATTGTCGTAGCTAAGCACCACGTCCTGCATCTTTCCGTTGCGGTCGGGCACCATAATCGACACAATGCGGGCTCCGAAGTTGGTGAAGCACACCTCCATACCCTTGCTGTTGCGCAAGGTGTAGAGATGGGTTTGCTTGCCCTCAATGTTCATCTCGAAGTGAGACGGGTTAAGCCCCGACAGCGTAAGGTTGCGCATACCGTCAACCACAGGAGCCGCAGCCACAGCCGATGGCACATTGCCCATGACGTGTGGCCAGCCGTCTACCCAGTCGATGCGGTCGAGCCACACCTTGCGTCCTTCGTCTGGAGTGTCGGCACCGAATCCGTGGTATAGCATCCAGTCGTTGCCCTCGGCGTCGCTAACAAACTCGGCGTTGTGTCCCGGACCAATAACGCGCTGGTTGCGATGCAGCATCACCTCGTAGTGGTTGTCGAGAAGAGGGCGTCCCTGACGGTCGGTGTAGGGACCAAACAAGGAGCGCGACCTGCCCACCGTTACGCGATAGGTGCTGCGCTCGCCATCGCAACATGTGCCGGCAGAACCAAACAGGTAGTAGTAGCCACCACGACGCTTGATGTACGTAGCCTCCATAAAGGTGCCTGCCACCTGCTGTGGCTTGACACCGGGCTTGAGCTTAAGGCCGTCGTCGGTAAGCTCGGCACCATATATGCCGCGGAACGAACCCCAGAACAGGTACTTGCGGCCGCCATCCTCGATGTAGAAGGGGTCAATGCAGTTTTGTATACCGATGCCACGGCTTACGAACATATTTCCACAATCGGTGAAAGGACCAGTGGGCGAGGAGCTTGTGGCAACGCCAATACCGGCATCCCACTCGCCACCCCATACCGACTTAGAATAGTAGAGCACATATTTGGAGCCTATGCGGTTGATGCACGGTGCCCATATACCACCGTCGGGCAGCCACTGGGGGCGCGACTGCTCGTTGAAGGCGGTACCTACAAACTTCCAGTCGACAAGGTTGCGCGAACTATATATAGGCAGATTGCGCACGTCCTCGGTAGAATACAGGTAGAAGGTTCCGTCGTCGGCGCGAAGCACGGTGGGGTCGGGTGCGCTCCTGTCGATAACCGGGTTGCGGTAGGTTGATGTCTGCGCGGCAGCCGCCATAGACAATAACAGCGGTGCGCAGAGTGTAACAATTCGTTTCATATTAGTTGGTTTTCTCTGTTTTTGTTATTCAATTTTCTATTTGTTAAAGTCCTTCGGCAGCAGTCCAAACTGCTGGTAGAAGCACTTGGTGAAGTAGCTTGGGCTGGTGAATCCCACCATATAGCATACCTCGTTTACCTTAGAGCGTCCCTCCTTAAGCAGGGTGGCAGCCGCCTTCAGACGCTCAAGCCTTATATAGTTGTTGGGCGAGATGTCGAGAGTGCCTCTAATCTTGCGGTTGAGGCTTGAGCGGCTCATGTTAAGCTGGGATGCAAGCATGTCTACATTGAAGTCGTTGTTATCAATGTTCTTCTTCATAACCTCCTTTAGACGTGTAAGGAAGTCGGTGTCGGCAGTGCTTATTGATACCGACTCGGAGCTGACGAAGGGCGACTGTATGTATGCCTTCTTTATCTCCTCGCGTTGGCGCAGCAGGTTGGCAACGGTTTCGGCGAGGTAGTTCATCGAGAACGGCTTGACGATATAGGCGTCGGCACCATTCTCCATACCTTCGAGCTTGGCGCTGTCGGATGTTACGGCGGTAAGCAACACAACCGGAATGTGTGAGAATGTGGCGCTCTGCTTGATGTTCTTCAGTAGCGTCATGCCATCCATAGGCTCCATCATAATGTCGGACACAACGAGGTTTACGGTATGGTCGGCAAGCACTTGCAGTGCCTCCTCGCCATCGTTTGCGGTAAGGATGTTGTAGTCCTTAAGCAGATGCTTGCGCTCGTAGTCGAGCATCTCGACATTGTCTTCCACAAGCAGCAGCGTGTACTTCTTGTCGCCGTGCTGCTCGGTGTCGTCGGCAGTACGGCTGTCGTCGGCAGGCATAACAACGGTGGGCTGCTGCTTTATGGGCAGCGACAGGCGAAAGACGTTCATCGTAAGGTCGTCGTCCATAACGAGTGTGCCTCCGTGCAGCTCGGCAAGCGACTTAGCCATCGCCAGACCTATGCCCGTACCGCTTGCGGTGGTGTGCATAGTGGTGTCGAGACGGAAGAAAGGCTGGAATATCTTGTCGCGCATTTCGGGCGGTATGATATTGCCGTCGTTCTTCACTATCAGCGTGAACCGCTCGTCGTCGGCACTTAGCAGAACCGACACACGTGAGGCGCAATACTTAACGGCGTTGTTGACAAGGTTGCTTACAATCTTCGTAAAGGCCTCGTGGTCGACGTATGCGTGCAGGTTGCTGTTCTGCATGGATATCGACGAGTTGATGCTGCGCTCGCGCATAACCGAACGGAAGCGGTCGTACACAGCCGTAACGAGCCTCTCGATGTTGCACAATTCGTAGTTGAGGCGCAGTCCGTCGCGCTCGGTCTTGCGGAAGTCGAGCAGCTGGTTGATGAGGTAGCTTAGGCGGTTGGTGTTCTTAGCCATAATGTCGAGGTCGTCCTTAACCTCGGCATTGGTTATGCAGCCGCTGCTGATGATGTTCTCAAGAGGAGCCTTGATAAGCGTTAGCGGTGTGCGTATCTCGTGAGCCACATTGGTGAAGAAGTGAATCTTGCTCTGGTACAGCTCCTGCTCTTTCTCGTGCTCAAACTTCTCGATGGCCTTCTGCCGTTTCTGCATAGAGCGTTCGTTGGCATATTTTGCAGCGCGCCACACTATGAAGCACAGCAGCATAAGGTACAACAGCTTAGCCCAGATAGACAGCAGGAAGTGGGGTCGTACATCTATCTTAAGCTCAAGCTCGTCCTTGCTCCACTGGTTGTGATAGTCCTTCATGCGTACACGCAGCTTGTACGAGCCCGACGGCAAATTGCTGTAGGCAATGATGTGGTCGGCACGTATGGGCTGCCAGTCGCGGTCGAAGCCCTCGAGCTTATACTCTATCTCAAGTCCGAGGGTGTTGGCATAGTCGAGAGGCACAACGTGCAGCGCGAAGGAGTTTTGCGAGTGGGCAAGCGACAGCTCCTTTGTAAAGACGATGTTCTTCTCCAAAGGCGAGTTGGGGCTGAAGTTGTTGATAGCCTCGTTGCCTATGTTGAGCTGCGTAACCACAAGCTTTGGCAAGCGTACGTTGTTGTTGAGCTTCTCGGGCGCAAAGCGTATGATGCCGCTAAGGCTACCCAGATATATCTTGCCGTCCTTTGCCAGGAGCGACGAGTTGTAGTTGAACTGGTTGTCAAGCAGAAGGCTGTTGTTGCTGTAGCTGCGCAGCTGCTTGGTGGACGGGTTGTAGCTCACAAGTCCGGCGTATGTGGTGAACCATAGACAGCCATGGCGGTCTTCCACAATTCGGAAGATGGTAGAGCCTATGTTGTTGCGTCCCACCATAAACTGCTTAAGCTGTTTGTCGGTGCGGTCGTATCGGTAGGCGCCTCCTCCCTGTGTGGTAACCCATACAGTACCCTCGTTGTCCTCGAATATGGTGAGGGCCTTGTTGGATGTAAGGCCGCTGTTGTGGGCGGTAAAGTTGGTCCACCTGCTGCTGTTGGGCGGCAACATATACACACCATTGGTTTGTGTGGCAACCCATAGGCACCCCTTCGAGTCGAAGGCGATGTTGTTGATAAGCACCGGTGGGACGCCGGCAATGTAGTCGAAGCGGTCGGTGGCAGAGTTGTATCGGCATACACCGCGTATGGTGCCAAGGTAGATGGAGCCATTGGGTGCACGGCAGATACAGATGATGGTGTTGTCGTGCAGGTCGCCGGGACGGTTGCTGGCAAGGAAGGTGCGCACCACTTGCTTAGAGTTGGTGTCGATGATACGCAGTCCGTATGAGAACGAACCTACCCAAAGACGGTCGCCGTCTATGCACAGGCCGTGGACGTTGGGGAAGCTCTCGCTATCCTTTATATACTGTATCTCGCCCGTTTGAGGGTTCATGCAGTTCAGTCCGGCATCCTCGGTGCCAATCCATACAAGCCCGTTGCGGTCTTGCACCATCTCTCGCACACGTCTGCCGTGCATGTTGCCTTGCGGCACGAAGCGCTCAAACAGAGGGTTGGTGTTAGGCAGATAGTTGACGCCACCGAAGTAGGAGCCAGCCCACATTCCACCGTCACGGTCCTGAAACAGGCAGTAGAGCGGATTGTCGGACAACGAGAAGGGGTCGGCAGGGTTGTACATAAAGTGTTGCACGGAGCGTGTCGCCACATTATATATATACAGTCCCATTTCGGACGCAGCCCAAATCTCGTTCTGCTTCTGTGCCACCATTCTCACAAATATATTCTTGCTGTCGTATCTGTCGGCAATAATGTTGCATTGTCTGGTGCTTGTGTTTACCTCGCACAGGCCGTGTCGGTCGGCACCGATATATAGCCGGTCGGCAGAGTAGGGCAGTATGGACGACACTATGTCGTTGGCAAAGGGGTGTGAGCCGTCGGCAGCGGTGAATGGCTGCACGTTGCGCAGCGACAGGTCGGCACTGTACAGTCCATCGCCGAAGAGTCCTAACCATATACGGTTGTCCTTGCCAAGGCTCATGCCCACAACATTGCTGTAGCCAGGCAGAGGGTTGTTGGTAAGCGAGCGCTCCTTGATGTTGTAGCGAAAGACGCCCTGCTCGTTGGCAGAGATGTATATGTATCGGTTGTTGCCGGTTATAACATTTACCGAATTGGTAATGAGGGTACCTCCGGCAGTCATGGTGTTGAAATGGTGGAACGAGTCGGTCATCGGATTATATATCCACACACCAATGTCGGTGCCCACCCAGATGTTGCCGTCGGCATCCTCGTAGAGCGATGTAATGAAGTCGCTTTGCAGGCTATGCTCGTCGTTGTAGGCACGATAAATCTTGAAGGATGTGCCGTCGAAGCGGTTTAGTCCCTCCTTTGTTCCAATCCAGATAAAACCGGTACGGTCTTGCATAATGGTGTAGACGGTGCTCTGCGAGAGTCCGTTCTGTACGCCGTAGTGCTTAAACATATAGCTTGCCTTGCCTTGCATGGAGCAAAGCAAGGCAAGCAATGTTAGTAGGCAGGTAATGATATTGTTCTTATTCATAAACAGATTGTTTCGTATTGTATTTGCGACTCAAAATTACTAATAAATCACAATATCCGTATCATCATTCAGTTCTTATTTTTCAGCAGCGTGCTTAAATGCACGCAGCTGTCGTTACTTGAGGAAGTTGACCGTGCGCTCGGGCGAGTAGAGCTCCCAAAGCGATGCCACTGTCCAGCCCGGAGCGAAGAGGTTGTTGTAGAATCCCTTGCCGTTGCGGCCGTAGTCCCAAGTGGTGTGCTGCACAACCTCGGGATAGTAGCCAGGCTTGGCAATGTCGAAGTGGTGCTCGTTGGTAGGCATCAACTGGCACAGCGACGAGTAGATAACGTCGTACATCTTGGCAAAGCGCTTCTCGCCGGTTACGGTTGACAGCCACTTGACGATGTGCGGCAGCTCGAAGACAAAGACGTCGATATGGTTGTTCTCTACCGACACGTTGCTCCAACCGCGCGAACGGAACCCAACGTCGCCGAGCATCTGACCCTTGGCAAACGGCACGTCCCATGTATAGTACCACGACATGGCAAAGTAGGCAGCCTGACGGCAGAGGTCGATGTAGTGGGCGCGCTCCTTACCCTTGGTCACCATAGCCAAATAATATGTCGAGGTAACGGCAGCTATGGCAGCCTCCTTGTCCTCACAGTTGGCGTCGAGGGTAGACGAGAAGTAGTCGCTCTTGGAAATGATGTTCTTCTCCACATAGTCGACAGTGCGCTTTGCGGCTGCAAGGTAGCGCTTGTCGCCAAAGTACTTCCAACCCATAACAAGGGTAGATGTAGCCGATGGTGTGCTGCCGCCAGAGGCGTCGATGTCGGTACCGCCGTCGCTGTACTTGCGGGCAAAGCTGCCGTCGGGCTTCTGTATAGCTATAAGGTTGTCGAGCAGGGTGCGCATCTTCTTCTCCCAATCCTTATGCTGGCGTCCGTGCTGGCGCTCGTACTTGAGATAATGCAGTATGGCATATACTGCTTCGCTCTGCTGTCGGATAGAGTGGACAACGTTTTTGGGCATGCCCTCGTTGAAGTTGACAAAGTCGTAGAAGTAGCCAGCCGGTGTAAATCCGTTCTGCTTGAAGCTCTCGATAATGCTCTCGCCCATCTGCTTGAGGTTGTTGTCGCCGTGAGCCTCGCCCCATTCTATCTCGTTGAAGGCATTGAGCAACACTCTGCCGCAGAAACCAATCTGCATCTCTCGTGCCGGTTTGCAGTCGTTGGTAAGGATCGTAAGACCAGAGTTGTACTTCAGGGGAAAATCGGCAACGTACGACTCGCGGAAGTAGTTGCACAGCTGTGCCTTGACCTCCTCGGCAGACATCTGCTGCTTGAGAGGCTCTGGCTGCATCTTGTCGAAGCTGTACTGCCACATGCTGCTTACAAAGTCGCCATACGATGCAGCCTTGGTTTGGCGTATGCGCCACGTCAGCGTCTTCTCTTCGCCGGCTTTAAGCTTGACAAACGACGTAACCGACGGAGCGAGGGTGAGCTTGCGTATGTAGCGTCGAGGTGTCTCCACATAGGGATAGCCAAAGGTGAGCTTGGCCTTGCCCGTCTCGTTGTCGAAGCCAAGGTAGCCTATAGTGGTGTAGCCGGGGAGTATAATCTCGCCCTGCGTTAGCTGGGTCTGCACGTCGGCAGCGTCCTTCTCTACACGCAGCACGCTCCAGCCGCTGCCCGTAGTGGTGCTGTACACGCTGGTGAGAGGGGTGGAGAGTCGGTCGTCCCTGAAGTTCCAACTGCTGCTTGTAGCAAACGAGGGAGCCTCCTTGGGCGAACGCATATTGCGGTGATACCAGAATCCCGGCATATAGAACTCGCATCCATCGGTGTTGAGTCCGGTGGCAAGTTGTGCGCCAAAGTTGAAGTAGACGTCGGCATCGGCCTTCATCTTGACGCTTACAATCTTGTCGTCGCCATCGTTGGTAACGGTCTGCGTAATCTGCATAGGCAAGTGTGTGCCACGTGCCTCGTATTTGCCGTTGTCGAGATGTAGCCGGTAAGCCACAGCGTTGTTGCCTGGCTGCTTAAGAAGCAGAGACGCCTCAATATCTTGTGCGTAGGCAGACAATGCGGCAAACGCACCGAGAGTGCTGAGCAAAATAGACTTGTTTATTCTCATAATGGTAATGTGTATTGTTTTTAGTTGTTGTTGTCTAAGGCATGGCAAAGTGCATTGTTGGCTTTAGCCACACGTTTGGCGTCGACCTTAAGCACCTTGCGGTCGTAGGTTACGAGTCCGTTGACCTCGCCCTCCACGTCGGTGGTTTGGGTATATACGGCAGCCGAGAAACCAGTCTTGACAAGCTGTTGCAGCTTGTCGGTATACTCGACGTATCGGTTTGTAACCTCCTTGACGTTCTTGAATTCGGCATAGCCCCAGTTCTTGTCGTCTTGCCATAGATGTCCCTTGACGGGAAGTCCGAGTCCGCCGTATTCGCCGAGAACGGTAGGGCGGTTGGCATCGTATAGCATAATGGACGGGTCGGGGTAGTGATGTATGTCGAGCATGTCGCCCACGGCATAGTGGTTGCCGCCGCTTGCGGGGTTGACAAGACGTGTAGGGTCGTAGGCTTTAGTCCATTCCACAATTTCTTGTGTCTTGAACTGTCCCCAACGCTCGTTGAAGGGAGTCCATGTAACGATGCAAGGATAAGGCTGCAAGGCGTCGATAATCTCTTTCCATTCGTTGCGGAAGTTGTTCTCCGACTCGGCGCTGTGCTTTACCTCGGCTCCGTTGTAGAAGTTGTACATCTGCCACTCGGGCCAAGAGTCGCCGCACGGCATGTCCTGCCATACCAGTACGCCAAGACGGTCGCACCATGTGTACCAACGGGCAGGCTCCGTCTTCATGTGCTTGCGTATCATGTTGAAGCCAAGACGCTTTGCCAGTTGGATGTCGTAGCGCAGGGCTTCGTCGTTGGGGGCGGTGTACAGTCCGTCGGGCCAATAGCCCTGGTCAAGCGGACCCATCTGGAAGATGTCGCGGTTGTTGAGCTGTATGCGCATAATGCCGTTGGCGTCGCGTCGTGTCGAAATCTTGCGCATAGCGGCATAGCTCTCCACTTTGTCCACCTGCTTGCCGTCCTTGAACAGACTTATATTAGCCGTATACAGGTACGGATCGTCAGGACTCCATAGGTGAGGATTGTCGATAGTAAGGTCGACAGGCTGTCCGGCGGCAGCCTTGCCAGTGGCTATAATCTTCTTGCCGTCTGATATTGTAACCTCCACAATGCCCTCGTGCGTACTGGTAAGAGGTGTAATGCAAAGGCGGTTGTTGTCGATATCGCTTACAGTGTTAATGGCTGTGATGTGGTGGGCGGCTACCGGCTCAATCCACACGGTTTGCCAGACGCCCGTAACAGGTGTATACCATATACCTTCGGGCTTAGACTTCTGCTTGCCAACGGGCTGATAGCCGTCGGTAGTAGGGTCGAACACACGTATGGTTATGTTCTGTAGCTGCTTGGCATTGTCTATATATGGGGTAATGTCGAGACTGAATGGGGCGTAGCCTCCGCGGTGCGAACCGATGCGTATGTCGTTGATGTAGACATCGGCTTGCCAGTCGACAGCACCAAAGTGAAGCAGAATGTGGTCCGACTGCCAGTCGGCAGGTATGTCGAAGGTGCGGCTATACCATAGCTCCTGGTCTTTGCCAACGGTCTTCATAACTCCAGACAAACTCGACTCGACAGCAAACGGAACAAGTATCTTGCCGTCGGCATTGCCCATATTGGCAGCTCCACGTCGGCGTATAGAGTAGTTCCACAGGCCGTCCAAGCTCTGCCAGCGGTTGCGCTGCATGATAGGACGGGGATATTCGGTTGATATATTGTTGGGCGACACTTGGGCTGCCCATTGTGTCTTGATTTTGTTGCCTTGCGCACTCCACTGTGCATTGGCGGCTACAACACCAGCCAATGACAGCAGAGTAGAGACTAACAAACTCTTAACCAAAAATTTATTCATTATTCTGTATGCTTAGTGTCTCTATAGGTTTAGAGACGTGTTATTATTCAGTCTTCAACAATCTTGCCTTCTATATACTCAACGACATTCTTCTTGCAGTCGTTGCCCGAGTAGTAGCTGTGCGATATGGCGAGCCATATAGTGTCGGTATCCTTGAGGAAGAAAGAGCTGTAGTAGGCGCCTTCGCCGTAAGGCAGCGACGAGAAGGGCATGGTGCGATACTTGAAGTTGTGGCCGGTATTGTCGCCTATGCACACTTGGCTGCGGTTGGTCTGCCATGTTTTGCCGCTTTGTCCGAGGTGTCCCATGACTACAATCTCGCCAGTGGGTATCTGCATGGCAAACGGGGCGCATCCGCCACGTATAGGTTCGGCTACCCAACGGTTGTCGTCGTACTTGCCGTCCCAGTCGTTGGCATCCCATTCGCCGTCGAGAGCACGCCATATAAGCGACGGATTCTCGTTGCTGTTGATGCTCTCTATAGAGTAGAGAATGCCCTTGTTGCCCTGCATTACAACCGGTACCGGCATGCCGTCGCGCTTGCCTGGGTTGTAGCTGGCACGTTTGAAGGTGGTCCAGGTTTCGCCGTTGTCGGTAGAGCGCGAGCAGAGAATTTCTTGGAAGAGGTTGTTGCGCTGATTGTCCCACCAATAAGCCTCGCTCGATACGAGCAACTCGAGTTCGCCGCCGGGCAGCTGCACAATCTGAGGCTCCCATGTACGGCCGCGTCCTACGGTAATGGGGTTGCCCCAAGTGTTGCCGCCGTCCTTGCTTATACATACGAAGACCTGGCAGTTGTTGTTGGTCTCGGGGTTGGCGTTGCCAATGAACTGCATCAAGATCCAGCCGTTTTTAAGACGTGTGAATGTAGGGTCGGCAAAGCGGTGCCAGCCATAAGTGTCGTTAGACATACGCTTGGTGTGGTCCATAAGCTTCTCTGGTGTAGACCATGTGGCGCCATTGTCGGTAGAACGTTGCAGATAGATGTCCTGCCAATGGTCTGTGTTGACGGCGGTGCCGTCGCCTCCGTGATAGGTAAGGAGTATGGAGTCGGCCGATACTCGCTGCAAGCGTGGGTATTCGGCTTGGATGTTGTCGGGTGATAATTGTATGCGGTCGTTTCTGTTCCACACTATCTTGTGCGATACAGGCTTGACAGTTGGGTCGACATTATAGGTAGAGTAGTCGGTCCAGGTGCGCACGGTCTTGGTTATGGTCTGCTCGTCGCCGTCGACATCGGCTGTGAGTTGAGCCTCATAGCTGGTTGCAGGTTGCAGACCTTCAATCTTCGCCGACCAGAGTCCGTTGCCCTCCGAGGTCGGTGTATAGCTCTTCATATTGCCCTTCGTGCCGAAGAGCAGCTTCATTGTTGGTATGTTGCCGCTGTAGCCTGATACGCGGAAACGCATTGTTACGGCAGTCTTGCCAATCTCCCAATTCTCTGACGACCACTCGATGCCGGGCAGTGTGCTTACTATCTTAGACGGTCCATATATTGTAGAGCCGCCACGTGTCTTGAAGTAGACGCGTACAGAGTGTTTCTGGTTGGGTTGCAGACGGTCGCATGTAAGTTCGAAAGTGTCGCCGTCGGGCAGCGTGTTGCCGCCACGCTGGCTATACATATTTCTGTATGTACGGCTCAATCCGTTGTAGTTGTGGCAGAATCCCCACTCGGTAATTTCTGATTTGGGCACGTTGAGGCCCGATATCTCAAATGTGGCGGTGCTTGCGGTGGTCTCGATGTTGGTGACGCTGAAGGTAGCGGTCTTAACGAGATATGTCTTGATGATAGGCTTGCAAGCTTTGTCGCCGTTTACTACGACACGAATCCATGTGTCTTTTTGTGGTTGGAAGGTATAGGCTGTGGCATTGGCTCCAGCTATGTCGGTCCAAGTGGTTCCGTCGGTAGATGTCTGCCATTTAATGGTGCCATAGTTGTTGGATGTCCACTTCAGTGCGAGAGTGGTGCTCATACCGCTTCGGGCGTATGTTGTCGTCGCCTCGTCTGCCACTGCTCCCAATGAGCAGGCTAACAGCATGGCAACAGTCAGGCTTCTGATGTACTTCATGTCGAATAGTTTTGTTTACTTAATTGTTATTTTTTTCACAGTCTCGGTGTTGTCGTCAAAGACACAGCCAACGAGATATACGCCGCTTGAGAATGATGCTGTGGACAGGGAGGCATGCTTGGTAGCTGTAGAAAGATTGGTGTTGGCAACGAGTTGTCCGTTGGCTGCAACGATGCGAACGCTTCTCAAAGGCTTGATAGAGACGATGTTGAGTGTGCCGTCGGTGGCGGTAAGCGAGAATGGACCTTGCTGCAACGACTCTATGCCAGTAGAATTAGAGGCTGTAAACTTGACGCTTACGGTGCATCCGCTTGCGTCGGTTACAGCGAGATAGTAGTCGCCCTCCTTGGTTATAGCCAATGTGCGTTCGGTTCCAAGAACATCGCCATTGGCATTGGTCCAACTATAAGTGTAGGTGCCGTCGCCCCCGTTGACACTAACACTGCTTCCTAAAGTCATTCCGCCTGCCGGCATATCCACTTGCACGTTGTCGGCGACAACGCCCAAGGGCGGATGCTGTTCTATCTGAACAGCAATCACGCTCTGAGCCTTTGTCGTTGACGCAAGGGAAAGTAGCAGGAAGACTATCGATAATGATATCTTCTTCATACAAACCTAATGTTACTATTTATTTTACAACAATCATCTTCTTAACGCTGCCGTCGCTCATACGTACGAGGTTGACACCCTTCTGCAACTTTGTTACAGCCTGTCCGCTGAGGTTGTAGCGAGCTACCTCTACGCTGTTGCTCTTTGTAGATGTGGCATTGTTGATGCCGGTAGCACCATTGCCGATAACAATGTCGTCACCCTTAGCGAATGTAGAACCGACAAATGCTGCATTGACAGTCTGTACACCCCACTCGTATGTGCCCTCTGGCAGATTGTTGATGGTAAGGGATGTGTTCATGTAGGCATTGCCTTCGCGGAGCACCTTGCGCTGTCCGTCGCGCTCGCCGCCAACGAATGAGCATACGTTGTTGTAGAACTTGCCAGTCTGCTTGTTCTTGAGATAGAACTCGTAGGTGACGTTCTTCATAGCCGAAGAAGCTGGTGTCCAAGAGAGGCTAACGCTGTTGGCATCGACCTTGGCTGTTGGAGCGGTAGGAGCGTCGGGACGTGTGGCTACCGACCAAGGGTTCTTGGTAAACACCATAGAACGTCCCTGCTTAATGGCGGTTTCGTCGTCGAAGTAGGTCTTGTCGCTATGATATCCGGTAAAGGCATAGTTAAGAGCGTTCTCTACACCATTGTCGAAGAAGAAGATGCCTTGCTCTGATGCGCCCGGGATGCGTGTATAAGATGTAAGTCCGGCTGCCGAACCTGGCAAGAACCAACCTGCCTGTGTGTTAGCGCTGCCGTCAAGCATATCCACTGTCCAACCATCGAGGAAGAGGTCGTAGAATCCGTCGCCGTTATAGTCGATGGCGCGTATGCCTACGTTGTTGCTGTTGAGCGGACGGATGTCCTTGGCACGAGCCACGAAGGATGTGTTGTCGGTGTAAGAAACCTCGTTGCCGTCGCCCTTGGTTATCTTGCCGATGAGCAACTGAGGGTAAAAGCCCCACTCGCCGGCAGGACGTGCGTCGTCAGGCGATTCGCCGGTAACGAAGATGTCGGGTGTGCCATCATTGTTGAAGTCGGCTACGGCAAAGTTGCCGTTGCCCATCTGGTGAGACACGCCGGTACCAAGCTCCATATCAAAGAAAGCTGCCGAGCCGTCGTCCATTGGACCTACGTTCTGCAATGCCATAAATGTACGGCCTACCTCTACACCACCTGCTGTTGTGGCCTTGGCGTCGGCATTGTCGATGTTGCCCTGAAGGAGAATGTCTGGATAACCGTCCTTGTTGAGGTCGTAGGCACGTACGGTACATAGAGCCATCTCGAAGTCGACATCGCCATTGCCAATAACGCCTTTCTCGAGAACATTCTTGAAGGTGCCGTCGCCCTGGTTTATGAGTACGCCGCAGTTGGCTTGGCGGTTGCTGTCTACCGCACTCCATCCTATGGTTACGATATCGGGTAGGCCGTCTTGGTTGAAGTCGGCCACATCGGCAGCACGAGGATACCAATTGACTACATTGCCTTCGAGGTCCTTAACCTTGAAGTTGGGGTCGAGCTTGAAGTTGCCCTTGCCGTCGTTGAGGTATACGCCAGAGTTGTCGTATGCCTCGCCAGCTATAAAGAGGTCGACAAAACCATCGCCGTTGAAGTCGGCTGGGATGATGTGAGCACGGAGACCGCATAGCTCGGGAAACTCGGTCTTGTCGTATGCAGAACCGTTCCATTTAAGAATCCAAGATTGCAATTCAGACTGTACCTCGTTGCCATCTTTGTCTTCGTATACACGGCCTGGTGCTTCTGCCCATTGAGGCTTGCCCGAAACGATAATCTCCTTCAATCCATTGTTGTTGACATCGATTTCGCAACCACCGGCATAGTCGTTTGCAAGAGTCTGGTCGATATGATCGATAGTGATAGACTGTGCATTGGCACCAAGTGCAAGGCACGATGTTGCCATTAAAGTAAGTAATTTCTTCATAATAATTTGGTTTTAGTTATTTGTTTATAATCTTTTGTCTAAGATGTGTCTTGAATGTTGGTAGAAAGGGGTAGGGGTGTCACGACGTACCGCTTAGAGCTGTCGTGACACTCTTACGTCTAACAATTATTATTCGTAACGTGGACTTGTCCAACCCTTCTGTGCTGTAACAGGAGCCTTAAACCATCCGTCTTCGTCTATCTCGAGCGGAGTCACGAACATCGGACGGCGTGCGTATCCACTCTTCATCAAATCCTGTCCTTGCTCTGTGGCGTTGTAGGCAACAAAGAGATGTGTGCCAGCCTCGTTGATGAAACCACGCATCGGATTTTCTGGATTGATGATTTCGGAGCCGCCAACAATGATAGGCTCGCCAATGCTGCCTGCTGTAAGGTCGGAACCCGAACGGTCTTTGTAAGGACCGGTGATGGTTGAGGCCATAGCATAATGTATCTCCTTAGAACCGCCATTGGCTACAGTGCCCATGAGATAGAAGCGAGAACTGCTTGCACGTATAATGGCAACATCGTCGAATGTCTCAGGGGCAATCTTTATAGCGCTGCCGTTGAGGGTGGCACCCGATTTCTTGTTGAGCTTAAGCTTCTGTATGTATGTGCCGTCGTCTGTGGTGTAGCACAAATAGAAGTTGGTCGTAACAACGATGAAGAACGGGTTGCGAACACTTGTCTTACCAAGACTCTCGGCTGTGATCAATGTGCCGCGGTCGGTATATGGACCTGCTGCCGCTGTGGCAGTGGCTGCTCCGATGGCGTTGCCGCCTTCAAGGGTGTAGAACATCCAATATGTGGCGCCAGTGACGGTGCGGGCATAATCGATGGTAAGAGAGTTGACACGGCCCTCGCCCCATGTAGGCGACTCGGTGAATGTGTCGTTGCCGGCATTCCATGTCATAAGGTTGTTGGATGTAAGAGCCTTGCAAATGTATGTAAGACCAGGCGCCCACTGTGATGTGGCCGATACGGCGACAAACATACTTGCACCCTTAACCACTGTGCCTGCTTCAAGCGATGGCTCCCATACGGGGTTACGGAAACTCGTATTCTCTGGGTTCTGGCTTCCGTCCCATTTTATAGAGTCGATGCCGTCGCCGCCATTGTCGGTGCAGCTTGTCATTGCCGTTGGTATGAGACATCCGGTAAACAGGGCTGCCATCAACATATTCAATATCTTTTTCATTGATGATTGTTTTTTAGTTTGCTGATTTTCTGTTTCTACTTTCTTTGCTTTTGAACAGTGTCAGTGCCCTGGCTTAGTAGCCAGGGTTTTGTGTGAGTCCCTTCCAAAGGTTGATTTCGTGGTTAGGAATCATCCACAGGTGGTTGTTTCCAACCTTGAAGTTGAGGAAGTCGGCATCACGTTCTGATATCTCGTTCACCTTAGCCTGGTCGTGTAGGTCGCCCCAACGGTCGAGGTCGTACCAGCGTGTACATTCACCGCAAAGCTCTACAAGGCGTTCGTGCTTGATTTGGTTGAGCAGTGTTTCGTAATCGGTAAAGTCGGCTGCCTGTAAGTCGGCCATATTAACGCGGCGACGTACCTTGTTGATATACTCTACAGCTGTAGCTCTGTCTTCGCCAAGCTCGTTGAGAACCTCGGCATACATAAGGTATACATCGGCGAGACGCAGAACTCGGAAGTTGGCTCCAGACGAGTAGTCTTCCTTCTTGTTGTCGGTTTCAACACTTGTGTACTTCTTCCAATAGCAAGCGTGTGGGAACTTGTTGTTGACATAACCTTCTGTATTGCACCACTCTGGCCATGTCTTGCCGTAATAGTTGGCTGTGGCTGTTTGCGGTTCGGCTTCGTCGTAATAGAATAAGGTATGGAACTTGCGCATATCTATGTTGCCGTCTTTGTCGCGCTCCTTGTTGAACTCGTCGAGCAGCCAATCGCGTGCAGAACCGTCGTTCCATGCACCCGAGCCATCGCTAATATAGAGGCCAAGGAACTTTGGACGCTGGTTGCCTACCTCGTTGCCGTTGATAAGTCCATCCTTGAAGTTGATTTCGAATAGCGACTCGACGTTGTTCTCGTGCTCTTCGGTGAAGTTGTCCATCCAGTTGTCGCAGAGATCGTATATGCCAAGGCGGAAGATGTCCTCAATATTGGTCTTGGCTGCAACCCAGTATTGGCGAGCTGCGTTAGCATCCTGGTTGGCACTGTCCCAAGGACGATGACTCTTAATGCCGGCAAGCTGCATATTGCAGCGTGCCATCATACCGAGAGCGCCACCTTTTGTGACACGGCCCTTTTCTTCGCTTGGCCATGATTCGGGCAGCAATGTAGAGGCCTTGCTGAAATCTTCGAGCGCTTGTTTGAAGAGATCTTCCTGCGAACCTATCTCGCCATCGCTTGTAGAGCTGGTCTGGATAGGTCCCTTGCCGTAGACGCCGGCAATGGCCCAGTAGGCAATACCGCGTATGAAATAGCCTTGACCGAGAATGTGGTCGGCCTCCTCCTTCTTGAAAAGGTCGTAGCCGTGGTCGTTCATGTTGTCGATAACCTGGTTGACGTAGTAAACACTGTTGTACATAGCCTGCCAAGGAAGACAAAGACCCTCGTTGCTGTCGTAGTTGTAGGCAGACGCCACGAAGTTGGCATCGGCTTGGAACTCGGCGTTAGGACTCTCGCTCCAGCCCTCGTCACTGCGCAGAATCATATGTATCTGGAACCAACGGCTAAAGAATCCAGGACGACGCCAGGTGGAATAGGCAGCCGAGAGACCTTGATCAAACTGGTCGGTTGTCTTCCAGAATGTATCGGCTGTTTCTTGGTTGGGATCGGATAGCGACAACCAATCGTCGCTGCACGATGTGAATCCGAGTGTCAGCGCACCAGCCACCATTATTTTTGCTAATATATTTTTCATATTGATGTTTCTTTTCGTGAGTTGATTAGAATGTTACTTGCAATCCGAAGTTAAGCTGTCGAGAAGACGGATACTGACCAGAGTCGATGCCTTGAGCGTAAACGTAGGTGCAAATGATATCCGGGTCGTAGCCCTTATAACCAGTGAATGTCACGAGATTGGAACCGCTGATATAAGCACGCAACTTCTGTAGATTAAGAATCTTGGCTATTGATTGCGGCAATGTATATCCTAACTGTATATTCTTCAGACGGAAGTAGGTTCCACTTTCGAGGAAGCGGTCGCTTGCCTTGTTGTTGTCTGTAGAGTTGGCATACATACGTGGGTACTCGTTTGAAGGATTGTCCCATGTCCAAGGACGAACATCTGCAGGAATGTTGTCAACGTTGAAGTTGAGCGTGTTGGCACGTACCTGATTGTAAATCTTGTTGCCGAATTTGCCTGCCCAAAGCATGTTGAAGTCGAAGTTCTTCCATGCTAACGACACGTTGAAGCCAAGCTCAAACTTTGGCATAGGGCTTCCGCACCAGTCTTTATCGGTGTCGTCAATCTGTCCGTCACCGTTGACATCAACATAACGTATGTCGCCAGGCTGTGCATTGGGCTGAATAACCTTGACCGTTCCATCCTTGAGAGTGGTAGTATTGTTGTATACCTCGTCCATCGACTGGAAGATACCGTCTGTCTTAAGCAGATAGAAGTCGGAGATAGAACGTCCAACCTCTGTACGTGTGTAACCCTCCTGTACGTAAGCGTCGCCCATCTTCAGTACCTTATTACGTAAGGTAGAGAGGTTGGCGCTAACGTTGTAGTCGAAGTCGCCGATGTGATCGTGCCATCCAAGTGTGAGCTCGAAGCCTTGATTGCGCATCTCGCCGTAGTTGGTCCAAAGGGTTGAAACACCAGTAGCCCAAGCCTGAGGAACATTGAGAAGAAGGTCTGTCGACTTGGCGTTGAACCATTCGAGCGAACCAAACAGACGACTGTTGAACAATCCAAAGTCTATACCGATGTTTGTGGTTGTCTTTGTCTCCCAACCAAGGTTCACATTAACCTTTGCTGTCTGTGTGGCACCATAATGTATATTCTCGCTGCCTGAAGGACCAAATATTGCATATAGACCTTCGTATGGACCAGAGTGGTCGATGGACGGAATGTAGCTATAGTTGCCCAACGACTGCATATCGCCCACTTTACCCCAGCTTGCACGCAGCTTGAGGTTGTCTACGATGTGCTTGACGGGCTCCCAGAACTTCTCCTCAGATACACGCCAACCCAACGACAATGACGGGAAGTAGCCACGGCGGTTGTTTGGACCAAACTTAGAGCTGCCGTCAGAACGGAAGTTGAACTGAAGGAGGTAGCGCTCTGCATAATTATAGTCAAGACGTCCGATGTACGACAGTTGTCTGCGTTCTTGCTCCGAACCCTGCATGTCGTTCTGCGTGCCAACGAGGTCTATTTCCCATAATCCGGGTACCTGTTGGTTGTAACCTTGGTTCTGCAGCCAATGCCAGTTTACATCTTCGGCAGTATGTCCAACTAATGCTGTAATATGGTGCTTGCCGAAAGTGTTGTCGTAAGTAAGTGTATTTTCGACAAGTGTAGTGATGCGTTGGTCGCGATTGTCGGTGAGAACGTCGTTGTAACGGGTTTCTCCTGAGGCCATTCGCATAGTGTAGCAATGGTTGATATACTTATTGCGACCAAACCATGCGTCTACACCCACATTGAGCTTATATGTAAGGTGCTTTATAGGCTTAAGCTCAACAAATCCGTTGGCAATAACACGGTTGTTTACATTCAATCCTTCGTAGGATTTTTGTATAGCTATCGGGTTGCTCGAATAGGTAGGGAAGTCGGCGCTACCGTAGCCAAATCCACCTTTACCCGATGGCTCATCAGGGTTGTATACGGGGATAACAGAAGGCATTGCCAGGGCATTCGCAAACGAGCCAGAGTTGGTCTCGTGGTTAATGGCATGCTGGAAGGTAGAGTTTACACCTATCTTTAATATGCCGTAAGTGGCATCACTATTGAGTCGGGCTGTGAAGCGTTGGTATTCAGGACCCTCCATAACACCGGTTTGATCCATATATCCTGCACCGAGAGCAAAGTTCACGTTGTCAGAACCTTGCGTGTACATCATATTATAGTCCTGGGTAAAGCCCGTCTTGAATACTGCTTTTTGCCAATCGGTATTAGGAATGTATTTTCCTATGTTTTGTGTTGCAAAGGTCTTGCCAGGCCATGCAGTATTGGCGTTGAGATAAGCTTGCTCGTTGTAGTACATAAAGTCGACAGCGTTCATCATGTCTATCTTCTTAGGCATGTCGGCTACGCTGAATGTTGCAGAAACATCAAGGCTTGGCTTACCCTTCTTACCCTTCTTTGTAGTAATAAGTATAACACCATTGGCACCGCGTGCTCCATAAATGGCAGCGGCAGATGCGTCCTTTAATACCTGCATCGACTCAATCTCAGTAGGATTAAGGTGATTGACCATCGTTTACAATCATTCCGTCAAGAACGTAGAGAGGACCTACAGTGTTGAACGAGCCCACACCGCGAATCATCACGTTGCTCATTGCACCAGGCTGACTTGTTGTTGAAACCGAAACACCAGGAACCTGACCTTGCAGCATTTCATATATATTGGTAGCTGCAGTTTTCTTAGCCTCCTTCATGTCAACAACACCTACTGCGCCAGTTAGGTCGGCTTTGCGTTGTGTACCATAACCAATGACAACCACTTCGCCAAGGTCGTTCTCCATTGTTTTCATCCCGATGTTGACAACTTTGCGTCCGTCAACAGTAATGTCGGTATCGTCGTATCCGACATAAGAGAAACGCAGACGCTCCTTGCCTGACGCCTCAATGGTGTAATTGCCGTCGATGTCGGTTACTGCCATTTTCTTGCTTCCAAGCGAACGAATGGTAACTCCAATAAGAGGTTCACCCGTAGTGGCATCTTTTACCTGGCCCTTAACGCTCTGTGCCGATGCCGACAACGGAACCGAAATGAGACCAGACAACAAAAGTGCCTTCCACATTTTTGTCTCTTTATTCATACGTATTTTGGTTTTAATTAACCTTAATTCCGCAACACTTTGATTTAAATTAATTTATAAGTTCCTGAGCAACA
>OIWV01000315.1_pt1 | contig 47217 bp, 56 predicted proteins | sample 1587751 | NCBI WGS metagenome assembly OIWV01 (sample SAMEA3888913, study PRJEB22519) | human gut metagenome | biome: human gut; feature: human-associated habitat; material: faeces | place: Denmark | collected 2010
AAAGACCAAGCACTAGAAGCGGTCAAGGGTGAGTTGGAACGTGTCAAACAAACCAAAACCACTGAAAAGGTAATCGAAAAGGAAATCATCCCAGACGATTACCAAGCGACGCAAGACCTCAATAAGCAACTGCTTGGGAAGAATCAAGATCTAGCGGACGAACTTGATTCAGTCAAAAGAAGTTTGCGACTCAAAGAAGCGTCTTATGAAATGCTCGAGAAAGAAACCTCGGAAGCACTAGCTTTGAAAGAATCAATCGAACACTTACGAGCTGATAAAGAGAAATTAGAAAACAGTGTTTCTAACATCTTTACACTCAGTAACCTAGTGTCAGAATTCGAAGATTTCTTTGATAACAAGATGGCACCGCTTAGATTTAAAACCCTTGTCCAAGGAATTGGCAAGGATGCTCAGATTGAAAAGCTCAGAGACATCTTGACGCTAACTGAAAACTGGTTAGACGAAATGAATAAGATTGTCCCAGAGAATGGAAGAACAATCATAGAAGGAGAAATTATCAATGAGTAAGAAGAAAAACAAGAAAAAATCAATTTAATTGTTTAACGAGAGAATAAGCCAGACAGGTAGAGAGAAATATATATAAATTTCTTTGCCGTTTGGCTTTTTTAATTTTACTTTTTTCCTCTTTGGCGTACAGTTCGAAGGATGCATTCACATTCTTCAATAATAGCTCCGTCGTCTTCGATTTGGCTTGCCAGGTCTCCAGCTCTTTGTGCAGCAGATTCAACTTCGTCTGCTGCTTTTTCAATTCCTCTTTGTAGGTCTTGTTGTGATTTTTGAGCGTCGCCAAGTTCAGCTCTAATTGTGTTAGCTCGGTCTCGCTGATCTGGTACATCTTCTGGGGGACGGCTTCTGCATATCCAGAGTAGGGCGCCGAAAAACAGCACCAAAAAAATAACCATACAAGCAAGCCTTTTGTTTTGATTGTCATTCATGGATTCCTCCAATCAGAAGCAATAATTTCCGTCAAACTCACAACCGTTGATTAAAAAGCGGTCAGTGTATTGCCACATCTTAGCGTTAGGCCAATCGCAGCTGCCGCCCCATTGCGCGCACCAATATGGCACGTAGTCGGCCAATTGTTTCGTGGCGATTTTATTTTCCAGCCAGTCAAGAGATGCGTAAATGCCGCAGCTGTAGCCTGCCGCGTTAAGAGCTGAGACGAAGGCAGAGCACATAGCTGTCAGCTCTGCCGTGCTCGGCATTCCGTGGCGTTGCTTATAGCCATCTGCGTCCTCCATATCATACCAAACGCCCATGTGGAGCTTTTCCGGAGTCAAGCCGCAGTCAATCAATGTTCGGATAACAAATTCAGCTTCCTTACGAGCGCTTCTGGTGTTGAGAGCGTAGCTGTAAAAGTATACGCCGATTTTGAGGCCGTGCAGCAGAGCATTGTTAACATTTCTGTATAATTCTCCATCAAGATGTCCGTTACCATAACCAATACGGATAATAGCGAATTGTACACCGCTGTGAGCTACTTCCTGCCAATTTACACGACCGTTATTTTCCGATACGTCAATTCCTCTTAGCATATTTATACCTTCTTTCTTTTGATAACATCAACTAATCCTTGTACAGCCTCAACGCCAGCAGCGTTGAGGTTTTCTACTATACTTAGTAATTCCGTTGCCGTTAAGTAACCAATAATGGTTCCTACTGCCCATGTTGGTTTATACAGCTCAACCATAATCAGATCTGCACTGGCAGCTGCCATGACGCACAAAAGATAGACGCAAATTTTACCTAAAAATCTGTGCTTCATTACTTCGGAGGAAATCAATCCTTTGCTGCGAGCTACTTTTATACCGATAAGCGATTGCAGCATAGTAGGATTTTGTCCTTGGCTTATGAGATAGTCATGGGCGATAGCAATCCACTTAGTTAAACAGTCCAAAAACACAAGAACGCTGAATGCGTAAAAAAGAATAGCATGTTTGTGTAACAATAGAGCTAAGATTGCTGCTAATGTTACCTTATAGCTCCAGCCATAATAAAGAGTTTGTGCTGCAGCTAGTGCTGAGTCAGTAAAGAGTCGGTAGTTCATAAATACCCTCCTAATTTATAGAAATAGTGTCGATTTCGTCTTTGCTTTGTGCAGCTTCGACCTGTGCCTTAGCAGTTCTGTAAGCAGTATGCAGTTTATTGCTACGTGCAGCTACGGAAGCTATAATCATACGCAGGTCCTGAGCCGTAACCACCGCATCATCATTGTCTGCCGTGGTCCAGCTGATTTTAGCGCCATCGCCCTGTACATCGAGCGCAATAATTGCAGCGGCGATGCGGTCGCGCGCCTGACTGTCGTAATCGTAGAGGTGCCCATTATAAGCAATAGGCTCAACCTCTGCCGTATCACGCTGGCGCTTCAGTTCAATGATTTTGCGGGCGCGGATATTTTCAATCGGCTCTTCCTCTTCCGCCACAACAACACCCAGCTGCTCTAATTCAGTATCAGATATTGTGCGTGGGATAAATGTGCCGTCATGCGCCAGCGCCTCTGCCAAATCGTACAAGTTATCGTAGCTGTTAGCCTTGTATGTATACGTTTTCATTATTTACTCCTTGCTTAGTTAAAGATTATTTCGACTTTAAATTTTTTGCCGACATTGGCGGCAGTAAACATGCTAGAGATATTGGAAGGTACACGTTGCACATAGGTGTAGAATCCTGTTAAGCTACCTTGATATGATATCTTGCCGACTGCCAAATTAACCGTTACATCTGTCTCCATAGGTGTGATATTAAGGCTGATATTGCGACTGCCACTCGTGACTCCATCTTCCTTAAAAGCGATGTCGAGCCAGCCCCCATAATAAGACAATATAACAAGAGTAACGGCTCTGCCATCATGTACAACGCTACCTGTAACCTCGCCATAAATTCCGTTATTACGACTGTAACCATATTGACCGCTGTGCCGGCCCATTGTCATAACAAACATATTGGCAGGCTCATCGCCCCCGCCGCTGCCAGCAGATCTTTTAACAAACATCATGCGATTAAGTCCCATAGCATGCACCTCATGTCAGCTTATTAGCCTGTACGATGCTGGTCAGGCTGCCGTAGCTGTCCTTGGTCATAAGGATGTTGAGCAGCAGACCTGCGCTGGTGATAGCCACATCCGATGCCTCGCCGATATACTTAACCGTGCCGCCGTTGGTGATGGACAACGCATAATCACCGCCGGCAGTGATGTAGGCAGTAAACACTGTTGACTGATTACTGCCTAACAGTGCTGATAACGTCGCAAGGTTAAGAGTAAACGCTCCTGTTGCATAATAGGATGCTGCTGACGTAGATGGGCTGACGGATGATGTACTGCTATTAGGCGTAGTATACTGCTCATATCCAAGAGTTGCCAAATTAAACGTCTGCTGCGCTCGCCACACGTTTTGTCCGGATGTTTTAACATAGCCATCCAAAGACTGATGCTGCGTCAAATAACCACTGTCATTTGTCAGCTGAGATACTTTAGTTGGAATAGCAGCACGCACAGAGGTGAATTCTTGCTGTACAACTCTGTTCTGCACAGGATTGGTACTGGTCGATGATAACACAGAGTCAACGGTGATACTTGTACCAGTTCCACCGCCGCTAACAGTGATAGTTACATTGCCGTTACTATCTGGTGCAATGTTATTGACAGATTTTACCACACCGCTAACTTCGGATTTTTTCGCGTATGTATCTGTGATTATATTGCCTGTACTATCTCTGTAAGCATAAGCAGCTATACCGTTTTTATCCAGTTTATTGTTTACGGCCGTATAAACAGCTTTGTTAGCAATCGGGTTATTTGATGTGCTTGATAACGTGGTATCAACAGTAATGCTTGTTCCGGTTCCACCGCCGCCGGTGCTGATATTGATATTACCGTTGGTGTCCGGTTCCATGTTGTTGATAGTTTTAACATAGCCGCTGAGGTCCGACTTGCGGGCATAAGTATTAACAATTACATTTCCGTAACTGTCCTGCGTAGCTTTTGTAGCAGCAGCTGCCGTACCGGTCTTGTCCAGCTTATTTTCTAAAGCAGCGTAAACGGCCTTGTTAGCGATAGCGTTGCTTGATGTGCCGGATAATGTAGCATCAATAGTAATGTTAGAGCCTCCACCGCTGCTACTGATGTTGACGTTGCCGGCACTGTCAGGCTTCACATTATTGATTGACTTCACATAGCTGCTGAGGTCCGTTTTCTTGGCATATGTGCTGCTGATGATATTACCGGAGCTGTCCCGCGTAGCGTAGGTTGCCGTACCATTCTTATCCAGCTTATTGTTTAAGGCTGCATAGAGCGCCTTATTTTGCACAGGGTTGGTACTGGTCGATGATAATGCAGAGTCAACGGTGATGTTTCCTCCGGTTCCACCGCCGCTACCAACATTGACGGTGACATTACCATTGCTGTCCGGTGTTATATTGTTGACAGATTTTACATAGGCTCTGCCGTTGGGTATCTGAGCATATAACGCATCAAAGTTGTTTATGATGTAGTCTAAGATAGCGCTATTGTCAGAATTAACAAATGGTGTTTTTTTGCCGTAGGCTCCGGCGCGAATTATTTGGTCATATTCATCGCGCAGCTCGCCCGGCTGAAATGCTTGTGGTTTCATTTGTTGCCTCCCTTAAAAATTGGTTACGTATGCGTCTGACGTTCTTGCAAGCCGCATACCGTCAATTTCAAATTCTATCTGCATGGTTTCACCTCTAATCAGCTTTTAAAAGTTAATATTAACCAACCATAAGAGTAATAAGCTGAGAAATATTCTCTTTCCACCAGGTCATCTTCAACGTCATCAACATAAACAACATTTATTCTTAATTTGTTTATGGTAACGCTGTTACTGCTAACGACATAGCCTGGTCGCATTACTGACTCAATGCCCTTTGTGCCAGCTTTATGCGATTCTTTTATGTCGGTGTATGCGTCTGTTCCAAGATTGCAGGCTATTGTAGTATCTTTAAAAGTTATTGTTTCCTGTTCGTCACTCCCACAGCCTAAAATATAAGCGTAAGGTGCAGCAGATGAGTAAGTAACACCACCATCAGCATTATATATTTCTAATCCTGCCAAATGTTCCGAAGCAGACCTTTGCTTGTACCCCAATAGGTAAACAGACGCTTTTGCTACAATATCAGCACGTTCGACACTTTCAACGTATTTAGTAGCATTACCACCACAGCTTGTATCATAAAAATATACTGCTAACCCACTACCGCTCACCGGATTTCTTAAATCGAAACTAAATGGTTTTACATCGTTAAGACCGTTTAAAGATAATCCATATATGACTGGCGTAGCATTTACATAGTTAATTGTCGGCAATTTATAAAAAGCATAATGAGTAACACCGATATTAGTTTTAGTACAAACTATATTAGCTAGTGGTATCTTTGCAAGTACTTCTAAATTTTGGAAATTATCATCAATCACAATAGCCCCATCATCTTCGGTTAATGCTTCAAAATATTTCATTAATACACCCCATAACGAAATGTAGTGCGCGGAATGTTTGACCATTGAATTTTACTGCCGGCATCACTTATTCTGATTAACGGAATACTACCTTTATCTTCGCTGGGAGTATAACTGGAGATGATATACCAAAGCTTATTGTTTGGATTGTCTGCAACTTCAGATATAAGCAATTGCCCTGTACCTGTTACAGTCTTTACGCCTATAAACTTAGGTATGCGTTTAGTAAGGTCTAAATCAAGACTTCCGTCTGCCTTGTAAACCTGTAATCCAACAGCCATATTACCATACCCCCATTCTCACCCTCAGCACATTATTGCTGTCATATACTTCAATCAAGTTGTCTTTTATTTCCGTTCTTGCTCCGCTAGTTGCTGTACGTAATGTACCGATAGTCGCGCTTATAGCTGACAAGCTATCTACCTTAATTTTCCCTGCATCCACGCAGCCTGCCTGCAGCATCTTGTTGGTAACAATATTTCCGTCAAACTGTGTATCGCCTGTAATATGGACGTATTTGCCATCAAGCAGGATTGTGCCGTCAGCCAGGTTGATTTTTGTGATAATGTCGTTGCCATTAATGTCAACATTTTTTACCGCAAGGCTGATAGCCTCTTGCGTTTGCGTGATTGTGCTGTATGATTCTAATTTTTTATTTGTCGCAGCGTCCATTTTTACAACCACGTTGCTGATTGCCGTGTTGGTCTGCTCAATCGTGCTATAGCTGCTCAGCTTGCCATCTGTGTAACTGGCGACCTGCGAGCTGATGAGCGCTTCGGTCTGCTGTGTTGTGCTGTACTGGCTGAGCGTGTCATTTTTAAAATTAGCAATGCTGCTGCTAATCATGCCAGATGTCTGCTCAGTCGTGCTGTACTGGCTGAGAGTATCATTTTTAAAATTAGCAATACCACTGCTAATCATGGCAGCCGTCTGCTTAGTAGTGCTGTACTGACTAAGCGTATTGTCCTTGAAATTAGCAATACTGCCGGCAATCATGTTGGCGGTCTGCTCTGTGGTACTGTAATTGCCCAAGCTGTTAGCAACACGTGTAGCAATGAGTGTTTCCGTCTGCGTGGTTGTACTATAATCTTTTTTTAACTTATCAGCGGTGATATTACTATTACTCAACGCTGTATTTGCATTAACTAAAGCGTTATTACTATTTTGTAACGCAGTATTTGCGTTGGCCGTAGCATTACTGATGTTGTTCTGCACAATCTTATCCAGCTTGGCAGAGCTGATGGCTTCATCGGCAATCATACTTTCATCAATAACAGTCTTTACGGTACAGGTCGACTGCCCGGATGTTGGACCATCGCCAAACATATCCACATAAGCACAGGTTACATCATACACGCCTGCTTCACAGCTATATGACAGGGTATTGTTTTTGCTGTACACGCTATCATCATTGATGTAATAGCGTACGCCGATGCAGTCACTGGGTACAGCCTTGCATTTGATTCCCATGCCGCCAACCTTAGGACTGAGCACCGGTGGCTCCGGTCTTGGTGGTGCTGCTTTGTAGTATTTCAAATCTGCAGGAGCACTGTATTTGCCTATGGCGCTTTTAGCATACAGATATAGCGTGCCTGTACGCTCTGACAGCGCCAGTGACGCGCTGAGGCCGTTGGTACGCGCCAGCAGGTTTACATCCTCCACACCGGGGTAATTGTCGCGCCGCACCTCATAAAAAGCAATATCGGAGTTAGTGACCTCTTTCCATGTAACCACAGCAACATCATTAAAGCTGATATTGAAATCATCCGGTGTATTTGGTGTAGTAGTCTTTACCGCTACCGTAATATCAATCTGAGGTGACATATCAGGGCTGGTAACAATGCCGTGCTCATCTTTTGTGCATACAGCTATGCGGTACGTATCACCAATGACGGCCTGCGGAATGACGCACTGACATTTGCCAGAGCCGCCATACAGCCAATCTCCCTGCCAACCCATTTCGTCTGCTGGAACGCCTTCAGCTATTATCAATCTTTCGGCTTGCTCATTATTGGTTTTATACCAAACGTCCCCCTGCAGATAATTTGCAAAATCCGGCGGCGTCCAGTCTACCACGATGTCGTAGCGGCTTACGCCGTCCTGCAGCTCTCTGTAGCGATTGTGAGCGGTTACAGAGAGGACAGGAGGAATATAATAGGGCAGGATGGTATATTCGTATGGCTCAACGTCTGCCAGGGATTGTTCACGCGCTCCGAAGATGTTGTAGCTGGTGAATTTAATCCATAGCTTTTTCCCTACATCTTCCTTTTTTAATGGGCTTTTCAACAGAGTTTCGTCACAACGCACAAATTTTGCGCCTGCTGTGTGAGCAGCGGCCGTTGTGTTATATTGCCCTCTGATAAGGCCAGAAAGCTTATAGTTGCCGTTCTGCAGCATGGTTGCTGTTGTGTAGCTTAGGCATTCGCCATCAAGCCAGCAGAGTGTGTTAGCTCGTTGAGCGTCCTGCTCTGTGCCGCTTAGCAGCATGCCGTTGACGGTTACCTCAATTTCATCTGCAGATACATTGACTGCCGCCGCCAGAGAACCAAGACGGGCGCTATTGGTTATTTTTCCGACCTCACTATAATGCTGATTATCGTCGCTTACCCAAACATTGCACCCGCCCCAGTTTTTACTTTTTCCCTTTGTGCCTATCCATAATTCATTACCGTTACTGGTCAATTCCGTCGGTGGCTGGAAGATGGCCGGAACATCAACGTCTCCGGGCTCCGGCGAAAAATCAACAAAAGGACGGTCTGTGTCATGAACGTCATAAATAGCTGCGTCATAATCGCCGCCAGCTCTGGAAATAGCGGTAAAGGTTAAAAGGCCTTGAGCGTCTTCGGTGACGCTGTCGATAAGAGCCACCTGTTTGTTTAGGCCTATGGACAGATCTGTTAAGGTTACAAGGTCGCCAACCTCTAAACGGCAGAATGCCCAATCCAATTTGAAGGTGTATTGATTGCGCTCGTATTTGTTCTTTCTTGCAAGCTCTTCGGCCAGGAATACAGCTCTTTTCTTGGTGTAGATGTATAAAGCTTTGGTTGTGGATGCTTGACGCAGGCCATATTCTTTCAAGTCGTCGCTGTCCACGTAGCTGACGCTTTCCTTCTCGTAGCCATTTGCACGATTGACAAATTCGACGGTGAAGCGATTGTAGATTTCGCTGCTGTCTTTCCTTGCATAGGTTACGCAAGCGCCGTTGCTTTGTGACAGGAAGTCATCTGGAGTCAGGTCATATACGATTGTTCTGTTTGGTTTCCAATCGCCTACAGGCCTGTCAGCTAGCGGAACGATTTTAAACTGATCGTTGGACCAGAACATGAAGGCGTTGGTGATTGTTGCAATCTCATTGACGATTTCGCGGGCGGTTCTGGATTTGCTTTCATCCATCGGCGTGCTGATCAGCAGGTCAGCAGCTGCACAATAGCGTCTGTAATTTTCTATACCGGAAATTTTTACATCGCCCATACCGATTTTATTGAGGATATACAGAATATAATCAGCAGGGTTTACATCTACACCGTCACCGCCTTCAGTAAGCTTGCCTTTAACTTCAAAATTGAAATTTGGTAAGCTGGCATTGCTGCCAAGGTCTATAACGCCAGCCATATATGCAAGGCCTTTATAAGGCAGAGCCTTTTCAGGATGCTTACCGACAACATACGGCCAAGGCTGTTGCTCATTTGTGCCATAATATAACGTCATGCCGATTTCATCACTAGGATAATTATAAATATCCTTGTTTTTCCACACTTTCCCCAGGCCTTTAATCGTGCCTTCGCAAAGTGCGAAGATGATGGCCACGGTATAGGTATAGGTGATGCTTACGGTTTTAGAGCCGCCGCCCTTACCGCTTCTTTGTGTCTCCTTGTGCTCGTGGGCGGTAAAGTCATCGTAATAAATAATGTTGCCGCTGGTGCGTGTTGTACCGATTATCTCCGGTACAGCAGAGCCGTATTCCGCTGTTGCTATTGTGAAGTCAGCTATTTTTTCAGCTCTGTTGACAACGGTTTTTCCCTTGAAAATGCTCATTATGCAGGTCCTCCCTGAAAGCGATAGATGCCGCGCAGTCTGCTCCTGCCTTTAGCATCATAAAAAACAACATCGTCGAAGCTCGACAGGATGACACCTTGATCGAGCTGCGCATGGATTACGCAGCCATCGCCGATATATATGCCGGCATGACTACAGCAGCGGCCGTATTGGTAAAGCAGAAAATCGCCTTTTTGCGGCTGGCCTTCGATGCGCTTGCAGTATTTTTCAACGTATTCCTTCATCCATTCGCGGCGATTATGCAAGTGAAATTCCGGAGAATAGGGCGCTATTTCGATGGCGCCTTTTTTTATTACGCCAGCGTCCTCAAGGGCACCAATAAGCAACATACCACAGTCAACACCTTTACCTTTGACGCGAGCACCGTTTACATGTGGCGTTCCTAGCCACTCACGCGCCGCCAGAGCGATTTTTTCACCTTGTTGGGTATAACTCATAACAGCACCTCTTTCCGTGGCACGTAAGGGCAAATGAGGCTTCCAGCGTCGCCTTCTTCGTCGCTGGTAATTGTGCCGCCTGTGTTTGTGTATGTCCCTTGTGGGTAAAATCTTCTTATCGGAAACTCTTGTGAAAGGCCTTGTGCTTTGGATTTTACAGTAAGCTCCAACTTTAGCCCTCCGGCTTTTTTGATTTCCACGTTGCCGGCAAAAAGGTCAATAACGCCTAAAATTACAGCGTCCTTGAAAAAACAGCGCCGCAAAAGCAGCTTTGCTTTGTCTAATATGCCATCATGTGCAGCTGCCATGATAGTTTTTCCGGCGACCTTGTCGGTTGAATTTGTGCTGAATGTGATGGTCATACTGTCAACAGTGACGCGATCATTAAGCTTTACCTTCTGGCGCGTTATGAGAGGGCCGGGCTTGTATGTTTTGCCGTCATAGGTTACGTTGTAATCGGCCCCGGAAAAGTAATAGACGCTACCGGAAAACAAACGCAGCTCAAAGAGGTCGCAGGCCGTGAAATTTTTCACGCTGTTAAGATGCTCTATAAGGTTTTGCGGTACGTTTTTCATCTTACCACCTCCAGCGTCAGGCTTGCTTTGTTGGCATCCTGGAATATCTTTTCAATCTCAAGGCCGTCATCAGCAAAATGTACACGCCAATAGTATGTGTAGTCAGCTGTAACTGTTCCTGCCGGCGTTGTTTTAAATTTAACTACGCCACCATCAATAGAGTAGGAAGAAGGGTTTTGCCTTATACCATCAACGTAAACAGCCACGTTCTCAATGTATTCTACCGGCTCGACGTGTTCGCCTAGCTTCATAGTAGCCTGATAGCGTGTACCATCCAGCGCCGCTAACGGCCGGCCTTTTTCTTGGTAGTCTTCCGGATCTAACCACAAAAAAGGCTCAAAGCCGCCTTTTACACTTGCGGCAAAGCCGTGCAGCTGACGCGCTTCTGCGTCCGTCAGGGCATTGTAGCTTGCCGTAATTGTCCAATTCGGATAGAGCTGGCTGGTCAACGTGCGCATTCGTCCAGACGCAGAGCGTTGGCTGCTCGTTTCCCACTTTTGACTTTTCGTACTTTCCCACGCAAAATGTCGCAGGTCCGGAAATTTTTTTAACGCCATATTACCACGCTCCTTTATTGGTCAAGAAATTTCTTTCCGCGTCATAGGCGACCTGTTGAATTGCTTCTCTGCCGCCGTTGCGCTCTAAAAATTCCTGGAAGCTTTGAGCGTCCATTGTGGATATGTTCATAATTATGTTGATAGCTTTTTCTGCCAGACTTTGGCTGTCGCTGCTTTTAGCAGTGCTAACACCAGCGCCGACATAAAGATTCGGACGTACAAGGCCGCCTTCGGCGTAGCCAGGGAAGTCGCCTGCATTGAGCTTATCCAGGAAGGGGAGGCCTAAGCGGTTTACGGCCGCGGCCGTCAGAACGTATTCTCCGTTAGACAACATTGCCGGAATACTGTCCGATGTGCCAGTTCCGGCACCAACGATAGAGCCGCCGCCTGCAGCTTTTACTACGCCACCTTTAGCAAACAATCCAAAGCCGAAGCCGCTGGAGGCGCTCATGGCGCTAAGTGCAATGCTGGCCGATGTGGCAGCTGTTGCCAGCGCCGTCAATGCTGCTGTGACTGCAGTTGTTGCTGCGCCCTCAGCCGGTTTAGTTGTTCCGGTAATAAGGCTTTGAATGCCATTGTAGGCACCCATAAGACTTGTACCTGTTCCTATTGCGCCATTAGCAGCGCCAACCCCAGCGCCTAAGCCATTGACTGAGCCTGTTGCTGCATCCAACGCAGTTCCAAAGTTCGCCAGCTGGTCACCGCCAGCACTGTCACCGTCACCGGAACCTCCGTTATTGCCGTTGCCAGGCATCAGGAAGCTGAGAGCGCCTTGCGTGATGGATGCTGCCCAGCCTGCTGTTATCTGGTTGACGATGTTGTCAAAAAGATTATTAAGCAGCTCACCCATACCATCGACGAAAGATGTCTGCATGGTCAGAACGTCACTGAAAAAGTTTTGGAAAGAATTCTGGCTCTCGGTTATTGCGTTGGTCATGCGCTCCTTGAAGCTCATGTGTGCTTCTGTAGTAGCGTCATAATAGGCCTGCATGGTTGTCTTGGCTTCGTTGTATGCTGATATTCTGGCAAGGTTTTCCTTGCTGAGAGCGCTTTTCAGAGCAGAGTAGGAGGCTGTCGCATAGGCCTTATCTATATCGGCCTGAATATCCTTGCATTGTGTGTAATATTCAAGTCTTTCGTCCTGATACTTTTTGAATGCGGCCAGCTTTTCCTTTTCGGCTTCTTGTGTGAAGCTGATTTCCTGCTGCGCATTCAGCTCGTAAGCTACGCCGTATTCCTTCAGCGCGGACAGATACGTATTTTTTTGCGTTTCGGTCATACCTGTGAAGTTCCTTTGCTGCTCTGCCCAACGATCAGAGATGGAATTCAGTGTCTTCGTATAATCTAAGCGCATTTGCTCCAGCTGTTTGGTACCTTCGGAGCTATAGAGAGCTATATCAGCGGTCTTGCTGTTTATACCAAGTTCGCGGGCTTTGTTTATAAGGTCGTCGCGTTCCTCGGCTTCTTCACGGAGTGCATCAAGCCGCTTTTGCGCGTAAAGCTCTGTGAGACGTTGCTTGTCCACCTCATAATTGCTGTTAAGAGCGCGGCTTTTTTCCAGGCTGTCGCTCTCTTCCTTGTACCAGCGGTCAACCATAGCACTTTTGGCCGAAAATGTTCTGTACCATTCGTCAGCTATCTGCTTACTGGTGTTTGCTGCTTCATTCAGCAGGCTATTGTCAGTTGTAGCACTAGCGCCTGCAATTTTAGGAACATTGGTTGCTCCTGTAGGGGCTGTGTTTTTGAATTGGTCGTATTTTGGTATTTCCAGCTTTTTAGGAGCTTTAGGGGCCTTCTTCTCTTCGCCCTTGGCTTCGGAAAGTGCGTCGTCCGTCTCGAATATTTTGGAGATAAGATTATTGAGCCAGCCGATTGCTGTAGTCACGAAGCCGGAAATACGTTTAAGTGCGCTGGAGGCAAATTCAGGCAGTGCAGAGTCAGCTAAATTCATGAAATAATCGGCAATTGAATTCAGAAATGTGTTTATACCGTTAGCCGCCCATTCTACTACCTGGAGCAGTAAATTCACAAGGTTAACGAAACCTGTAGCAAGTTTCATTAGTACTTCTGTGATGTAGCCAAATATCCACGCCCACACTTGAACAATTGCATATAAAAGCGTCAGAATAACGGTGAAGCACGGTTTCAGTATTGTAAGGACAGATTGGAATGTGCTGCCAAGTTGTTGAAAGCAAGATTTTACAGCATCAACATAACCTGTTACAGTCTGCATCTCTATGCCAAAAAAATCAAAAAAATCTGCGACTGTGACGCCGTTTCGCCATAGAGCATATAGTCCTGTTGCTATAGCTACTGCCGCCGCTATAAACGGTGCAGCAGCGCTTATGGCTGCTCCAAGAGGAGCCAAGAAGCCAATCAGAGCCGTTGCTCCTAAAGCTATAGCTGGTATCGCTACGCCAACCAGAGCTGTGCCGATTCCAATTATCGCTATTTGAAATTCCGTTGGGATGGCAGTCCGAAAGGCTTCCGCTATGCCGCTGGTTTGTACAGCTTGAGCAAAATCATTCATCGTATTGCCTAGGCTCTCGAAGATGCCTGTCACATTGAAATTTTCTGCAAGTCTCAAGCCAACTTGAGCTGCTGTCTGGTCTATGCCATCCATGAGAGTGGACCAGGTGCCTTGTATGGTGTGGCTCTGCTGTTCCATCATGCCACCGAATTTTTGATTCATGCCTTCTACAAGGGCATTGATACCGGTTGCAGCATCAACAGCGCCTTTACTTACCATGTCCATAACCTCAGGCACGCTTTTTCCGATTTTATCGGCGAGCATCTGCCATGCCGGAATGCCTGCCTCGGTCAGCTGCAGCATTTCGTCCGATTGGATACGGCTTTTAGCGGCCATCTGGCCAAGAGCTAAAGTTACGCGGTCAATACCATCAGCGCCAAGGCCAACGCCGGCAGCTGCATCGCCTACAGCCGTAAGCGTTGGGATTACCTGTTCGGCAGTAAAGCCGAACGCTAAGAATTTTTGCGCAGCGCTGGTAACCTGGTTGAATTCGAAAGGGGTTGCCGCTGCGAAGCCCTGCAGCTCTTTTGTGAAGGCTGCTGCCTTCTGTGCACTGCCTAGCATATTAGTGAAGGCTGTTTGCACGTTCTGCAGCTTGCCGGCTGCTTCAACGGCCTTCACGCCTGCAGCAGCTATCGCAGCGCCAATACCGGCGATAGCAAGAGCCGCTTGGTTAGATAGTTTTAGGAAATCGCTGCCGAACGCTGAGCGTATTTGCCGCTTAGTAGAGTTGAGCTGCTTTCTTAGCTCTGACGTGTCAGCGCCTATTTTTATCAAAAGCTGTGCTACTGTCGCCATCTGCTTTTACCTCCTTTCGTTGATTATAGAAATTCTTGAAAAACTCGTTGCGCTCGTTGACAATTTCGGCGCTTGTTTTGGGTGGCCTGAATGGTTCTAAGAGGTCTGCCGGTTTTATGGGCTTGCTAGCAAAGCAATTCATTATGCGGCTCACCCAGTAAGCTGTTTCCTCGCGCCGACGTGCGTCGGCTTCTTTTAGTGCGTCAACCATAGCGCTGAATTCCATAAGATCTAACTCCATAAATTGCTTTGGGGTTAGGTGAAGCCTGCCGTAGGCTATAGGTTCAGCCCATGCAAGCCATTCAAAAATGCTAGGGCGCTTTGCTTCGCCCTGGCTTAGTTTTTTTCGTTTTCCTCTTTTTCCAGAGCTTCAGCTTTCGCTTCGGTAAGCTCTTCAGGGAAAAGCTGATAATAAACTTTTTTGCCAAGCGCGCCACTTGCTACAAGAGCTTTTGCTACAGGCATTTGAATTTCTTCAATTTCCACGCCTTCGTCAAGCAGCGTTTGCAGATTCTTAGCAACTTTTTCCGGATTTTGCAGGCCATAATGACGCAAACCGATGGAGAGCAGGACGCAAAGCGTGCCCATATTCAAATTTTGTTCCATGACGATTTCACCGACGCCCTTTTTCAAAACATTTTCTACCTGCATAATGCGGCTGACATCAAAGTAGATTTGTTGGCCAGGCGCAAAGAATTCAAAGTCAATTTTTTTCATGGTTTCCTCCTAAATTATATTTAAGGCCAGCGCCAAAGCGCCAGCCTTTGAAATTGATTAAGCGGATGGTTGTTGCACGTCGCTGAGAGCGCCGTCACCTTTAATTGTGCCGCTAATGGTAGCTACATCGTCATGAGGTGTTTTCAGGCTGCATTCCGTCACAGCGCCCCAACCGGTAATATAGCTTTTGTCGGGGTATTCAAATTTAATATGCACTCTTTTGCCGGCCAAAAATGCCGCTTCAAGGAATTTTGCACCTGCATCACCAGCCAGGTAAACGCTTTCGAGGTCAATGGACCAGGAACGCAGGCCGGGGAGAGTTGTTTTCCAGCCGCCGCTAGTCTTGTGGCTGGCGTCAATTTCGTCAGCCTGGCGGGAGAGGTCGCCGGAGCGTTGGCCACCGAGCAGCGTCCAGGTCGGATTAGCTTCGGTTGCACCGGTGTTGAGATAAATAAGGTAATCCTTACCAGCTGTAGCATTTGTAGATGCGTTGGTAGGGGTAGCGAAGGTTACTTCAGACATTATTATGCTCCTTTCTAAATATCGTCAGCGTTTGCTTTGGTGTTTTTTAAATGTACCTCATAGGTAATTGCTCCGTTATAGCCGTCGCCGTCCTCCGGGTAGGCTTCGTAGGTGTCAATTTTAGCACGGTACATGGCAAAGCCGTCGGCAGATAGGTCCATATAGCCGTCAGGGCTGCAAAGCAGGGATATAACCTGCTGCGCTATATGGTTAATTTCGTATCTGCCTTCGTATTCGCTCCAAATGTTGATTTGCATGTCAACTTTGTAATTGTCTTCTGTTTTAGTGCTCTGATCAGTTACAACAATGCTGCCAAGAGTTATATAAGGCGGCGTAGCTTCGATTGGCACGAAGTCATAAACAGATACGCCTTGCATCTTTTCTTTAAGTAATTTAATAAGAGCCTTTTGCAGAGCGTTATTTGGGAGTCTAAGCATTTTCAATCTCCTTTTTTACATCAGCGATGATTCTGGGAGCTTCGTCTTCGAAGGCCGGAGTTAGGAACGGGCGGGCTTTCCTTTCGGGAATGCGCGCGCTCTTGGAATAAACTGCTTTGCCGCCGATGTTCATTTTTAAAGCGCGTTTGCCGCTTTTGGCTCTTGGCTTGGCAAAGCAAGCTTGTGCTCCGAATTCGACAAGATGAGCGTAGGGCTGTTTGGCTCTGACAACGCCTTCCAGCTTAGTTTTGGAAAATCCTGTGCGCAGGGAACGCTTCAAAGTGCCAGAGCGTACCGCGACACGTCGCGCTGCGCTTTTGCGGATGCGTTTGGTGCCGTCGTGTAATGCTTTCTCTACGGCAAGCCGAGCTTTGCCGTCAAACATTTTTATCTGCTTAAGGCATTTGGTCAGTTCTTCGTTGCTTAATGTTGTGATGTAACTGCGTCCCATGTTATTCTCCCGGATTCAGGCGCTTGGCCGTTATAAGGGTGCGCTCCCTGTATGTGTTGTCCGTGGAGGTGACAGCGTACTCATGGTTTTGCCAGAGTAAGCGCCATCCGCGGCCTACAGCATTGTCAGCAGGCGTTATTTCTACCACGATTTCCTCGCGGCTCATGGGAGCGCCTTGCGCCTGCTGTTCGCGGTACGCCGGGGGCTTTACCTGCGCCCACCGTGTTGCGTAGTTACTAAAGGCACGCTTTTGGCCGCCGTAGCCATCTGCTACGATGTCCGGGCGGCGTAAGGTAATGCGATGCGTGCGGTCGCTTGCTCCGTTTAACATATATAGTCACCTGAGCTTGTGATGTGAGCCAGTATTACTTTAAAGCTGTAGCCGATTTCAGCGGGCGTTTTGCCGCTGCCAAGCCATTCTGTGCCACGATGGTCATACCAATGTGATACAAGCATTTTAATGCCTAGTCTGGCAAGTTCGTCATCGATAATATCTTTTCCGTCAGCTGTTTTTGTTTTCCCGCTGGCAGAAATAAGGTATTGCTTCGCAGCTTTAATCATACCGGTAAGCAGTGTGTCCTCTATGTCACCGTCAAGGCGTAAGTAGAGCTTTACTTCTGCTAACAGTTCATCCATGATTAGCCTTTAGTTGCCGGAGTTTTAATAACTACGAGGCCATTCTTATCAATAACTTTACCATCGGCCAGCATAACAGATTTGAAAATCTGGTCTTCGGTGTCGTTATCTTCGTATTGCTTCAGTCCCATTACATAGTTGGTGTTGACAGCATAGTCTTTTAAGTCGAAAATCAGAGCGACAGCAGTATTTACAGCAGTATTTGCGTCAAGGTTTGGCAGATAGTCGCAGCAGATTACCTTGCGCCCTAAAATGTAGCGCTCCGGAGCATTGCTTGCACCGTAATTTACCTTGGCAACAGGCTGGCCGTTATTGTCAACTTGGCCAGCAAAATTCATAAAGGTTTTTTTGGTCATGACATAGACAGCGTTGTTTTCGTAAGCCAGCGGCAGAGCAGCTTCTGCTTTAACTACATCTTCGTAGGTCAGTGCAAAGCCTGCAAGAACAACAGATTGTCCTTCAGGTACATCTTCCTTCAGAATGCCTTTCGGTTGTCCTGTGCCATTGCCGTTAATAATCGCTTCTTCCAGAGCCTTAACCATCGCCTCAGCAATGCCGTTTACAAGAGACATTTCGAAGGCAGAGAGAGTAATTTGTTCGGTTTCCAGAGTGATGGATACAGCGCAGCGTAATTTGTGATAAGCAAAGGTGATGCCTGTGACGCTCTTCTTCTGCTTGTCAGAGGTTGCGCCCTCTGCTACCCAGGTAGCAACAGGCTTTACAGTGCTTGTAGGATAGGTTACACCACCGCGCAGGTTTGTTTGAGTTACCAACGGCAAAATCATACCGACAGCCTGCATCTTTTCGACAATACGGTTCATGATGGTTGTAGGAATAACAGCACCGACATCGGTAGTGGTTGTATTTGCGTTGCTACGATATTCACCCGGCAGCTCTTTGGCACCATTGGAGCATACATAGCGCATAAACGCCATTCTGTAGGCCATGCTGTCGTACATATCTTCCTCGGAAGGAACATTGCCAGGGGTAGGCACCGGATTGCCTAAGCCAGGGTTCTTGTTCAGCTTATCGGCAATTCTGGCTCGCGCCACCAGCACCTCTTCCTGTTTGTTCAGTTCGTCAAGCTCCTTTTCCAGAGCATTGATTGCAGTAAGGTCTTTGGCAGCTTCCAGCTTAGAGCGCAGGACCTTCTTTTTTTCTAAGAGTTCTAAGAGTTCTTTATTCATGGTATCCTCCTTAAAATTTCAGTAAGATTTTTTTCTTGGCTTCTTCAATTTTTTGCTTGGCAGCGGCGGTTTCCGCTTCCTCGAAGCCGTAAGCGCTGCGCATTTCGGCGTCAATGCTTGTGTTTTCGTAGGCTGGGAAGGTTACGGCCGACACGTCATTTAAACGCTTAAATTTCAAGATGGTGCGCGTGTGTGTCTCGACATTATAGCTAGCTTCTTCGATTTCTGCGAAAAAGCTGCAGGCCTCAATGTCGCCGCGTTTGATAAGCTCAAAGGTGTCGCGGCCGTCCTGGGTGTCTGCAATGTCAGCCGCAAAGTCAAGGCCGTGCTCCGTTACAGATAGCTGCAGAGTGTTGTTTTTGGTACGTGCCAGCAGCTTATCGGTCTGATGGTTGCGCGTGAGCACGCAGTCAGACATGTCGCAGCCGTCAAGAGCATGTGCGTCGATGATTTCACAATAGTCAATATCACCAATGCTGAACAGAACCGTCTTTTCACCGAAAAGCATTGCCGTTCCCGCAATTCGTCGCTGCTTATTATCGCTGTCGTCAGCGACCGGAGCGGACCGAATGCAGAATTTAGGATTATACGGTGACGCGTAAAGCTTAGTGTTTTTTGTATCACTCACTCTTTTTCACCTCCTTCCACCTGTTCAGCGCCGATTTTGCCAGCCTGGTACTGGTTAGCAAGCTCTGCGTCAATATAGTTCAAAGATACTAAGCGCTTTTCGCCGCCCTCAACGGGCGCAAGGTTGAAGATTTCCCTTGCTTCGTTAACAGAGAGCATTCCGAACGGCATCAGTTCTTTGGTCAGGGTGATTTTGCTGCTTGTAGATGCATACTGCAGGCGGTTAGCTTCAAAGTGGATTCTGTTGCCTACAGCAATTTCTCTTTGCGTAAATATTTTTCTTGTAAGCTCCAGCCCTAAGCGGATCGCGATGGGCTCAATGACGCTTTCGTAGAAAGCACCCCATTGCTCTTCATTGTAGCGGGCCATTAAGATGTCCTCACTGACGTGGAAATAGGCCATTATGTCCTTGCGCACAACTTCCATTTGCTTGTCATCGGCCACGGTCGGCTGATTCTTCAGTTCGATGTATTCTGTTCTGGTGTCCAGCGCCGCAATGCCGCCATTATTGGATAGATTCATATAGTCTTTCACGAAGGCTTCCTGCTGCTTCTTTAAGTCATCATTATGCAGGTTTACATTTGATTTGATGATGCCCTTTAAGCGGTTATTGTTGTTTACCGCCGCCGCGAAGCCTTTGTTGACGATGTTCAGAAGGCCGATTTGCGGTTTTAGGGTTCTTTCGTTGTCCTCGCCGAAAAGGTCACTGGGGCCGAAGAAGCGGCGTAGATGGCACAGCTCTTCATAAGGAACGGTCATGCGAAAGCCGTTACCGAACGTAAAGCGAACAAAGAGCATTTTTTTTGCTTCAAGGAATTCTGCCTGCGCGTAGGCGATAGGGTAGAGGCCTATAGGATTGCCGCGCAGGTCCTTTGCAATATAAATAAAAGCGTTATTGTCTTTTGCCCATAGCGTAACAACTTTGTAGATGAATTCAAAGCTGTTCATGTACTCGTTGGGAGAGATTTCAAGCAGCGCCTGCAGCCTGCTGTCGCCGTCCTTGATGCCTCCGTCTATGATGCGCTGTACTTTGGGCTTCAGCTTGGCCGCGTTCTCTGCCAGGCAGTCTATGCAGACGCGCGTAAACAGGTTTTGGTAGCTCTCAGCGCCGCCAGCCTGCGCCAGATTTACGTCCTGATTCAGAGACACAAAGCGTACAAGGTTGACGGGTTCCGCTGCCGGTGTCGGGTTTCGGCCGAAGATTTTACTATACATTGAGCGGAATATATTCATGTTTTCCTCCTAAACTAAAGCGTGAAAGAATTGTAATCTGCCAGGTGTTTTTCCATAGTGACGTAAGCGTCCAGCAAAGAAGCTGTACCGTCAATACGTCGGAGCTGATTGGCTTTCATAGGCTGTATATTGCCGTTGATGTCTATGTCAATGGCAGTGTTGGAAAGGCACCATTTCAAAATAGGGTTATTGTTGTAAATGATGCGTTTGGCTTTCAAGTCCGCGCCCATGTTGTGCATAGGACTGGAAAGTGTTTTTTTGCCTTGAATTACCTGCTCCATTGCTTCCTTGCCGAAATTGCTAATCATGTCGTCAACCCAGTATTTTGCGCTCCAGCTGTCATAGCCACACCAGAGCATCATCATGCCGTATTTGTTCACCAGCTCGCAGAACCATGCTGTCACGTCTTCGTAGCGAATTTTACTACCGGCACAAACGCGCATGAGGCCTTGCCGCACCCAGAGGTTATATTGGATTTTATCCTGTTCGCTGCGTTCTTCCAGCAGATCTTCGGGAAGCCAATACATTTGCATGACATATATAGGGCCGTCAGCCTGCTTTTTGAAGATGGCCGACGCGCAGGTTAAGTCCGTTGTGCGCGACAGGTCCGCTCCGCCGATAAAATAACGCGGTTTTAACTGTTCGATGTCAAAGCGCTCTTCGTTATTGAGTGCCTCGAAGGTTAGCCATGCACTGCCGGAGGTTTCACGCATATTGAAGTCCTTGCAAAGCAGGTTTTTGACAAGTTCCGGATTATGCTGCGCCTTTTTTACCTTGTTTTGCAGCTGCGCAAGGCTTTTTATGGTGCCTAAGCCAGGATTAGCTTTTATAAAGCATTCCGGCTTTTGCCATTCTTCGCGGTCGTCCAGCTCATAGACAAAAAAGAGGACATGTTCGTCTATATAGCTGCCGTTATCGTAACCATTGATAATGTCTTGAGCTTCGCTGTATTTAACATCAAAAATGCCTTCACGCACAGTTCCGGCGGTTGAGATAATCAAACACAACGGCTGCTCCCTGGCGCTCATACCGTCTACGAGTACGTCATAAAGGTTTCTGTCCTTGATGGCGTGCAGCTCGTCAATGATGGCCGCGTGTAGGTTTAGGCCGTCAAGCGTATTGCTGTCGCTGGACAACGGCCTGAATGTGCCGTCATTGAGCTTGCATTGTATTTCGCTGACAAGCAGCTTCGCCAGGCGCATTAATGACGGGCTTTTCTGTACCATGCGTTTAGCTTCCAGCCAAACTATTTTTGCCTGATCCTTCATTGTAGCAGCGCTGACGATTTCAGGGCCTTTTTCTTTATCGGCAAAAAGCATGTAATTACCGATGGCGCTTCCTATTGTGGATTTTCCGTTCTTGCGTCCGACAATAAGCACGCTTTCGCGGTATTTTCTAAAGCCTGTCGTCTTTTCTACAAAGCCAAACGTGGCTGCAATGAAGGCTTTCTGCCATAGCTCCAGCCGGATGCCTTTACCGCCATTCCTGCCCTTGCTTTGCTTGCAGTATTTTTCGATAAAGGTAATAACCTTTTCCGCCTTTGCGCTGTCATAGATATACGGCCCGTCGGTATCGTCAAGGTCAGCGCAAAGCTTCTCCAGCGTGCGGGTGATTTTATGGCAGGCAATAATATCGCCGCGCTGGATGGCTGCGTAATATTCCCTGATAGGGTTAGCTGTTGCAGAAGTCTTCAAAGCCGTCATCCGGAGGCTTGCTGCTGGTATCGGAACGGGCCAGGAAGTCCGCCAGCTGCTTCATGATTGTCTGGTAATTTTTGTTGATGGAGTTATACAGCCTTGCCTTCGGGCGCTCGCGCTCATAGGGCGGAGCGTTCTCCGATTGCGTGAACATTTCCGTAAGGCCATTCTGTTCAAGGTCCTTTTCCATATCCTCCAGCTGTACCTTCATCCAGGCTGCCCTTTTGACAAGTCCGGCCAGGTATTCCTTTTCTTCGTGGTTACGTGCAGCGAAAATCTTATTCAGGCGTGTGACCTCGCGCCGAACACGGCTGCTGGATGTCAAGGCTGCAGCTTTTGCCTCTGGTTTTACCGTTTTTTCTTTTTTCTTAGGTGTTGCCATAAGCGCCGCCTCCTTTCATGTTTTAAGCTTCGCCGTTGTTGGCTTCGTCAGACACTTGCACAAGCTGGCCATTAGCATCAAACGCCAGCCCGCGCCGCGTGGAGCCGAATTTCTGATAATGTTCGATGTTGTGGCATTCCTGGCAAAGGTATTCTAGGTTAGCCGGGTTTAGGCTGATGCTGTGGTCTGTGATGTTGTCGGGCGTTAATGCTGTTTTGTGATGCACGATTTTGCCGGGTTTGGCAATTCCGCGCCGCCTGCAGCGTTCACAAAGGCCTTGTACGCTTGTGATGTATGCCTTGCGGCATTTAAGCCACGCTTTTGACTTGTAAAATTGTTCCGCCCATGGTTTCATGCTTTTGCCTCTCTTTAATGTGTTTGCCTATATCTAAAATAGCACACAAGCAGGTGACAAGTAGCGACATGTTTATGTGTTCGAATATGCGCATGTGATTTTTGCATAGAAAAACGGCTAAAAATAAAAATCTCTTCCAATAGTGCCGCAAAAAATTCCTTACTTTTTCTTTCTTGTCGTTTCTTTGGCGAAAAATTTCCTTGCTTCAGCGCCGCAAAGCCAGCACCAAAGCCACGTTCGACGTTTTGAAAGAAAAAATTCTCTATCTTTTTAGGGAGGGGGGCTTACGCGCGACCAATTTATTGTGTTAAGGAACCGCGCCGGTACGGCTTTGAACACGCAAAAATTTTTTGATAGGGGGGGATGCTGCCTATTTTTTGGCTAATTGTCAGAATATTCACTGATTTATAAACAAAAAAAGAGCGGCGAACCGCTCGTTTGTTTGATTATATTTTTTTCTTACGTTGAACTGCCTTAGCAGCTGCTTCCAAAGCTGTGCCGTGAAGCCGTTGCGCCTGGCGCTCTGAGTAGTTGATAAGCCTGGCAATCTCCGACCATCCTTTGCCGTGCAGATAGCGTTCGGCTAAGATGGTCTTGCAGGTCCGAGTCTTTTCCGGATCATGTTGGCCATGCTTTGAAATCAGCAGGCTGTCTATGATTCTTTGGGCAGCGCGGTAGAGCTGTTTGTGTTTGTTAATTTTTGCCAATTGCTCAGCCTTCAGGTCTGAGTAGCTTTGCGGCTCATTGATTGTCTGCTCCAGGTGCTGCAGATGCTCAAGCTGGCTTTGCAGCCTGAGCACGTCCTGCTCTGCTACGATTACGCTTTGCAATTTAATCTTGATTCCTTGGCTGTCCATATTTTTCTCCCTCCGGTTTCAGATAGACAAACACTTCTAGCCTTGGCTCTTTGCGGTCTATGATGAAGTCCATATCGCGAGCCAAGGCAAATTTATCGTTAGGATATACGCCAGCATCTTCCAGTGCATCCATGAGCAGCTTATGCGCGTTATGCATATCTCTTGTCCTGCCGTCAGGCCAATAGGCCACCAGCTCGACAACAACCTTTACTCCCTTTGCCGGAGTCTGCCAGCCTTGCCGCCGCACTTCAGACAGCGCCTTTAATTTGGCATATTCCTTCCAGCTGCGTGCCTGTGGAGTAAGGACGCGATCACGCTGATGTTGTTTATAATTCGGCGCATAGCAATGGTTCACGCTTGGCGGTATATCCAGTGTGATTCTAAGAGTCTTTTCCTTTGGCTCTGTTGATGTGGTTTTTTGTGGCATGGCTATTCCTTCTTTCTGGAGAGATTTTTATACAGCGGTAATATTGATACGGCCAACCGGTCCAATCGCTTACGCCGCTGACGATGCTGTCAGTGATTACCATGTAGCCCTTTGGTGCCGTCGGATATTCGCGCCAGCTGTCGGCCTTAACTTTGTAATTTTTTTCTATAGGCTTCTTCAGGTTCCGTGACGCACACCAGCGCTTGTGATGCACGCAGCGTTCCGGATCATTGAAAGTCTTATTTGTTTGCTTAATCAGATAATGAGCCAGGCGGTCATAATCGCCGCTGTTGTCGAGGTTGGTCGTGTGGATGCGGCCATGTCTCCAGGATGCAGCAATGTCAGCAAGGTCTATGCCCTTATTGATTACAAGATGATGATGCATAGACTTCTTGCCATACTCAGTTACGGCAATATATTTGAATTCCAGGCCGGCTCTTTTATATTTTTTCCTCATGGATAAAAGAAAAGCAGACAGGTCTTTCTTAGCAGCTTCAGGGTTGAGCGCTCTGTTCTCCGGGCTGTAGGTAAGGATAAGGTGGTAGTCGTTGGCTCCAAAGTTGGTATTGATCAGGCGAGAAAGCTTTTTCTGAGCACGGCGTTCGTTAACCTTGGCCATGGCTTCAGATGTTTTTTCTATGCGCGGTCCTCTGGTCATATTTTTGCCCTTATAATTAAAGCTACAAGTTTTTTCAACTTCCAGGACTTCGCCGCAATAGATTTCTTTTTTCTTGTACACAATCAATCACCACCGGAGTCAAAGAGTAAATTTCTTTCGCAGCCCTATGGGTGCGATTAAGTTAATATGCTATATCAAGCTAATGCGAGGGGGTTAACCTCGCAGCTTTCTACTATAATATATATATTTGTTTTATCGCGCACTTTAGGGCGCGGGCTGGATAAAGTGATATACTTCTTCTTTTGTTCTGCGCCATCTGTTTGCTTGTATATGACATATCGGCAGAAGCAGCCTGCGCCCTGTAATGCGCGTAAATTATTTAATTGTTTTTCCTATGGAAAACTTCATGGGTGCCGTCTATAAGCTCTTTTTCTTCTTGGCTGGTTTCATAGCCTAAGCTTTCAAGCCAGGTGTAGAGGGCGATAATCTCAGGTCTTTTATGGTATACGGGCCGCTTTTTAGAGTCCCAGCCATAGTGGCCTCTAAAGTCTGTACTATCAGAAAAGAGCTGATAAACACATTGAGTTACGTTGTTCCGCTTTAATTCATGCACCTTGGTGATAATCGCAATGCGGCGTGCATCGTATGGGCTGTAGGCTTTTTCAGGTATTCCTAAAACTTTAACCAGGCCCTGACTGATTTGATTTGTAGTGTAGCGTGGTGCTTCTGATGCGACTGCATACACAGCTCCCTGCAGAGCGAGCATTATTTGTTCGTTGGAATGACAGTAGAAGTTTTCAACGAAGTGCTTACGCAGCTCATAGTATTTTTGGCTAACCGCTTCCAAATCAGCCCAGTTGTTTGCTATGCTTTCGCGCTCCTTCTGAGCTTCTTTTGAAGATTTTGCTGGGGCAGTGTGTTTTACTTTGGAATAAAATTCTAAGTTTCTTTTGCATCTGTCGTAATAAATATAGTGATGTCTCTGGCCTTCTGGAATGGTAGGCAAAGCAGCAATAAAGTTTTCGTCAACCTTGTCGCCTTCAGGTACCTTTACAGATGCCAATAATTTATATTTGCTGGCGTTCCAGACATCTGTTCTCGAGAGGACGGTAGCATTATTTAATTGCGGAATGCTTTTAATATCTTCCATAAAGGTCTTTTCTGCCTCTTCGGCTAAGGCTGATTTTACTGCAGGCATGAAGCCGAACGTGCCAATCTTTTCCAGCAGCTCGTTACGCTTTTCTTCGTCCTTCACTTTGCTTAATGCTTCAAATTCTACAAGCTTTGGCTGGCGTTCTTCGTAGGCTTTTTTTACTTTCGTCTTGTCAAACTGTGTAAGACGAAGGCGATCGCGTACGGTCGTTTCCGAAAAGCCGCTGTATTCGCTGATTTTTCCGACTGGCCAGCCGAATTCTAACTGCAGCTGTTGAAAGCCAAGGCCTTCTTCCAGGGGCGTGAGCTGACGGCGTTGCATGTTTTCATGGAGCATCAGGGCGATTTGTTCCGCCGGTGTTATCTCCATATCAATAGCGCAAGGCAATTCTTTAAAGCCTGCAGCCTTCGCCGCCGCCATGCGTCTATGGCCAATGATGACGGTATAGCTATCGTCAAGCATATCGCCGTTCTCGTCGCGATCAGGGACAACAGTAAGATTCTGTTTTATGCCTACAGCCTTGATGCTTTCGACCAGCTCCGAAAGGTCTCCTAGGTCTTTCCTGGGGTTATGCGGATGCGGGTGCAGCCATTCAATAGGCAGGTTGAAAACGCAGATTTTAGGTTTGTTGTCTATTCCGAACATGATCTTCTCCTTTGCAAATAGGCCGGGGACAGCGCCATGTTGTCCCCGGTTTTGGTCTTACTTATTTATTGAACGTCAACGATTTCGATGCCAACAAGGTAATTTGCCAGCTTGTCGCGGTGGACAGTCAAGGTTACATCGCCAGCGGTAACGTCAACAACATCGTTTATACCATCATAGAGAATAGTGCCTTCTACCGGTTCAAAGTCATCGCTGAGCCAGGAAGAGTCCTCATCAGTGTAAACAGCAAGGATTTCTGCTGCGCTGTCATCCTGCATATAATGGCGGGTTACAAGTTTGTTGCCGCCAAAGAGGTGAGTCAGCTCTACAACGTGGACCTTCTTTGCATCGCGCAGGGGTACATAATTTTTAATCATAATATCGGCTCCTTTCGTGCCTAAAAATATTTATTTAGAGAGGCAGAATAGCCTCGCATTATATTTCTTCATATACTTTTTATCTCAACCTTTTGGCCAACATTTATTATGTTTCCATTCTCTGATACGCTCATTGCGCATTGCACGACATTCAGCCGCTGCTTTGGCCTTAGCCTGGCGCTTCCCGTTCAGCACAGCCAAAACAAATTTATACTTTTTGTAATCGCTGCATATTCTGCCGCAACCCGGTGAGCGCACGTCGCATTCTCTACAGGGGCACGCTATTGATATATCATATGCTTTCGCACCACCAAAAGCCGTAGCTGCTTTAATCATCTTGCTTATACGTCCTTTCTTATTCCGTCGCAGAGCGCAGGCCGCAGCTGTTATTCTTCATCAAGATAGCCGCCACGCTCGTAGGCGCGTTGAGCTTCGTCAATAGTTGGCTGCTGGCGTTTGCCACAATAGGCATATTTGAAGGCTTCTTCTTTGAGCGACTCCATCAAGGCCTTTTCGTTCGGCAACAGCAGCTGCATAGGAATTTTCTTTTCTCCCTGTTGGCGGGTGAGTGTTTCCGTGCAGTAAAATTTTTGTGTCACAATCTGGAGCGGTGTAGGGCAAAGAGCCATGCCTTCCAGCAGGACAACGAGCTGCATACCGTAGCCGTATTTTGTGCTATCCAGAAAGTTTACCTTCGTAACTCTCAATATAATGTTTTGGCCATCGGCATTCTGCAGCGGGAATTCCAGGAAGCGGGCGGCTACGCCGGGGAGCAGCGCCCACAGTTTGCGAAAATCTTCGTGCGGCTTATCCGCGCGGCTGACAATGTTTTCCTCCGGTTCTGCATCTGCAGGACAGACGGTGTAGCGGATTTGAGTGCAGCCGCCTTTGCTCAAAATATATTTGACATCGTAGTTTTCCGTCATATTCTCACGTCCTCCTATTGTGCTGCAGCTTCATGCTTTGCTGCCTTCCAGGCGAGAAAGTCAGCGTATACGTCGGGATGGGTGGCGTAGTAGCGCTGAATGTAATCGTAAAGGGTAAGAGCACTTCTTTGAGTGATTTTACCGGATGCGCTGTTGATGATGATTTCTTTTTTCTTGCGTGCCATAATGCCCTCCTATTTCTTTAGCGTATACAGCGGAATGCGCAGCACATCGCCGGGCTGAATGAGCATGTAGCGGCTGTTGCCGAGGCCGTTTTCTTCGATGATGTAGAAAATCATTTCATCAAGATCATAGCGGTCTTGCTTTTTCAGGTACTTCAAGGCGAGGTCATAAACAGTGCCGCCAGCGCCAACGGTGGCTGTGGTGTAATTACATACATAGCGGCTATCATCGTACAGACGCCAGCCATAGGCAAGGCCGACACCGATGCCAGCGCCAAGCAGAGCCGCGATAAGAATGGAGATAATTGTTTTCATGATTTGCTCCTTTCTGCTGTTACCAGCGCCGTGTCTTCCACGAAATTTTATGGGTAATCTTGATTTGAGGATAGCCACCAATGCCGCCATAACCTCTAAAATCAGCGGGCGCAGCACAAGGCTTTTCAATGGCAGCTTTTTCCTCTTCCTGCATGCGGCAGTGTTTTTTCAGATCAAGCACGCGGCCGCAACGCAGCCAAAGCAGATATGCAAAGCGGCGTAAGGGAATTTTACGGACAGCGCCAACGCCAATAACTACAATGTTAGCTATCTTTCTTTTCACGAATTATCGCCTCCTTGCTCAGTCTGAAAAAGCGGTTGCTGGCGTAATTCACCAGCTTTTCATAAAGCTGCAGCTGCTCGATAAGCTCCATTTTGTTGTATTGGTGCCAAAAGTGCTTAGTATGGCCATTTTCTAACGGCTCCTGCTTTTTTATCTGCTCAGCAACGCTTGCGAGCTGCTTGTCAGTAGCGATAGCCTTCTGCAGACGTGCGGCCGTGCTTTTGGGGATGATGATATAGCAAAGGTCATTCTTCATTTTGTTCTGCCTCCGGAGCCAGCCAGGGATACTTTGCATAAATTTGCTCGAGAATGCTCTGAGCTGTAATAACGCTACTGCGCAGGCGGTTGATGGTAAATTCCTGCATGGCAACATAGTCTTTGTTGTCTTTATGCGTTTGGATTTCCGCCAATCTGTTTTTCACTGACATGTGATAGCGGATGCTATTGCAGCGCAGAGCGTTGATAAGCTCAAAGGTCTGCATAGAGTCGAGCTTCAAGGTAAGAAAAGCCTTCGGCGTTTGGCCATTGATATTCTTTTGCATGTTGTCCCTCCTGATGTTAATAGTCGCGCAGCTGCTTCAGCAGGCTTTTGGCGGCTTTGATTCTTTCTGTATAATCCTTGACGGTCGGACCGGTGCAGTTTTCATCTGCCTGCTTCAGTGACTGGAGCTTGTCGCTGACAACTTTGATGTAATTGCAAAGGCCGCGTTCTACTGCGTTGTATTCCGGCTGTGATTTGATTCTAAGTGTTTTGGTCAGTGTTTTCGTCATTGCGTTCTCCTTAGAAGCTGCGCAGCTGCTTCAGCAGGCCTTTGGCCGCTGCGATTTTTTCCTTATAATCTTCGATGTTGCCTTGTGCTACATCTTTATGATTCTTCTGCAGCCAGTCTAATTGGTTGCTGTAGAGCTGGATGTAGTTGCAGAGTGCAATGTCAAGAACGCAAACATCTGCCATTGATTTGACTACGAGATTTTTTGCCATGATGTGCCTCCTATAATTTTTGTGGATGTAATGTCTGATTAGTGTTTGCAGTACGCCGCAATGGATGCGGTTAAGGACGCGATAGATATAATCAGCGGCAGCCAGTCCCAAAACGTCAGCGATTCCAGAAATTCGTTAGAGAAGAACGGAATACAGGAAAAGAAATAATCTCTTACTTTTCTACGTTTCAAGCCAGCTTTGTGCTGGCTTTTATTTTGGTCTTTCAGCATTTTGTTGCCTCCTATGCTTCTGCAGCTTTATCCTGATATTTTTCGTACTCTGCTTGAGAAATTAATAAATTTGCTTCATTGACGCTTATCATTTCCGGCGGTATTCCAAAAGTCTTCTGGATGCTGTCAGCCATACGATAAGCTTCTAACTGTGTTGTAAAGCCGCCTATATTAATATAGTGCTGCTTTAAGACGCAGTTTTTTTCTTCACGCTTGCCAAAGAGCTTGCGCAAGAATACGCTTATTCCCATGCCCTGCTGCGCAGGGCTTTTCTTTTTGTCTTTGTTCATGTTTGCACCTCTGTGATTTCTAATACCGCTTTAAGCGATATTAGATTTTAAAAAAATAAGGTCTGTAATTTCGCATTTATACAGACTGGCCATTTTGTAAGCAAGGTCAATTTTGGGAGATTTTTTATATTGTTCGTAATTTCTAAGGCTATCTCTGGAAATTTCAAGTGCTTTCGCTGCGTCTTTCTGGTTCAGCCCTACGTTGATTCTTGCAGCTTCTAATGTAATTCGCATATTTTCCACCTCCTGTGACTCTATTCTATATCGCTTTAAGCGTTTTGTCAATGCGTAATGCGTAATTTTTTACGCTTTTTGTTGCTTTTTTTCCGCTTTTGGGTATATAATTGTCTTGAGGTGATTATGATGCCGGTAGATGAAATTAAAAGATTATTTTCAATCAACCTAAAAAGGATTATGTTAGAAAACGGCAAAACTCAATCTGATATAGTAAAAGATTTGAATTTTAGGCAGGCTACAGTATCAGATTGGTTGAATGGTAAGAAGTATCCTAGAATGGATAAAATAGAAATGCTTGCTCAATACTTTAGAATTTCTATTGATGAGCTTATTTCAGTTAGCAAACAAGAAAAGATGTCGCTATCATCTTCGGAGTTGGCTTTAATAAAAAAATACCGAATGTTGACAAGCAGCGATAAACAAGAGATTTTGAATAATATTGAATTTAAGCTTTTCCGGTATGCTCAATCTTCAGAGGAAGAAGAAAGCAGTTGCGTATAATTCATTGTGGGAGGAAGAAGTAAATGCAGCTGTTCGGAAAAGCCGGATAACTGCAATGTGAGAAAAGGTCACATTGCAAATAAAACACAAAATGCCGCCAGCGCAGTGCTGACGGCGGATGATAATGTTTAAGTTTCTTTCAACGTATATTCTTTTAAAATCATGTCTTTGTCCTGCCAAATGATGTAGCGCACTTCTTGCAGGTCTTCCATGTCATAGCCTTCTATCTGGCGCAAGGAAAAAGACTTCTCGCTTTTTATGAAGTGCTCGCCCCAACCAGACGCGACAAGAGTGCCAGCCTTATACGCTTCGTAGTAATGCGGCTTGTTGTCGCAGCCAAGCTTTTCCAAAATTGTTTCTTCAACGAATATCGGATTTTTCCCAAAGTAACAATTTATAATGTTGGCCAGCGCTACGGCTTTGTCGCGTAGCCATACAGGCCATAAAATACCTAAAAAAGCAGCGCAGATAATAGTACAGGCAATACGTGTTGATTCGCTCAGCGACAAGCCCTGCAAGCTGCAAATATTGTCAAGGCTCGCAACTAAAAGCCATGCTGTACCACCGAAAAGAAAATACGCCAAAACTTCATTATTCAACTTTTCTTTTTGAGGATTTCCGTTCATCAGTTTACAAGCTGCTACGCCTATGAACCCCGGAGCAGCTTGTGCAATGTTTTGCAATAAATTTAACTCCATAATATCACTCCGTTCTGAAAGAAGGTGAAATAGTGCCTGAGCCGAACCCCGTGCCACCTAGTACGGTAACTAGAAGCGATAACTTTTCTATGCCCTTGCCACCGGTAAAGCAAAAGCCATCGCCACGGCCACCAAAACAAAAATAAATTCAAATATATTATATCATGTATTTTATAGTATCAATATGACAAGGTTTAATAATGTCGCCAGCGTAGTGCTGACGGTTAGGAGGTAAAGTCGAATAACTGCAATGTGAGAAAAGTTCACATTGCAAATAAAACATAAAATGCCACCAGCGCAGTGCTGACGGCAAAGAAGTAAAAATATCAATCACTATATATTGTGGTGTTAAGATGGGTAACTTTAGTATTTTAACACAACGCTTCTGAAAAAGCAAGTTTTTGTTGACAAAATTAATTATTCTGCTATAATGATTAGTACAGCGATAGTGCAGAACCTGAGGGCGATGCACGGAGGCTTGCTAATCTGCGGATTGGCAAGCCTTTTTTCGTTATATAGGAGGAATTTTATGGATAAGCCATTCAAAACATATCGGCAGCAGTTGACCATTCTTAGAGGTCGTAACCTTGTTATTAAAGACGGCAGTAAAGCAATACAGATTTTAAAAAATGAAGGCTATTATAATATCATCAACGGTTATAAAGATATATTTCTCGATATGCCGCAAACCAAACAGTACGGTGACGACAGATATAAGGCAGGCACTACTTTCGAGCATATATATGCGCTTTATAATTTTGACAGGAATATGCGAGCTATATTATTAAAGTACATTTTGAAAATGGAAACTTCGTTGAAAACGAAAGTAGCTTATTATTTCTCGCAGACGTATAAACAAAACTTCAATTATCTTGATATAAATAATTTCGATAGTTCTAACCCACAGACCGCCACCAAACTTATAGCAGACTTATCTAGCGTAATAACGAAAAATACAAAGAAGGGTGCGCTAGGCGATCAGTTTTACCATTATCTCGACAAACACAAAGAGCTTCCATTGTGGGTGTTGGTTACAAAGATGACACTAGGCAATATTATTCATTTTTATAATGGCATGACTATGCAGACTAAACTTCTAGTTATAAATGAGATTATAAACACTTACGAAAAAACATATCGAGTCAAGCTGCTTTTAACGCCGGAACAGGAAGAAAAATTCGTCTCTAATATGTTTGCTTTTATTAACATTTTTAGAAATGTTTGTGCTCATGAAGAGCGGCTGTATAGTATTACGGTAAAAAATAATAATAAAGTCCCTAATATAGCACTATTTCATAAAACACTGCCTAGTAACTTTTCATCGCATTTTATTGATTGTGTTATAATTTTAGGCTTATTTTTGAGCAAGCGCGACTATGCTGCTATGGTTGGAGAATTTTCTGCTGAAATAGCATCTTTCGCTAAAAAATTGCCACAAAATATGTTTAATAGTGTTCTTATAAAAATGGGATTTTCTAAAAACTGGAAAGATGATTTCAAGCTAAACTAAGATATTAATAGGGGGATTTTATGGAATATGTAGCTATTGATTTTCAGACAGCAAACAGGCTGCGCAGCAGCGCTTGCTCCATTGCTTTAGTATCAGTCAAAGACGGCAAGATAGTAGATACTTTTTACAGCCTTATCCGTCCGGATATTCTGCATTTCGACAAAGAAAATATTGCCCTGCATGGCATCACCGAAGATATGGTTAAGGGTAAGCCGTATTTTTATGAGCTGTGGCCGTTGATTAAAGAAAAAATCAAAGGAAAAACATTAGTAGCGCATTATGCTAAGTTTGATATGGAGGTTCTGGCCGATACGCTGGAAAGCAACGATATACCGTTCCCCAGCTGCCAGGTGCTTTGTACCTGCGTGCTGTCGCAAGCAATGTTCCCGGAGATGCCACATCATCGCCTGCAGGATGTTACCGAAAAAATAGGCTTTAACCTGGAGCAGCGTTATAATGCTATGGCGCACGCCAGAGCCTGCGTTGCTATCATGGAATACGCATTGCAAAAGAGCGGTGCAGAATTCTTGCAGGATATGGCGGATTTTTACGGTATTCATTTTGGTTATATTGGCAAGGATATTGTTACGGATTGTGAATTGAAGTACGGTCGCGCTCGCGCTTATGATGAAAACGCTTCCTTCGGCAAGAAAGCAGAGACTTACAACGATATGGATAATGCCACATATTTGAAATATTGGGGACCGTCTGTTGCTATTTCCATCGTTTTTAATTCTATCAATGCGGAATGGGCAAGGGCTATAGGTTCTATCGGAACGCTTGGGCTGATTTATGCAACTTATTTACGGTTCAAGGGAACGAAAAGGCCGTTTTGGTATGGCTTTGTTAATATTTTCTTCACGGCCGGCGTTTTAGGCTTCTTTGATGTAGGCCGCGCCCCGAAAAAGTAGAGCAGCGGAACAAAAATGGCAAATGACAGGCAAATGGCAAGCAAATAAGAAGGTGAAATATCCCGACGATTGTTTTTTTCGACATTTTGGGACAGCGTAAAGAAGCGGTTTCTTCGTGCTCATAAGCGCTAATGTTCCGGTAAATGCTATTGCTAAGATTTTGGGATGTAACGAAAGGAGGGTAAAGCGTGGTTAAATGTATGAAAAGCGTGGCCGAGCGTGCTGTTCCCGCCGTTATCTATGCGCGGTATTCCTCCAGTCACCAGCGTGAGGAAAGCATAGAAGGCCAGGTGCGTGAGTGTCGCGAGTACGCCGAGCGCGAAGGCTACAGCGTGCTGCAGGTTTACGCAGACAGAGCTATTACCGGACGCACGGATGAACGCCCGGAGTTTCAGCGGATGCTTGCCGATGCGTCTAAGGGCGTGTTTCAGGCTATCTTGATTTACAAATACGATAGGTTTTCCCGCAACAGGTATTCCTTCGCAGTCTGGGAAACTAAGCTGAAGAAGCATGGTGTTAAGGTTATATCAGCCAGGGAAAACGTGGCTGAGGGTGCAGCCGGCATTGTGCTGAAGAGTGTGCTGCAGGGTATGGCCGAATGGTACAGCGTCGACCTGTCCGAAAAGGTTACGCGTGGAATGAAGGAGAACGCTTTGAAAGCGAAGTGGACCTCCGGCACTGTTCCCTTCGGTTATACCAGGGACGCAGAGCAGCGCTTAATAATAGATCCGGAGCGCGGCGAATATGTACGCCAGATTTTTGAAAAGGTTTTGGCCGGCGAGAAGTATGTAGATATAGCCAGCTGGCTGAACATGTTAGGCGTGCGTACCGCTAGGGGCGCAGCCTGGAATAAAAGCAGCTTTACTTGGATGCTTAAAAATGTTGTCTATACCGGTTTATTCCGGTGGAAGGACATAGAAATAAAAAACGCCGTACCGCCTATTATAAGCAAGGAGCTGTTCGAGGCAGTGCAGCGTAAACTAAAAACTTATGGAAGAAGGGGAATAAACGTGCAGAAGAGTGATAAATATTTACTTACTCCTAATATTATTTGTGGTGAATGCGGCGGACCGATGCATGGAATGAGCGGCAAGAGCAGAAGCGGTGAGCTTTATTATTATTATGCCTGCGCCAACAAAAGAGCAAAAAGAACCAGCTGCAGCATATCGCCGCTGAACAGGGACGAGCTGGAGCAGGCTGTTTATAATTGTGCCCGTGAGGTGCTTTTGCATGAGGAAAACATCAAGCTGATAGCAGAGCAGGCCGAAGCTGTTGCTGAAGCTCAGGTTGATAACGAGCTGGCCGAAATGAAGGCTGAGCGCTCCCGCGTTAAGAAGAGCATAGCCAACTACGCCGCCGCCATCGCCAACGGTGCCACCAGCGGAACCATTATTGAGCTGATAAACGCCGCCGAAGCCAAGGCTGCCGCCCTGGATGAAGCTATAGCAGAGCGTGAGCTGGTAGCAGCACCGCCGAAGGTTAGCAAAGAAGCTATAGAATACTTCCTGCGCAACATCGCCGCTGCTCCGGACGATAAAATGAAAGAAAAGGTCATCAGCACCATGGTTAACTCCGTTGTTGTCGAGCGCGTACCAGATGAAGGCACAAAAAAAGACAGTGACGAAAAATATTCCATCACTGTCAGATTTAATTTTACCGATACACCGCAATTATCTGCGCTGCAGTCCTTCGATGTTCGCGAAAAGTCTAAAATGGTGACCTCGGCAGGACTCGAACCTGCGACCTTTTGATTCGTAGTCAAACGCTCTATCCAGCTGAGCTACGAGGCCAACAACAATATTTATTTTAACTGCAAGAGGCTATTTTGTCAATACTTTTTTGTGAAAAAATCTTGACTGTTTTTTCCTAGCGGGATATAATTTAGCTAATATATATGTGGCTGCTTTGCAAGGAAGCATCAGGAGGCGTATATTTGGTCTGCATTGGGATGCTTGCCGGTATGGGCGATGGGGAATTGTAATGACAGCACAAATGGTTTTTGTATTATATGTTGTTGAAGTCTGCACGATTAGGTCTGATGTGAGGCAGTATAGAGATACTGCCAGCAATGACGTTGTATTTCTTTAACAGGCATGTATAATTTAAAGGAGGATTTTTTGTGCCTGTTTCTTTAGTCATCTTAATATTGTACATTGTTGCTTTGTTCGCTATCAGTTGGTATGCAAAAAAACGTAGTGAAGGCAATAACGAAAACTTTGCTCTTGCGGGACGCAGACTTTCTGCGCCTTTGATTTGTGTTACTATCATCGGTCTGGCTGTCGGCGGTGCGTCGACTATCGGTGTTTCCGAGCACGCCTTCCGTGTTGGTCTGAGTGCCGGCTGGTATACGATTGCCTGGGCTTTGGGTGCGATTGTTATGGGGTTGTTCATGGCTAAAAAATATCGTGAACAGAACATTACAACTATCACCGAGCTTATTGAACGCCATCATACCAAGGGCGCGGTAATCTTGGGCGTTTTCTGCCAGATTGTTATTCAGTTGGTAATCATCAGTCTGCAATATATTGCGGGTGGCAGTATTCTGCACGCAATTCTGCCGGATATCTTTGATTTCCATACCGGTATGATTGTCAGTGCCATCACCTTTATCGGTATTACCTTTATTGGTGGTATGTGGTCTGCATCCTTATCTAATGTATTGAATATTATCCTGATTTACGTTGGCATTTTTGCGGCAACGATTATTCAATTCAAAAAAATCGGCAGCATGGATCATCTGGCTACTGCTTTGCCGGCTAATGTGCCCTGGTTCAGCTTCATTGACGGTGTTGGCCCTGTAACCATCACCAGCTGGGTTGTAACCCTTATTACCGTAAATCTCTCTCTGCAAAGTATTCTGCAGATTTCTTTAGGCGCTAAAGACGCTGCAACTGCTAAGAAGGGCTTCGTCTGGGGTGGCATTCTGATGCTGCCGGTAGGCGTTCTGGCTGCCTTCCTTGGTCTTGTTGCCAAGGCTATGTATCCTGATGCGCAGGCTGCACTGGCGCTGCCGCAGGTTATCGTAGGCCTGCAGCCGGTGTTAGCAGGTGTTACGCTGGCAGCTCTGTGGGCTGCAGATGTATCTACCGCCTGCAATCTGCTGCTTAGCGCCGGTACCCTGTTCTCCAGCGATATCTATAAGCGCTTCATCAATCCGCAGTGCGACCAGGAGCGTCAGCTGCTGATGACACGTGCCTGCATTATTATCAGCGGTATTCTTACGTTGGGACTTGCTATGAGCGTATCCAGCATTTTGGGTACGATTATGATCGGTTTGTCCCTGACTGCTGCCTTCAGCGTTATTGTTATAGTAGCGCTGTTCTTCCCGCAGTATGCTTCCAAGGCCGCAGGTTTCTGGACGCTGCTGGCAGGTTTGGTGCTGCTGGTGCTGTGGCAGCTTACTCCGGCAGTACGCATTTTCCCGAACGTAATCTATATGGAATGGCTGGTATGCATTGCTGCTTATGCTATTGCTGCAATTGTTTGCCCGGCCAAAAAAGCAGTTGCTGTTGAAGGTAACTGATAAAAATTTTATTCAATAATTAAAGCCATCTCTGTTCTTCTGAAGAACTGCAGAGATGGCTTTCTTGGTTAGTAGCGTAAGCGCATACTTGCAGCAAAAAATCCCGTTAACAGGCCTGTACCTGGTAACGGGATTTTGTTTTGCACATTATAGCGAAGCGTGACCTGATTATTCAGAGGACATTGTCATGCTTCCTTGCTTGGGGTAATTAAACGATTTGCTCGCCGTGGTAGCGTTCGCCGTCATTGTCGGGCAGCAGGCCGTAGCGTTCGGTCCAGAGAGTTTTGTATTTCAGTGCCTGAGCGTGGATTGCAGCTATACCTTTTTCGTCCAATGTTTTGATAACCTTGGCAGGAATGCCGGCAACCAGGGAATTCGGCGGTACGATGGTGCCCTTGGTTACAACGGCACCGGCAGCAACGATAGAGCCGTGGCCGATTACAGCGCCGTCAAGTACGGTAGAATGCATGCCGATGAGGCAGTGGTCCTCAACGGTGCAGGCATGCAGCAGAGCGCAGTGGCCTACGGTTACATAATCACCGACGATGCAGGCGTAGTTATCAGCAACGTGCAGCACGCTGTTGTCCTGGATATTGCTGTAGCGGCCAACCTCGATGCGGTTAACGTCGCCGCGGATAGTAACGCCGGGCCAAACGCTGGCGTACTCTTTAAGCTCAACCTTGCCAATCAGGGTGGCAGTATTAAAGGCATAGGCCTTTTCATCAATTTTGGGGGCTTGTGCTTCAAATTTAAAAATCATGGTATCACCGCTTTCTGTAAATCGGCTGCCTTCGCGGCAGTCTTGAAAGATAAACAATTTCTTCTCACACTATTATTATCATATGAGCAGATAATAAAGTCAAGGCGTTCACATTTATTTTGCAGATGTGAAGGATTATTCCTTTTTATAACATAAGATTTTTGGAGAGGACGCGTAGGCGTTCTTCTTTTTTGTGCCTGCAGGTGCAAAAACGTGCTATGCTTGGCACGGATTTCTTTTGTCAAATAGTCTAAACTATATACAGGTTCTGGTGAAGAACTTGAACTAATAGGGTATTATGAGCCTATGAAGTTAAGCTAAAAAATACTCTTGGTGGCATAATATAATAAAGGGGGTTTTTAGATGGTAGATAATATGGCGGAGCTTGTGTATCGCAAAATGGGTGCGAAAATCAGATATTATCGCCAGGTAAAAGGTATTAACCAAACAGATTTTGCTATTAAGGTGTCTATTTCTTCCCAATATCTGAGCAAAATAGAAAACGGCAAGCGGATTCCAAGCCTGCCTGTGCTTTTGAGTATTGCAGAGGCCTTGGAGGTGGAGGTAGCGGAGCTGTTGGACGGTAAAAATGTGTAAAATCTTTATTGGTAGTAATTTGTATGGTGAGTAATTTTTTGTATACATTGACAGAGATATTATAATTTCAGATATCTACGCATATGATACCGCTATTGAAGCAGAATATGATTTGAAAACAGGCGGACAAACTTTGAAGAAAAAGATATTTAACAAGATAAATATCACCAAAGATTTCAAAGTTGATTAAATGAACCCGAATTATATTGTGTTTTGAGCTATCCGTACTATTAGGTTTTGGTGGCTGGAGCGTTTTGCTTCAGCCATTTTTTTGTCGAGGTTGGGAGAATCCCGGCTTTTGCTGCTCAATCTTGTTTTTGCACCACTTGCACCAGTTGCACCACTTTTTTCAGTTTTTTTGCTAAACAATCAGTGGCTCGGAGTTTTTAATATAATATAAATAAAAGAGCCTTAAAATAGCTGTAAACACTATAAAATAAAGGTTTTGAACCCTTACGAAGACTTTACTTACAGGGATATATATTAGAGCTAGTGGTGCAGTTTTTCTTTTTGCACCAAATGAAGTGGTTCAAGTGGTGCAAGTGGTGCAGTGCAAGAAAAACACAGATTTCTAACACACTCTTGACAGTACTCAATGTTTTGGTATATAATAATCGTAGCGTTTGAAAGCGCTAGCTACAATTTGTTCATATAGGAATTATAATGTGTCATTATAAGAATTGAAGAGTGTACGCTATTAGTGTACCCAAAATTCTCTATAATGGCTTTTTTATTGCCTTTTTCTAGCCTATTTAAGTGTTTTAAAGAAAGGATGATTCTTATATGGCAAATTATTGTTACACAAATTTATACGTCTACGGTCCTCAAGAGGAGCTGGCAAACCTCTTTAAAAAGCTCAAGCGCTGGACGCGCAAGGATGAGCGCAAACCGAAAACTGCCTTTGGCTGCGGCTGGCTCGGCTTCATCGCTGAGGGCGCTGGTATCCGGGCCTTTGATCTTCGCGCTGGCGTTGAAAAATTCCAGTTCGACGGCAAAGGACAGCTCTTTATCAAGTATATATCTGCATACGGCCCGCAATCCGCTTTCTGGGAGGCGCTGGTGCGTAAGTTCGCACCGCGCAGCTGGTCCTGCTACCTGGCGGAGGAATCCTGCACAGGCTTGTACCTTACCAATGATAAATTGAAGCGGAAAATTACCGCAGATTACGCCATTCCCGGACGTTGCGCCGATGGTTCCTACACCTCGTCGTTGGTTCGCCGCAGCACCTTCTACACCGAAGGAGCTATGCGCGAGCTGCTTGTTAGCAAGTACGGCGCCGGCAAAACCTTGGCCGAGCTTCTGGAGCTGGCCTTGCAGGATGGCCTGCCTGTGTATGAGGTAAAGCGAGAGGCTTGATGGGTGCAAGAAGCGGCAGCTTTGGGGGCTGTCGCTTACCATAAAAATAAGCGCAAGTCTAAAAGGCTGTTTTAGGCGAGCAGCTTTGCAACTTCAAGTTGTTGGCACAGATTAACTTAAAAGCAGAGAAAAAACTCAGTCAGCTTATTAGCCTAGAAAAACAGACTATATACCTAAAAAATGATTTATATAAACTGCTAATATAATATAGAGAAGTTTTAGCAAGAGGTGATGACGTTGTTTGCTGCGCGTTACAAGAATATTGGATTGAAAATAGCATATTACAGAAAAAAGAGAGGCTATACGCAAGCAGAGTTGGCCGAGAGGATTGGCATGAGTGTTGCCTATCTTGGGCAGATTGAGCGAGGGAACAGAGGCAACAGCTTTTCTTTGGAAACGCTGTACCAGATTGCTGATGCGTTGAAGATTGATGTTAATTTGCTGATAAAAAATGAAATGTTGGCTTGATAGGTGGTAGTTGCTGTGTCTTTACAAACTGAGTTCAGGAATATATTAGAAAAAATAAAAAGAGATCAAGGTACGCATACTAAAATTGCTGTCGTCGGGCAACCGGGTGCTGGTAAATCAAGTATCATCAATGCGCTTATCGGACATAAAGTTGCGAGAACAGGTCAAGGAACAGATATTACTCGAAAAGGTGTGAGATATCGTTATGAGTTTCTGGAGATAGTTGATTTGCCTGGATATGGAACGACGATGTTTCCACTAAGCGAATGGAAAGAAAAATTCAAGATACATCAATATGACATTATTTTTTTCGTCTTTTCTGGGAAGCTGACCAAAGATGATTGTGATTTATTTGCGAGCATAGCTGCTTACAATAAATCGGGTCAGAAAAGACCTTTGCTGTTAATCAGAAATCATTGTAGTGATTTGGCAAGCCATGAAGATAGAGAAGCGATACGGCGAGATATTTATGCAAAATTGCCAGAAGGCCTCGTTGGGGAGCTTTATTTTGTTGATTGTAGATATCAAAATGGTATAGACAAATTAAGAAATGAGATTTTAGATGAAAAATATAAGGATATTTGGCAACCGAGAATAATAAAAATATTTAAGGAAGCGAGAGATGAATTTTTAAAAGCTAGGACATCGCAGGCAATGGACTCTCTTTCGACATATGCAAAACTTGCTTGTGCTAATGGTGTAAATCCTTTTTTTGGTGCTGATATTGCAGCAGATGTAGCAATTTATTTTAAAATGTTCGCTGCTATTAAAGAAGACTTTAATATAGAGGATAACGAACTCGAGGGAAGATATTGTGCTTATCCGCTTGCTAGAAAGCTTTTAGAGCTAATGACGAAAAATGGTGTTATTCTTTTGTTAAAGAATTTTGGCGGAAAACAAGTAATAAAAAGTTTTGGCAAATATATTCCTTTTGTTGGGCAGGCAGCAGCTGCCGCTCTTGGATATACGTTGGCCAAAGATGCAGGAGAAAGCTATGTTAATGATTGTGCGACTTTAGCTTGGCAAGTAATGAATGATGAAATAGAAAACTATAAGCTATATGGTGATCTAAATGGTTCTTCTAAGAAACCAATATGTATAGAAAATTATACACTATATCAATTGAAGGAGTGATTTTCAAATGGCTAATTATCAAGAGAATTTACGTGAGCAACTCAAAAGAAAGTATGAGGAAAACGAGCATACTGTTGTAAAAATTGCTTTAGTCGGGCAGCCTGGTGCAGGTAAGTCGAGTGTCATTAACAAGTTGATAGGTAAAAATTTATTTAAATCTGGAGTATATACAGACACTACAGTGAAAAGCCAAGAAGCATCTTGGGGAGCGTTGAGGATAGTTGACTTGCCTGGTTACGACACAAAACAATTTCCGTTTGAAGACTGGTGCAAACAATTTTCTGTAGAAGACTATGATTTGTATCTGTTTGTGTTTGCCGGTAAATTACATGATGCTGATGGAAAGTTATTTAAAAAATTTAAGGAATGGAATCAATCTAGGAAGCACCCTTATTTTATTGTGCGCAATAAGGAAGATGATATATGGGATGGTGAAAGAACTCTAGAAGAGCTGAAGAAAGAAATCATTGAAGATGTTTATTCTAAAGTAGGGGCTACAGACATAAAAGTTTATTTTACAAGCTGTAAAACTGGTACTGGTTTCAAAAAATTAAAAAACGACATTTTTGCTTCCGGCATTGATGATGTAAAGAAGGATAAAATCATTGCAGGCTTTAAAGCAGATAGTATTAAAGATTTAGATAGAAAAAGAGCAAAATGCCTAGATGATATTAATATGTATGCTTGGGCTGTAGCTGCGAATGCTTTGAATCCAATTCCTGGGGTTGATGTTAGCTTTGATTTAGCGGCTTTTTATAAGATGGCTCAAGAAATTAGAGAAAGTTTTGGGCTTGATGAAACAGTTATAGAGAAATACATGACTGTATTGGGACCGGTAGGTAAACAACTTGCAGATAAGGTGCTTGCATATCTTACCAAAGAAGGCATAATGTGGGTTATCAAGCAAGTAGCTGGGCAATATGCTAAAAAGCAATTTGTAAAATATATTCCTTTTGTCGGGCAGGTAGTAGCAGCTTGCGCTGGTTTTGCTATGACCAAAACATTAGGAACATATTATATAGATAATTGTTTTGAATTAGCGAAGGAAATTCTTGAATATGAAGTAATGAATAGCAAAGATAAAATGTAAAAATGAAAAGAGTTGTGATTAGTGTATAAAAACTAGGGTTGCTAATGCTTGAAGTGTGTATTATTTTGTCATCTATCTGCTGGCGCTGTGGTGCAGGCACGCATTCTTTGAACTTGACTGAGCAGGTGGAGAAAATGCTCCACTTGCACCAGTTGCACCACTTTTTTTCAGCCATTTTGCTAGAAAATCAGTGGCTCAGAGTTTTTAATATAATATAAATAAAAGAGCCTTAAAATAGCTGTAAATACCATAAATAAAGGTTTTGAACCATTACGAAGACTTTACTTACAGGGATACATATTAGAGCTAGTGGCGCAGTTTTTCTTTTTGCACCAAATGAAGTGGTGCAAGTGGTGCAAGTGGTGCAGCATGGCGGTAGAGGTACGCATTCTTTGAACTTTATGAAGGGGAGAGATGTGCTGAATATATCATCACAATTATCAGAAAATATATTGATTTCTGACTACTGTTCTGCTATACTAATCACATAGACTAGTCTGAAAATTATAAAAGGAAGCAGGTCGAGATATGCAAAATGTAATGGAGCGTTACCAAACCTTCAGGCAGGTTGTCGATGATATTACCTTGATGAATAACCGCTTTATGAATAAGGTTTTTGACGGCAATATTCCCGCAACGCAGAGAATGTTGCGTGTTATTCTTAAAAATGATAAAATTAAAGTACGCAAGGTAAGTGTGCAGCAGTGGCTGCAAAATCTTTACGGTCATTCTACGCAGCTGGATATTCTGGCTGATGATGAGAATGGCACGCAGTTTAATGTGGAGATACAGCGAAGCGATGAGGGGGCGTCTGTGCAAAGGGCACGCTTTTATAGTGGTGCGCTGGATATGCACTTTCTGGATACTGGAGAAAAGTATGAGGATTTGCCTGACGCTTACGTGATTTTTATTACGGAAAGCGACGTTTTCAAAGAAGGCAGGCCAATCTATAATGTTGAGCGCAGTATTAACGAAAGTGGGAAGGCTTTTGGTGACGGCTCGCATATCGTTTATGTGAATGCTGCTTGCCAGGACGATACGCCGCTCGGCAGGCTGATGCAGGATTTTAATTGCAATGATCCTGCCAAGATGCATTATAAGGAGCTGGCAGATAGAGTTAATTATTTTAAGACTTCGAAGGAGGGCGAGATTGATATGACAGATATTATTGAAGCTTACGCAAATAATAAGGCAAAGGAAGTAGCTGAAAAAGCAGCGAAGAAAATGCTTGCAGACGGTATGAGTCTTGAAGCTGTTGTACGTTATTCTGATCTTTCTGAAGAAGAGGTGCGTGCTCTGGCTGCTAAGCAGAGCGCTTAATAACACCTGGCAACAAAAAACTGATAAAATGTGTCAGTCGTGCTGAGCCGGAGGGCAAGCACGGCTACTTTTTTAGTCATTGACGAATGGCAGAAGGGGGCTCTATAATAAAGATATGATATGGCAATTACAGTGCTGCTGTTTGGCGAACGTGTTTGGCTTGTCAAAGTACTCCAAAAGAGCTGTTCTGGACAAGGGTTTCGAGAGGTGCTGTTGCAACAGTGATTACCGCTTGCGGTATGTAAAAAAGAACTGATTTGAAGAATATGAAAAACTACTTATTGAAGAAAATATTCTAAAGGTTGATAAATCCCATGGCTGCCACGCAAGCGGCGGCCTTTTTACATTTGCCAAACTATTTGGCAATACTGCTTGCGTAAATTCCTCTAAACGCCGTATAATAAATGAGAGTTTGAAAATCAGAGGTTTATATGAAGAAAAAATATCTATATTTACTTTTGCGCGTGCTGGTCTATCTGCTGGTGCTGGGGGTAATTTTGTATGGCTTGTATGAATCACCGTATAATCCGCATCCGCACAGTGCCGAGGATATCCGCCGCTGGGTTGTGGGCTTCGGTGTGTGGGCACCGCTTATTTATGTAGCGGTGTATACGATTCGCCCGTTGCTTTTATTCCCGACGCTGCTTTTGAATTTAAGCGCAGGCGTGCTGTTCGGTCCGTGGTGGGGAATATTATTCCTGCTTCTGGGTGGCTTTGGCTGTGCAAGCTTTTGTTATCTTTTGGGACGTTTCGGCGGCGGCAGCTGGCTGCTGCGCAACTTCGGCGGCAGCTGGGGTGAACGCTTGACGAACTATCTTGTAGGCAGCGGCAGCTTTAAGAAGATGATTATTTTGCGTACCGTGCCGATTTTTCCGTATGATCCGGTGAGTATTATTGCCGGCAGTGTGCGCCTGCCGTTTAAAATTTATGCAGCAGCAACGGTTCTCGGTATGCTTCCGGGGGCCATTGCCTATAACTTTCTGGCAGATGCTTTTGGTACGACGCGTTTTTATGCGGCGCTGGCTGTAACGCTGCTGGCCTTTGGTATACCGCTCGTTTGGTGGCAGAAGAATTCTGCGGCGCAGGCGTTGGGCAGTTTAAAAAATTTCGGTAAAGGCAGTGATAATAATGGCAAAGAATACAGAGATTGAATTGAAGCTTTTGCTCAGCAGAGAAGGCTTGGAGAAAATGCTGCAGATGGATTTTATGCAGCAGGCCATGCGTCCGGACAGCTATAAAAAGCGCCGTCTGGTGAGCACCTATTATGATACTGCGGATATGACGCTGACGCAGCATGGTATTGCTTACCGTGTACGCGACAAAGGCGATGGCAGCTTTGAAGCGACCGTAAAGACTTCCAGGCAAAGCAAGGATGGTCTGAGCGAACGTCTGGAGCTGAATCTGCCGCTGGCAGAAGCAAAGCCTGAGCTGAACGGCTTTGCAGCTCTTGGCCTGGGTTACGAGCTTAGCGAACTTGCTCCTGCCGGCGTACATGCCTTGTTTACGGTTGATGTGGAGCGTATAACCTATATTCTGGATTATGCCGGTGCTGTAATTGAGCTGGCGATAGATAAAGGCGCCATTCATTGCGGTGAAAAAAGCGACAGTATCGATGAGGTAGAATTTGAGCTTATGAGCGGCACTGTGGATGCGCTGCTGGAGCTTAAGGAAAGAATAGCGTCACAGGTGGAGCTGCGTGCGGAAGAACGCAGCAAGTTTGCACGCGGACTGGCGCTTTTGCAGGCAAAATAAGGAGCAGGACAATGGCGGAATTAATACATTATCTGCATCAACAGACGGAAGATAATCTTTCCGTTGTTAATCATTATGGCTATGAGCAGGCGGAGAAGGTGTGCCGTTTTCATAGCAGTTTTCCCGAATATAACGTTACACCTTTAGTGCATCTGGAAAATCTGGCCAAGCTTTTCGGTGTTAAGGATATTTATGTTAAGGATGAAAGCTATCGCTTCGGCCTGAATGCCTTCAAGGTTTTGGGTGGCAGCTACGCGATTGCCTGCGAGCTTGCCAAGCGTCTGCAGCTTCCTGTGGAGGAGCTTACCTATGACAAGCTTATGGCGCCTGAGGTAAAACAAAAGCTGGGCGAGCTGACCTTTGTTACTGCTACCGACGGCAATCATGGCAGAGGCGTTGCCTGGACTGCCAGCCGTCTGCAGCAGAGGGCTATCGTGCTGATGCCTAATGGAACAGAGCTTGCGCGTCTGGAGGCAATCAAGGCTTTTGGAGCCGAAGCATATATTACGGATGTCAATTATGACGATACTGTGCGCATGGCGAGAAAAATAGCTGCTGAATGCGGCGGCATCATGGTGCAGGATACATCTTGGGAAGGCTATGAGGATGTGCCTATGCATATTATGCAGGGCTACACTACCATGGGTTATGAAATAGTGCAGCAGCTGCAGGGAGTGCGTCCGACGCATGTCTTTCTGCAGGCCGGAGTGGGCGCTATGGCCGGTGCTGTAGCAGCTTTTTTTGCTGACTATTATAAAGCAGATAAACCGATTATCACCATAGTAGAGCCTGAAAAGGCGGACTGCATTTTCAAAACGGCAAAGGCTGATGATGGAAAGCTTCATAATGTAACAGGTGCTTTGGATTCGATTATGGCCGGTCTGTGCTGCGGTGAGCCCTGCAGTCTTGCTTGGGATATGCTCCGGCGTTACGCAGATAATTTTGCTTCTATGCCGGATGAGTTTGCTGCCTATGGCATGCGCGTGTTGGGCAATCCCTTAAGTGGCGATACTGCTGTTGTTTCTGGTGAAAGCGGCGCAGCAGGCCTTGGTTTTGCCTTGCTGGGCCGTAGTGACGCACAGGCCAACTCTCTTCTGCAGCTTGATGAAAGCTCTGTTGTGCTGTGTATTTCTACCGAAGGTGATACAGCGCCGGCAAAATACAGAAGCATTGTCTGGTCCGGAGAATATAGCCTGGATAAGCTTTCGGGTATCGAAAAATAGCTTAGCGATGCGGCTTACATCTGTTTTCAAAAATAATGCAAATAAATTTATGAAAAGCTGTTGACAAACGGGCCTAAATCCTGTATAATTCTTTTTGTCGCAAACGGATGGGTTCCCGAGTGGTTAAAGGGAGCAGACTGTAAATCTGCCGCGTTTCGCT
>OIWV01000317.1_pt1 | contig 47105 bp, 64 predicted proteins | sample 1587751 | NCBI WGS metagenome assembly OIWV01 (sample SAMEA3888913, study PRJEB22519) | human gut metagenome | biome: human gut; feature: human-associated habitat; material: faeces | place: Denmark | collected 2010
TTAAACAAGTACAGAGCGACAGAAAGAAACTTTTCCCATTCTCTAAAGCCAGCAAAATGCCTGAATTGGAAAAGGACGGCAGCATACAGAATGTACTCAAAGCAGGACAGGAAGTGCTGGTACAAATCGTAAAGGAACCAATCTCTACCAAGGGACCTCGACTCACAGGCGAAATCTCATTCGCGGGCCGATACCTGGTACTCATGCCATTCGGTGATAAAGTTTCTGTCTCGTCGAAAATTAAAAGCGGTGAAGAACGCTCCCGACTCAAACAACTCATTCACAGCATCAAACCAAAGAATTGCGGCGTTATCGTCCGCACTGTGGCTGAGGGTAAGAAGGTCGCTGAGCTCGATGCTGAGCTGAAAGTCCTGGTGAAGCGATGGGAGGATGCTATCGCCAAGGTACAGAAGACCCAGCAGCGCCCGCAACTTGCATTCGAGGAGACCGGAAGAGCCGTTGCTCTCTTGCGTGACTTGTTTAACCCATCTTATGAGAACATCTACGTGAACAACGAAGATGTGATGAACGAGGTGAAGAACTATGTTTCTCTAATAGCCCCTGAAAAGGCGGGCATAGTTAAGCTCTACACCGGTAAGGTACCTATCTTCGACAATTTCAGCATTACCAAGCAGATTAAAGCTGGCTTTGGTCGTGTTGTTAACTACAAGCACGGTGCTTATCTCATCATCGAGCACACCGAGGCCTTGCACGTTGTCGATGTAAATAGTGGTAACAGAACTCGTGAGAAAGGTCAGGAAGCAAATGCACTGGATGTTAACCTCGGCGCTGCTGATGAGTTGGCAAGACAATTGCGCCTCCGAGATATGGGAGGTATCATTGTTGTCGACTTCATCGACATGAATCTTGCCGAAGACCGACAGTTGCTCTATGAACGCATGTGCAAGAACATGCAGAAGGACCGTGCCAAGCACAACATCCTGCCATTGAGCAAGTTCGGACTGATGCAGATTACACGCCAGCGTGTACGTCCGGCTATGGATGTGAATGTAGATGAAACCTGTCCTACCTGTTTCGGTACGGGCAAGATTAAGTCTAGCATCCTCTTTACCGACCAGTTGGAAAGAAAAATCGACCGCCTAGTCAACAAGATTGGCGTCAAGAAATTCACTTTGTATGTGAATCCTTACGTGGCTGCCTTCATCAACAAGGGTTTCATTTCCCTGAAGCGCAGATGGCAGTTTAAGTATGGTTTCGGCTTCAATGTGATTCCTTCACAGAAACTGGCGTTCCTCCAGTACGAATTCTACGACAAGGACAACCAGTATCTGGACATGCAGGAAGAACAGGAAACAAAGTAAGTTTTTAATTATCAGAAAAAAAGCTCCATTCGCATCTGATTGCGAATGGAGCTTTTTTATTTTGTTTTTCTACACCTTATTATATATAGGGCATTTCAGTACTCTATCTCATTATTCACCATCTTCTCTGTATCCCAAGGTGCAGGAGCACCGCCGAGATAACGATGGAACCAGTCGAGGTGCGCATTGTAATAGAGCGGCATCGACTTCAGGTTGCTTGGCCAGTGACCATCATACTTCAAGACTATCAGTCGAGAAGGAATGTTCAGGGTCTGCAAAGCTGTGAAATACTGCAAACTCTGGGTATACGGTACACGATAGTCTAGCTCGCCCGTCATCACGATGGTTGGTGTTGAGAAGTTCTTGATGTATGAGGATGGTGACCACTTCTCGTAGAGATCGGAATTATAAGGCTGTCCCTCTAACTCAAAGTTAGGAAACCATACTTCCTCAGTACTGCCCCACATAGAGCGCAAGTCATATACGCCCATCATGGAAGCCAGACACTTGAATCGCTTGGTATGTCCCTGCAGCCAGTTCATCATGTAACCGCCATACGACCATCCCATCGCTCCCATCCTCGTGGAGTCAACATATTCCAGGGTTGCCAATTTATCGGTAACCTTCATCACATCCTCAAATACCTTTCCGCCCCAATCACCGGAAATGGCACGGGTAAAGGCCTGACCATATCCCGTAGAGCCATGAGGATTAGGATAAGCCACCACATAACCGGCTGCAGGATAAACCTGCCAGTCACCACGGAAGGAATTCATCCATTGCATCTGTGGTCCGCCATGCACATTGATGATAAGCGGATATTTCTTGCTGGCATCAAAGTTGTGTGGCTTCACGATGAATACCTGTACCTTGTCGCCACCAGCGCCATCTACCCAGATACTCTCAGATGGACGGATATCCACCTCATTCTCCAACTTCTGGTTAAGGAAGGTAATCTGCTGTTCCTTGCCGCTTGCTACAGGAGTTCCATTCCACTTTTTCATCTGCTGGCGATAGAGAGCCGATGGCTTACCTGTCGTGCTATAGGTATAATATACCATACCCTTATTGTCGAAATCAAACTCCGAGATGGCCTTGCCCGTCAATACCGGCGAGATGGTTTTTCTGGCTATACCGAGCTTGTAGAGCGGCTGAGTGCCCTGTACCTGACCGAGGAAGAAGATACTCTTGCTGTCGGGAGCCCATTTGTAATCATCTACCCAGTTATCAAACTTCTCTGTCAGAACGGTAGACTTCTTTGCAGCCCGGTCGTAGATAGCAAGACGGAAGCGATCAGACTCATAACCAGGCACTTGCTGCAAGCGGTAAGCGATATACTTGCCGTCAGGCGAATAGGCTGGAGTACCATCCCAAGCCTTGTTCTCCTTCGTGATGCAGACCGGTTCTCCCCCATTCACAGATACCGTCCACAGGTCGGCATTGGTGCTAGCCTCCTGATGCTCATCATGATTGGATACGAAACAGATCTCCTTGCTGTCAGGAGAGAATTGATAGGTGATTCCACCCCCAACCACGAATATCAGCGAATAATTGCCCGGAGTCAGATCCTTGTAAGTCTTCGTCTGTGTATCGAAAAGGATAAGGTGATTGCATCTGCCATCATTATAGCTCGTCCAATGACGGTAGAGCAACTTGTCGGCGATATGCGCCTGTACAGGTCCCTGCTCCTTTTTCTCCATCCGGGCCTTGTTAGCCTTGGCATCAGCTCCCAGGTCGGGATATACTTCTGCGGTAAAGGCAATGTATCGCTCATCCGGAGAGATGACAGGACTACCGATACCCAACTCATAATCAGTTACCTGTTCCGTCTCGCAGGTAGTCAGATCCATGCGAAAGATCTGAGCCGTCCCTTTCTCATAATTAGTAAAGAAGATACTCTTCCCATCCTTGCTCCATACGGCAGAACTGCTCTTTCCATCCTCGGTAAGAGCCTTGGCGTGAGAGCCATCCGCATTCATGATGTAGATATCGGAGCCAGACTTCTGGTTCTTCAGGTCAGAAGAACTGGCGGTATAGCAAACCGTCTTACCATCAGGCGAAAGGCTCACCGAAGATACGCCCTTCACCCTGTACAAATCCTCGATGGTAAACGCCCTTTTCTGAGCGTTTGCCGAAAGCAGCGTCATCACGACTGCTGCCGAAAACATCAATCTCTTGTTCATATAACCTATTAATATTTATATTTACGATGCAAAAATAGCAATTATTTTTGGATTTTCTGCAACCTTTTCTCTACTTTTATCGTCTAAGCTATAAATAACATTGATAATAACATAAAAAAGAAAGGAAAAGATTATGATTTTAAGTACAACTTTACTGGTTTTCCCAGTGTTTAAAGTGGTTCTCTGATGCTGGTATAACTTGAAAATGCCGCAATCATGCACCATGTTGCACAATTGCGGCTCTTAACGCTGAAAATAAACTGAACAAAAACTGCACGGAATTATGGCAACACTGAGATTATATCTAGACACAAGGGTAAAAAGGCAGGATGGTACGTTCTCCATCCGGCTTGCTGTCAACCACCATGGTGGGACTGCCTTCATATCCCTAAATCAATACTGCAAGAAAGATGAGTGGGATAAAAGGGCTTGCAAGGTGCGAAAGCGTCCGGATCGTGATGCTATCAACGACTTCCTGCTTGACCGTCTGAATTTTTATAATAGAATGATGATGAAGGCGCAATGCAGGGAAACATACCGGGGCGATATTACGGCTAGGGAACTCCGGGACTTAATCATGCTTGAAGCCGAGCCTGCAAGGGAGAAGGTCGCCCTGCTTCGTGATGGCTTCATTGCCTACGAGGGCAGGAATCTGAAAAAGAACACGATAAACAGATATAAATATACTTGGGCAAAGATTGAAGCTTTCCTAGGGAAGGAAAAAGCGGCTCTGCTTACATACGATGAGATTAACCGCTCTTGGCTTGAAGATTTCGATGCGTTCATGGCAAAGGAAGGCTTGTCGAGGAATACCAGAGCCAGCAGGATGCTCTGTGTCGCTGCTGTCTTCAACTTGGCGATAGATAATGAGCAGACGAAAAACTACCCTTTCCGCAGGTACAGTCTACGGCTTGAGACAACGAAAAAGCGAAATTTGTCGGTTGAGGAAATCCGCTCTATCTTCGAAGCTGGTGGTGATGAACTGGTCGACATGTTCCTGCTGATGTTCCTGCTGATTGGTATCAATGTGAGTGACTTGTTCGCCTTGACAAAGGAGAACATCGTCCGTGGTAGACTGGAATACGACCGGGCTAAGACTGGCAGGCATTACTCCATCCTTCTTCATCCAGAAGCTCTCCGAATCATCGAGAAGTACAAAGGGGAAAAGAAGCTGCTTCGTTTCTCGGAGCATTTCAGGAACGTTGATGTTGCAACGGTCATGATTAATAAGAAACTCGCAAAGGTGCGCCCAGGGCTTACTACGTACTACGCTCGCCATACGTGGGCATCTATAGCCTTCAACATTGGTATACAAAAGGACGTGGTGTCGCTTGCGCTGGGTCACTCGTTCGGTGTCCGGGTAACTGATACCTACATCAATGCAGACCTATCGAGAGTAGATGAAGCAAACCGCAGGGTTATTGATTACGTGCTGTACGACAAAAAATAGCCTTATTTCTTGCGAATTTGCCGCAGAAACGGCTCAAATTGTTTTCGGGGATAGTTTTACGTGCTTACCACGTAAGCGGCTCAGAACGCAAAATTCGGAGTAAATAGAAAGAAAGAGCAAAAAACATAGATAGAATGCAGGTGGTCGGGCTGCTTGCGGAACAAAAAAAGGGACTGGCTTTCGTCAGTCCCCTTTTATATAATTTATAAACGTTTCGTATCTATTGACTTATCCGTGATGTCGATGGCTTAGATTTCGTTACTCAGGCATATAATCGTAATTATCATTCAGATAATTCTTCAACTCATCAATCTGCTCTTGTGTTGGCTCTCCCGATTCATCAAGTTCTGAATCATCGAAATATTCGTTATAGCCTATACCATTTTCGGCATCGCTGATAATATAATCAGCTACAGACTCATATCCACCTTCGAGGATAAACTGCTTGTTATCACTAGCGATTGACTGAACGTAAGTATCAATTGAATTTCTCATTTTCTTTGGCTTAACCGTGCTGCCTAGGGCTTAATGTTACTGAATGTTTTAAAGTGCTTATCTCTTAAACACAATGCAAAGATATTAATATTTTTCCGTTCCACCAAATTTTTAAACGTTTTTCTTTTTGTTTTATTGTTATTTTAATGTTATTTTACATTTACGGCTTAAAATGGGCAAAAAATACCCCAGCGGTGAAAAAGTCGAATCGCTGGGGTAATAAGTGGAGACCACTTTAAACATTCAGTGATGCAAAGGTACGCTTTTCCTTTGAAACCACCAAATTATTTGCCAAAAAATTTCTTCCTCAACAAATCATTGATAAATCGTGACTTGTTGGGCAATGCGTTGAGGAAAGGCAGCAGGTCGTTGTCTATCTGTACACCAACTAGCTTGACCGTCTTGCCTACTCCCTTCTTGGTACTCTTAATCTTTGCCATTTTTACCTCCGTTTATTAATTGTTCTGCTACATTCTTAACTAACTTGTTGTAAAATTCTCCCTTTAACTCTGGGTGCAACTTCTTAACTGCAGCCTTGGCATCTTGAAGAGCATTCTCACGCTTCAGTGCTTTACGATACTTACGTTGAATTGATGCAATTGACCTTAACGCATTATCTGCTTCTTTTACGTATTCATCTTCTGCTCCTCCTTCAACTAATGATGTAATCTCCTCCGAGCAAAAAGATATTGCATCATATTCCTCTTTGGTAATATATATATTAGCCATACATCAATCCTCCTCTGAATAATCAAGAATGACCGCATCGCCAGCGATATAATCACCCTGCAAGCAACCTCTTTGTTGCAAACAGACAGTTGCCGCAATATTGCGCTTCATCTGCAACGCCTTGCAATCTTCGTTAATATACATCGCCTTGCCGTTCTCCAGGTCAATGCGCTCAATAAAACCGCTCACGAATCCTTGAAGTTCCTCCAAGGTAAATTTACCACCGCTGGCAGGCTTAACGGTTATCTGCTCGCCAGTCGCTCTAATAAGTGTTGCCATAATCTAATAATTATATTATTGTTTAATACTCTTTCTTTGAAGGATTCATAATCCTCTTCTGTATAAATAGTAACGGTGTCACCATTAAAAGGTGCATTAAGCTTTATAACTGTCCCATTTTGGCTTTCTCGGAAAAGCAAAATGTGTTCTTTGTTTAATAGAATCTCACGATATGCGTTAGATTTCACTTTGATAAACTTTGCCATATTCTTTGTCTGTCTTTTTTAAATTGCCTATCTAACTTCGTTTTCATTCTGTTCATCTTGTGCTCAAGCCTGCCGATCTGATTGTAAGATAACCACTCCGGCTTGATGTTCAACTCAATCCAGTACTGGCGCATTTCCTTGCAATGCCGGGCGATGCTCTGGAAATAGAGGTGTCGCTCGTATGGATTGCGAAGGAAGTACTTGCAATCGGATAATAGACGACCAAGCATCATGTATTTATGCTTTTGCCCTTCTCCAAGACTGACAAGCCTTCCGTTGTCCCCGATCCACAGCGTTGCGCCCTCTCCCTTCCAATAAAAGTCGAAAGCCTTGCTTACCGGATAATAATAGCCATCGAGCACCGTGCCTTCCTTTAGGTCTCGCCCAATCTCTCGCAGGCAGGTTCTTCCCAAGCTGGTCGTTACCTCGACCACTGCTTGTGCTGGCATCTTGTTGTATTCCTTCATATCTTGCCAAATTTAAATTTCTCTTTCAGTGATGTAATACTTGTATGTCGCTCCACCCATTTTAACCTTGAAGTGTCGGTCTCCTTCTTCCATCATTTCTACAAATGGGTTGTTCCTGAAGGTTTTCTTAATTCGAGAAAACCTTTCCTCCATTATCTCATTGGTTCTGTAGTCTTCGATGTGACTATCAACTTGCCCAAGGCTATTTTTGCCGTTCAAAATGTATTGTTTCATATCTTGATATATTGTGCAGGGCTTGCGCCCTGCTGATTAATACTTTTCAATCCAATACTCTGTTTTGAAATTCACGCATAAGCCTACAAATTCAGACTTGAAATAACCTTGTCGTACCCAGTATGGATAATGTCTGTCGGCTTTCTTTAGTCCCCTGAACAGCTTGTTCAAGAATCGCTCTGCCTTGTCCTTGCGTGTAAAGTTTGTCACCTCATCGATTTCTTTTCCTTCCATCTGTCTCTTGATGTAATATTTTGCTCTTGCCATTTCTCTGTCCTCCCTTGATTACTTAGCATACAATGTAACTACAAGTCCACGCCTCAAAGCGCAGCGGCAAGCGTCCATACCAGCCTTCAATGCTCGCTTGATGAACTTATTGAAGAGTTCTGCACCGATGAGCTTCAAAATTCCGCTTACTCCTACGAGTGTGTTTATCTTCTTGCCATCCTCTGTGCGTCCGAAGACCTTAATACGGAAGTTGGCGTTGATGAACTTTGTTGTGAACTCTAAAATGTTTGAATTTGACTTTTTCATTTTTCTTTGGCTTAACCGTGTTGCCTAGGGCTTAATGTTACTGAATGTTTATTGTGCTTATCTCCTAAACACGATGCAAAGATATTAATATTTTTCGGTTCCACCAAAACTTTTCCCGAAAGATATTAATATTTTAACTTTTATTGGCTGTTTATGTCGCAAGCACGGATATTTTCGGTCGTTCTAGGGTAGTGTTCTTCGCACAAAAAAATGGGCAGAGAAACGTTCTCCTGCGCTCCCTGCCCTTTAAAAGATATTATGATTGAACCTATTGAGCTCTCTTCTTGATGCGCTCATTTATCCAGCGAACCGCAAAGATTGGCAGGAATAGCAATACGCAATCGCCAGCGAATAATCTTATCTTGTGCCATGTGCCCACTGGCTTCTCTACCTCCTTGGTCTTGTATCGGTTCACGTAATACTTGACCTTTATGGTGTCGGTCACGAATGTGTAAATGTCGCCCACGATGGTGTCCGTCTTGGTCGTTGTCTTCCATCTGGTGGTCGTAAGATTGTTCCACCGCTCTTTGATTACAGTGTCGCCCTTGATGTACACAAGCACGCTGTCCTGCTTGATTACGGTGTCGCCATGCCGGGTGTCCTGCCAGTGGATCTGTCGCTGGTTCACGCTGTCACGTCTTGCACTGGTGTGTGTGCTGTCGTGATAAACCGTGTTATTTTGCGCTGTTTTGGCGCAGGAACAGCCCAAAATTAAAAGTGGGGTAATTATAAGCATGACGAGAAAAAACGCCACAGAACGCAAATTTCGCCCTTTTCTTGAATTTTCCATACTTTATAAACTTTAGATTAATGTGTTTATTACGCAGGCACCTTGATTTTCAAGGCTTCCTTGGCTCGCTTCAAATACTTCTCGCAGGCTGCCAGTCCGTTGTACCCTCCGTTTATCTTTCTGCGGATAGCCTTCAAGTTGTCTTGGTCTGCCAACTCATTGCAGCCGAAGGTGTCGAATACCCACATCGAGGATTTCGTTGCTCCCAGAGAACGCTCCAGAAGTTCGGGACTGTTCACAACATCGAAGCCGCAATAATTGGCATACTTCCGGTAGTTGGCTCGCCCGGTAATCTGTATCAATCCCCTGCCCTTATACTTCACGCCATCGCCCTGCTGGGTGTTGCCGAGGTCTTTCCTGCCCTCGTAGGCTCTGCCGCTTGCCAGTTCCTTTGTGTATCTCAACTCTCCGCTTTCGTGGGCAATCTGTGCTAGATAGTGCGCCATACGCAAAGGGGTGTTGATGTGGAAATGCTCTGCCCATCCGTTGATGATTGTAAGGTAGGTGTCTGCCCTGCTGCCTGCATTCGGCATTACCTTCAAAAGTTGCGCTCTAGTTATCCTCATTATCTCCTCCTTTCTTCCGCTCTTCCTTCATTATCTCGACAACTGCCTTCGCAATTTCGTCCTTATTCTCCAGTATTACTTGCATCGTACGGTCTTGCTTGCGTATCTCAGCCTTCTCATACGCTTTTTCTCTAATACTTTTGAACTCGCACAAAAGCAGATAAACCGTCCAGGCGATTGCGAACATCGGGAAGGGAGAGATAATACACGTGGCCACGTCCATAAGCGAAGCAATACCGAATGTCGGGAAATACTTCTTCGCCTTGTCGCACGTCTTCTTCAATCCGGTTGACGTTCTTGCAACATGCAGTTCCTTCGCCTTCTGTATGCCTGCTATCAGGTCAATTGTCATCGCTATCAGAATTGTCGTGAAACAGATAAAAATTACTAGGGCGCACAAATAAAGGTGGTGCACCTGAAAATCGTGAAATACTTCGCTCATATCAATTTATTTTTTTAGTTTATTCCAATTTTTCCCAGTCAATGGTAACACCCTTCCCGATGATGTCTGCCGTCCACCTGCAGAATGCCATACCCTCGTATCCGTCAGGATCACTGGCTACGGCAATAGCATACTGTACGCAGTCGCTCTCGGTCTTGATTACCTTCGGGTAGAAGTCCGCATAAGCCATATTTGCCAAATAGAGAATATCCCCGAGGGTCGTGCCCTTTGAGATTATCTCGTTGTTTGTCGCAAGCCGGATTTCGTCTACCGTCCAACGGTGGCTCGTTCCGTCTACGTTCTTCATCTGCTCGCTTGCCTTGATTGCTAGCTGCTTCGTGAAGTGGTAGCCGTGCTTGGCAACGTATGCCACGTACCCACTGGCTCCCATGAGTGCCTTTGCTGCCTTCTCGTATGGTAAGCTGTGGATGATGTCGCTCTCTTGATGCTGGTGTCGCTCTTCCTCGCTATCGCAGGAATGGCGCAAAACGATAATTTTCTTCATTGTGCGCCCTCCTATCCTAGTTTGTCGAGTAACTGTTTAACCATGCCACGAATGCCGCTTATATCGCCCTCAAGTGCCTTGAAACGCTTTTCGGTTTCCTGCTTCTCCTTGATTGCCGGGTTCAAAGCTGCAAGAAGTTCTTCGCCCTTCGCTTTCCGCTCCTTGCTTGGCTCGTATGCCTTGATTATCTCATCGGCTTCATTTACCAATTTCCCGACTTCGGGCAAAAGGTCTGCCTTGTCGGTTGCCAGTACGGTTTCGCCTGCAAAGGTTACTCCCAGGTGTTCGGGGATAGTGTAGATTGTCTGCTTTCCCTCCACCTCGATTGTTACGTCTCGCATGGGCTGTCCGCTGCTGGAAATGGTTGCGATGCCAGTGTTGATGTGCGGCTGGTTGTCTACGACCTTGCCTTCCTTAACTTCCACCGTCTGCTTGTCTAGCAGATAGACCGGGTGATTTCTTTGTATATTCTTAAATTCCATAATGGGCTCTTTTTAGATAATTCGATAAATAGACAAAAAGGGGTCTCACTGATAGAACAGCGAGTTGCCCCTTGATAGATTTTGTTAAGACCTACTACGCTCCAGTGGTGGTTGTGGTGGTCTTCAACGCTGCAATAAGTTCAGCGTTCTGTCGCTGCTGGCTCAACTCCAGGCGTGCATCGTTGTACCGCTGCTGCAAATCCTGCTGCCAGTGATTGTTCAGCACATCGATAACTCGCTGGGTGTTGTCTTGGTTCGAGCGGATGATGTCGCACTTGTCCTGCTGCATCTGATAGCCTAGCGCAGAGAAGCCTCGCTCTATGCTGCGGTTGTTAAAATCGAATCCTCGCTGCATTGAGTTCTGGATGTCCTTCTGCCCGAGCTGGTTGTCGTAGCCCATCTTGATGATGTTCTGCTGGGTCTGGCAGCAGCAGTCCTTCAGTGCCATAATCATCTGCAAGTTACCCTGCGAGATAGCATTGATTACTCGCTCTGCCGAATAACCAACTTGTCCGCTTATCTGCTGGATGCCTGCCTGAATGCCGCAAACAGAAGACTGCAATGCGTTGAAGTCGCAGTTCAAGTTAGCCGCCAGCGTCTTCAAGTCCTGGTTGTTGCCCTGGATTGCTCCCATCAACAAGTCGCTGTTGTGGTTGTCGCTCATCTGAGTGCGAAGGCTGTCTATCTGAGACTGGATTTCGGAACGCTGAACGTTGCCGTTCTGTCCGTTCCAGCCATCACCGTACATGAATCTGAACATTCCCAGCATCATCATGTAGGCGAATGGGTTGTTCCAACCTCCACCCATACCACCGTTCATTGCTGCCAGCATAGTTGCTGGATCATTGTCTCTACCTCTAGCGAGCAACGCTGCTGCTAGGTTGTCATTGCCACCGTCCCCAGTGCAATAAACTTTTTCGATAGTGTCTGCCATAAAATTTTGAGTTAATTACGTTGCGGAAACCAAATATTGGAATCCGCTGCAAAGTTACTCTGATTTTTGGCTCGCTCCAAAAAGTTAGTACACTGGTATTTATCGAATTATTGTCAAAGAACGCTTTTGGTTATTTTCTTTTTATTTTTTGATTAAACACAAATCGGCTCTACGTCCTTGTTTAGCAAGGTCGCTTGTGCCGTGGCAAGTCGATAAACTCGAGACGTGCTGAGATAAGTGTAAGCCATCTTGCAAAGATGTCTCACTGCTGGAACGGTGCGGTTTAATACGGTCGCAATGGTCGTTATGCTGAATCCTGCGTGTATCATCTGCTCAACGACCATACATCGTGTCATTACGAGGTTTTCTGCTCTCGACTTGCCGAGAACGTCTTCTCTTGTAATACTTAATTCTCCGTCCGGCAGTTCAATAGCGCAACACTTGATTACGTTGTCTATAACTCGCCATAGTTCTTTCTCCTTGTCATTCATAATAAAATGTTTTAATCGTTGCCCAACATAGAATCAATCATTCCATCAATGGCTTCATCGGTCATGCCATCCTTAATAGTAGGATCTGCGCCAATTGACTTCATCATCATCGCTACCCAGGGGTTGTCACTCTCCAGCGTGGATTGTATCTGCTCCTTGTATGCTTCGTGGAGTTCGCCCGATTCCTTGAAATCCAAAAGAACCGTGCGCAAGGCTTTCACTGCGTAGTTATCCATCAGCAAGGGATTGTCCCTTGCCGATGATAATTTAGTAAGAAGCACAGCCAGTGCTTCGTGTAATTGTTTCTTATTCTTCTTCATATCGTCTTACTCTTAAATTTACAAAGTCTCGTCTTGTGGCTTTTACTCCCCATACTCGGGTTTCTCATACACCAAGTTATGTTCATCTACGTGTTTCTACAAAGTTAATCCATTCAGAGAAACAGTATATCCATTTGACTTGATAGTCGCTAAGGCTGTGTCTGACGCAGAAGAACGAGTACCATTTGTGCAGAAGATGATTATATTTTTGTCATGTCCGCTATCAAAGTTGCAACTAGCCGCATTGATGAGATAGTTATCAACATCTGTTCCGGTTGCAAATCTTACATTATATAAAGGAATGAATGAGTAGGACGAAGGTCTGACTGTTGAACTGCTCCAAGTAAAGTTTTCGCTCATATTAGTTTCACCGTTACTAACAAAGATTTGTATTTTGTCACCAAGTTTTCCTAAATCTCCGTGAAGAGACTTACCTTTTGTGCCACTAACAGTAATTTTAATATTGCTAGCAAAAGAAGTATGAATATTTGATATGTCACCATATACATTACTAAGTGATACTCCTTCTGGAGCATGACTGGTTAATGTCCATCCTTTTACATTAGCCAAGTCACTTGGAGTTTCTGGATTCAAGTAAATGTCTGTTATAGGCAAATCCTTGATGTTTTCCAAAGAGCCCTTTACGGTCTTCTTTAAACCAATATTCAAACTAGTAAGCGACTTGCAAAATTCCAAGTCTGCAAGGTCAATCTCCAAATCTGCAAAAGCGTCGTTATCTTGCTCATACAATGTAACAAGATTGTATTTGTTTTGAACTCTAAGTCTTACTTCCCCATCAGCAAAGCACGACATGTTTCCGCTGGATGAACTAATATTTAGTTCTTGCGCCTTGTTGCCATTGTTGGCATTCTCAGCTGAGATTAAACCATTGATGGCTTTAATCACAGTTGCCTCCGTGAAGGAGAATGAAGGAATACGTTTACCTGATGATGAATTGCCTTTCAAGATTATCTCCAATTCTCCTAATTTAAGCCGGTCTTCATTCTGAACGACACCACTAAGATTAGTTATTAAACATTTTCTCATAATTATATATTATTTGAATTAATAAATATTTGCCCTATACAAAAGTTTCTGCTGCTTTAATTTCCATGTTATTTTAGCATTCGTGTACAGATGGTTGTCTTCTGTCACTGTTGTTGCTTCTGTTGTGAAGTCTGCAAATATGATTGTTCCCATCATAGCATAATCTATGCAGAACATACCTTCATCCATCATCCATGCACTACTCATAACACTTGAATAATAAGATGGAACGACATACACCTTGTACTCCACAATCTTCCTTTTACTCCAATCAATGCTTAGTTGCACAATTCTAGAGCAAGTGGCTGCATTATCTGTTGCACCAGTGGGATTTGAAGTAGGATTGTTTCGAGGGTTCTCTTTCATTAAGTAGTTGTTATCGAACAGTGTATATGTAGGATAACTCACACCACTAATCTCTTTCAGCCCCCAATACTTCACATCATGACACAAGAACCACTGAGCCAATGAGTCTGTCTTGATTCTCCTTGCAACAGCACCATAATTACTAGACGATGGCAAGCCACCAACTTGTTCCAGTACTGGACCAAATGTAACCTTGTCTTCACTGCTAACAGTTCTTTTGAGAATTATCCAAGAGCAACAGTTTCTTGGATTTACAATTATTCTGTCTTCAGTCCTATCAAAACCAATAGTATTTGTATGGGTTTCTGCTATAGGTGCAGTAGAATGCACATCTGCATCAAACAGAATATCTTTTAAAACATCTTGGTCATTGAGGGTGTATGAACCAATCATCTTGCCATTCTTCCACTCTTCCAAAGTATCAGAATAAGTCCTGTGTCCATCTATTGTTAGCACGTTGCTATGATGATACACGATGTAATGGAAATCATCTATGTAGATGAAGTCATGAGTATCATAACTTGGACTTGCTAATTGGTCGATTAGGATGAAGTTCTCATCAAACACGCAAAGACCTTTGAATGGGGCAACCTTTAGCAATGCAACAATTCTTGACTTACCACTGCTGTTTACCTGATGCTCGACATTGTAGAAATAAGCAGAGCTGTCAGCGATGGAAAGAAACTTTGTCAATCCAGTTTCCTTGACCTCATACAGATATTTCTCGTTATGCAGCAATACCCGATTGGCATTTCCGCAAAAAACAGCAGCACCTCCAGAAGGGTTGGATATAGTGAACTTTAAATCTGATGGTACATCGAAAGGTGCCACAAGGTCTTTGTCTATCTCCTTTACAGACAATACCCCTTTATCACTTACAGAAAGCTCAAAGAAAGTACCATTTGGAGATTTTAGATATTTGGTTTCCTTCGTGAAATTGGCAACATTCAATTTAAGTTTTGGAATAGAAACAGATTCACTAGATTCACTTACAGCATACTTACCTCGGTTTATGGTAACATTATTTTCGTAAGTAGCCACGGCAAAACGTATGTATGCAGCCCAATCCCAATATTCTGGAACCTGAACACTTGCCTTAGGCAGACTTCCGTTTGGCATCAATCTTTTTGCGTTATTGTCATTTTTGTCTGAAACAACAACCATACCTGTAGCTGTGCCAGTCCTAGTGAACCATTCTCCTGGCTTACAAGGTATTTTGTTACTCATTTCTGCACCTGCATTTGGAGGAGTGAAAGATTGCTTTCCATCAGCCGTTGTGTATGTCTTTTGTGATGTAAGATACAAATTAGGCTTTGAGTTGTCGTAAACCCCATCGATGTTTTTAAGTTCAATGCCATTAACATCGTCTTGTGTTGCATAATTGGAAAAATCAATAGATTCGCCTTTCATACTAAAATGTTCTACATCTAGAGCAGTTTCATGTTTTACGCCATTCTTGTCTCTGTAGCTAAGAATATGTCCTTCTTCGTCCAATGTCATCTCTTGCCTATTCTCTATGTCTGTTTTTTCTTCTATTTGTGTCAGAATAGTCTCAGACTTTACGTTGTAGATATAGTGGCTACCATCATGATTTGTTGAAGATAGAACCTTGCCTTCTGCATCTTGCTCAACTGCAAGAAATTCCTCGTTATCTTTCAAAGAAAAAACGTCAATAAGTTCTTTGAGGTTGATATCTATTGTACCTACCTTCTCCTGCAAAGAAGCTACATCTGATTGAAGCTGAGAGATAACTTTCTTCAATGCATTGACTGCGTGTATTTCTCCAATGATTTCTCCGTCTCTTCTGATACCAAGGAGTACATGGTTAGCAGCATCAATCCAGACAGCGAAGAACTCTTCATTCTGCTCAACGTGATACATTTCATTGAGAGGGAAATATGGCTTTCCAGTTGCTCTGTAGATACCAAAGAGAAGTCTATCCTCGGAATCTACTACTGCCATGATAAACTCCTCATTTTCAATTACTCTGAATGGAGTATCTTGAACATTTCCTTCCTCATCCTTGATGGAAACCTTATCCGATAAGCCGCTGAGTTTAGAATCCTGCTGCTCTGCAATCTCCGCAAGACCAGCGAGAGCACCGCCTACCCTCTCGGCTGTGTTCTCGCCCACCTGCGTAGCGTTCTTGACCGCTGCCGCCTGCTGTTTAATTTCGTTTATTGTTGCCATATATTAATCTCCTATTGCGTGAATGTTTGCCCTCGTTCCTCGCTGTGGCTTCACTTCCCCTTTCGGGGTGAAGTGTTTGAGGTATTCAAGGGCATCTGATAAATATCTTTCTGCCATATCCATGATGTCGTTGTATTGCTTGTTGCTCGATACGTCTTGAACATGGTCTGAATAATCGTCTCTGTGACGCATTCCACCTGCCCGGCTTATAATTGTGCCATCGGCACGGAAAAGTCTCGCATACGTGAAATAAGCGAGTGCTTTGCGTATTCCGCTGGTGTACTTCTGCACCTTGGTTTCTTCTTGGCTGCAATCTCCATCCTTCTTGGTGGTGTATTCGCCACCGTCCAGGAAAGTTGCAGGTAGGAAATCGGGCAATACAGAATCGCCCCACTCTCCCTGCTCGGTCGCTGCCTTGAAACGCTCCCACCCGATGGCTGGTATGATGTTTGCATCTTCGCATTCCCGAATGTATGCGTTCACTTCATCCTCATCTAGGTGTGTGCTGGTCGGTCGTGCCAGTTCTCGGAACTGATCAACCGTGATAAGTTGTTTTCTTTGTTCTCCCATAGGCTCAATTAATTAGTCTATCGTGTTGTTCCCTGCCACCTCGCTGCTGATATACTTTAGCGGCTGTAGCTTGGGGTCTAGGTTCTGAATGGCTGGGTCGTGCCAATTCTCGAAAATCTTCTTGAAGGCTCGCTCGATGAAACGCTGCTCGGTTGTCACTTCGCCTGCATAGTATTCGTAAGCGTCCTGCATCACTTGTCCGCTGAATCCCAGCTTGCCAATACGGATGGAGTAGAAGAGTTCTTGATGGAACTGTGCGTAGATGCGTTCAATAACGCTGCTGTCGGTCACGGAAAACTCCTTGTCGAAGTTTTTCGTCGGGAAAGCCACAACCTTCGGTTCGTCTTCCTCGTTCTCAACCTCTACAGCTAGAATCTTCGCTGTGTTCTCGTCCCCTTGGAACTGCAAAAGGTCTTCATCGGAAATCATTTGTCCGCTCTCCACCTCTTCGCCTTCCTCGTTAAACTTCGGCACGCCCTTCTTGGTTACGAGCATACATGATACGAGGAAGTTGTTGCGGACGTTTCTCATCTTTACGTTTCCCAGTCCCTCATCGGTCGAAATCTCCGTGATGGCTGAATCGTAGCTGGCTGTAGGATAGATGAACTGTCCGTCTAGGCTCTGCCACAGAATCTGTCCCTTGTAGCTGTCGATGCCGCCTGCGTTTTCAATCTGTTCAAGAACGATGTCGGGGTCTGGGTTGAAGACGTTGATGCGCTCGATAGTCTTCTCGTTCACCATCAACCGCTTTCCGTTCCTCGTTTTTTTCTGCTCCCAGTCTGGATGCAGCAAGACGTGCGCCACGCTCCCCTTGTCGTCCGTCTCTTCAAGGCGGCAATTCTCAAAGGGTACGTGGCTCACGCTCGACACCTGCCCTAGAACGTTGTAGTTTACATGAAGGGCAAAGCCTCCAAAGCGTGCGAGGTCTTGCGCTACGTTCCGGAGCAAATCGTCTGCCGTGTCCCCTTGCTGGTTCATCGCCAACGCTGCTAGAATGTCGCTATCAAAGCCGTAGCCCTCAATGAATCTGGCATATCGGTTAAGGCACAGCATTGCCGTACCGCTGGCTTCCGTGATGCGTGCGAGGTTCTGCGGATATAGATTATCATATCCGTATGTCTGCATCTTGAATCGGCTGACGTAGCCAATATCAACTCTTCGCTTTGGCTTCTTAACTGTCTTAACGTTCATATTGCTTGTGTCGTTTTACTTGTTGTTTTACTCTTCTTCCTTGCCTGCTTTTTCGGCTTGGTCGAGGTCTTTCTTCTTGTCGCTGCCTGCTGCTTTTTCGGCAGGATATTTCCCGGTGGTATCATCTGCACCGCTGTCGCTGCCTGCTGGCGGCTGCTTGTTCTCGATGAGTTCATCACTGGGTATCTTCTGAAAGTAGCTTTCCATGTGTGGGTACTTCGTCAGATATTCATGCGCTACCTTGTCGGTCAGGTTCTCGTTCGTGAAAATCTTACCATGGTAGAAATCCGGGCAGGAAATGATAAAACCTGCCTTTAAAGCGTAATTACATGTTTTTGGCATTGCCTTTTCTTTTTTGAGTTTTAAATAAATTTCGATTAAAGCATCGTGGTAACACTGCTGGCAGGTTGTCGGAACAAACCGCTTCCTTGTTACCGCGAAATATAGAGTTTCGATTACTGCCTTGTCGGTTGCATCAAAGGGACTGTCGAAACGTTCCTTCAACTCCCCGACCTTGGCTGTTGCTTCCTTGTATGTCATAGGCTACGCTGCTGCTTCCGTCAGAAGGCTCTTATACTTGGCTGCTGTGGTCTCGCTGTCTGTGTCGAAGAAGAAATAAGCTGCCTTCGGTACGCTCTCCTCTTCCAGCGTGATAAGCCAGCCACCCTCGGTGTCGTCTGAGTACTTGTCGTTCTCGCCTGCACTTGCCTTCAGTGCCTGCGCATATCCGAACACCTGATACTCTGCCTTTCCGTCCGCTCCCTTTGAAAGGTTTCGCAGGATGATGACGAACTTTCCGTTCGCCAGTCCGTCAATGATATTTGCGCAAACGTCAGGTGTGTTTGCCAATACCACGACTGCCACTGTGTTCTTCCAGCTGTTGCGATACGTGCCAACGGTCAGTTCGGTCTTGGTTCCAGTGAATGGCTTGCTGCCTTCCTGCCGGATAGCGTATGCTTTCTTGCCAGTCTTCAAAACTAATGTTTTAATTATATTGCCCGCTACAACTGACTTGGTGAAGTCGATGTCGTCTCGGTTGATGATAAGTCCATCGCCCTCCAGTCCCTTTGTTACTTGGTCTTCGCAAGGGATGATGATGTCCTGAGCGATAAGGCTCTCGCAAGTTGTTGCCATATTAATTCGTTTTAAATTGTTATATCCCCAACACCGTTTTGTGGGTGTTGAGGATTGTCAAAAATAACTTAATACTAAACTGAAAATTTGGAGCGATTAGTAAGCTGCATGGATCATGTCCTCTTCGAGGAGAGCCGTGCCAATCTTACCGGTAGCATAGAGATAGTTTCTGCGCTCCTTCTTGTCGAACCAGATGTCGAGGTCGCTGATGAGATTGTCTGCGTCTGTACCAATCATAAGGTGCTTAGGATTGCAGAATACCGCACGGTGTGGAAGGTTGATTGTAGCCTCGCCCTTCTCGTATGCCTTAATCATTCTGTCCCAGATGCCGACACGTGCAATCTTCACTCCGTTGTAGGTCGCTACTTCGAATCCATCGAACAACTTCTCCCATGGCATAATGTCGTGGTAGGTCTTCTTGAGGTCGTAGGTCAATGCGTCAGCAAGCGAGCGTGTCATGAGCAATACGGCATCGCTATCGTCTACGATACGTGTGTCTGCATCCATCAGGATGGTGTCTACAAGTGTAGTAGCCGCACCACTCTTGCGCAATTCAGAAATCTGCTCTGCTGCCGTAGCCTTACTGTTGGCTGCGATGGCGGTATGGTTCTTTGTCGCTGTGGCTGTAAAGATGCGCTTGAAGAGACCATCGCATACATTGAAATTACTGACATCTAAGCCTGCTGTCAGCTTGCCGCCACCTTCACCTGACAGTGCTGCTTCCTTGTCGCCAAGCCAGCCGAAACGCCAAATCATCTGCTGCATGGCTCGCTGGAGTGCATCTGCATAGATTGTCATGAAGTCGGTGCTGGTGAGGTCGCCAATGGCTGTACCAGTCTTCAATGAATACTCTGCGATGGTTCCCTTCAATGCCTCGTAGCAAATCTTGAGAGGGATTTCCCACTGTCCGAGTTCCCAACGCTTCTGAGAGTTTGCGATACCCTTCTCTTCGTAGGTAGGGTCGCAACCGCCACCCTTCTTACCGACCATTTCCATCTCTCCGAGAAGAGCGATAGGGTCTTTCTCTTTGACCTTCTGAATATTCACGAATGAAGAGAAATCTTCATCGTTGTAGAAGGTTTCCTGCACGGCATCCTTGATGCTTGCGAGGTTTTCCGGCTCGAGTTTAAGGTTCTCGAGCTGCTGTTTTGTAAATCCTGCCATTATTTTCTTTTGATTTAATGGGTTAATACTTGATTATTTCTTGCCCTTTTTGTGGAGCTTGGCAAGTCTCTCCTTGATGGCGTTCTTGCCTTCCTCGACAGCGTTCACGTTGTCGCCTGCGCCCTTGCCGCTTGGCTGTCGCTGCGCTGGCTGGTAGTGGCTGCTGTAGCCTGTCAACACCTTCTCAGCACCGCCTGCCATCTTCACGGCATTCAGGATGCGCATGTCTTCCTTGCTCTTTGCGAGTTTCTGTGCGCCTGCCAGCTGTGCCTTGGTGTCGTTCAACTGCTGTTTGAGTGCTGCTACCTGCTGCTTCAACTTGGCTAAGGTGTCGTCGGTGCTTGATGCGCTGCCGCCTTCACCGCCTTCACCGCCTTCATTGCCTTCATTGCCTTCATTGCCTGCGGTCTGAATGTCGGTAATTACACCGTCCTCGACAACAATTGTCTTACCGTCCGGCATCTCGAATGTTCCGTCCGGACTTGCCTTGTCGCCAACTTGTGGATCTCCCTCTTCACGCTCAACGGTCAGTGTCTGTCCGTCTGCTGTGTTGAGTTCCATCGCCTTTGGCTCTGCCTTGGCTTGTGGCTCTGCCACCGCCTGCTCTGCTTCCTCCAGTGTCTTCACGCCCAACTTGGCGAGAATCTTGTCGAGGAGAGAAGCCTTTACTTCTGTCTTTTTCTCCATTGCTTTTGGATTTTGTTGTTTTGAATTAATAAAATTTTCTATGTTGCGTTTTGATGCGCTTGCGCTGAGTGGTACAATGGTGCTGCTGATAAGACCTAGGCGCAAAGCCTCGCTGGTGTTGATGAAGATGTCCTTATCCATCAAGGCTTGTATCTCTTCCCTATCGCACTCGCACCGCTCTACGTATGCGTCCACCATCTTATCCTGCCACATCTGCATTTCCTCGCCCAGGTTCTTCAAGTCCTTTGCGTTCAGCTGGTCGCCCAACACAAAGCCAGGAACCCACGGATTGTGCAGGAGGAAGGCTGCGTTCTCGTATGCCTTGCGGCTCTCCTTTGGTGCTGCGAGCATGATGATTGTTGCCATGGATGCTGCCTTGCCCTCCACGGTGCAGGAAATCTTCTTGCCGCTCTGTCGCAGTCTGTCGTAAATCGCCCAACCTTCGACCACAGAGCCGCCATTGCAGAAGATGCGCATATCGATTGTATCATCGTCTTTCGGTATGCTTGCTGCAAAAGCATCTATGTCTTGAAAGCATACGCAATCACCTCCCCACCATTGATACCAGAACTTGTTGTCTTGGCAGTCGATGTCGTTGTATATTCTGAGTTTTGCCATTAAATCGTGATTTTAAGTTTTAAAACGCTGCAAAGATACGATTATTTTCGGTATGTTTATCTCATAAGCAGTTAATTTTTCTAAACAACCCCAAATTTTGCGCTCTAAGCGGCTTTTATTTCCTTGGGTGTGTAACTTTACCACATTCAAGCGAAAACCGCTCAGAACGCAAATCTTGGTTAAATAACTGCAACCTTAGAGCCTGCCGATATTCTCTATCGTCTGCACTCTCCGCTGGGTTCGGTTTATTTCCTCAACGCTCACTACTGGCTGAGGAGCCATCTGATACCCTCTAGCTACAGCTGCCGCCAGCATATCCATGCCGATGTTGCTGCCTCCGTTGTTTGCTACGATAGGCACGCCACCGCCTAGCTGGTTGAATGCCGAGAGAATAGGGCTGAACATCGAAGTCGCCTTGGCGGTCATTACGCTCTCGCCATTGGAAAGCCTTGCCGGGATGCTGTCGCTGGTTCCAGTGCCCGAGCCTTGGACGTAGCCACCAGTGGAGAAGCCCTTGACTGCTGCCTTGGCTGCTGCAAACGCTGCCTTGATTAAAGCAAGCTTGGCTGCTGCACTCGCAACTCCTGCCCATCCGCTCTTTGCAATGCTAGTTGAAAGAATTTCCACGTAAGTCGCAGTCATCTGCTTCTCTATCGCATCTAGGTAGGTTGTCAGCATGGTTTTGAGGAAATTATGGAAAGTCAGATCCTGGCTCTCGAAAAACGCAGCCAACCCATCACCAATTGCCAAGATATAATCGGCTATCATTTGGTTCTGCTCTTGAAGTTTCTGTTGCTTGTTCTTGTTTTCGTTAGCTTGCAACTGCAAAGTCGTATCGTGTAGTTCCTGCTGTAGCTGCTTCTGTGCTTCAACATTCTCTTGGGTCATTGCCAGCTTCTGCTCCAGGAAAGCCTTGTATCTCTCCAGCTTGGCTGTATCGTCTTCCTCTCCAGTGCCACCGTTCATAATGTCCGCATCCTTGCGAGCCTTCTCTGCATCCTCGAACTCCTTGTTGAGCTCGTCCACAATCTCCTTTGCTTGGTTCTTCAAGTCCGCTTTCGCCTTAATCATGATGTCGAGAAGTTTTGCCTGCATTTCCTGCGCTTTTTCTGCTCCGATTTGCCCTGCCGCCACGTATGCGTCAATGCTTCGTGCCACCATGTTCTTCTCCAGCTGTTCGAGGTCGTTGCTGTAGTCTCGCTCGTTGTCGTACATGCCTGCAAGGTATCGCTTCTTTGCGTCCATTACTTGCTCGTTGTATTTGTACTGTATAAGCGCAATCGCTTCCTGCAATTCCTTTTCCTGCTTCTTCCTGCGCTCGGCTTCCTCCTTTGCCGCCTTGTCGGCTGCTGCCTTCTCCTTCTTGGTCTTAGGGGTAGTGCTGGCGATATTAGTGCCGTCCTTGAGCTTTGTATTGTCGGTTGTGGCGGTCGCCATGGATGGCGCATCTGCGCTGACTGGTATCTTGATGTTAGCATGGTTAAAAGTATTCTTCATGCCACCCACGATTGCATCAGCCATTCCGCTTCCGAATTTCTTCAAGTCTCCCCAAGCCTCCTTCACGGTATTGCCAAGACCCGAAAAGATGGAGTTGAAGCCGTCTCGCATCTGCTTCACGTCAAAGGAGAAAAAGCCCTCAAACATCTGCAACAGTCCCCTCACTGGTCTTGCAACAAGCTTAATGGCATCTATGATGATGTTGAAGGCAAGCAAGGCAACTTGCCCGACAGACTTAAACGCAAAGCCTATCAACTGAATCAATCCCCTAAATGCCACGCTTTGGTTATAAAGGTTGATGATAGCCCTCAATAGTTTCGTTAGATGGTTGCTCACGAATGTTGCCGCCTGAGCCTTCATCATTTCAAAGCCGCCACCAGTAACGTCAAAGAGTGCACTTGCGGTATCCTTCAAACGCTTGTTGGCTTCCACCTGCTTTTCCTGAGCCTTGGCAACATCACCGGATTGTTCCTTGACCTTATCCATGTTCATCTCAATGTCTCCGAGGGTCTCGATGTACTTTAGTCCTGCATCCTCGCCAGGACCTCCAAATATATCTGCGATGGCTGTTCCTACCTTGGCTGATGAAGCAGGGAACTCCTTTAGCTTGTTACCGACCTCTTGCATGATGTCGAATGTGGTCTTGCTACCGTTTTGCAGTTCTTTCTGAACTTTCTTGCTTGATATACCTATGCCATCCAATGCGGCTGCTGTTGCGGTAGTCATCTCTCGAAGTCTAAGATTACCCTCCTTGATGGTGTCAAGACCCTTATCAGAGAATATTCCCTGCTTGGTGGCGTTGGTTGAAATTGCCACGAATTGCTCCGCATTCAATCCAGCCTCCTTCAGGTACGTTGGGTATTCCTTCACGTTCTCTAGGAACCCATCACTAGCATTCGCACCAGCCACAAATCCATCTTGCAAGAGCTTTAGCGATTCTGATACACTGATGCCAAACTGCTTGCTCATTACATTTGCGGATTGCAAGGTTTCGCCAAAATCCACGCCAAACGTCTCGCTGATTGCCAAGGCTTGATTTCTCACTGATTTCATTTCGTCACCGAAAAGCCCAGTGAACTGCATGGTCTTGCGTGTGGCTTCCTCTATGCCCTTGTTGTAGTCATAGAACCATTTGAAAGCCATTCCGACACCAGCCACACCTGCCATGGCGAGGAAATAAGGGTTGGTCAATAAGGAAAGAGCCGTATTTTTCAACGCACCAAACTTTACCCTTAGGTCTTCCACGGACTTTCCCATTTCCATGACCTTTCCGATTCCAGTATCATTAACAACATCAAAACCGAAAAACTCGGTGTTCTGTAGGTCGTCAGCCGCCTTCATCATGGAATCGTAATAGCTGCCGACACTGCGCTGGAATCTTCCAGTAGCCTCCTCAGCCTCTTTCAGCTCCTCTATCAAATCTTGGATATGCTCCTGCATCTCCTGACCCTTGGAACTATCACGCTCGGAACGGCTCATCTCATCGTAAGCCTTGGTGGCATTGGAAAGCTGGGCACGCAGCTGCTTCAAGCTGCCTTCCTGCTCGTTCTCTGTGCGCACGTTGTTCTGGATCTCCTTCCGCAAGGCTCGCACGTTGTACTGGTACTCCTTGATGGTTGCGTTGATGGCTTCCGTCTGCACCTTCATTTCGTTTGTCGTGATGGTCTTGTCTTTTTCCTGCTGCTGCAATTCCTTGATGCTTGCCTTTAGCTGGTCTATCTTTTCCTTGTATCTGATGATGCCGTAGATTGCATCCTCGTACTTGACCTTGATGTCAAGAATCTGCTGTTTGTCTTCACTTACCATAGTTCTTTCTTTTTAGTTGTTCAACTCTATCATTGTAACCTCGCAATATCCGCTGTTTGTTGTCTTGATTTCGAGAACCGCAAAATACGCTCCATACTGGGCAAGGTACACTGGCTTCGTCTCGTCAAAATCCAGAATATCCAAGTCCGACAGATTGAGCCGCTCTGTGATTACGTGCGCCTTGGCGATGCTTGCTGCAAGCTGCTTGTACTTCGTATCGAAGATGTTCTGAAGGTCAATGTCGAATCGCAGTGCCGCCTGCTCCTTGTCATCCCTAAGCGTCATTATTCGCTCCTTGCATCCCTTATACTCTCCACCATTCTTCATGCCGAAAGAATCCAGTGTTCTTATCGGTATGCGATTGTCATCGCTGGCTGCAAAAGGTAGCGTCCACGTGTCCTGCTCATAGTCCAAAGTCTGGTTGCTGATTACGAGGTCTGCATCATAGTCCCCGGTTGTCTCTTCGTCTTCCTTCCACTTGTAGCGGTTGTGTTGCATAAAGTCTGAAACGGAATACTCGCTTTTCCGTGGTGCACCTTGGCGGTCATACGGAATGAGTTTTCCGCTCCAGTCGTAGGCGTTCGCCTTGTTTGCCCAAACTCTGGTAAACATGATAAACTGCACTTGCGTGCTGTTGGTCAGTTGCCTAGGGAACGAGCCAGTTATCAAAGCCAGAAACTTAATGAAGTTTGTTACCTCGATTTCAGGCAGATTTATGCCGATAGGGAAACTTCCACCAATCGGAACGCTGTCCCCACTCTTGACGCTCGCAGTGATTTTGCCGCCATAAACGGAAGGAATGTTGACTGTATTTATTCCGTGCATGATAGTCTCAAACGTCAATACATCGTCCTTCTTTAGCGATATAGTGTTTGTCCCTGCCGAAAGCAAATAAAGATAGCCATCGATAGCATATCTGCGTAGTACGACTGGGTACTTAACCTGTCCATCCTCGTACTTCAAATCTCCGAACTCGTATTCCTGCGTGGATGCCTCACCTCCAGTAGTGCTTGGCGTTGTAACGGTCATTTTCACGCCCATAGGCAACTGAATCTCCGCTGCGTCTTCAAACTGATGTCTGACGTAGTATTGCACTTGCACATCAAAGGCCAGTTCGCAATCCTTTGTTATCGTCAGTTTCTGCACGTCTTCGCCAGTGCTTGGCGATACGGAAGTTATGGAGTTGCTTATGGAAAGGGTGAGTGCTCCCAGTCCGTCACGACTCTTAACGTCTGCGGTCAGATTACCGATGATTGTCTTGTCGTCTGCCTTGTTGTTGATTATAGGCACAACTAGGTTGTTCAACATCTTCTTTGCTTCATCATCCTGCCACACGAAAGATACGCCCGACTTCCTCGCTATCCTTGACAATAGCCAGTTCACGGTCACACATGGCTGCAAGAATTTTGGGGACGTTTTATATTCATCCACCGCCACATCATCGCCTACGAAATCCTCCTTATTATCGCCATCTATCATTTCGTGCATAGGTGTCAGCCCGGTAACTGATAGCGACAGAGTGCTGTAATATTCGGCAGGTGCATTCACTACGAGGTATGCAGCTCTAGCCTCTCCTCTGATGGTGTATACTTCCAGCGTCTCATCTTCTCCGCTCACGGATATAACCCGCATGTACTTATCCAGTACTGCATAGCTTCTGTAATCGCCTTTTCCTTGCGCTTGCACATTTGCCGTTGATGATGGCAAGAAAGGGATAAGAGCACAGATCATGTTCGATGCGCTCTCTATATTTCCGCTTATATACTTTCCGACCTCTGTACCTGTTCTGATGCGTCCACGGCTAGGCGAGTATTGTGTCGTGGTATATTTATTCCTCTGCACCAAATTAATGCCAAAGTTATCTTTGCTCTCAATTCGGTATGGATTGTAATAAGCAAAGAATATCCCATTGCTCACGGCTTCCTCCCTGGTGTTTGGAGTGTTGTACTTTTCAAAAAGCACTCTGTCTGTCACTCCCAGTTCGTTCAGTTTCATTCCGCTCTCTAGTAGCTTCGTGAACGCTGGCATTATACCCCAATAGATTGAGACATCGATATTTTCCTCGATGCTCAGAACGTTCAAACGTCCGTCCTTGATAATTTGTACACCTCCACGGAAAAAACTGCACTTATGGAAAATATAGGGGTATCTGCTGCCGCTCTTCGGTCTGTCCGCTTGCTGCAAAACTGAAAGGTTGTGAACAGTCCGTGGCAACTGGATGGTGTACGTGTAGTTCGAGGTCATTTTCGTGACGTCACGAAAAAGGTTGCTCTTGATGTCGAGCACCACATCGGTGTTCTCCGGCAAGTCCATCAAAACACCGTCAATGTAAAGTTGCTGGTCTATCATAGTCTCTGAACGTTAATGTTGTTAATAATCATTTCGCACACGAAATCCTGCAAGCAAGCTGTGCTCTTCGTGTAGCTTCCTGCCTTGATTGTCACGCTCATCCACTCATCTTCCTCTTGCGTCCAGTCTCCACCGAGGTACATGTCAACAACTGGGCTGCTGGTTAAGTCTTGCAGCATATCAAACGTATCTCGGTCTACCAAAGGAGCACAAAGCTTGATGGAGTCCGTACGATTGTATCCCTGCCTTCTTCCATTATCGCCATAGTAGCCGTATAGGTAATCGTCTAAATTGTTGCGTATGAAACTCAGGTCGCTGGCTATTTCCCTCGTTTCCTCCCCAGCCGCAAAGAGCCAATAGCGGATAAATCCGTGTCGGTCAATCCAACGTAAATAGATACCGCTCTCGGTATCATCTCTGTCGATGCGAAGCAATAGAGACTGCTTGCCACCGGTGGCTAGACTGAAAGTAAGGTCGAAAGTATTGTCGAAAGTTCCCTGCTGAATCTCTCCATCATAGTCGTAGATGTTCCAGTATTTTGCACCACTAGGCAATATGCCTGCGTAGAAGTCCACCATACCGTTAATCGGAATCTTCAGTAGATTATTTGGTACTCCCTCGTAACCGATTAGTAGGTTGGCGTTCAACTTGCTTAAGTATATGCCAAAGGTGAACGGATAATGAGTAAACCATGTAAGGCGTTTGTAGCCGTTCCACGTCTCCCCATACTTTGGTGCGCCCCAAACTATGTTCGTGGTGAAGTCGACGCTCGCAAGCTGTACGTTTCCGTCATCGTATGCGTTTACCTTGATACTCACGAGACGGTTTAGAATGCTGGAATCATAGCCTATCGTCCAATCGTAGGCTGCATTGATATGTCCGTCAAAAAGAGCTTGCACGTATGTCTTGAAGTCCGTTATGCACTTTTCGTTGAACGCTTCCACATTGTAGGAACGTTCTATGTAGTTCTGTCTGATTATTACCTCAATCCACGATAGGTTATTTCCGCTCGCCTTGATGATGCAAGGAAGGAATGCGAAGCCTACAGCGTCCGGATATTGAATCGTGATATTGTTTTTTGTCGTCTCTCTCATACCGTCTCATTGTTAAGTTTGATACTGCCCACCGACTGGTGGATTAAGAAAATAAGTCGCTGCCCCAGCCGCTTCATCGTGTCGGGCACAACGTTGCTGTATACGTCAGCCCTGCCGCCCGTCCGGTGCAGTTTAGAACCCTTGTTGGCGATGGTGTGTGCGATGGCTCCTGCCATGCTCATGTCGCCACGCTCTTGTGGAGTGTACTTGTGTGCCCGGTCGGTCTTGTAGGGTATAGGTCTGCCGTGCAGCCCCTTGTCCTTCATCCACTGCCGGATGATGCCACGGAAGCCGTATGGTATCTTTCCTGACCTTCGTCCGGTTTCGAGAATCCCGAATGGCTTGTGTCCCCAGAGGATGGTTTCTTCCTCGCTGGGCTGCTCCACTTTAAGGCTCGCTATCGTTCGCCCTGATGCGTTCTGTCCGTTGATACGTATGTGGTTGATGATAAGCTGCCGTGCTCTCTCCACTTCCTCACGCATGATGAGCGATGCCGCCTTGGGGTCAAATTGAATACCTCCCTTGCTCATACCTCACACCCTCCTATGCTCTGTGTCAGTTGAAGGGAGTACATTACGCCCGAAACGATCGTGCTCAATCGCTCGATGATTGTCTCGTAGTACTGCTGCCCCTCCAGCGGTTCGAACTGGTGCGACTGGTTGATGGCTCGTATCATCCTTGCCCCTGCCACCTTCATTCGGTCGATGCACTCTCCGTTGTCTTCTCCTTCTGCTGCCCTCGGTACGGTGTCGAGATAAGCCAGGGCAACGTTTACGGTGTCGTATACTCTGCCGTTGCGTATCTCTGTCGTGCCGCTGGCTGGGATGATGCAGACGATTGCCGGATAGTTCAGTTTCTCCAGTTTGGTGTCCGCTGTGTCCCAGTCCTCGAATAGGTAGGTATAGTCTGGTAGCGTGTCTGCTGCCAGCTGCTTCAATGTTTCTCTGATTGTTGCCATAATTATCTAGATTTACGTTTCATTTCCTCTGCCTGCAACTTCTGCAGGTTTCGCTCGTACAAGCTTCTCTTGTTGTCCATTTCCATGCACTTGTAGATGCGAAGCCATGGTGTTTTTAGAACATGGTCGTGGTCGCTGATGCCCATCCTTACCGCATACCAGTCAAGCATGCCGAACAGTCCGAACCGCAGGGTATATATGCCTGCCTCCTTCTCCAGTCGTGTTGGCTTCGCTGTGTCTGTGCTCTCGAATAGTTTATTGATGCGCTCCACCTCAGATGTTACCCAGCCGATGAGCATAACGACATCAACCGCCCTAGCCTGCTCCACTTCCTTGTGGCTCAGACCGAGGACGGTTGTCACTATCTGATACAGACTTTCTTCGCTGTCTGATAGCTGGGAAAGGTCTATCAGCTGCCCGATGGATAGCTGGTTGAGATTGTCGGGCACTCGCTTCCCTCCGACAAATGCAGGTCGTGGCTGCTTGCCGATTTTGTAGCTGGTGTGTCTTGCCACTGCCAGCCAGTACTTGAATGTAGTGTTATTATCCATACGCTTTATATTTTTTATCGTTATCTTTGCCTTAATACGTGCGCCCTAGCCGTTCCATGGCTCGCTACGGATAACTTCTTAAGGGCTACGTATCGTATTGCGTCTATGCCGTGGTTAAATGCGTCTATAGGCTGGTTCGTTGTCTCTCCATCCCTTGACTTCTTCCACTTGTATTGCTGCATGTTCCCGATGATGCCGTGGCTGCGTCTTGTTATGTTGATGCGGAAACGCTTCAAGATGTCGATACCGTTGTTGATACTGTCCGCTCCCTTGGTGCTGCCGATTATCCACAGCCCTCGGTTGTGTATCTCCTGAATGCTCTTAGGCTCTGCCGAATCCGCAATGATAAGGTCACGTTTCGTCCGTCCTTGTTCCTTGCATCGGTCTGCGATGTCATCGTTCGTCATTCCAGGCTGGTAGATTTCTTCGTCCACCCATAACTCTCCGTGCGCCAATATAACGTGCTCCAGCGTAGTTGGGTCGTTGGTGAATCCGAAGTCCATACCCCTGCATTCCATCTTCCACTCCTCCCTTGGTGGCAGCTTGTCAACGATGCCCCAGTTGGTGAAGATAAGCCCGGTTATCTTTCCGGTCAGTCCTCTTGCGTAAACTCGCCACAGTTCGGGGTCGTCAATCTCTTCAATTTTCTTGTGTTCCTGCTCAGTCAGGAATCGGTTGTTTCGGTGGTCGCTCAGGATTAATCTGCAATCATCCCTGCCGATGATGTTGTTGTGCACCCAAAACCTTGCACTTGGGTTGTAGTCGATGAATACCTGCTTACGTGTTCGGATGGCCAGCTGCCAAAATACTTCGTATGGCACACCGTTCGCCTCGTTCACGAACAGATAGTCTCGCTTTCCGTTCTTCGCATCCTGCGCATCTTGGTAACTCTTGAACTCGATGATTGAGCCGTTCTTACCTCTGTAGCTGCTGTCGCTCTTGTTGTTCTTGAACCAGTCAAGCAGCTCTGCCCTTGTGTGCAGGATGGTGTCGAGGTCTCGCATGGCTCCCACTTTCAAGTTCGGGAGGTCTTGACCGCACACCGTGATAATTGCCATGGGGTGTTCAAAAGAAAGCACTATAAGACGCTGCATGATGGTGTATGTCTTCCCCGAGGACGTGCCGCCCTGGTTCACAAGGAATCTCGGCTTCACGTCCGCATTCGGATCATACAGCTCACCAATAACATCAAATAGTGCCATTCTTTCAAACAATAAAAACTTAAAACAAAATTATGGTAAAATTATTCTTTATCCAATCCTTCACGCTCGATTACTTCCTGCTCGCTGGATGCGCACTGGTGTCCCGAGTTGATGTATCGTACCTCGATGCCGCCTTTGAAGCCTGCGTTCAGGTCGAGCACGACCTTATCAAGTCCGAGCAGCTTACAAATCTGCGTCTCTGCCTTTAGGATGATGTCTAGGTAGCGTGGGTCTCCGAGACCTCGCTTCTCAGCATCGAACATTATCGCCTTGACGGTATCCATCGTTACCAACCCAGTGTCTGGATCCTTGTTAGGCAGTCCGACTTGTGTCTGTGTCTTGCTGTTATAGTCCGCTTTGGATTTCTCCCATGCGTCCCAGGCTTCACGTATCACCAGTTTCAACCTTGCCACCTCGCTTGTTATCTTTTCGTCCGTGTCGGTCAGTCTCTCTTCCCTCCACTCCTTCAATAACCGCTGAATGTCGCAGTGCGCTTGATTGTATTTCGGTCTGTCGAGCCGCTTGCGAACCTCTGCCGTGATTTCTCGCTCCGTCCATCCCTTGCGGTATAGGGGTGCGATAATCTGCAGGCGGTTCTCGATGTCGATTTTCTGCGCTCGATGTTTGTTGTTATTACCTTGTGGCATACGATTCTTGATTTAAAATTTCGCTCCGTTGTACTTGTATACGATGTTTCCCTCGCTGTCTCGTTCGTCAGCTGGCAACATTGCCCCTTCGAACATCTTGTATGGCGAGTGCGCTGCCTGCGGATTGTTCCAGCACCACTTCATGTAGTCGGCTGCGCTCATCGTGTAATACTTCGAGTACTTCTCTCTTGTTCCCAGGTTCATCGCCTTCTCCAGTCTCGCCCTCAAAAGGTTCTCTGCATCCAGCTTGATGTCGCTCCACCTCACGTATCCCTTGCGCTTGCAAATGTTCAGTGCTTCGCACATCTGCCCCCTGCTGTAGTTCCACGTTGGCGGCAATCCGCAGCAACTTCCGTTGTGGCAAAGTTCCTTGAAGTGTGCGTCCGATACATAAAAGCGCATTCCCAGCTGGTCGCACAATTCCTTCATGTTCCTGAAGAACGGTTCTTTGACCTTGCGGTTCAGTCTAAGATAGCCGGACTGTACGCTGTACTTCTTGTAGAATGCGAGAATGTCGAAACCTGCCATCTTGCTGATGGTAGGCAACAATTCCCTCAATGTCGGGCTTCTTGTTTCGAGACAGAAGAATTCGGTGCTCAAAGCTGTAGCCCCTCTGTTGAATGCTTCCTTGATAAGGTCGAGGTACGTTGGCGTGCTCACTCCGATGATGAAGGGTCTCAGTCTCAGCGTTGCACCTCCTGCCCCTGCATTGGCGATGCGCTCGATGGCTTCCAGTCTTGCTTGTGGGCTTTCCACCCCTCGCTCTATTACTCTAGCCTTCTCTGCATCGCTGGTGATGATTGAGAACTTGAAGTTCCAGTTCTTCTGCCCTCTGATCAAGTCCATGTATCGCTCATCCTTGGTGAACCATGCTCCCTTGGTCGAGAAGCAAAGCGGATAGTCTATATCCTTGAAGAAACGCAAGAGTTCAAGTGTCGTTCCGTACTTCCGTTCGAAGTTGTCGAACTGGTCGCTCATGCTTCCCCACTGCATAACCTTGCGAGCCTTGATGTATGGCGCAAAGTCTCCACCGTGCTTGTCGGGGTCAATGAACATTCGTTTGATGCGCTCAACGCTCACGTCTTTAACCTCCTTGTGCAGGTATTCCTTCTTCTTGCTGCCAATACCTCGCTGGTTCTGAGCAAAGCAATACATACAGCCAAAGCTGCAATTATTGTAAGTGTCAAAAGCCATTGGCATTGAGCAGTCGGGAAACTCGTATGTTATTCTTGGCGTGTTGCCATAATGTTCTGCCATATCCTCATGAATTTATTTTGTTGATGATAAAGTCTGCGATTTGGTCTGCTGTCTGCTTCGTGGTGTCTATCGCTACAACGTCACACCCCGCAGTTTGCCATTTCTTTGCCGAGTGTGCCGATTCTCGCTGCCCCCGGATAATATCCTTGCTCAACGTTCCGTTCGACCGTTCTGCGAGCCTTTTTTGGATTTCTTCGAGTGGTGCGTATAATAAGATTACAATCTGTCTGTCCGCATTGAACATTGCGTGCGTCAAGTTCGGCCCCCAGCATTTAAGTCTCATTCCTTCGCAAATGATGCAGTCGGTGCTCTCCAGTGCCTTCTTCACGATGTCACGAAGTATGGTCGTACCGTTCAGATTGTCAACACCTCCGTACTTAACATCGTATCGCCCTGCAAATGCAACTCCATCCTTGGTGCTGTTTATTCCGTCCTTGTAGCTCTCAATGCCACCAAAGCTTTCTATCAGCTTTCGGGCAACGGTGCTCTTTCCGCTGGCGTTGGTTCCAATGATAAAAACACAAGTCTTTCTCATATTCGAGTTATTTTTGTCAAATTTCGCCTCTGCCGGATTGAATTGTTCAGAGCGGATAGTTTATCCATTTCAAACGTTTCTCCGACTTAAACGCTAAATTTCCGACTATTCGGTTTTTTCTTTGAGTTCGTCCACATCAAAGTTGCGCTTCTCGATTGCGTCAAGTCCCAGCATGTCTGCCACGGCTTGTGCGTCCTCGCTGCGGTAAACGATAATGATGCGCTGCTCTTCGTCCTCTGCTGGCTCGTAGGTCGTGGCTTCCTGCTGGATTTCCCAGGGGTTCAATCCCCATCGCTGCATATCGTCCACGTCAAATGCTCCCTTTAGCTTCTCTTCATCCCAGCTGCCAAAATAGACGTTATCCTTGATGATGAACTCGTCCGTCTCTTCATCGGATAGGCTGTCAGCAATAACGACCTCGACCTTTGGTTCTGCCTTCCAGGTCTCCCAGTGGCTGCAAAGCTGCTGCTTCTCTCCATCGGTCAGTTTCACTGCAACGGCTTCTATTGCGTTCCTGATAGCTTCGTCTTCCATCTGCTCGATGTTGAGCAGGGCACGGAAGCGCATGTTTCCTCCGAGGATAACTCGGTTCTCATTACAGACGATTGGTCTCATCTGCAACATCTTTGGAAACGTCAGAATACTCTCAACGAGTTTCTGCATCTGCTGTGGCTCAATGCTGCGTGGGTTGTCTTGGTTCTCCACCAGGTCGTGCAGGTTGATGTTCTCGATTTTATTCTTCTCCATTGTCTTCCTCCTTTCCTTCTTGTCTTGGTTTCAGTTCGTCAAAGTTCCAGACGATGCGGTCGATATGATCAACCCCAAGCAGCTTGGCAAGGAATGGCTCATCGGCTGGCTTGTAGTGAATGATTACGTTCTCTCTTGGCAATACGCCATCGCCCATTATCGTTGGCAAGTCGTCAGGAGTCAAGTCCTGCCCTTCGATTTCGGGAGGTAGTTCCCCTGCGAATGGGTCGCCCTCTTGGTCGTCCTTGTCTTTCTTCTTACACTTGCTGGTGCTGCTGGCTTCCGCTGGTGCTGGGTTCCAGACTGGCATACCCCAGTTCTGAAGCTGTGCGCTGTCCCATCGGTTCGCAAGGTCGTTGAAGTCCCAGTTACCGAAGGATAGGTTGTCTTTAATCATAAACTCCTGCTTTTGTGCTTCTGTCAAGTCTGATGCGCTCACCACGGTAACTGTTGGCTGTTGCTGCCATCCCTGCCAATACTCCATCAATGCGGCTTGCTCCTCATCGGACAGACGCTGCTCTGCATCCAGCTTTACTTGAATGCTTGCTTCGTCCATCGTGACAATGTGCTGCAAGGCTTTCAGTCTCATGTTGCCACCCAATGCGTGGAAGGTCTCATCAACAACAATCGGGCGCAGGGTCAACATTCGTGGGAACACAATGATGCTCTGCACAAGCTTCTGAAAGTTCGCTTGACTTATCTCTCTAGGGTTCGCCTCATTCTCGCTGACCCTCGATAGTGCGATTTCTTCTGTTTTCATTTTCTTCTTGTTTTAAGTTCGAAATTAGTGCTTATCTCCTAAACACTGGCGCAAAGATACGACTTTTTTGCTTTAGTTGTTTGTTCTTTGCACACTTTTAACTTTTTCCAACACTTCGTTTTTGTATTATCCATCAAAGGCTCTGATGGTCTTCTGCAGCGTTGTCTGTGGTTTCTGCGGCTTCACTCTGACCGGGTATCCTGCACAGACCCATGCGAGGAGAAGTGCGTCTCTCTGGTCTTGGTTCATTCTCGGCATTTTCTCTCCTGCGCTTACAAAATAAGCAATTTCGTCTTGCGTGATTTTTCCGTCTTTACCCTTCCAGCACTTCTTTAGTGGCTTGATGATTTCGCAGGGGATATTGTAGTGTTTGCAGCACTCAACGATAAGAATTCCGGTCTGATGGTTCATTCCGGTAGAGCGTCCGATTGCTGCTGCCTTGACTGCTGTCATGAACCGATTAAGCACATGCCAATTACTCTTATTAAGCCAACCGCCTTCAATAACGACCTTAATCTTCTTGCAACTCTCGTTCATTGCTCTGAGGTAATCTATCAAAGCTGGGAAGTTCATTTTATAGGCTAGAAACTTCTTGTCGTCATATACTGCACCGACACCGCTTTCCTGGTTGTCGGGGTCGATTCCAATTATAACTGTTCCTTTTTCCATTTTTTTTCTTTGAATTACTTATTTTGTTCAAATTTCGCGTATAAGCGTTTATTTTGTTTTGCTGGTGTAGTTTATTATCCAGCACCCTTTACGTGCGCATATACGTGCGCACATGCGTTATTATTCCTATCTTTCCCCTACCCCTTTCTTTCCCTTCTTTTCGGTTGCGATAGAGAAAGCTGGCAGGGATTCCGGAAGTTGCGCCTGCGCTTGCAAAATAAATGAATAACAAAATGTATATGTTGCAGGGTTCTTCCTTCTTCCACCGCCAGCCGAATATGGATAAAAGCATAATTTCTAACGATTTCTTTTTCTTACTTCTTCATGTACCACCTCGCTTTCTTTGTTTGCTGTCAGACTTCGGGAGATACGTTTCTGGCTTTCATATAGTAATTTCAAGATGTTATAAGACTTTATTACGTTGCCGATATATGAGAGCCTATCCCCTTCTGTCCTCGCTGGTTAAAAACTCTATTATTGAACTCACGACCGATTATTCTTTTTGTTTTCGAGCAGCCATGCCAGATGCGCTGCCTGCTACGGATTCTTGAACATTGAAAGAGCCTTCTCTACGTCCGGCTTCTTCCTTTCACCACGCATCGCTCTGTCGGCTACCCGGTTCTTCGTACCGTAGTTTCTATAATGCTTGCTCCAGTACTCTTTCTGATACGCCCGGTATTTTTCCCGGTTTCTCTTTCGCCACTCCTTCGTGGCTCTGAGGATCTGTTCCCGGTGTTCCTGATAGTACGTTCTGTTCTTCTCCTTTGTTGCGAAATCGCTCATTGCATTCAAGTATTACCTGGTGTTCTAAATATTGCTTGCGTGCCGGGCAGTATATGCCATTTATGCAGTTTCTCCCGGCATCGCAAGCCTTGCATAATTCACTCGCCATACGTCCTAGAATGGCAGGTTCTCAATATCGTAGTCAGTGAAGGCGATGTTCTCGTGTCCCTCGAATTGGATGCAGCTGGTGAAGTCCCCTGCGTGTCCGCTGTGTATAGGCAAGGCGTTGAATCTCGCAGCAAAGTCCTCTCCACGGTCACGAACAAAGAACGCTGGTAGCCACTTGCAGTTTTTACACCTTACCAGCACCTTGTCAAAGGTCTTGAAGTCTGGCTGCCCCTTCACTTTCTTCTCCCATAGGGTATAAGCCTCTTGAAACGTGATAGCTTCGCCCTCTGTTGCTTCTCGCAGTTCCTTGTGAACGCTGATGCGCAGGTAGAAGGCTTGGTTGCCCACGAACTTCTCGTTCTCGATTTCGTACTGGTTGCCAAATGTCAGCGTGTCCTCGCTTTCGTTCTTGTCGATGAGCTTGCCGATGATTGTCAGCTCTCCGTCCTCGTCTTCCTCTTTGAAAACATAGAGTTTTCCAACTTCAAACGTAAGTTTCGCTGACTTCTCAATCTCCAGTGTTTCCAGGTTCAGCTTTCCACCAAAACGCTCTTCGATTTTTGTTATATAAATTTCAGAATCTGCACGGCTCAATTTATGGAAGGTAATTGTAGAAAGATTACCTTCATTCTGATACCATTTGTCTTCATAACTATCATGCGCAAACTTTCCATTAAAAGTTTGATAAGTGTTGTTTTCAAAACCATCAAAGATTGTATAGTACGGCTTCTTTCCTTCGTAACAAACCAGCACGTCTCCCTTCTTGAAGAACTTGCTCCAGTCTCTCATTTTTTTCGAAGGGAAGAGCAGAACTTCTCCTTCTTTATAGATTTTTCCGTTCTTGTCGAAAAAGTGTTCTCTTCCATCTTCGTCCTCAGTCCAGATTGCTTTCGCACTGTCCTTGTCGTTTGCCATTCCACTGTGCCACACCCTTCCGCATTTTGGCGTGTACAATTCTGTACCATACTCTTCATCTTTGAGTATCTCGTAAATATCAATATCTTTCTGTTCCATTGTCTGAATGTTTTTATTGTTTATAACTTAACGTGTCCGAGTTTCTTGTACAGTTCCACCAGTTCCTTAGTATTGAGCCAGAAGTCGGTGTTACCAACGTATACGTGATGTCGGTGTTCGTCCGTGACGATTTCTATCTTTTTCATACTATTTCTGTTTATAATAAAATACCGAGAGCCGCTGTCGTGATTGCTGCCCATAGGAGCAACGCAACCATTACGCAACCTCCAATCTTTCCTTCCTTGTCCATCGTCTTCCACTGCCGGATAGTGTCTGTAATTGCTGATAATGCAATTACTCCAATCGTAGCAGCTAATACGATCATCAAAAAGCCTATCTGTTGTTTAACCATATCTTTTCGCTATTTAAAAAGTTCCATCTGTGGATGAACGATGTCTGCCCGCTTCTTCTTGGCTGCCCAGATGAGAAGGCTGACGTTCTTGGTTCCAGCCTTCACCGAAAGGTATCCGATGATGGCGGTCAGTGCATCTTGAACCGCTTCCTCCTCACTGCCGCAGAAGATGCTGATGGTTTCATATCTGCTCGGGTAGCAAACCGGGCTGTCATACCCGGTCTTTCCGTTCTGAATACTGCACCCCCAAATCCAGCCGAACTGCGTATTGGCGGTCATTACCTTCCATCCCCAGTTGTCTGCACCCTCTACGGAATACTCGATTACGTGCGGATTGATGCACTCATCCTTGATGTTGTACTGGAAGCCTTCATGCTCTGCGACCGGCTTCTTGATGTCGTAGCTGTTTTCGGTCAGCCACTTGAACCATTCGTCCGAGGTCTTGAATACGAGACCAGCGGCTCTGCATTCGTGAAAAAATAATTCATTCATGGTCTTTAATCTTTATGAAGTGTACTTCCTTGTGGTCTTCTCTTTCGGTGTCCAGGCAAGCAAGATTCCTGCACGTAATGCCTTCTCTCTTACAGTTCAAGATGCACTCGTTGCAGTTATATCCAGTTAGACCTATATCCTCAACCACCTTGCAATTTACACCTTCAATGCTAATTGTCGACCCTACCGGGTATTCTGTATTGAAGCATTCGTTGTTTACAATACATACTTCTTTTGCCATAATTCCTTGTTTTAAGCGTTTAAAATCTGTTTGCCTTATAATTTACCGCCCGAAGCGTGAAAACGTCCCAGAGCGGCTATTTTTGCCCTCATTCGTGGACTATACAAAGTTGTTCATAAACAGTAGATTTCACCACAATAGGTTCAGAACCTAAGTCGTTACCATCTACCTTGATGGCAATCTCCATATCTCCCTCTTCATCATAAATGTTTTGAAGTTGTTTGATAAATTCACTTATAAGCATTTTATTATATTTTTATGTTACATCCGTTATTTTTCGGGCTTCCAGTCGATGCCAAGCCGCTGCAGAACTCCACGTTCGTAGTATCTTGTCAGCGAATCCTTTGCAGGCTTGTTGTTCGGGTTCTTCTTCAAGTCTTCGAGGTTCTGCTGGATTACCCACCGGAACTTGCTGTCTTGGCTCTGCTGGCTCGCTGGCTGCTGGTGCTTTGCTTGCTCGTATAGTTCACCGATGCTCGGTCTTGCCGTTGCCGCAGGATCCTGCGCCTTGACTGCTGCCGATTGCGGCTGCTGGCTTGTGGCTGGCTCGTTGTTGAAGTTTCCTTCCAGCACCTTTGCAAAGTTCTGCTCATTGCCGAATATCCAATCAAACTTTCCGAGCCACCCATGCTTATTGTTACCGTTCATGAAGTCAGATGCCATCGCAATGTCAATTACCCGGTACAGAGTTTTCACGTCTCCCTTGCATTGACGAACCCTTGCCTTGACCATCACCTTTCGGTTCTCGGTCATGAGCGTAATAGGCGGCATCGCACTCTTCGTTTCATCATGCTTGCGGTTCCAGTATTCCTTAACGGCAGCGTAGTCTATCTTTTGAGATTTCGAACCCTTGCCGCCACCGGGTGCTTCGGTCTTGACCGATGCACTCTCAATACCTTCTTTAGAAGGTTCTATATCTGTTTCTTTAGAAACATCATTAACATCTACATTATCATTTACATATACATTATCATTATCATATACATTATCATTATCATATAAGGTTTTTGAAAAAACCTCTTGGTTTTGTTTGGTTATTTCTGAAACCTCTTGGTTTTTATCTAAACCAATTGGTTTTTGTTTATCCTCTTGGTTTTTTCTTGGTCTGCCACCCTTCTTGCCATTGGCTCGCCATCGTTCTACCTTCTCTTCGTACTTGGCTTTATTCCGTTTCATATCGTCAACGATAAAACCGAAAGCCATACGCACGACTGGTTCGAGACTAATAGTCTCCCTATCCCTTGCGTAGAGAAATATCGCTCTCGTCAGTTGCCCGAGTTGTTCATCGGTCAGCCCCTCGATAAGAGCGTAGTATGATGTGTATAAGATGAATGAATCGTTCATGATGCTTTATTCTGATAATGATAGTTTCTTTTCCAGCTTCCGTTTGAGCACGGCAGCCATACGGATTTTGTTCCGCTGGCTTGTGTCGGTCGGTGCTGTCACTTTCCCACCTAGGGAAATATAATTCTCCAGTTGGGAAATTATATTCCTTAGGTCGGTTTTTGATATAGGAACAGCCATAAGCCCTGCCTTTACTTAATTAGCAATCTCCGTGCTCCCTGCACCTGCTTGATGTAGGCAGCGCATTCCTCGGGATGGTCTGTCTGAAAAGCCTTGGCATCGAACTTCTCGCTTGCCTTCGGTGCTTTCCACGTTGCCAGCGTCTTGCCGTTTCCGTCCACGATGCTCTCAGCGTCCCCGAAGAACAGCTTCAAGTTGTCCTCGATTTCCTTCTGTCTGTTCTCCAGTGCCTTGCCCTTCTCCTTGATGTCCTTCAGCTCGATGAGCATATCCCCGACTTCGGCTGTTGCTTCAATCTCCTTTCCTGCCTTGTGCAGTGGCGACTTCAGGAGAACATCTTGTGCGCTGTATGCAGGCGGCTCTTGGTTGCCCACGATGTAGTCAAGCCAGAACTTGGTAATCTCGTCCCTCATCCATCCGAAAAATTCGGGGTCGAAGTCGATGTCACGGTAGCCGAACTCCCTGCCTGCTGTCAGCCAGGCAAGTGCTCCATCCTTGTATTCGCCAACTCCGAGGTTCATCTGAAGCTGGCAGAACCAATGCTTCGGAAGGTCGTCTGCATCTATCTGCATCTGCGTTGTCTTGCACTCGAGGATGCTCTTGCTCGCTTCGTTGTGCGTTGCCCCGGTTCTCCAGAAGGTGCGGTCTGGACTTACCCTCAGATACGGAGTATCGGTGTTCGTGATGGTGTAGTCGTCAGTCGATGCCTTGATGATGTGGCAGTGGCTCTCTCGTTTAAAGAACTGCGCCACGGCATCCTCCAGCAGATGTCCTGCAACCATCGCAAAGTTCTCAACCTTTGGTGGGTCGATACCCTTCTTGCGTCTCCATAACTGGTATGGTGTCTCCCATGGATTCAGTCCCAGTACTGTACCTGCCTCTGATGCGCCTATTCCCTTCGAGCGGTTCTGCAACCACTCCTCTCTGCTTTTGTATTTGATTATCTGTTTCATTTTATTCTTTTATTTTGATGTTTTTGATATAATATATTTTCGCTGCTCCAATGATAAGCTGACGAACGAATTCATCCCTCTTCATTGAATGCACAAGTACACTTGCGAGAATATCGGCTTTTCCGGAATAGGCAATATGGAAATCGAAGCCTTTGCAACCTTCTTCGCTTACATCCCCATTATCTTCTGCTACAATCTGTAGAAAATTTCTTTCTTCCTCGTTTTCCTCGAACCATGTCTTGTATGCCTTGGCGGTTCTGTCAAAATACTTGTCGATGGTGCTCTTGTGTTTCTGATTGTTTTCTTTTTCTGCCATAATTTTTACTGAATGTTTAAAAGTTGCCGCAGGCTCCCTATAATCTGGTCAGGTTCCCACCCTGAAGGTTGCCCTGCGGCTAATTGGGAAACGCTATAACATTATAAACTAAACTACTTTTTCGCTGCTGTGCCAGTCTTGCCTTGGCTGCGGTTCATTGCCTTCTGCGCCTTGTTCTTGGCATCATCGGCTGCTGCCTGCGCCTGCTGTGCGATTGCTTCCTGCTGCTTTGGCTTTTTGAAGGTCTCCTCTACGGTGGTCGTACCTTCTTTGATGGCGTTGTACACACCACCCAGCTTCTGAATGTCCTCTGCCGTGACTTCCTCGGCTGACTTCTTCCCGATGTAGTCAAGCAGCATAAGGTCTGTTACCTGGTACACTTGGAAGCAGGCTACGCAGCTCTTCCACTGGCTCTGTACGCCAGTCTGCTTGATGTGCTCCAGCGCCTTCGCCTGCACTTCCTTCACCACGCTTGCAATCAACACCTGCGGCACGACCTTGCAGATTGCGTTACGCTGAGCTATCGCCACGGCTGCATTGCCAACTACCACCTGCATATCCTGCGAGTAGGTGTAGCCCTTCGAGGTCAGAATGCTTCGCTTTACTTCGGTAGAGTATGCAACGTTGCTCTCTAGGTCATGGCATACGCCTTGTGCCGTGATGGTCTTGCCATCGTTTGCGATGATGCGACCAGCGATGCGCAGGTTCTTCCAGCAGGCGGAAATGATTTCCGTAAACCTGACGCTAGGACCCTCGATTACTGTTGTCTTTCCGTCCTTATCCTTGCGCTCCAGATGATAGAAGCAGTTGTAGGCTACATTATCGTCCATGGCTGCCAGTGCCGCCATATTCTGCTTGCATTGCATGATGTCTCTCGGGAACTTGTGCGCAGTAGCAATCTGTCCGTCAATCTCCGAGCGGTTGATAGCTTCCAGCATTTCGCCACCGCTCACTTGAGTAATTTCATTTTCCATAATTCGTTCTTTTTATTGTTCAACATAATCTTTTAATTAACTCTAGTGGAAGGCTGGGGATTCGAACCCCAGTTGACTGCCAAAACTTACCCCCCTTGCCAGCTGCCGAGGGATGCCCTTCCGTTTAAGGGCGCACGCTGTCGTTTCCGCATATTACATGGTAAAAACAACTAATTAGATAACCTTTGAAATGAGTTTAGCGCGCGCCCTTTGCCCTGCCGCTGCAGGGTTTCAGCATATAAACTAAGCAAAAACTTATGTGGTCAAACCAGTTGAGCCATAAGGCTGTCGAGCCTGCTTTCCTCGAAGGCGTCCATCGGGTCTTGGTCTGCGTATTGGCTGTTCTCTTCCAGCCAGTCGTCCATCACGTCCTGGTAGTTAACGCAACCCTCGATGGCTTCCTCCAGCCGCTCGCTGTCGTTGTTGCTATTCTTGTGCGTCACTACCGCTGTGTTCCCGGTTCTGTCGCACCATACGCAGATATTGCCTGCCTTGGTTTTAATATCTACCCTTGCAACCGCTGGTCGCTGTGGATCACGGTCTAACTCCAGCCAGATGGCATCGTACATTGCCTTTTCGCATTGTCTGATAATTCTTGGTTCCATACGCTCTTACCGTCTGATTAAATAGTTAAAGAATGTCAGACGTGCGTCCGCAAGCGTCTGCTTGTTGAACTCGCTCATCGGGAGCACCGGAACTCCGTCCAGTGAAAGACAAAGCATGTTGTCGAACTCCCTTACCTGAATGCGTCTTTCCGCTTCCTTCATGGTTGCCAGTCGCTTGCTGTCCTTTCGCTCCTGCTCCCACTTGGCGGTCAGCTGCTTCGCTTTTTCGTAGGCATTCATCATAGGGCAATCCTCCAGACTTTTTTAATCTCGCTGCCCTCGAAGACCTTGCGGTTGTCGATTCTGCGGAACTTGACCTTAATCTTACCAGCCTGCAACCATCTGCGCAGGGTGTTTCGATGGATGCCCAGCACCTTGCAGGTCTCTGTCATGGTGTATCTGCCTGCATCCGCTACCTTTGGTTCTTCGTTCGTCATAACTAAGCCCTCCAAAAGATTAAAGTTACTAATACGATGGCAACTGCCAGGCTTATTACTTCGTCACTTGTGATAATCTCGATAAACTTCTTCATACGCTCTGAATGTTTAAATTGGTTCTACTTGATTACTTGCGCACGGCTGCACGTCTCTTCTTTGGTGTTATCAATCCAGCCTTAATGAGGATAACACGCACGTTCTGCTGGGTGCAACCAACACGCTGTGATACTGCGAGCATTATTCTGCTGTCTGATGTCTCGGCAGGTGCTTTTGCTCGGAAATCTGCAAACATCGCTATGATGTTCTTCTTTCTTTCGTCCTGCTGCTTCTGCAACGGTGTTCGAAAATCATAATTAAAATTTTCTCCCATTTTATTTGTATTTTAAATTATTTTCTTTATCTTTGCAAATGAGTTTTTAAACTCGTTTCTGAAATCGTTTGCAAAGATACAATAAAATATTTATATTCACAAATATTTGTGTTTATATTTATAAATTGTTTACTTTAGTTTTAATTTATTTAGAATTAACTATGACTGGTGAAGAAATGAAAACATATTTGAAGCAGAGAGGGTTATCTCTTGCTTCTGTTGCTGAAGAACTGGGCACAAGCCCACAAAATCTGAATGGCAAGTTAAAGGCTAAAAGTCTGAAATCGGACTTTATATCTGCAATAAAGGCAATCATCGATAGATGTGCCCCTCCTCTCCCTGCTGAGATGGAAGAGGCTGTTATAGGCTCAAATGTCAATGGTTCGAACAGTCCTAATGTCTCCCAGTCGCTTGGTGGTGATGCTGCCTTGGCTGCTGAGAATAAACTGCTGCGAGAACAGAATGAGTTCCTGCAAAGTCAAGTAAAAACGCTGCTTGCCATTGTCGGGCAGAAATAATTTAGTAACTTTGCAGCGCAATGTTGCAAATTAAAAATAGGAGATTAAGTTATGGGAGTATATTTAGCTTTCTTGTTTGTGGGAGTACCTTGTATGGTGTTCCTCGCATTCTGTCTCACCGGAAACGGCAAAAAATGGCTTAGACAAAATAACTTGCTTTAGCCTATGGATGCATTTTTGTTATTTAACGTGATGGCATTGGGAATGACCATTGCATTCTGTATTTTCTTGAAATCAAAGAAAGGTCAGAAGTGGCTGCGTGAATTATAAGGTATGGTCAGTAAGTTAATTAAAGAGCACGACCGCAGGACGTTGCTTGCAACGTATCTGTATGGTGTCTCTAATCTGTTTATAAGCGGAACGGGCATTGGTGGGTTCTCACCATTGATTACTGGCGATGAGATAGGATTGTATAATATCCTTTTTATTGCCTTCGGTGTCATAGCGTCATTCGCCTTCGCTTATTTCGCTAATAATGTAATGAAGTATAATAATTCAAATGTTTAGATTATGGAACTAGCAACTTTATTTATGTTCATAGGTGCGGTTATCGGCACAGGTCTCGTGATTTGGTCTAAGACGAAATCTGGCGAGAAGTGGTTGCGTGAACTTTAGTTCTCGCTCCAGGTACAATATCAACTAAAATTCTAAGTAACGATGAAAGCTGAGGATTTCATAGAGCGGAAGGAGAAGGTTCTTCTTGCCGCCCTCGGGAAAAGCTGGCTATGGAAAGCCAGCAGGTTGATAATAGGTATCATCCCTCCAGTGGGTGCGCTTGTAATGCTGGTTCACTGCACTCTGCTCTCGTTCGGCATTCGGGTAAAACTCACGGAGTGGATATTCTACTGCTCGCTCTTCGGCTTCATTGTCTGGATCATCATCAGCCTAGCCTATGGCTTCTGCTGGGTGCATCGGGCATTCATTACCTACGGAGTGCTGATTTCATTCTGCATCGACTTTCAGCGTTCTTTCGGGTTCGGTGTTTTTCGCCAGCCGCTGCAGCTGCTGATGGTCGCCCTAGGGCTGCTGCTCTTCTTCGTCTTCATCAAGAAAAAGGCTTGGAATGAGTTCTACGACAGAAATATTAATCATTTAAACGAAAAGTAATATGAAAAAGATAATAATGCTGTTTGCGCTTGCGCTTGCGTGCGTGGGTGTGCGTTCGCAAACACTTCTATCTAGGAGTTATGACGTTTCTCCAGTTATTAGCTACACCGTTTTTGAGCCGCAAAAAGACACGGTGTATTACTGGCAGATAAACAATGTTAATTCAGCTAAGATGATTGAATCTTTCTATCTTAGGTTTCGTGGAAGAAACGAACTGCAAAGAACGCTCAAATTTCTTGTCTCACTTGAAGGTGAAGAAAAGGGTAGGACTTACAGGCTTGACGACACGATTGACGGAAACGAGGTAACAACTGGAAAGGTAGAAGGTTTCCTCTTTATCCCATCCGCAGAAGGTGTTACCATTGAAAACAAAAAAGGGTTTCTTCCATCCTCATCATTCTATACCTACAAAAGTCTAGCTGATGTTGCCAAAGGTGGCTTTGATGAAATTAAAAGAAAGAAACAACCTCGGCAATTCGTGTTTGAATGAAGTATCTTAGTGTTCTTCTCGCCTACGAGAAATATCTGCAAGTGCTCACCCCTTCCGAGGTGGATGGGCTGCTGACTTCTCGTCCAACGCTGGCTCAGTTGCAGGACTGGTCGCAAAGATTGAATAATCATCGGGCAAGGCTGGAAAGCGTTTTCAGTCGTGCCTATCAAAAACAGAAAGATTATGGAAGATAAAAATCTGATGTCCGCTGATGTGGATATAGTAGTTCGTTTCTTCTCTGCCATCGACCGCCTGAAGGCTGATGGTTGCATTGGCGGTCTTAAGACAATAACCGACCGGTATGGTATCAACCGCTGGAACATCATGTCCCTGCGAGAAAAGCCTGCCGAGTACTACGGTCGTTTCCGTCCGTCATGGGTTCAGTTCCTGGTACGTGACTACCACATCAACCCATACTGGCTGCTCCTTGGCTCTGGGGAGTTCTATGCGACTGGCTTCACGCCCGAAATCGTGAAAAACCTGAATAAAAACTGCACAAGGAAAAAGCAGTCTGCATAAGTTTTTAATTTTCAATTATTTAGAACATACGTTATGATTTTAAGTACCACTCCAACCATAGAAGGCCACCCTATCCGTGAATACCGTGGCGTAGTAACCGGCGAAACCATCATCGGTACCAACTTTGTAAAGGATTTCTTTGCCAGTGTCCGTGATGTAATCGGCGGCAGAAGCGGTTCTTACGAAAGCACCCTCCGCGAGGCTAAGGATACAGCCCTCAGAGAGATGGCCGACCGTGCCGCATCCCTGGGCTGCAACGCCATCGTGGGCATCGACCTGGATTACGAAACCGTGGGCAACAGCGGTTCCATGCTGATGGTTACATGCAGCGGAACGGCGGTGATTATCTAAGTTCTGCAACTGTACAAAAGAACAAAATATGCATGAAATGGGGCGGTAACTACCTAAGAAATCGAGTTACCGCCCCTGTTCAAGCATATTTTTATCTATATAGTGTGGTGACATACACCTGATGAAGGTCACCAACTTTCTTCTATTTCATTTATTCTATCACCCAATCCTCTATACTTCGCTGGTTTTCCGAGAAGTTAATACCCACTTTCACTACCTTCCGCCCATCATCGGCAAAAGCCTTGGCATAGTTCTTATCGCAGATTTGCGCTATGGCGATGTCGGCAAACTTCTTATATTTCAACTCAAAGATAAAGATACTCTTATCCGTCTTGAGAACAAGGTCTATTCTTCCATCCGAAGTGGTATGCTCCACCTTCACATCTTCGCCAAGCATGGTGAAGATGGTGAATATCACGGCTTGATAGTGACGCTCATTATTGTTGATAATCGTATATGGGAACTTATCATAGAATGCCTTCA